>Ga0208408_1000014_pt1 | contig 156124 bp, 150 predicted proteins | sample ETNtaG_4_FD_185776 | JGI IMG/M metagenome (GOLD analysis project Ga0208408, IMG submission 185776) | Marine microbial and viral communities from oxygen minimum zone, Eastern Pacific Ocean - ETNP201406SV67 (SPAdes) (version 2) | ecosystem: Environmental > Aquatic > Marine > Oceanic ... | reverse complement strand
AGGACTTTATCAGTTTAAACCGGCATTTCCTTTTTCACCAGGAGGTGAATTTGCAGGTGTGGTTAAAGAAATCGGTGAAGGGGTTCAACGATGGAAAATAGGAGATCGAGTCATTGGATTTAAAGGTAGTGGCGGCTTTGCAGAACAAGCACTGTGCAATGAATTTAACCTGATGCCTCTACCAGATGCAATGGAGTATCTAACCGGGGCAATTTTTCCAATGAATTATGGAACTTCGATCTATGCATTGAAGCAAAGAGCCGAATTACAATCCGGAGAGACACTGTTGGTATTGGGCGCAGGAGGTGGATTGGGTCTTACTGCCCTCCATGTTGGTAAAGCCATGGGAGCTAAGGTCATAGCGGCTGCATCGACACCAGAAAAATTAGAATTGTGTTCCCAGCAAGGTGCTGATGCCACCATTCTTTATTCAAGAGAGAGTATGGATACTGACTCTCAGAAAGAGTTTTCCAATGAATTGAAACGCTTAACCGAGAAAAAAGGGGTGGATGTGATTTTTGATCCGGTTGGCGGATCCTACAGTGAGCCTGCTTTAAGAGCAATTGCATGGAAGGGCAGGTACTTAGTGATTGGTTTCACATCAAGTATTCCGTCCATACCTCTCAACCTAGCCCTTTTAAAAGGTTGTCAGATTGTTGGTGTTTTTTGGGGTAATTTCTGTATCAAAGAACCTTTAGTGAATGCTGCAAACTTCCAAGAACTCTTTGAGATGTATGGAGCAGGTAAAATCAAACCTTTTGTAGTGAAAACGTTTGCTCTTGAGGACACAGCAGCAGCCATAGCAACGCTGGCCAATCGAGAGGCTGTTGGGAAGATTGCAATCTCCATTCGTGACTAAATGAAACAATCTGCAAGTTATGGACTGCTCGGGTTCCTAACGGTTATTAATATTCTCAACTTTATTGATCGACAACTGCTCACCAGTTTTTCTAATTTTATTGTTCCAGATTTAGGTTTAACAAACACCCAATTTGGTTTCCTCACTGGATTTGCCTTCATCATTTTTTATTCTTTGATGGGTTTGTTCATGGGAACTATAGCGGATCGAGTGCATCGCCCGAGATTTATCTCTTTTGGTCTTGCACTTTGGAGCATTCTTACGGCTCTATCGGGCATGGCCAAAAGCTTCTGGATGCTTTTTATTCCAAGAATATTTATTGGAATAGGGGAGTCAATTTTGACACCTACCGCTCTGTCTCTGCTCTCTGATCGTTTTCCAAAAAGAAATATGGGCTTTGTAGCTGGTGTTTATTATCTAGCAGTACCCCTTGGAGTTTCTGCTTCTTTGTTCACTGCTGGTTATTTAGGACCAATTTTAGGTTGGCGAAATTGTTTTTATTTATTAGGACTGTTGGGATTGGTTTTTGCTCTATTCATGTTATGGGTCAAAGAAACACCCCATCGGCAAAGAGATATCACCCAGCAACCGAGTAGTGCTGTAATCAATAGAAAAAACTTCCATGAGGCCATCACAATTTTACGAACCTCGCTCCAACAATACGCATCATTAAAATGGACAATCTATGGGGGTATAGCTGTTCACTTTATACTTGGTGCCATGGTTTTTGAACAATTGTGGTTTGTTGAAGAGAAAGGTTTTGAGAAAGCTGAGATTGCTAGAATAGCTGGTTTTATGGGACTTACTGGAGGAGTCATGGGAAATATATTTGGTGGCATTGCTGGGGATTACTATGCCAAAGTTACTGGTCAGGGCAGGCAAATGTTCCTTTTTTGGTGCATACTTTTATTTGTTCCCGCAAATATCATTTACCGAATAACAGATGATAACGGCTTTATATTTTTCACTTGCATGTTTTTAGGCTTTTTTCAGTGGGGATGTATCTACGGTCCAGTATTTTCTTCTGTTCAAGAAATGACGCCTGTTAGAATTAGAGCAGTCATAGTGGCCTATTATCTACTAATGGTAAATATTATTGGTCTGGGCTTTGGGATCACCTTGAGTGGGATAATGATTGATTATCTTATCAGTCAAGGCTCTGAGGAACCCTATTCAGTCACCTTGCTGAGTTTCCAACTGTTGTCTGGTTTGTCTCTACCTGCTTTGTATTATGCTGGAAAGAACTATAAAAGTGATAGAGAGCAAATGCTGGCACAAGAAAACATTAGTTCTTCGCCACAGTAAATTCTAATTCTTTATTTTCAAGACTCCCAAATCTGATAGCAAAGATATCTTTTAAATAATTTTGAGTATTTCTCCATGGGTCTCTGGAACCCTGTTTAGGAAACTTGTGCATAGATCTGACCACATAACCAGATGAAAAATCCAACCAATTTCCATCGTCTTCAACAATGCCATCCACTCTAGGACAACAATAATCAAAGTTTTTATTATCCATGAAATTTAATACTCTACAGACATATTCTGAAGTGAGATCAGCCCTCAGTGTCCAGGATGCATTAGTATAGCCAAATGTCGCAACTAGATTAGGAATATCGTTGAACATCATGCCCTTGTAGGTCATTTTTGTGGATACATCAATTTGTTCATTATCAACGAATAACTCTATCCCATTACAAACTAATAAATTTAAGCCTGTTGCGGTTACAATGAGATCTGTATCGAGTTCATCTCCTGATTTAAGTTTGATCCCTGTTGTTGTGAATCTTTCAATATGATCTGTTACAACTGACGCTTTTCCTGATTTAATGGCATTAAATAAATCACCATCTGGTACCAAACACATCCGTTGTTCCCATGGGTTATAGTTAGGAGTGAAATGGGTATCAACATCATAATTTTGATCTAAGGATTCTTTGACTAAGTTGATAAGAAATTCTTTGGTTTTTTTAGGATATTTTCTGCATTTTTGAAAAAAGAACCATTGTGAAACAAAAATGTTTCTCCAACGAACCAGAAAATAAGCTATTTTAGAGTTTGTATATTTTCTCAAAAAATTTCCCATAGCATCTTCTTCGGGAGCAATAAGATAATAAGTGGGTGATCTTTGGAGCATCGTCACATGGGCTGCTTCCTCTGCTATGGAAGGGACAATAGTTACAGCGGTAGCGCCACTCCCTATAACTACTACGTTTTTATTTGCATAGTCGAGGTCTTCTGGCCATTCTTGGGGATGAATGATTTGGCCAGAAAAATCATCTCTTCCCTCGAAGTGGGGATTGTATCCTTTTTCATAGCTGTAATAACCACCGCAGAGAAATAAGAAATCACAGGTGAATGTTTGTAGTTCTTGTGTCTTTTGATTTTCAACACCCAGTGTCCATTTGGATTCTGCAGATGACCAAGAGGCGGTTTGGACCATTTGACTATAGTGTATATGTTCATCGATGCCATATTCATCAACCGTCTCACGTAGGTATTTGAGTATAGAGGAGCCATCCGCAACAATTTTTTCTCCCTCCCAGGGCTTGAATCTAAAGCCCATCGTACACATATCAGAGTCAGATCTGATACCAGGGTATCGAAATAAGTCCCATGTTCCCCCAAGGCATTCCCTGCCTTCAAGGATGGCATAAGATTTGTTTGGGCACTTTGTCTGTAAGTTATAAGCAGCATCAATTCCAGAGATACCAGCTCCTACGATGACGACATTAACATGTTCTTGTTTCATTTGAATATCAGCTTTGCTCCTCAATCTATAGGAAACAGACTACATTCTAATAATTAACTTGTAAATAAAGTAAAAGGACCTTTATTAAGGACTTTTTTTTTATACAATAGAAATCGTTAGTTTTTTCAACAATCTGTATTATTTTATTTATTTTTTTATTAATTTGTTTAATGAGTTATCTAGTTTTAGCAAGGAAGTATAGGCCTAAATTATTTTCTGAAGTCTCAGGACAAGATCATGTTGTCAAAGCTCTTCAAAATTCGTTAACCAATAATAAAGTACATCATGCTTTTTTATTTGCAGGCACAAGGGGTGTTGGCAAAACGACCATTGCGAGATTACTGGCCAAAGCGTTGAATTGTGAGACAGGCATTGTTTCTGAACCTTGTGGGCAGTGTGCAATTTGCATAGCCATTGATGAAGGCAATTATCTCGACTTAATCGAAGTTGATGCCGCATCACAATCAAAGGTTGAAGAAACACGTGAACTCCTTGAAAACACCCAATATACGCCGACGATCGGCAGATTTAAGATTTACCTCATTGATGAGGTGCATCAATTGTCTAAACATTCATTTAATGCTTTGTTGAAAACCTTAGAAGAACCACCTCCGCATGTGAAATTTCTCCTAGCCACCACTGAGAGTCATAAACTTCCCATTACGGTATTATCAAGGTGCATGAAATTTAATCTTAAAAAAATCTCATCAGAGTTAATCAAGAGCAGAATGAAGGAGATCTGTGATGCAGAAAAAGACGTAGATTATGAAGACAACGCTCTAACAATATTAAGTAAAACAGCAGATGGCAGCATGAGAGATGGATTGAGTTTGTTAGACCAGGCGTTGGCTTTTGAAGATTATTCATTGACTGCTAATCAAGTAGAACTCATGTTAGGCACGATTGATATCAATAATATTTTTGGATTATTGACCTCCATCATCGACCAAGACCCTGTGACATTGAATCAGGGTTTGCATGATTTAGACGATCTCTACCCAGATTATAAATCCTTGCTCGATAATATGGCTTCAATTTTACAGCAAATAGCTTTCCTTCAAATTACTGGTAGCAAACAACTCGATAGTGAACAAGAAGTGGATAAAGCGGTGATAGATTTTGCTACAAAAATTCAGCCAGAAGTCATCCAGCTTCTCTATCAGATTACCATCACATCCAAACGGGACATAGATTTAGCACCAAGCCAGAGAGAGGGGTTTGCAATGGCAATATTAAGAATGTTCGCATTCACTGCCAATACCGATGAACAATCGAGTGAAGCTCAAACAGTACCGGCAACAGTCAAAAAACCCAGGATCTCAACAACGCTTAAAAAAACATCAATACCCAATGAATCAGCACCTGATATAGAGCAAGATGAACTGCAATTGAATGCTAAGAACTGGCTTCGAGAAATCAAAAAGCTAAACCTTTCAGGAGCCCTGAGGCAACTTGCATTACATTGTAGTTTTAAATCCCTTAAACAAAATACTCTTTACTTGACCATTGATTCAGATCACGGCCATTTACTTTCAGATCAACTAAATCAAAAATTTAATGAGTTGTTAATCAATCACTTTGCATCAGTGAGCAACATCAGTATTGAACAAGAATCAGAAAGCGGACTGACATTGGCAAAGAAGGAATCGATAAAACATGAAGAACAATTGATTATGAATGAGTCTCGAAGCAAATCTGACCCGATTCTAGAAAAAGTGAAAGATCTTTTTAGTGCAACCCTTGAAAACTAGCCCCCAATGAATAAATACAGCCCCATATTGCAGGATTTGATCCAAGCGTTTAAAAACCTTCCAGGGATAGGAATTAAAAGTGCCCAAAGAATAGTTTTTTACCTGTTACAACATGACCACACTGAAAAAGCACTAATTCTCTCTGAAGCCATCCAAAAATCCCTAGACACAATTCAAGAATGCAAAATTTGTAGAATGTATTCAGAAGAAGGGGTGTGTGAAATATGTGATGATTCAAAGCGAGATCCAACTATCCTTTGCATTGTTGAAACACCAACAGATTTAATCGCAATAGAAAATACCATGCAATTTAAAGGTAGGTATTTTGTTCTAATGGGCCATCTTTCACCCATTGATGGGGTTGGACGTGAGGAGTTAAAAATCGATCAATTAGAAGAAATTTTCAAACAGAAAGTCATCAACGAGATTATATTGGCGACTGGGACAACGGTGGAGGGAGAAGCAACAGCAGCCTTTATTGCATCTGTGGCTGAAACTTATGAAATCAAAGCAACCAGAATTGCCTATGGTGTACCCATTGGTGGCGAACTGGAGTATGTTGATTCCAATACTCTAACGCGAGCAATTATGAATAGAAATGTACTAGAATGACTGTGTAATTTGGAATTCAGTGATTAGTTTTTTGTAATTGTCGTATCTTTTGATTGTAATCTTTCCTTCTTTTAATGCTTTTTTGATAGCACAATCTGGTTCGTTGATGTGAAGGCAATCTCTAAATTTACAACCTTCAGAGTGTGTATGGATTTCTTTAAAACCAATTTCGAATTCTTTGATAGCAGAGATATTCGGTCTTAGATTTTCAATCCCCGGCGTGTCAATTAAATAACCGTTTTCCAAAATTCGATGCATTGTGATTGCAGAAGTTGTGTGTCTGCCTTTCTTGGTCTTTCTTGACAAGATGTCTGTTTTGTTATGATTGTTGTCTATCAGCAGGTTGATGATGGTTGATTTCCCCACCCCAGATTGACCTAAAAGTATAGTTGTCTGATGATTTAGTAAATCCAACAAATGTTCCAAATTGGTTTTGTACTTTGCTGAAATTTCTACCAAACGGTAACCCAACTCTTCATAAATATGTAGTGAATGAGGGCTCTCATCGGTGAGGTCAATTTTATTAGAAATAATTGATAAGCTGCAGTTCATCAGTTCACTAATCAGAATAAACTGATCAATCAATAATAAATTAGGAGTAGGTTGTGGAGCGGTTATCAATAATATCTGAGTAAGATTGGAAGCAACAGTTTGTGGCTGCCTTTTAGTATTTAATCGCATCAATTGATTATTTGATTCTAAGATTTCGGTAATCAAAAATGTTTTCTCATCCAGCGGTTCGTAGAGCACATAATCTCCAACAACTGGTTTTATTTTATTATTTTTGGTAAGAAAATGTTCCCGAGAACCATTGGATAATTCGACCATACCCGTTTTGTTGTAAACGGATGTAATGATTCCATAATTATTGTCCAACTGTTTCATAGATAATCTTTAGTGATTATACAATCATTACTTTGTTAATATGTTCTTGTTATGATTAAACAATCACAAAGACTGATCTGGATTGATCTTGAAATGACTGGCTTGGATACTCAAACAGATTCCATTATTGAGATCGCCACTGTTGTTACTGAAGGGGATCTTGAAGTCATAGCAGAGGGTCCAAATTTAGCTATCCATCAAAGTGAAACTGCTTTAGAACAAATGGATAACTGGAATCAAAACCAACATTCTAAATCTGGGTTATTAGAAAGAGTAAGACGCAGCAACATCAATACCCAAGAGGCAGAAGAACTGACTTTGGAATTCTTACAAAAAATAACTGAGAAAGGGCAGTCCCCAATGTGTGGCAACAGTATCTGTCAAGATCGGAGATTCATGGCTCGGCTTATGCCAAATCTGGAAGCTCATTTTAGTTATAGAAATTTAGACGTTACTTCCTTAAAAATCATTTCTCATTTATGGGCACCGGAAGTTGCCCGATCCCATAGCAAATCATCCAAACATCTCGCCAGAGAGGATATTTTCGACTCCATTTATGAACTAAAACATTATAAGAATCATTTGTTGAACCTAGACTGATCGACTAACCGCCAACAAAAAACAAAGCAACAATACAAACTAAACCAACCATGAATGTGATTGACCTCATTGTTCCTTTGCCTTGTAAGTAACACAATCCAAATATTATTCTTGATGCTACATATATGCCGGCCAGAATATCAACGGTCAGTTGTACTCCTCCTGTTAAATGTGCAACAACTACAGCAATTGCGAAAGGGGGGAAAGATTCATAGCTGTTTTGCTCAATACAATAGGCGCTTTTTGCTTTTCCTTTGAGTTGAGCAATGTGGTCTCTCGGTGCATTATTATCAAATGGAATCTTGGATTCTTTTTTAGCCATACCCGCCCAATACATAGGTAGCAACATAGCTATGAAAATACAAACGTAGGCAAATGTCATTGTGATTCTCCTATTTCAGTAGATTTTTAAATTTTAGTTTTTAAATTCATAGTTTAATTGATTTATAATTCCATTTAACAGAAAAGTAGCATTAGTCCTGAAACTTTGTGAGAGCGGGGAAAGTGGAAAAGCGTTTAAAATTATTTGCAACAGAAAAGATCAAAGAGGTTAAACCAGATCTGTTAATTGATGATCTGTATTCAGTCTACGAGCAAAACTACAACATTCTGTATTTGCTGCTATCAAAACCATTAGCACAATACACAGGATCGTATTTCAGCACAAAAACAACTATTGAGTTGATACTGACCTCAAATTTAGGACAACGAGAAATCCAGATAAACATGAATATATTATCTGTCTACACGGTGGATATAGAGATGCATTATCAAAAGAATGATTCAGAGAAAATTAGTTATCTCTTTAACTTAAGAGCCAGGCTTTTTTTAGACGCAAAAATTCTGGAAGTGAAGCGTGTTGACTTAAATCCAAACAGTCTACATAGGAATGAGAATTCCACTATGTTGGAATTTGATGACTCTAAACCTGAGCATGGTGTTCAGAGTAATTTAACAAAGAGCTTGATTGTCAATAAATGGTTTAAAAAATTAATCAATGACAGATACAAGTTGAAATAAAAAGATGGAAAAACCTAATCCACTTAGCAATCCTGTCTTTAGAAACCTGTTCATTGCACAAGTGATTGCACTGGTTGGAACTGGACTTTCAACCGTTGGTTTATCATTATTAGCCTACAATTTAGCTGGAGACAATGCAGGTCGAGTTCTAGGTATTGCGCTAGCCTATAAAATGATCGCTTATGTTTTTTTTGCACCGCTTGCTGGTGCCATCGTTCATCGTTTTGATAGAAAGCCCTTTTTAATTTCTTTGGATATCATCAGAGCATTACTGGTGCTATTGATGCCTTTTGTTTCACAGTTGTGGCATATCTACGCCCTAATTTTTTTATTAAACTTATTTTCTGCAGGATTTAAACCTGTTTTTCAAGCCGTCATACCCGATATTCTTGAAGATGAAGAACAGTATGGAAAAGCACTTTCATATTCAAGGCTTGCTTATGATTTAGAAAACTTGCTCAGCCCATCTTTTGCTGCAATCGCTTTATTCTTCTTCTCATATTCTAGTTTATTTGTGGGTAACTCAATGGCTTTTATTTGTTCAGCAGCCATTATTGTAGTCACAATGATGCCTATTGCTAAACCCGCTCAGAGAACCGGATCACTCATAGATGAGGTCAGTTTTGGTATTAAATCCTATTTTAAAACACCTCGTTTAAGGACACTCTTAATCCTTTATTTTGCAGTAGCTTGTTCGAGTGCAATGTTGATTGTAAATACGATCATCTATGTCAAGGAATACTTAGGTGGCAGCGATAGTGATTTGGCAATATTTTTTGCTTTCTCTGGTTTTGGATCGATGTTAGCAGCGTTGTCCTATCCAAAAATATCAAAACACATCCAAGATAAAATAATTATCCAATCAGGAACTCTATTGATGTCGATTGGCTTGGTTTTAATGTCTACAATGCCATCTTATTTTTATGCTTTACCATGTTGGTTCTTAGTTGGAATAGGGTGGTCGCTTGTGCAAACGCCATCTGGTAAAATCGTCAACATCTCTGCGTCCCCATCAGATAGAACATCTTATTTTTCTGCTCAATTTGCACTGTCTCACTTGTGTTGGCTGATTACTTACCCCATCACTGGTTTCCTGGTTTTGTATTATGGATTTAGTTTTAGTGCACTATTTTTAAGTTGTATCGTTTTGATGTGCTTTATTTTTAGTATTCTATTCTGGCCTAACGAGCAAGATAGTAATTTAACACATAGTCATGAATCAAAATTCCATACGCATGATCATAATCACAAGGATCAACATCATCAACATTCACATGATGACGATAATCTGGAAGAAACCCATGGTCACCAACATGAGCACCAAAACATTTCTCATAAGCATAGATTTGTCATTGATTTACACCATCAGGAATGGCCGAAAGGTTGATTTGGCTGACTATCATCTGGCTTTGGATCATTATAATCTATTAGATCCACCATCATCTTTAAAACCTCGTTGAGTAATGTTTTTGAAACAAAATCATCAAAGTCTTCATTGTCTGCATAACCAAGTTGTTCCAGTCTTTTTGTGCGTCTTTCTTGGTTAGCTATTTTTATCTGTTCTCTTTCGTTTATACGAATATCAAGGTTTAAGGATAGTCTGGTATTTTGATTTTGAATTTTAATACTATCAATATCTTCTTTAAGGAATTTAAGTGGTAAGTTATTTTTAGATCTTTGTGAATATTTATCTTGTAAAAGGGCAATAGATTTATCTAAGGATAAATCATGATCATACTTTAGAGATGTTATCCGATCCCAGGGAAGCGTATTTTTCTTAGTTTCTTCTCCAAATCGATCTTTATTAATAAAGGACGGTAATTCTATATCTGGAACAACGCCTCGATTTTGAGTGCCGCTCCCAGATATTCTATAAAATTTTCCAATCGTTAAGGTCAATTGACCAAAACCATTTTTTGACTTAAATCTAGAAAAACGATCAAGAGGGTAGATACTTTGTACTGTACCTTTACCAAAGGTTTGTTGTCCTATCACAATGCCTCTAGAATAATCTTGAATTGCTCCTGCAAATATTTCAGAAGCCGATGCACTGAAGCGATCCACCATAACAGCTAAAGGTCCTTTATATATGGAACCTGAAATCGGATCATCAATGATTTCAATTTTATTTCTTGAATCTTTGAGCTGAACAACAGGTCCATCATCAATAAACAGTCCAGTTAATGCTGTTGCTTCAGTCAGTAATCCACCTCCGTTACCTCTCAGGTCTATCAGCAAGGCATCAATACCAATCTCCATTAGGTTATCAACAATTTCTTTAACATCTTCTGAAGTGCTTCTAAACGTTTCTTCGTTTCTTTTTTTTGCCCTAAAGTCTTGATAGAAGCTTGGAATTGTAATTATGCCAATGCTATATGTTCTATCGTTCATCTGAAGTTCTTCAATAACACTTGAGGCTGCTTGGTCTTCTAATTGAACTTCGTCTCTTTTAAGCGTCAATAGGTAGGGTGATTCTAAGTTGGAATCTAAAGGCATGATTTGAAGTGTTACCTCGCTTCCTTTAGGTCCTCGAATTAGTTTAACAACTTCGTTCAAATTCCAGCCAATAACATCTATGAGTGATTTATTTTTTTGATCTAGAATTCCAGTAATTTTATCCCCTGATTTCAAACGACCATCTTTAGAAGCTGGACTTCCTGGAATTACATCAACAACATTAACTAGCTCGTTTTCCATGTTTAGTCGTGCACCAATGCCTTGGTAGGATAGGCTCATTTGTATTTCATATTCTTCAGCTTGTAAGGGGTCAAAGTAAATTGAATGTGGATCTAGAGTTTGAACATAGGCATTCAGAAAAATATTAATGACATCGTGTTTTTTATAAGAGTTGACCGTCTTAACAAATCTACTGTATCTTTTGTTCAGAATTTGTACAGCTTCTGTTTGTGTTTGACCTGCAAGAATAATCATCAATAGGTCATTTTGTACTTTTCCTTGCCATAGTGATTTTAGTCCGATCTCATTATTTGACCAATCTTTTATATTACGATCAAAGTCATAATAATCATCTGTATTAAAGTCTTTTTTCTTCAAAATGAAATTCATACAAAATTCCAATCGTTGTTGGACACGCAGCCTGTAGATTCTAAAAATATCAAAAATCGGTTCCAACTTCCCTTGTTTAAGTGCGTCATCAATTTGATATCGATATCGTTGAAAATAATGAAAGTCTGATTTTGTAAAATACATCTTTGAAGGGTCAAGTTCTTCTAGAAAATTAACTAGAATAAAGGGTGAAAGTTCATTGGTAACATTCTTTTTTGAGTAATGAGCTTGCTCAGTTAAAGCTGTAACCAATTGCAACAAATGGCTGTCTTCAGGTTTTGAAATCAGAACTTCTGGAATAGTTTCATCTGTTGATTGAAGGTGCTGAATAGGGAACGAAATGATGAGTACTCCGATCAAAAGGTAGATTATTTTTTTTTGACTAAAAATGATTGATTCGTTACAAACGTTTAACTAGTTGAAAAGAATTTTAACAATTGTGTTACCAGTCCATTACACGCTGAAGATTTTGTTCTTGCTATGATCGGAATCGGAATGATCAATGCAGGAATAACCGATGTTCCACTGACGGTTGCACTGACACTTCCTACAGATGATTCTTGTGCTATGTCCCACACTGATGCTGAGTATGAGGATGTATCATCCCACCAAGCTAATCCAAAACAGCCACCACCACCTGGACCAGCTGCACATGATAGGGCTCCAGAACTTGAGTTGGTTTTAGTTTCACCGCTGATATTAATTAAATATTTAACATTATGTGTTTCCATTGTTTCTCGCACTAAAACTCTACTCAATAATTGAGGTAAGTCTTCTGGTGTTTGTGGGGCAGTTCGCGGTTCAAGCCATGGGTAAAGCATATTTTGGAAATCTTCTGTTGGGAGAACGTTAAAGCTATTTTGTTTTTTTGAAAGAGATTTATTAATACATTGAATAAAGTCGTATTCAGTTTGATTTCCTGAATGGTAACTATTTGCAATGATAACAACCGCTTCACCTTCACTGAGATTAAAAGGAAGATTGACTTGTTCTTCAAGACGAGAAGTTGTGCAGCTGCTTATAAAAAAAGCCATAAAGCAAAAGAGAGCAAATAGAAAAGGGTTATTCATCATATAATTATTCTATCAATTTTTGAAAATCATCTTCGATTTTCATGCTTAAGTTCACACCAACATCTCTTAATCCAGAATTAACTGCTTTTTCTAATGATTGAGTAGATTTGAGGGATCCTATTGTATCTTCACCGTAACCCGTTATATCCCAGGATGTTGTTGGAGTTCTTTGATGATCAAAGATCTTGATTTTATAATTGAACCAGATGGCATGTTTTTCACTTCCAGACTGTATAGGACTTAGGTATTCAATGGCTTCTAATTTAATTTCAAGATAGAGGTCAATCCCATTGATTATTTCCTTATTGCCACTGTCTACAGTAGTTAAGTTGTGGAAAAAACCATTAAGAATTTTTGAAAAAGTAAGCATTTGACTATCTTGGAAGTCGATACTTAAAGTAATGTCACTGGGTTCAATATCGGTATCTTCAAAATGAAAACTTTTAATATCAGGGCCGTAGACAACAGCAATGTTATAGTTCTCAATTTTGGAAACTAGTGGATCAGGTATTATTGTATTAACTACAATTGATTGCGAACAACCTTGGCAACAGAGAACAAATAAGATTAGTAATTTAGCATTGTGATTCATTAAGGAAATCCTATATTAAGTTTAATCTTCTATTTATATTATCTCAGGTGAAACTTCTTCCGCATATGTCTCCCAAGTGCCTTTAGGATTCGTAGTGCCCCAGCCATGTTGTTTTTCAAGGATTTCAGGGTGGTCTTTTTCTACTCTCTCAAGCACCACCCTTGGAATGTCGTCAGTAGTTCCAGTAATCTGGAAGCTATGCATTCTACCAAACAAACATCCATCGATTTGATGTTGTCCCATTTTCATCCATGGCCACCAAGGAGATGTTCTCATAAATCCTGCATGAAAAGGAGAGGATGGTATTGATTTATTATTCATTTCACCAATAGGTGTATAAAATGAAAAATGCTCGGAAGGATTAATGGTTGTTGTGGTGTGTGCCTTGGGCCATTTATCTTTTGTGACAGGATTCGTATATTCATGAGAGTATTCCCATGTTAATAAGTATTGATCCCCCAATTGCTGCCAAGGAAGGATAAAAGGCACCGTTCCTGAGCGTTTCTGTGCAGCGGTCTGATTCATCAATGTTGGAGTGTCCGTAGCTGTATTCCCCATTGCAAACCTGGGCATCTCAGTGGTGAGATGGGCTCTCATAGCTTTATTAATAAAAGGGAAAACTTTGACTTTTTCATTGGTCCATGGATTCATCCAATCATCGATAATTTTTCCACTTGTCAAATCTGTAAAATAACCCGCTTCGGTTCCTCTAATATTTATTGTTTTATCAGCATTTAGACGGGATTGCATATTTCCACATCCAACATAACCAAATAATGGAATTAGTCTGCGAGTACCGATTCTTGCAAATAGAACACCTTGATAACCTCCATATGTTGGCTTGCTATCATAAGAACCCCATAGTTTCCCAAAAGCATATAAATTGTCTAAAGGGTCTTCAAAATCCAGCTCACTATTATTAGTGATGTCTTTAGGAGCTAGTGATGGTGAGAAAGAGGCAGCAGTGATTATGGCTGGCAGTTGTAAAATATATCTTCTAGATCTGGTTGAGTTAAAGAGCGAAGTGAACACAAAGGGCTCATTTATTCTATATTTTCTTCATTAAATTCATCAATATCCAGTTGCTCTTGATCTTCATTGATATCAGAATTAGGCCAACTTTTTGAAAATTTTGTTCCTTCTAAACTTACACCTGCCATCAAACCTTTGTGACCAAATACAAAGCCTACAATAGGGTCCTTTCTGGTAATGGTATCCGCTGATCCTCCAGCTCCCATTGTAAATAAGGCTACAGAGCCGTCTACGCCGATCTCCCAACCAGAACTGTACAGGAATTCATCCATCGCAGCATCATCAAAGAACAGGATAACCAGGTCTTTGCGTCCAATGCCAACTTGGAGACCAAGAGAAGTTGTAAATGCTCGATAGTATTGTACTTTTATCTCATCAACAATTAATGCTCCCTCACCAAATTCCATTCCTAGGATAACTCCTGCTTTAATCATTTTTGGAATAACCAAAACTCCCCTTGCTCCTTCTAAATAGGTTGCACCACCTTGAATTTCATCGGTAAATCTCTCTAGGGCGCTATCAATGGCAGCATCAATTTCATCAACTTTACTGGCACTGATATTGGGCGATGTTATGAAGCTAATGATTAATGATATTAAGGTGATAGATCTCAGGGTGATTTTCATTATTTTTCCTTCAAGGATGATTGTGTATATTAGCTTTTTACTCCAATTTACTCAAATGGATCTCTTTTTTCTTCAATGCCCAAAGGATCAGAGTGAACAATAATCTCTGCATCAGGAAAGGCATCAAGGACTTGTTCCATGACTTGCTCAATAATCTCATGTGCATGTAATAAAGTCATCTGGGGATCTAACTCTAGATGAAATTGGATGACATAGTTTCTCCCTGCATCTCGAGTTCTTAAGTCATGAAAGCCAAGCACTTCAGGATGTGTTAATGCAATGGCTTTTATTTGATCACGTTCAGAAGATGGAAGTTCTTGATCTAGAAGTATTTGAAATGATTTTTTTAATAAATTGATTGCACTGTATATCACAAATATGGCAATGAATAATCCAATCAGTGAATCAACAAATAAATAAGAAGTCCAACCTGAAATCAGAATTGAAATTAAAACAGAAATGTTGATATATAAGTCTGTTAAATAGTGGTATTGATCTGATTCTATCGCTTTTGACTGACTTATATTTACAACGTACTTTTGGAATGAAACCAAAGCTATACTCAATACAATTGATACAACAATGATCCAAACAGCAAAACTGGGTTGGTTAATTTCACTAGGATGGAAGAATCTTTGTATGGCCTCACTGAAAACATATAGTCCGGAGACACCTATTAGCAAGGATTGAATAAAAACAACCAATCCTTCTGATTTACCATAACCAAAGCGATGTTCTTTGTCTGCTGGTAGTGATGAAAAACTGATAGCAATGAACACGAAAATAGAGGCTAAGAAATCGATTAATGAATCAGCTAGAGATCCTAATATTGAAATGGAGTCTGTTTCTGTCCAACCAAAATACTTGATAATAATCAGAGTTGATGAAACAAATAAGGATGCAATTGAGGCAGCTTTGATCAGCAGTTCTTTATTTGATTTATCCATTTCTTTGTTTAATCTCTAAAAATATCTTTGTACAAATCTGTCCTTCGATCTCTAAAAAATCCCCAGGATGACCTGTAAAGTTCAACTGCATCTAAGTCAAATTCATGAATGATGAATTCTTGTTGGTCTCTTGAGCATTCTTTGATCTTTTGACCACACTCATCTGCAATGAAAGAAGAACCATAAAAGGTCATGGAGAATTTTTTATTTTTTTCAACTCCGATTCTATTGGAGGCGATGATCGGTATGCTATTTGCTGCAGCGTGACCTTGCATAACGATTTGCCAGGCTTCTTTGGAATCAAAATTAGCAGAATCTGGCTCACTTCCAATTGCAGTTGGGTAGAAAATTAACTCTGCACCCGATAAAGTCATTATTCTCGCAGCTTCAGGAAACCATTGGTCCCAACAAATACCAACTCCAATCTTGCCAAATGAGGTTTCCCAAACTTTAAATCCTGTGTTTCCAGGGTGAAAATAATATTTTTCTTCATAACCTGGGCCATCTGGGATATGCGATTTTCTATACAGATCCATTATTGTTCCATTTGAATCAATAACAACCAAGGAGTTGAAATAAGTATTTTGATCTTTTTCAAAAAAACTAATGGGCAATACGACATTCAATTCTTTGGCAAGGTTTGCCATGGTTGCTATCAATGGATTATTTTGCAATGGCACTGCTAAATTAAAATTATCAGGATCATTCAGACAAGGGAAATAAAGAGATGAAAATAATTCTTGAATTAGGATTATATTTGCTCCTTGGGCAGCTGCGTCTCTTATTAAACCGATCGCGTTGTCAATATTATCCTCAGAATTATTAGTACAGGGCATTTGTGTTGCAGCAACCGTTACTTTTCTCATGATGAATCCTGTTGATAATTAATAATAGGTTGTTGTTGAGTAATACAATGGACACAACCACCACCTTCTACAATGTTTGTCCCATCTAGTGTAACAACTGTTTTATCGTGGAAAACATCGGTGATAGTTTTAATAGCATGTTCATCCATTGGGTCATTGAATATTGGTAAGACAATGCCACCATTAGCTATATAGAAATTAATATAAGAAAGTGCCATCCTGTGATTTAAGAATTCCTTATATTTAGGTTGTTGGATTGGAATAATTTCATAATTTTTTCCTCGAACATTTTTGGCATGCTTTAATCGATTCTCATTCTCTCGAAGTCGCTCGTAATGTGAATCCTCTTTGTTTTTCTCTATCAGAGTAATTATTTGATTACTGGGCGTAAAACATGCAAGGTTATCTACATGACCACCGGTGTCATCATATTCCATGGCTGCAATAAGCCAAATAAAATTTTCAACACCTAAATATTTAGACAAAATAAATTCAGCTTCTTTTTTATCTAATCCGGGATTCCGATTCGGATCCAATAAGACATCTTCTGTAAGCATTAAGGTTCCTTTACCATCAGTATGGATTGCTCCACCTTCTAATATTATGGGGGGTTTAAAATGTTTAATATCAAGGTGTTTAATAATCATCTCAGCTATTTCAGCGTCATGTTTATAATCTGTACCAACAAATTCACCATAATTATTAAATGTCCAGTCAATACCAGCAAGTTCATTACCATCAGTTATAAACGTAGGACCCGAATCCCTACACCAACTATCGTCTATCGTAGCTGACATAATTGTTACATTTTTTTCAGTTCTATTTTTTATATCATCAACATCTTTTTCATTGGCGATTATTGTTACTGGTTCAAAGTTGGAAATAAGATTAGCTGTTTTAGCATGGGCAACTCTCATCAAATCAGTGTTAGGGTAGTATTCTAAATCAAGCCCTGTTGGCCACATCATCCAACAGTGTGAATGAGGACTCCATTCGGCAGGCATATAGAAGCCTAAATCTTTTGGATATTTATCTATTTTTTTGTACATAAATCAATAATTTGGTGGAGGCGGCGGGAATCGAACCCGCGTCCGCTAATTATCCACTGACTGATCTACATGCTTATCCAGATCATTTTTTTTGACTTAACAGAACCGAAAGGAAGGATCTCATTAAGCGATCCCTTGACTAAAGTTTAATGATTATCTACAAGAGAAACAATAATCACGATCTTGGGTTTTTGTCATCAATGCCAACCCCCAAGAAAGTCGGTACTGATGCCAGCTGGATTTAAGCAGCTAGTGCGTAGTTGTCGTTTGCAACTATATTTTTACAGAGAGATTTACGAGGAATCTGCAACCTCGGCATGCACAAACAGTTTCAATATCAACGTCGAAACCTTGTCGCCCCCTTTAAATAATTTTTAATGATTAAATTATCTCAAGAACCTTAAGAAGATAAAAGCTTTGCTAATTATGGTTTGATTCTATCGACTGTAGTATCCATTCATTAAATCGTGGATGGTTAAGAAAACCTTTGGGGTTAAATTTATAGTCTAAACCTGAAAAATCATCATAAATTTTCTTTTGAATACCCTTTCCTGACATTAGATTGGAAACCATCAAAACGCTGTTCCCATTTAATGATGCTTCCTCTATACATTCTCTGATTTGATTTATGTTGGTATTCCTTATCTCTTTAGGTGCGTCATCTTGGATGGTAAAAGCTCTTACATCATTGAATTTCCCATACTCACGAATATAAATGGCAATATTTTCCAAGAGTTCTAATTCAAATTCATTATTAGTTTTACTAACCGGGCCATGGGCAATAATGATAACAACTTCATTTCCAGGATTCATACTAATCTCTTGAGCAAAGTCGAATATGATCTGCTTGGCAATTAGATGGTCATCAATTGGATTTAAAAAAACAACATTATCCATTTGAACTGATCTAACTTTGGTATAAGCGTGGTCGTTTCTTAATCCAAATATATATTCCCATTGTTGGATCAATGAATTACGCGATGAACTACTAATAGGAACGACATATATATTTTCTGCACCTTTCTGTTGCATATCAAGCAGTGCACATTCAATATGTTTTGAGGTCATCATGCTCATTCCTAAAGAGAGTGAGGTTATGTATTTTGACGATAGAGGTTCCATGCTGTTTCGAAATGATCGATCACCATCTTTGCCATAACCATGGGCTAAAATTAGGGCACCTGTTGTCTGATCTGGGTCTTGTTTATCTAGAGTCCAATAATAGTTTGGACCCATTGATTTCATTGCCATCATGATTTGTTCATTACTAAGCTTATTAAAAACATGAACATTGGACCTAAGTTCATTGAATGTCTCATTTGTATGCATCATAGTCATGCTGAGATACTTTCTTCCTTCGGTGTCTTGTTTTTGAGGACAATTGATCGTTGCTATAGTTTGATGTTTCCCATGGTGATAATTCTCAATAGAAATAGCTGCTGGAGATTTTAATAAGGACAAAGACCAGAGTGTTATATATATCATTGTTTGTTTCATATTAATTATTGTAATTTTTTTTTATTAATCTTTTCTGATCTAATTTCCAGGCTCTTTCTTTTAAGAGAGCCCGTTTATCGTGCTTTTTTCGACCTTTTGCAAGACCAATTGAGACTTTGACTCTACCACTCTTCCAGTACAAGGAAAGAGGGATGAGTGTATATCCTTTCTGAGTAATAAAACCATTGATTTTAGAGATTTCTCTAGATTTGAGTAGTAATTTTCTTGTTCTTGTAGCATCTTTTTCGTCATCAACAGATACGTTTGGAAGAGGAGAAATATGTGATCCTATCAACCATATCTCTCCATTCTTTACTAAGGCATAACTTTCTTTAATATTACCTCTATTAGATCTTAGACTTTTAACTTCCCAACCTTTTAGGGAAATGCCGGCCTCAATCTTTTCCTCAATGAAGAAATTAAAATTAGCTTTCTTGTTTTCTACAATTATTCTTGTCATTTTTATAGTTATTCAATTAAGATTATTTTGCATCCTTAATTATAACTATATCTTCTTATGACTAACACAGACTCAACAATACTTCGTCAATCACTTCACGGACAATGGTCATCGAGGATTGTATTCATTTTAGCTGTGAGTGGCTCAGCAGTGGGTTTAGGTAATATTTGGAGATTTCCATACATGGCAGGCATTAATGGTGGCGGCGCTTATGTATTGATCTATCTGTTGTGTATATTCGCAATAGGCCTACCTATTATGATTTCAGAAATATTGCTAGGAAGAAGAGGCAGACGAAATCCGATGACCTCGATGGAACTGCTAGGTTTAGAAGAAACAGGGATAAAGTCATGGAAATACGCCGGAGTGATTGGTTTACTAGCAGGCTTTTTGATTCTGTCCTATTACAGTGTGATTGCTGGTTGGACGCTGAATTATTTTATATTAACAGCACAAGGTGTGTTTGATGGAATAGGACCCAGTGGTGTTGATGAAATTTTTAACGCCTTAACTTTATCAATTAAAACTCAAGTTATATTTCATACAATTTTTATGGTCTTAACGATCTTAATTATCGCTAAGGGTATAAAAGCTGGTCTTGAACGGGCAGTGACAATCATGATGCCTGCACTTTTTCTTATTATGCTGGTTCTAATAATTTATGCCATCACTCAAGGTAATTTCTTAGAAGGCTTGAGTTTCATGTTCAGGCCAGATTTTACAAAACTTGATGGTTCAAGTTTACTTTCGGCTATGGGGCAAGCTTTTTTTACTTTAAGTCTTGGTATGGGTTGTGTTTTCACTTACGGAGCTTATCTACCCAAAGAAGAGTCAATCTTTAAATCGACCATCGCTATTATTTTTTGTGATACCTTAATTGCATTATTGGCTGGTATGATTATTTTTCCAATTGTATTTTCTTACGGTCTAGAACCAGCTGAAGGTCCGGGCTTGATATTTAAAACATTACCACTTGCATTCGGTCAAATATCAGGAGGAGCTTTGTTTGGCTCACTATTTTTTATTTTACTTGGTTTTGCAGCTCTGACATCTGCCATTAGTTTACTTGAGCCTTCTGTCGTCTGGATGATTGAACAAAAAAATGTTTCTAGGAAAGTATCCGCTATCACCATAGGTATAGGGATTTGGGCTTTGGGTCTATTGACGGTTTTGTCTTTTAATGAATTATCAGATTTTACTTTTTGGAAAGGCACAGTGTTTGATAATTTTGAACACCTAGCCAGTAATATTTTATTGCCTACCAGCGGTTTGCTTTTTACAGTTTTTGCAAGTTGGTTTATGTCTAAAAAATCATCCTCAGAAGAGCTAGAAGGGGAACATTCATGGCAATATAAGTTTTGGAGATTTCTGGCAAGATACATAGCCCCAATTGCGGTGTTTATAATTTTCCTTAATGTAATTGGGATCTTCTAAAATTTGAAAACAATCCAACGTTCAATCGAGATACAAGCCGCACATCACAACATTTATAATATTGTTGCTGATATTGAACAATATCCTATTTTTTTACCCTGGTGTGAATCATCAGAGATTATCCAGAATCATAGCAATATTGTTATTGCAAAACTAAGTTTGAATTTATTTGGGTTTCGTACATCTATTACAACTGAAAATCAAATGCAGAAACCGGAAAATATTAAAATGACCCTAAAGTCAGGACCGTTCAGAAAATTTAATGCCAGTTGGTTGTTTGAGCCAAAATCAGCATCAACAACTCAAGTAACATACACTATGAATTATCAACTGATTAATCCGTTAGTAGAAAAAATAATTGAGAAAAATATTGATTTATTTATAGATCAATTGATGAGGTCTTTTACTAATCAATACAATCAAGAAATAACTAACCAGGATTAGTTATGACATCTTTCTCAATTTTTATCACTTTATTGTTTTCAAAATAAACAATTAGCCAGTATCTTTGTGTTTTATTGTTATCGCCAGGTTGGAAATAATAAATATAATCCCAGCGATCCTCTTTAAAAGGTGACCCCACTACTGGACCACCTAGAAGATATTTGATCTGACTTTTTGTCATTCCAACCTCAGCACGATCTAAATTTTCAAGATTCAATAAATTTCCTTGCTGAACATCCATTTGATAAACACAGCCGGATAAAAAAAAGTATAAACAAAATACAATTTTTACTTTCATTATTTGATTCCTATCTTATCGTTAACCTATAGAAGTTCGCTTATCTTGTCCCCAATAAAGTTTTGTCCTAAGAACATCGAAGTAGTCATAATTTTCAGGGTGTATTAATTTGATAAAAGTTGAAGAAGCTCTAATCGATAATATATCCTCTGATGACAATTCTGTAAAATCATCTCCATCTAAATCTATTGCTGCAGTTTCATCATCATTTAAGTCAACAGTGACATTGATTTCAGAATGAGCCGGAATAACCAAAGGTCTGTCGTTTAGCGAATGAGGACAAATTGGAACTAAAACAAAGGCCTCAATATCCGGTTTTAGTATTGGTCCACCACAACTAAGGGCATAGGCTGTTGAACCCGTTGGTGTGGCAACAACAAAGCCATCTCCTTCATGGGTATTGATATAATTATTATCTATAGACGTTTTAATACGTATCATTCTTCCTGTCTCTATTCTTTTAATGGCTATATCATTTAATGCATAGCCAGAAAAACAATCTTTATCTTTTCCATTGACTCTGATTTCAATTAATAATCGCTTCTCCTCTTTATAAACGCCATTGATAATTTTAATCAATGTTTCTCCAGCTTGATCAGGATTAATATCAGTTAAAAACCCCAATCTGCCTCTGTTTATTCCGGTGATGGGAATCTTATATTGATGGGCAAGCTTTGCTGACTTCAACATCGTTCCATCACCACCGATTGAGACAATTAGGTCATTATTCGGTAAGTCTTCTTTTTTAATTTCTTGTGCTTTATTTGATATCTCAGTAGAAGAAGAATCTCCATCCAATTTGAAGTCATAAAATCCTATCTGCAGTTCTTGATGATTCAATTCATCAAGAATGATATTCAACGCTTCCATTGAGTTATTATCATGGGAATTTGCTGCGAATATTATGTTTTTAAAGGTTGTCATTGTATTTAGGTCTTGACTAGTTATTCTATATTGGAAATGATAACAGAATGTAATTTTGTAGTTTCTAATTCGGCAAATTATTTATTTGAAATAATATATCAAGGAAATGAAAGAATATAATGTAGACAGTAGCCCATCACTTAGGGCTAAATTAATATTATCAGCTATTGTAGACAAATATGTCCAAGATGGCACCCCAGTTGGATCAAAGAGTTTATCTCTGACTGATTCTATCGATCTAAGTCCAGCAACCATTCGGCATGTCATGTCTGATCTCGAAGAATTGGGATTTATCGTTTCACCACACACATCCTCAGGGAGAATTCCAACCCCCAAAGGATACCGTTTTTTTATCGATAGCCTGCTTAAATTACAACCTGTTGAACAAAATGAGATTCAAACTATCAAAGCAAGAGTTGAATTAAGTAAAAACAGTGGCCGGGAGCTGGCAAAAAGCGTTTCCAGTACTTTGTCAGCAATAACAAAACTAGCAGGAATCGTTACTATTCCAAAACAGTCAGTAACAAGATTGAAAGAAATGGATTTTATTCCATTATCTGATAAGAAAATACTTGCAATCATTGTCACTAATGAAGCAGAGGTGGAGAACCGTATTTTAGAAATGAATAAGGTTTATTCCAGAGAAGAACTCAATCGGGCAGCTAATTATCTAAACACTAACTTTAGGGGTCGGAGTTTAGTCTATATTAAAAAACAATTGATCGAAGAATTACGAACAACAAAAGAGTCGGTAACAGCGATGATGACCGATTTAATAAACATTGCCGATCAGGTTTTAGACATCAAAACATCTGAAGAGTATATTGTTGCTGGTCAAAGAAGACTGATGGATTTCCAAGAACTTTCAGATGTTGCAGAATTACGAAAACTTTTTGATGCTTTCAGAGAAAAACATGAATTACTGGCCCTGCTGGATAAAAGTATGGCCACTACTGGTATTCAAATATTTATTGGTGAAGAATCAGGATATCAAATGTTTGATAACTGCACTGTCATTACCTCACCTTATACTACTGAAGACGGAGCCATAGGGGTTTTAGGTGTGATAGGCCCGACCAGAATTTCTTATCAAAAAGTTATACCAATTGTTGATGTCACTGCAAAACTTTTAAACCAACCATTGAATCTTGAAAATTAACCCCTAGATACTTCTTTGTTAGAAAAATTAATTGGGTAAATCAATGGAAGATGACAACAACTCTGATGCTTCAGTTTCGTCTGAGGACCAGAAAAAAAAGCAAACAGAAAAACAACAAGAGTCAGAATCTATCTTGACGCATACAGAAGAGCTTGAGAAAGAAAAACAAAAAGCCTCTGAGAATTATGATCAGATGCTTCGCCTGCAAGCAGAAATTGAGAACGTTCGGAAAAGGACCCTCAAGGACATTGAGAGTGCTAGTAGGGGTTCAATTGAGAGAGTTATTATAGAATTACTCCCTGTGTTAGATAGTTTTGATTTAGGCTTGAGTTTGAAAACGGAAACCATTGAGCAATATAAAATATTCAAAGAAGGGCAGGTGGCTACCCTGAAACTGATAACAAGTTTACTTAAAAAACTTTCTATTGAAATTATTGATCCTGTTGAAATGAAATATGATCCAGAGTTGCACGAGGTCATTAGTCTCCAAGAGGATCATTCGATCCAGCCAGGCTATATTATTCAGGTGGTGCAAAAAGGTTATCGTCTCGGGGATAGATTATTAAGACCAGCCAGGGTTATTGTTTCAGCTCAAGAACAAGAAAATAAATCTTCCACTTGAAAATTTCTCAACTACCCTTACATTTTGTTGAGGCTTAACTTTATTTGGAGAAAAAAAAATGGCAAAAGTGATTGGAATTGACTTAGGGACAACTAATTCTTGTGTTGCTGTTATTGACGGTGACCAAGCTAAAGTTATTGAAAATAGTGAAGGTGATAGAACAACACCTTCAGTTGTTGCTTTTTCAAAAGAAGAAGAAAGAACATTGGTAGGGCAATCTGCTAAAAGACAGGCAGTTAGCAATCCTGAAAATACTATATCTGCTATCAAGAGATTGATTGGTAGAAAGTTTGATGACAAAGTGGTGAAGAAAGATTTAGATAAAGTATCTTATAAAATCATCAAAGCCAAAAATGAAGATGCTTGGGTGATGGCAAATGGTAAAGAAACAGCACCACAAGCTATTTCTGCTGAAATTCTCAGAAAAATGAAAGAAACTGCTGAAGCTTATTTAGGAGAGAAAGTCAGTGAGGCCGTTATTACAGTACCTGCATACTTTAATGATGCTCAAAGACAAGCTACAAAAGACGCTGGAAAGATTGCAGGCCTTGAAGTTAAAAGAATAATTAATGAACCAACAGCTGCTGCTCTGGCTTATGGGATGGATAAAAAAAGAGGCGATCGGAAAATTGCAGTCTATGACCTAGGTGGTGGAACATTTGATATTTCTATTATAGAAATTGCTGATGTTGATGGTGAAAATCAATTTGAAGTTCTGGCAACAAATGGAGATACTTTTTTAGGAGGAGAAGACTTTGATCTTAGAATAATTGATTACTTAATGGATGAATTTAAAAAGCAAACAGGAATGGATATTTCTAAGGACTCACAAGCAGTTCAAAGACTCAAAGAAGCATCAGAAAAAGCAAAAACAGAACTATCAAACCAAGCTCAAACAGATGTTAATCTACCCTATTTGACTGCAGATTCATCTGGTCCTAAGCACCTTAATGTTACCCTGACACGTGCAAAACTTGAATCACTAGTTGAGGACTTAATCGTACAAACAATTGAGCCTTGCAAGATTGCCTTAAAAGATGCGGGTTTAAAAATTGGAGAGGTCAATGATGTGATTTTGGTAGGAGGGCAAACAAGAATGCCTAAAGTTCAAGCTGAAGTTAAGTCTTTTTTTGGTGTAGAACCAAGGAAGGATGTTAACCCAGATGAAGCTGTTGCGATGGGTGCAGCAATACAAGGTGGAGTGTTGTCTGGTGATGTTAAAGATGTCTTACTACTTGATGTGACTCCCTTATCATTAGGAATTGAAACTTTGGGTGCAGTTATGACTAGACTAATTGAGAAAAATACAACTATTCCTACTAAAGCCGAACAAATATTCTCAACTGCTGAGGATAATCAAACGGCAGTGACGATTCATGTTCTGCAAGGAGAAAGAGAGAGATCCCAGGACAATAAATCACTTGGAAGGTTTGATTTGACAGAAATTCCTGCTAAACCAAGGGGCTTACCTCAAATAGAAGTTGTCTTTGATATTGATGCCAACGGAATAATGAATGTTTCTGCAAAAGATAAAGAAACAGGTAAAGAACAAAAGATTGTCATTCAATCTTCTGGAGGCTTATCCGATGATGACATAGAGAAGATGGTTTCAGAAGCTGAAGCCAATGCAGAAGAAGATAAAAAATTTAGAGAATTGGTTGATATAAAAAATCAAGGTGATCAATTGGTACATGCAACTGAGAAAACACTTAAAGATCTTGGTGAAAAAGTTGAAACAGAAGAGCGTGGTAAAGTTGAATCAGCAATTGCTGAATTAACAGAAGCACTGAAAGGTGATGATAAATCAACGATAGAGGCAAAAGTTAAAACTTTAAGTGAAGCCTCAGTAGGCATTGCTCAGAAAGCTTTTGAAGAAGCACAAAGCAAAGCAGCTGATGCTGAAGAATCTAGCAATGGTTCTGGTGAAGAGAATGTTGTTGATGCAGAGTATGAGGAGGTTAACGAGGAAGAAAAAACCGAAGAAAAGACTGACTAATCGGTAATTAGAATCGTTATAACGAAATAAACTAGACGGATAGATTCCAATGCATCTATCCTTTCTAATATTAGGCATGCCAAGTGAGTAAACAAGATTATTATCAAACTCTAGGAATAGCTAAAAATTCATCCGATGCTGATATAAAGAAAGCATACCGCAAGCTTGCAATGAAGTACCATCCAGATAGAAATCCTGGAAACGCTGCCTCTGAAGAGAAATTCAAAGATGCTAAAGAAGCATATGAAGTGCTCTCTGACTCACAAAAAAGAAATGCATATGATCAATTTGGACATGCAGGAGTCAATTCGCAAGGAGGAATGGGGGGAGGTTTCAATCCTGGTGATTCAATCAATGATATTTTTGGAGATATGTTTGGTGATATCTTCGGATCAAGAAGAGGAGCAAGATCAAATAGTCAAAGAGGATCTGATTTACGATATGAGCTAACACTAGATTTAGAACAAGCTGTTTTTGGAGACAATATCAATATTAAAATTCCATCACTCACATCATGTAATTCATGTAAAGGAACCGGAGCAAAACCTGGAACTTCAGCAACAACATGTAATAGGTGTGAAGGCAGAGGGGCAGTCAGAGTCCAACAAGGCTTCTTTACACTTCAGCAAACATGTCCAGAATGTAGAGGTACAGGCCAAACCATTCAATCACCATGCCTAGACTGCAATGGTAGTGGAAGAGTCAGTAGAAATAGGACAATTTCCTTAAAAATACCTCCAGGAGTTGATGACAACGATAGGATTAGACTCTCTAAGGAAGGTGAGGCTGGATTAAACGGAGGACCTTCGGGCGACCTCTATGTTGACATTAATATAAGAGAGCACTCTATATTTACTCGCGAAGGCAAGAATCTTTTCTGTACTGTTCCTATAAGTTATTCGTCTGCTGTTCTGGGAGGTGTTGTTCAGGTCCCAACAATTAATGGTGCTGTCAATTTAACTATTCCTGCTGAAACACAATCAGGTAAATTATTTAGGTTAAAGGCAAAAGGCATACGCTCACACAGAGACAGAATAACTGGTGACTTAATTTGCAAAGTGCAAGTTGAAACACCAATTAATTTAAATTCAAAACAAAAAAAAATACTCAAGGAGTTTGAAGACTCAATCAAGAAAAGTAACAAGAACCATCGACCACAAAAAAGTAGCTGGAAAGATAGTGTTAAAAAATTCTTCGATCGTTTGTGATCTTAGAATCATAACCATTTGATAATCTATAATTAGTGATTCTCTAAATTAATATGATTGAATCTCCTTTTATTTTGTTTGGATACCAACATTTGATCATGCTGGCCCTATCAGGTTGTTGCATCATATTTTTCCCGTTATTTGCAAAAAATAAATTTGATATAAAAAGACAGGAACTAATTTCAAGCTGGATTGCCTATGTTCTAATTATTCATGAAATATCTAAACCATTCTATAGAAGCTATTTTTTTGGTGACTCATTTCTCACTGTTCTACCATTGCATCTTTGTAATCTTTCGGCATTCAGCATTGCAACATACTTACTGACACGTAAAAAAGTTTTTTTTGAAATAGCCTATTTTTGGAGCTTATCAGGAGGAACCATGGCTCTAATCACCCCTGAACTTGATCTAGCATTTCCAGACATAGAATGGTTTCCCTTTTTTATTGGTCATTCAGTGACACTTATGGGAGTGTTCTATTCCATCTTTTGTCACAATATTCATCCTTCAAGAGAGTCATTGAAAAAAGTTATCTTAATTTCTTGTGGTTCCTTAGTAATCATATTTATAATCAACACCTTACTAGGACCGTCTGCTAATTATTGGTATCTAAATAGTAAGCCCAATGCAGATTCGCTGATGAATTTCATGCCATCGCCCCCATTTCATATTCCAATTGCGATACTAATTGCTTTTGGATTTTTTTACTTATTAAACATTCCCTATAGAAAAAAATATAAAAAAATTCAAAATTAAATAGTGACACACCTTCGTCAAGACAATAAGATGTTACGGGTTCCAAACGAAAATATGAGGGAAGGATCCTTTAAATGATTCCTTCCTTTTTTTGCAAAACAGGCAAAATTAAGGAATATAAATTGAAACCAGCTATATTGGCACTTGAAGACGGAACAATATTTCGTGGTAAGTCAATTGGTGCTGATGGTCACACTACCGGTGAAGTTGTATTCAATACGTCAATGACCGGTTACCAAGAAATTCTGACAGACCCCTCCTACTATAAGCAATTAGTTACCCTCACATATCCTCATATTGGCAATACTGGAATCAATCAAGCTGATTTTGAAAGCACCAAAGCTTTTGTTGCAGGTTTAATTATTAGGGATATTTCAAGTGGAAATAATTGGCGAAAAGAACAGAGCTTGGATAACTTTTTAAAAGAGCAAAACATTATTGCAATTTCAGAAATCGACACAAGAAAACTAACTAATCACATAAGATTGAAAGGGTCTTTACGTGGATGCATTGTTAATGATGATCTCAATGAAAGAAATGCAATAAAGAAATCAAAAGAATTTCCTGGTCTTTCAGGTTTAGATTTGGCCAAAGCAGTAACTACGGAATCTACTTACGAGTGGGCTGATGGTAGCCTCGATATTTTTAATGAAACTGTAGCTATAAAAGATCTCAACTACCATGTTGTGGCATATGATTTTGGAATCAAAACAAACATTTTACGATCATTAGTTGATTACGGCTGTAAGTTAACAGTCGTGCCAGCAATGACAACTTATGAGAGTATTCTTTCATTAAATCCAGATGGAATTTTTTTATCCAATGGACCAGGTGATCCAGAGCCATGTGACTATGCTATTGATGCGATTGAGAAACTGCTGAAAGAAAACATCCCCATATTTGGAATCTGCCTAGGTCATCAGCTACTTGGACTGGCCAGTGGTGCGAAAACAGTAAAAATGAAATTTGGACATCATGGAGCCAATCACCCTGTTCAAAATATTAAAACTGGACGAGTCTTCATTACAAGCCAAAATCATGGATTTATGTTAGATGAGAAAAGACTACCAGAGACCCTCTGTGTTACTCATCGCTCATTGTTTGATGGATCCATTCAAGGGATAGAACGCAATGATTGCAAAGCATTCAGTTTTCAGGGACATCCAGAAGCAAGTCCAGGACCTCATGATGTCACAGAATTATTTTTGAAATTTATAAAAATGATGGATATATGCCAAAACGAAAAGATATAAGTAGTGTATTAATCATAGGCGCTGGTCCAATTGTTATTGGCCAAGCTTGTGAATTTGATTACTCAGGTACACAAGCATGCAAAGCACTAAAAGAGGAAGGCTACCGAGTTATTCTTGTCAACTCCAATCCAGCGACAATAATGACAGATCCCGATATTGCTGATTCTATTTATATTGAGCCAATTAACTGGCAAACCATAGAAAAAATAATTGAAAGAGAGAAACCTGATGCCATTCTTGCAACCATGGGCGGACAAACAGGTCTTAATACAGCTTTAGATTTGTCAACCAATGGAATATTGGAAAAACATAATGTCGAAATGATAGGAGCTACCAAAAAATCAATCGATACAGCAGAAGACAGGGAGCTTTTTAAAATTGCTATGAAAGAAATCAATATCGAGGTTGCAAAGTCAGGGTTAGTACACAATTTAGATCAAGCTTTCGAGGTCATCAATAAAATAAATTACCCTGTAATCATTCGACCATCTTTTACATTAGGCGGCACAGGTGGTGGTATTGCATACAACGAAGATGAATTTATAACGATCGTGAAAAGAGGCTTGGAGTTATCTCCAACGAATGAGATTTTATTAGAAGAGTCACTTCTTGGATGGAAGGAATTCGAAATGGAGGTTGTCAGAGATAATCAAGATAATGCCATTATTGTCTGTTCCATAGAAAACGTTGATCCCATGGGGATCCATACTGGGGATTCAATAACTGTTGCACCTGCTCAGACCTTAACCGATAAGGAATTTCAAAGAATGAGGGATCAGTCCATTGCAATTTTACGAAAAATCGGTGTAGATACAGGTGGATCAAACGTCCAATTTGCAATCAATCCTAGTGATGGAAGAATGATTGTCATTGAAATGAATCCAAGGGTTTCAAGGTCATCAGCACTTGCATCTAAGGCTACAGGTTTCCCAATTGCTAAGATTGCTGCAAAACTAGCAATTGGATTCACTCTTGATGAATTAAAGAACGATATCACAGATCGTCAGACCCCAGCATCATTTGAACCTACTATTGATTATGTCGTGACAAAAATTCCACGTTTTGCCTTTAAAAAGTTTCCTCAAGCGGATCCAAACTTAACGACTCAAATGAAATCAGTTGGTGAAGTTATGGCAATAGGGAGAACCTTTCAGGAGTCCCTGCAGAAGGCCATTCGAAGTTTAGAAACTAATCATTATGGATTAACAAATCTGTATAAAGATAAATCAGTGACTAACAATTTAAGAAAAAAACTTATTACACCTTCAGCAGAACGATTGTTCTATATTGGTGATGCTTTTAGACTTGGACTCAGTATCAGTGAAGTTAATCACATGACTCACATTGATCCTTGGTTTTTAGAACAAATTAAAGACCTAATTGATACTGAAATCAACATCAGTAGATTAAATATAGAAAATATTGATTCAGAAACACTACTTACTTTAAAAAAGAAGGGTTTCTCAGATATCAGATTGGCTGAGCTATTGCACAGTGATGAATTAACAATCAGGGCTAAAAGAAAGGTTTTGAAAATTAAACCGGTATTTAAAAGAGTAGATACCTGTGCAGCAGAATTTGAAACGTCAACAGCCTATTTATACTCAACTTATGAAGATGAATGTGAATCACGCCCAACAAATAAAAGAAAGATCTTAATTCTCGGTGGCGGTCCTAACAGAATTGGGCAAGGAATTGAATTTGACTATTGTTGTGTACATGCATCTTTTGCTATTTCTGAATGCGGCTATGAGTCGATCATGATTAACTGTAATCCAGAAACTGTTTCAACCGATTATGATACCTCGGATAGACTTTATTTCGATCCTTTAACATTTGAAGATGTTATGGAAATTATTGAAATTGAGCAACCAGAAGGAGTCATTGTTCAGTTTGGAGGTCAAACACCACTTAAATTAGCTAAACGATTATTAGATGCTGGGGCACCCATAATTGGTACTTTACCAGATTCTATTGATACTGCTGAAGATAGAGAGCAATTCAAAGACTTGGTGACAACACTCGGTTATCTCCAGCCGTACAATGAAGTTGCAAGCAACCTTGACGAGGCTTTGCAAAAAGCAAAGAAAGTTAGATATCCCATGGTTGTTAGACCCTCTTATGTACTAGGTGGTCGGGCAATGGAAATTATCTATAACGATGAAGAGCTAAAAAAATATATGCATGAAGCAGTCAGGGTTTCCAATGAAGCACCAGTTCTATTGGATCATTTCTTAGATAAAGCCATTGAAGTCGACGTTGATGCAGTCAGCGATGGCAAGGAAGTTTTTATTGGCGGTATCATGGAGCATATTGAGCAAGCAGGAGTTCATTCTGGTGACTCATCCTGTGTAATACCACCAATAAAGTTGTCACAAAAAATTCAAAATACTTTAAAAGATCAAATGATTAATTTAGCAAAATCATTAAATGTTGTCGGACTTGTTAATGCTCAGTTTGCAGTCAGAAAGAATAAAGTTTTCATAATTGAAGTAAACCCAAGAGCATCTAGGACTGTGCCATTTGTTTCCAAGGCAACGGGTAATCAATTGGCCAAGATAGCAGCAAAAACTATGATTGGTATTCCATTAAATGATCAGGAAATTAAAACAAGCACTCCCATGAAGTTTTTTTCTGTTAAGTCACCCGTTTTCCCATTTAATAAATTTCCAGATACAGATCCAATTCTAGGTCCAGAAATGAAATCAACAGGCGAGGTAATGGGTACTGGTAGAACTTTTGGTGAAGCATATATGAAGGCACAGAATGCAACGGGCATAACTATCCCTCAATCAGGTTCTGTATTCATATCTGTCAGGGATCCAGACAAGACCGTAAATTTATTAAGACTAGCAGAATTTCTTATTAGAAAAGAATTTGAAATCATTGCCACAGATGGGACAAATAGGTTTTTAAATGATAACAACATTCAATCATCTCATATTAATAAAGTGCACGAAGGTAAACCACACATTGTTGGTTTGATAAGAAAAGAATTAATAGACCTTATAATAAATACAACAGAGGGCAAACAATCAATAGAAGAATCCCTTTCAATTAGGGCAGAGGCTGTAATTAGAAATGTGACTTATTACACTAGCTTGGAAGCTGCTGTTGCAACAATGAATTCGTTCGATTATTTTAATATAATGAATGTAACAAAAATACAAGATTACTATAAAGTTGAGGTTCATCGTTAAATGGGAAAAGTCTTTATGACTCAGTTAGGTAATGACTCTCTAAGAGAAGAGCTCAAAATGCTCATCTCTAAAGACAGACCTGAAGTTATTAATGCCATTGCTTCAGCTAGAGAATTTGGTGACTTGAAGGAAAATGCTGAATACCATGCAGCAAAAGAGAAGCAAAGTTTTATTGAAGGCAGAATATCAGAAATCGAGTCAAAACTTTCTAATGCTGAAATAATTGATGTAACAAAACTAGATATCAGAGAAAAGGTAGTTTTTGGTTCAACAGTAAAACTAAGAAATATGGATTCAAAATCCATAGTAAAGTATAAAATTGTCGGTGAAGATGAAGCGGATATAGATAATGGACTGATTTCATATATGGCTCCTATTTCAAGAGCAATAATAGGTAAGAGTTTGCTTGATATTGTTGAGTTTGAATCTTCAGAAGAAAAGACAATATTCAAGATTCAGAGCATTGAATATATTTAGTAATTTTCTAAATTGATTAGCAAAACCAACAAACATCATTGGCGAACTCGTCAACATGAAGACTTTTATTTTAAACTGTCTAAACAACAGGGTTTTCGTACAAGATCGATCTATAAGTTAATTGAAATGAATGAAAAATATAGGTTAATCAAACCAAAGTCTTGGGTATTAGATTTGGGTTGCTCACCTGGAGGTTGGTCTGAATACATTGTCAATGAATTATCAAATAAAGGAAGAGTTGTCTCTGTAGATGTTAGTGCAATGAAACCAATAACTAACGTAGATTTCATACTGGGAGATTTTCAAAATGAATCAATACAAAATGAAATTTTAAAAAAAATATTAGGTAAAAGATTTGATTTGATTGTTTCGGATATATCACCTAATAAAACTGGGAATAGTATCACTGACCAGTATCATTTTTTTCAAATTGCAGATGAAATACTTGAATTCTCAAAAAAAGCACTTAAATCTAAGGGTAGTTTAGTTATGAAAGTTTTTGTTGGTTTGGGATTTGAAAAATTTGTGAAGGATTCAAAGTTAATATTTAGAGATACAATTTTTTTTAAACCAAAATCTTCAAAACCTAAGAGCAAAGAAACTTACCTAATAGCATCATCTATTAGGTTATAATTGCCACAGGATAAAATATATGGGTAAATTCTTTAAAAATACTATGGTATGGATAGTTATCGCGATTGTGATGATGACCGTATTTCAATCTTTTTCGCCAAATTCTATTAGACAACAAACACTAGATTACAGCACTTTCTTAGAGTTAGTTAAAACAGGAAATGTTAGTGAAGTTATCTTTGAGGATAATCTAATTAACGCAAGAAAGATTAATGGTGAAAAATTTATTACTTATAACCCAGAAACTGATAACACTGCACTCATTGGTGAACTATCAAAAAGCGGTGTCAGAATAAGTGCATCACCCCCTAAAGGACAAAGCTTATTCATAAGCCTGCTGATTAATTCTTTTCCTGTGATACTTCTGATAGCTGTTTGGATTTACTTTATGAGACAAATGCAAGGAGGAATGGGTGGTGGGAAAGGTGCAATGACTTTCGGTAAAAGCCGTGCACGTTTATTAGGAGAAAACCAAGTAGATGTGACATTTGCTGATGTTGCTGGTGTCGAAGAAGCCAAAGAAGAAGTCATGGAAATTGTAGAATTCCTGAAGGACCCAAACAAATTTCAGAGATTGGGAGGAAAAATACCTCAAGGCGTTTTAATGTTAGGCAACCCAGGATGTGGTAAAACACTTTTAGCAAGAGCCATAGCTGGAGAAGCGAAGGTTCCATTTTTCACAATATCTGGTTCAGATTTTGTAGAGATGTTTGTAGGTGTTGGAGCTTCAAGAGTCAGAGATTTATTTGAGCAAGCGAAAACTCGAGCACCAAGCATTGTTTTCATCGATGAAATAGATGCAGTTGGTCGTCAAAGAGGTGCCGGCTTAGGTGGTGGTCATGATGAACGAGAACAAACACTCAATCAATTACTTGTTGAGATGGATGGATTTGAAGGCAATGAAGGAGTCATAGTTATTGCTGCCACAAACAGACCAGATGTTTTAGATGCGGCACTGCTACGACCAGGAAGATTTGATAGACAGGTTGTGATACCACTACCTGATGTAAGAGGAAGAGAACAGATCCTAAAAGTTCATATGAGAAAGGTTCCATTGGATAAAGATGTGAAACCATCCATTATAGCAAGAGGAACACCTGGTTTTTCTGGTGCTGATCTTGCTAATTTGGTAAATGAAGCAGCACTTCTGGCAGCAAGGGGAAACAACAAAAGCGTCAAAATGGATCAATTTGATAAAGCAAAAGATAAGGTCATGATGGGAACAGAAAGAAAATCAATGGTTATGAGTGAACAAGAAAAGAAATTGACAGCCTATCATGAAGCAGGACATGCCATTGTAGGATTAAACCTTAAGGAACATGATCCAGTTTACAAAGTCACTATAATTCCAAGAGGAAGAGCACTGGGGTTAACCATGTTTTTACCCGAAGAAGACCGATATAGCATAAGTAGATTAAGATTGGTTGGTCAACTAACTAGTTTATTTGGTGGTAGAGCTGCAGAAGAATTAGTTTTTGGTAAAGACTCAGTTACAACGGGTGCATCTAATGACATAGAAAGAGCAACTGAAATCGCAAGAAATATGGTTACAAAATGGGGATTATCAGACAAACTTGGTCCTTTGTCCTATAGCAAAGATGAAGAAGAAATATTTTTAGGACGATCTGTAACTCAACATAAACAAGTATCCGATACTACTGTCAATATAATTGATCAAGAGGTAAGGCAAATTATTGATCAAAGTTATGATGAAGCTAATAGCATTTTAGTCAGTAATGTCAAAAGACTCCACAAAATGGCAGAAGCACTCATTAAATATGAAACTCTCGATGAGGAACAAATTAAAGACATCATGAATGATAAAGAACCAAGACCACCAGATGGATGGAGTATTGATGACGAACCAGAAGATGATGATAATTCAACTGACAGTAAAATAGGTGGTCACGCTACCCAACACTAGAGTCATTATTCAACAAGACTCTAAACCCTAAAAAAGCATTTATTCTCGCTACTCAAAATAAAAACATAACCTGTGTTACTAGCTAAAAAAACAGGAGACTCTATAATTAGAATCCATTATAAAAAGAAGAGACATAATACATAACAATGATAAACAAGAACGGTCAAAATAAATGAATAATAATTTAAAAGTATTTGGGACCGATGGCATAAGAGGCAAAGTGGGTGAGCACCCAATGACTGTCGATTTCACCAATAAATTTGCAAGTGCAATAGCCACAGTTTTAGCACCTAGAGGAGGTACTGTGGTTATTGGAAAGGACACTAGAATTTCAGGTTATATGTTTGAATCAGCTCTGGAAGCAGCTTTTGTTGCACGTGGACTTGATGTTGTGTTAGTTGGACCACTACCAACACCTGCTATTTCTTTTATCACAACTGACATTAGTGCTAATTTTGGGATTGTCATTAGTGCATCTCATAACTCTTACGAATATAACGGGATCAAGATCCTCACAAATAAAGGCGAGAAGCTAGATGTAAGACTAGAACGAGATATTGAAAATCAACTAATCAATGAACCGATCACACTTTCTGCTGAGACTATTGGTAAAGCTCGTCGTTTAGGAGCAGATTCAAGAGACGCTTATATACATTTTATTTCTAGAATTTTCGACAGCAATAAACCTTTAACTGATATGAAAATAGTTATCGATTGTTCCCATGGTGCTGCATATAAAATTGCTCCCAGACTTTTATCAAGTTTGGGAGCAGAGGTTATCCCAATTGGCTGTTCACCAAATGGGTATAACATAAATTTAAAGAGTGGATCTACTAATCTTGAGAATATTATAAATACTGTACCAGCATTATCAGCAGATCTTGGAATAGCATTAGATGGCGATGCAGATAGAGTTGCTCTTATTGACACAAGTGGGGAGACAATAGAAGGAGACCAGATACTCTATATCCTTTCTAAATTACTCATAAATGACCCTCAATTTAATTCAAAAGTAGTTGGAACAATATTAACTAATTCAGGACTTGAAAAATCTCTTAAAAAACAAAGTATCGACTTATATCGATCAGAAGTAGGGGATAAAAATGTTTTAGACTTAATGAAACAAACAGGGTCCATTATTGGTGGTGAAAATTCTGGTCATATTATAAATTTAGAATACTCACCATCTGGAGATGGATTGATGACATCTTTACTTGTGATAAAAGCTATGATCAATGATAAAAAATCGTTAAATCAATTATTAGATGGGCTAGAACTTGTACCACAATTTAACAAAAACATTGAAGTTAATAGTTCTATCATCTCACAAGAGGTAATTAAAGATATTGCAGATAAAGCAAATACAGTAATGAAAGATGGAAGGGTATTAGTCAGAAAATCAGGAACCGAGCCTGTAATAAGAATAACAATTGAAACTCATGAACAAAAAAAAGCCAATATCGCTATTGAAGCAATCAAGACTCAAATAAGTAAAATAAACTAATGGAAAAACTTTTTATAGCTGCCAATTGGAAAATGAATGGAGACAGTCGTTTTAATACTCACTTAATTAAAGCCATCAATAAAAACACACATGAAAATAAAGTCATAGAAGTTATTATTTGTCCTCCCTTTCCTTACATTGATCAAATAAATAGACTTAAATCGCCATTTATAAAAATTGGTGGGCAAAATATATCTGAGTATGAAAATGGGGCTTTTACGGGTGAAGTGTCAGCATCTATATTGAGGGATATGAAAATGGACTATGTAATTATAGGACATTCAGAGCGACGACAAATTTTTAATGAAACTAATGAAGTAATTACCCAAAAATTTAACTTAGCCCATCAATATAATTTAGTGCCCATTTTATGTGTTGGAGAAACTCTTGATGAGAGAAAAAACGGTCAAACCATTAAAGTGATTGAAGCTCAGATTAAATCTATTATCGCAAACACAGACATATCCTTATTTACTAACTCAATTATAGCCTATGAACCCGTATGGGCTATTGGAACAGGTGAGACTGCATCACCTGAGATTGCTGAAGATGTTCACTTTAATATAAGAAAAATTTTGGAAGCGAATCATTTAGAAAGTCCTACTTCAATACCAATTCTATATGGAGGTAGTGTCAATAGTAAAAACTGTCAAGCTTTATTCGAAATGAACAACATTAATGGAGGATTGATTGGTGGAGCGTCCTTGGATTCATTGGAATTTTCTAAAATATATCAAACTGCAGAGGGTTTAAATAAATGAATAATATTTCATCATTGTTACTTATATTTCATGTAATCATAGCTATCTTAATAGTTGCTCTAATACTAATACAAAAAGGCAAAGGTGCAGATATGGGCTCTGCCTTTGGTGCAGGTGCTTCGGGTACAATATTTGGTGCAAAAGGCTCAGCGAATTTCTTATCACGAACAACAGCAGTATTAGCAACGATCTTCTTCCTGACAAGTTTAGCTTTAGCATATGTAAATAAAGGAACAGTTAAAACTGAAAGTGTACTGGATCAAGTTCAAACTGTTATGCCAATAGATGATGAAACAAATGGTTCAGGAACATTACCATCGATACCTCTTGATATTCCAAACAATAATAATTAGCTAGTATTCTTTTTAGCCGATGTGGTGGAATTTGGTAGACACGCTGTCTTGAGGGGGCAGTAGCGAAAGCTGTGCCGGTTCGAGTCCGGCCATCGGCATAATATTTAAATCTAATAGATATATGCAAAGAAGATTATATTTGATTTTTTTTAACCAATGACTGATACAATGTTGGTGTTTTTATACGCTAAAAAATGCTGGAAAAATATATACCTATCCTGATCTTTTTATCAGTAGCATTAGCCCTTGGGTTATTGTTATTATTTTTGGGTTTTCTTTTTGGTCGAGGAACAAAAAGCAAGGCAAAACTTTCACCGTATGAATGTGGTTTTGAGCACTTTGAAGATGCCAGAATACCATTTGACGTACGTTTTTATTTGGTAGCAATATTATTTATTATTTTTGATTTAGAAATTGCATTTCTTTTTCCATGGGCAATATCACTTAAAAATATTGGACTTACAGGTCTAATTGCGATGGCTATTTTTCTACTGGTATTGGTTATCGGTTTCATTTATGAATGGAGAAAGGGTGCTCTGGAGTGGGATTAGCTAAAGAACAGAACGATTTAATAGATCAACAAGGTCCTGGATTTGTAATCACATCTATCGACAAACTCGTCAATTGGTCAAGATCAGGATCGATGTGGCCAGTAACTTTTGGTCTGGCCTGTTGTGCGATTGAAATGATGCATTCAGCGGCATCTAGATATGATACAGATAGATTTGGTGTCTTCTACAGAGCCAGCCCTAGACAATCAGATGTGATGATTGTTGCTGGAACATTGGTAAATAAAATGGCTCCAGCATTAAGAAAAGTATACGATCAAATGGCAGAACCTAAATGGGTCATTTCTATGGGCTCTTGTGCTAATGGGGGTGGTTATTATCATCACTCTTATTCAGTTGTCAGAGGTTGTGATCAAATAATTCCGGTTGATATTTATGTTCCAGGATGCCCCCCCACACCTGAAGCATTGATCAATGGCATTATTGAATTACAGAAAAAAATAAAGAAACGCAATTAATTTAAAAAATGGTCCGTAAAAAATATAAACAATTACATCAATTACTAGACCAATATTTAACTTCTTATGACATTGGTCAATCATATGATTTTGACCAAATTACACTAGAGATCAACAAAGAATATTTATATGAAATTAGTAAAGTTTTAAAAGAAACAAAACAGTTGGATTTCTCAATGCTCATTGATTTATGCGGTGTAGATTATTTGCATTATGGATTGGACAATTGGGAAACTCAAAGTGTCAGCGGCACTGGATATAGCAGAGCCACCTTGAAAACAAAAAATACTCATGACGGCAGTAACAATGATCAACCAAAACGTTTTGCTGTAATCTATCATCTTCTTTCAATGAGTCACAACTGGAGACTTCGCCTCAGAATATTTACAGGTAGTAAAAACCCGCCAAGCGTCGACTCTGTGGTGTCCATCTGGCCAACCGCCAATTGGTTTGAAAGAGAAGCATTTGATTTATTTGGTATAGATTTTGAAGGCCACCCTGACTTAAGACGAATATTAACTGATTATGAATTCATTGGTCATCCTTTTAGAAAAGATTTCCCAACCTCTGGAAATCTAGAAGTTTACTATGATGAAGATGAAGAAAAGGTTAAATATCGACCAGTATCTGTGACCACTAGGCCAACAGTGCCAAGAGTAATCAGAAAAGAAAAACGAAACAAATGACTGATAAAAGTAACCTCATTTTAAATTTTGGACCACAGCATCCTGCAGCTCATGGTGTCTTGAGAATGGTTATGGAAATGGATGGTGAGGTTGTTGTCAATGCTGACCCACACATTGGTCTGCTTCATAGAGGTACGGAGAAACTGGCTGAAATTAAGCCTTATAATCACTCGATAGGTTATATGGATCGCTTGGACTATGTCTCAATGATGTGTTGTGAACATCCCTATGTTCTTGCTATTGAGAAGCTACTTGGAATTGAGCCACCAGCAAGAGCTCAGTACATTAGGGTTTTGTTTGATGAAATTACCCGCATTCTAAATCATCTATTATGGCTTGGATGTCATGGTTTGGATATTGGTGCAATGGCGCTGTTGCTTTATTGTTTTAGGGAACGGGAAGATTTATTAGATTGTTATGAAGCAGTATCGGGCTCTCGTATGCATGCTACTTACTATCGTCCAGGAGGAGTATACAGAGACCTTCCGGATGAGATGCCTCAATTCCAGGCAAATCGTTTTATATCAGAATCAAAAGTAAAAAAACTCAATTATAATCGAGAAGGTTCATTGCTTGATTTTATTGAAGACTTTACCAACCGCTTTCCAGCGAGAGTTGATGAGTATGAAACTTTACTCACTGATAACAGAATGTGGAAACAAAGAACAGTCGACATAGGTATTGTTTCACCTGAAAGAGCAATTGAATTAGGTTTTACTGGACCAATGTTAAGAGGTTCTGGTATCGAATGGGACATTAGAAGAAAAGAACCTTACGAGGTTTATGATCAGTTAAATTTCCAAATCCCGGTTGGAGTTAATGGTGATTGTTATGACCGTTATCTTGTCAGAGTCGAAGAAATGAGACAGTCAAACTCAATCATTAAACAGTGTGTTACATGGTTGAGGGATAATCCAGGACCTGTGATTATTGATGATAATAAGCTTGCAACACCAAAACGCAGTTTAATGAAACATGATATGGAAGCATTGATTTACCATTTCAAATTGTTTAGCGAAGGCTATACGACACCTGAAGGAGAAACTTACACTTCAATAGAACATCCAAAAGGGGAATTCGGCGTCTATATTGTTTCAGATGGAGCTAATAAACCGTATCGACTAAAGATAAGAACTCCCAGTTTTGTCCATCTCTCGGCGATTAATGAAATGGTGAAAGGGCATATGCTTGCAGATGTTGTATCAGTAATAGGAACTCTCGATATTGTATTTGGGGAAATTGATCGTTGATTAAAATTTTTTGATGACTATGAATGAAAAAAAACTACAAGAACTGCCAGAAAAAGTGAGAAAAGAAATCGATGAGTGGATTAGTAAATTCCCGGAAGGAAAACAAAGATCAGCTATCATCGGATCCTTGCACGCCCTTCAAAAGGCAAATAATGGCAGCTTAACGACGGAACTAATGGATACACTTGCTGACTATTTATGTTTGCCAAAAATGTATATTTATGAAATGGCAACATTTTATTCAATGTTTCAAACAAAAGCGGTGGGTAAACATGAGATATCGGTCTGCACTAACATTTCATGTATGTTATCTGGTTCGGATAAGATTGTTCAACACATAGAAAACCGATTAAATATAAAGCTAGGTGAATCCACAAAAGATGGTAAATTTTTCTTAAAAAAAGAGGAGGAATGTCTTGCAGCATGCACTGGTGCACCAATGATGATGGTGAACCATCAATACATTGAAAATCTTACTATTGATAAGGTAGATGAGGTTATTAATCAACTGGAGCGAGACTGATGACTGATGAGAATGCTGTTTGCTTTTCTATCATTGATCAACCTGAATCTTGGAAGATTCAAACCTATATGAGCTCAGGTGGCTATTTAACCTGGAAGCAGATTCTTCAGGGTCAACCTGGTAATGAAACCAGAAAAAAAATCATAGAAACCATTAAACAATCAGGTTTAAGAGGCCGAGGTGGTGCAGGATTTCCCACAGGCCTAAAATGGAGTTTTATGCCTGAGGGTGATGATCAGAAATACATTATTTGTAATTCTGATGAAAGTGAACCTGGAACCTGTCATGATCGTGAGATATTAAAGCTCAATCCTCATGCATTAATAGAAGGAATGGCAATCAGTGGTTTTGCTATGAATGCAACGGTGGGTTATAACTATGTCCGTGGTGAATTTATTAAAGAGTGTTTCCCACGTATAGAGGCGGCACTAATAGAAGCCTATGCACACGGAATTTTAGGAGAAAATATTCTTGATTCAGGAGTGAATTTTGATCTCTATAATTTCTTGGGTGCTGGAGCCTATATATGTGGTGAAGAAACAGGTCTGATCGAATCATTAGAAGGAAAACAAGGAAAACCAAGATTTAAACCACCATTCCCTGCTAATTTTGGGCTTTATGGACAACCGACAACTGTCAATAACACACAAACCTTAGCAAGTATTCCCAAGATTATTGAGAAAGGTCCTAAATGGTATGCTTCTATGGGATCTGAAAAATCACCAGGAACTATTATCTTTTCTGTTTCAGGTCATGTAAACAAGCCAGGAAATTTTGAACTGCCTCTTGCCATCCCTTTTGATGTTCTATTGGATAAGGCAGGTGGCGTTATTGATGGCAAAAAGTTGAAAGCCGTAATACCAGGCGGATCCTCAACCAAAGTATTAAAAGCTGATGTAATCTCGGAATGCACAATGGATTATGAATCACTTCAAGATGCTGGATCTGCACTTGGTACGGGCGCGGTAGTGGTAATTGCTGAGGGAACATGCATGGTGAATCTCCTGAAAAGAATTTCACAATTCTACTATACAGAAAGCTGTGGACAATGTTCTCCATGTCGTGAAGGAACTGGTTGGATGTATAAAATATTAGAACGGATCACTCAAGGACAAGGAACACAGAACGATTTATCCTTACTACTAGATGTAGCGGGAAGAATAGAAGGAACTACAATCTGTGCATTTGGTGATGCTTCAGCATGGCCTGTACAGAGCTTTCTCGAAAATTTTTATGAAGAATTTGAATACATGGTAAAAAATGATGGAAAATCTTTGGCTGCATGATTATGGAGAATATAAGTAAAAATAAAATATCCATAACCATTGATGAGCAGGAATATACTGTCAATGAAGGCCAAATGTTAATCGATGTTACGGATCAGCTGGGAATCCATATACCTCGTTTTTGTTATCACGAAAAACTCTCAATCGCGGCAAACTGTAGAATGTGCCTGATTGATGTAGAGAACACCGTGAACCCTCAACCTGCATGTGCAACTCCAGTTACAAATGGAATGGTGATCAGAACAAGGTCAGATAAAACCCAAAAAGCACAACAGGGCACAATGGAGTTTTTACTTATTAATCATCCTCTAGATTGTCCTATCTGTGATCAAGCAGGAGAATGTGAACTACAAGATCTGGCATACAGCTATGGGGGAAATCAATCTAGGTTTGAAATGATCAAACAAACAAAATCAAATGATAATTTAGGACCTCTGATTTCGACAGATATGACCAGATGCATCTTATGTACTCGCTGTGTTAGATTTGCTGATGAAGTTGCAGGACTTCCAGAATTGGGAACTATTGGTAGGGGGGATTCTTCTAATATTAGTACTTATATAGAAAGCACGATAGATCATGAACTGTCAGGGAATATGATTGATCTTTGCCCTGTTGGAGCTCTCAATAACAAACCTTACCGATACACTGAAAGGACCTGGGAACTTGATCAGATTAAAAGTGTTTCACCACATGATTGTGTCGGTTCAAATATTCAAATACACATTAAGGAGGGAAAAATAAAAAGAATCGTGCCCAAGTGTAATGAGGATATTAATGAGATTTGGATTTCTGATAGGGACCGCTTTGCCTTTGCAGGCATCTATAGTAATGATCGATTATATGAACCAATGATTCACCAAGATGGAAAGTTGAAAGAGTGCACTTGGGAAGATGCAACTAAAATGTTCTCTAGTGAGTTAATAACTCTTAGAAAAGAAGATAAGAGTAATCAAATGGCTGGGCTCATTTCACCATCATGTACACTAGATCAGCAATATCTATTTTCTTACCTTTTTAACAATCTCAATTGCCACAATATAGATCATCGGATACAACAGGTTGATTTTAGAGGTGATTCAGCCGACTGTGCCTTACCAATGATGGAGATTAAACCTCACGAAATTAAAAATATGGACAACATCCTTGTCATTGGTTCAGACATTCGAAAGGAAGTTCCCATCATTGCCCATTGGCTTAGAAAAGCTGCCATCAAAGGGTCAACTGTAAACTTCATTAATGATCAACCAGGTGATTACTTTTTCCCTATCGATAATTTTGTTCTATCGAGCTCAGAAGCTTTAGCTGAAAATATAGGTCTAGTTTTAAAGGCTTCATTAGAAGAGAATAAAATTGATTTGTATGCTGATTTAATACATTCACTTCAAGCATTATCAAAACCAACATCATCTCACTATCAAATCGCACAATCCTTAGTAAAAGGAAACCAAAATTTAATCCTCAGTGGTCTCACTGCAAACAGCCATCCTGAGTACAGTCTCATTAGAAATTATCTTTATGTTTTGTCACAAATTAACCAATCACATAAAGGTGAGCTGTCTCATGGAGCTAATGCAATCGGGGCTCATATTTTAGGTTGTATTCCTCATAGAAATGCATTTGGAGAAAACAGGGAAGGGGGGATGAATGCTTTGGAAATAAGCACTAATAATCACGAAGTATTAATACTATATGATATAGAACCTGAGGATTGCCTATATGTGGAGGAACTCAAACAAGCAATAATAGGTAGCAAAAAAGTAGTTTATTTTACCCCCTACTTGAACGCATTCATGGAAGAGAATGCAGACATTGTGTTTCCAGTTAATACTGCCTATGAATCGAGTGGAAGTTTTATTAATGTATCAGGCATTGTTCAGAATTTTACTGTGGGAGCTAGCCAACATATCAATAGACCATCCAATAGTGACCTTTTGAATAATATTATCTCATCATTGGAACTGCCCGAGGTATCAACAATAGATTTAGATCAAAAAACCAAGAGCTTTTTGGACCAATCTGTCAGTGAGAAACAAACTATCAGTGAACTTCCAACAACAAACATAAATAAACCTGAAAACAGATTAAGAACTTATAGTTTATACAATGTAGATTCAACCGTTAGGAGATCAATACCACTTCAAGAAACAAGTGATGCAAAATCTTTACAGCCCGAGGAACATTAAGGTGGAAGAATTTTTTATTAATCTATTCAGCTTTATTCCAAGCAACTATATGACCTTAGTGATCAGTTTGATGAAAATCTTAATTGTGACCGTTACTCTATTGTTAATTATTGCCTATTTAATCTATTTTGAAAGGAAGGTTATTGGCTATATGCACGTTAGAATTGGGCCAAACAGAACAGGTCCCAGAGGATGGTTACAATCTATTGCAGATATCTTAAAATTGCTTATAAAAGAAATCATTATCCCGTCGAGTGCAGATCGCTTCTTATTTTTGGTTGCACCATTACTCTCTCTAGTACCTGCATTGGCAGCATGGGCAGTGATACCCTTTAGTGAAAGTTTTATCATAGCTGATATTGATGCAGGTCTTTTATACTTACTCGCTCTGACCTCTTTTGGGGTATATGGAATAATTCTTGCAGGATGGGCCTCAAATTCAAAATATGCATTCTTAGGTGCAATGCGTGCCACAGCACAGATGGTTGCTTATGAGATTGCAATGGGGTTTGCGTTAGTTGGGGTTTTAATGGCTGGTGGGAGTCTTAATTTAGGAGTCATTGTTGAGAGTCAAAGCGGTGGAGTTTTAAACTGGTTTTGGATTCCGTTATTCCCATTATTTATTGTTTATTTTATTTCTGGAGTAGCCGAAACCAATAGACATCCTTTCGATGTTGCAGAAGGTGAAAGTGAAATTGTTGCAGGCTTCAACGTAGAATATTCTGGTATTGCATTCGGAATTTTCTTCTGTGCTGAATATGCAAATATGATTCTCATTGCAACCCTAACCTCAATTATGTTTTTAGGCGGTTGGGAGAGTTTCTTTGCTGGAACTTCATTCTTAAACGGAACAATATTTGAAGTTATAACAGAACCAAATATTTTCTGGCTGGCAGTAAAAGTATCCATCTTTTTATTTATATTTTTTTGGTTGAGAGCTTCATTGCCTAGATATAGATATGACCAAATTATGAAGCTTGGTTGGAAGGTTCTAGTCCCCATTACTATCCTATGGATTGGAGTTGAAGGGGCTATGTATTTAGCACATATCGGTCCTTGGAAGATCACATGACTATTAAACATATAATCAAAACTCTAACACTTACTGATATAGTTAAAGGTCTCGTTATAACCTTAAAAAACTTCTTTACAACAAAGATTACTGTTCAGTATCCAGAAGTAAAAACACCACTTTCACCTAGATTTAGGGGCAAACTGGCTCTCATGAGATACGACAATGGTGAGGAACGTTGTATCGCTTGTAAGTTGTGCTCTGCTGTTTGTCCTGCTCAAGCAATAACAATTGAGTCGGAAGAACAAACAGACGGCACACGAAGAACTACTAAATTCGAAATAGATGCCTTCAAATGCATTTATTGTGGCTTCTGTGAACAAGCATGCCCTGTTGATTCTATTATTGAGACCGATATTTTTGAATACCATATGACTGAAAATGAACAGAGAATTCAGACCAAGGAAATGTTATTAAAGACGGGTGAGGATTTCCGTGAAAGGACCCTTACAAATAAAATAAAAGATGCACAATATAAATAATCATGACATCCCTTGAATTAATTTTTTACATCTTTTCATCAATCTTATTATTATCAAGTTTAGGTGTTGTGTTATTTAAGAACCCTGTTTACTCTGCACTTTCATTGATCTCGTGTTTTATAACCAGTGCTTTTTTATGGCTATTACTAGAAGCAGAATTCTTAGCTCTTGTTCTTGTGCTTGTATATGTTGGTGCGGTCATGGTTCTATTCTTGTTTGTCATTATGATGCTGAATATTGAACTCGAGGTCGAGACTTCACAATTTAATAAGATTGCTCCTTTGGGATTAATTGTCGGTCTCATCATCGTCGGTGAATTAATGACTCTAATCTGGCTTCGCTCGGATCAGTTTCTGGTTACTAGCAGTGCAGTTTCTAGCTTCGATAAAGAAGTTAGTAACTCAGTATTATTAGGAACAAAGCTGTTTACAGACTATATTTATGCATTTGAGATTTCTGGATTTATATTATTATTGGCAATCATTGTTTCAATTTCTCTCACCTTAAGAAGGCGAAAAGGACTTAAGAGACAAATCGTCTCCAAACAAGTTGATATTGATCCGGCAACTAGAGTTAAGTTGGTGGATATGGAGAGTGAGGTCAATAAATGATAACTTTGCAATCCTATTTAACTTTGGCTGCTCTGCTTTTCGCAATTGGTGCAATGGGTATCATTATCAATAAAAAGAACATCATCATTGTAATGATGTCCATAGAATTAATGCTATTGGCAGTAAATTTTAACTTTATAGCTTTTTCCTATTTCAGCAATGATCTCACCGGTCAAATATTTGTATTTTTTATGTTAGCAATTGCAGCAGCTGAGGCAGCAATTGGTTTAGCGATTCTCGTCACTCTTTATAGAAATAAAAACACCATCAGTGTTCGAGAATTTAAACAATTAAAGGAGTAGGGATGCTTGAACTGAGTTTAATTGCTCTCACGTCGCCCCTGATAGGGGGCCTGTTATCAGGATTGATTGGTCCTACATTAGGCAAATGGTTTACCAATGGGGTAACGATTCTGAGCGTCCTCATCTCTTTTTTGATTTCCTGTTTCATATTGTTTGAAATTATTTTAGATCCAAGTTTGATTATCAATCAGGATATTTATACTTGGCTTTCTATGGGTAATTTCCATTTTACTGCAGGAATCCTATTGGATCATTTAACAGTCAGTATGATGGCGGTCGTTACTTTTGTTTCACTGGTAGTTCACATTTACACCATAGGGTATATGCGTCACGATTCTGGATATCATCGTTTTTTCTGCTACATCTCATTATTTACATTCTCAATGCTGACTTTAGTGATATCTAATAATTTTCTGCAATTATTCTTTGGTTGGGAAGCAGTCGGCGTTATGTCTTATCTATTAATTGGATTCTGGTATACGAAAGAAAGTGCGATTAAAGCAAACTTTAAGGCCTTTATTGTAAACAGAGTAGGCGACATGGGTTTTTTGCTTGGAATTGCCTTGATATTTTCAATCATTGGATCCCTGGATTACCAAACAGTATTTACCTCCAATACAATCTTATTGGAAAGAAACATTGTGATGACATCAAACATAACCACCTCAGCATTAACACTAGCATGTTTGTTATTATTTATAGGTGCAATGGCAAAATCTGCCCAAATACCACTGCACGTATGGTTACCTGATTCAATGGAAGGACCGACACCGATCTCAGCATTGATTCATGCAGCAACCATGGTTACAGCTGGCGTTTTTATGATTGCCAGAATGTCTCCTTTATTTGAATTATCATCCACTGCGTTATCTGTTGTTCTAATCATAGGAGCAATAACGGCATTGTTGACTGGATTATTAGGAATTGTGGAATTTGATATCAAAAGAATTATTGCCTATTCAACATTATCCCAACTGGGATATATGGTAGTTGCGGCAGGTGTGTCTGCCTATTCTGCCAGTATATTTCATCTCATGACTCATGCTTTCTTTAAAGCTTTATTATTTTTAGCAGCCGGATCGGTGATCATAGCCTTGCACCATGAACAGGATATTCGAAATATGGGAGGCTTGAGGCGTTTCATGCCATATACATATGTGGCTACTTTAATTGGATCGCTATCATTAATTGGTTTTCCTGGTTTTTCAGGATTTTTCTCAAAAGATGCTTTGATAGAGGCTGTTGCTCATTCAAATGTAGTAGGTGCTGAATTTGCCTATTATGCAGTTATGATTGGAGTTTTTGTCACCGCCCTTTATACATTTAGACTTTTATTTAGAGTTTTTCATGGTCAATTACGTTTCAAAGGTGAAAAGATTGAAGAATCGCCAATGGTCATTATTATTCCATTGATGTTGCTCTCAATCCCTTCGATGATATTTGCTTGGCCAACTGTAGGTGATTTTGTTTACGGTAATTTCTTTGCTGATTCCATTCGTCAAATGCCGAGTGATGAATTATTTGGTTATAATTTCACTGACCCAATGAGCTTCTTAATTCACACCCTTTCAGGCACTGTGGTTTATCTTTCTCTTTTTGGAGTATTGACTGCTTGGTTTTTCTATATTTACAAACCGGATTTACCTGAGAAATTTTTACAATTCTTGAAACCCATACACACGCTATTATGGAATAAATACTATTTTGATCATTTCTACGAAAAAGTAATTGCAAAATCTGTTGCCAGCCTAGGTTCATTTTTTTGGAATTTTGGCGATGTTAAAATAATTGATGATACTTTGGTCAATGGCACAGCCAACACAATTGCTAAATTGTCAGCATTCACAAGAAGAATCCAAACGGGTTATATATACCACTATGCATTGATGATGATGATTGGACTTTCTTTTTTCCTCGCTTGGGCAATCATAAGATCATAAGGAAATCTAGAAGATGATTAAATGAACATACTTTCCACAATCATATTCTTACCCATTATTGCTGCACTTTTCATTATTCTATTGGGTAGAACTAAAGTTAGGAGCGGTTATAATTTAGCCTTGCTCGTGTCGTTTGTGGTATTTGCTCTTTCTCTTTATATCGGCATTGGTTTTGATCCTGGTCTCAATCAATTTCAATTCATTGAACAGGTTAATTGGATCAGTAGTTTCAATATCCAATACCATTTGGGCATTGATGGAATATCATACCCTTTAATTCTTTTGACCACTCTATTGACGCCACTGGTTATCTTAACTTCAAAAACCTCTCCCAAAGATAAATACCATCAATATCTTGCCTCTTTTTTAATTCTAGAAGGGTTGATGATCGGAGTATTTACCTCCTTAGATGGATTATTATTTTATATTTTTTGGGAATCCATGCTCATTCCTATGTTCATTATCATTGGTATATGGGGAGGCAACAACCGTGTTTACGCAACCGTAAAATTCTTTCTATATACATTTCTTGGTTCAATCTTTTTGCTGATTGCAATAATTTATCTTTATTTTCAAACGGGTGGTTATGCAATAACGGATTTTCACACAATACCGTTAACCATGAATGAACAAGTATTTATATTTCTAGCATTTTTTCTTGCTTTTGCAGTAAAAATTCCAATGTGGCCAGTCCATACATGGTTACCCGATGCCCATGTTGAAGCTCCTACTGGGGGATCCGTGATTTTAGCAGCCGTTTTACTAAAAATGGGTGCCTATGGATTCCTAAGGTTTAGTCTGCCGATTACACCAGATGCATCTGCATATTTTTCACCATTCATTCTTGTTTTATCTTTAATTGCAATCGTCTATATCGGTCTTGTAGCGATCGCACAAATGGATATGAAAAAGCTCATAGCCTATTCCTCTATTGCACATATGGGTTTTGTGACTATTGGTATGTTTGTCATATTCGGTTTAGATAATTCATTGATACATACAGAAATAAAAAGTCTGGCAATGACCGGTGCAATTGTTCAAATGATTTCTCACGGATTAATTTCAGCAGCACTATTTCTATGTATTGGAGTCATGTACGATCGGTTACATACTAGACAGATTTCGGATTATGGAGGGGTGATCAATTCGATGCCAAAATTTGCTGCCTTAATGGTATTTTTTGGGCTGGCCAATGCTGCTCTACCTGGAACTTCAGGTTTTGTTGGCGAATTTATTGTCATTCTTGCAAGCTTTCAAATTAATCCATGGGTTGCTTTTTTTGCAGCAACTACATTGATTATAGGAGCAGTTTATACTTTGTGGCTGATAAAAAGAGTGATCTATGGTCAAACCAGTAATCAAAAGGTTGAAGGAATGACAGAAATGACAACAATTGAAGCCATACCTCTGGTGATTCTTGCACTATTAGTTTTATTATTGGGTTTTTGGCCTGCACCATTGATTGAGATAATGTCAACCAGTGTAGAAAATTTAGTTAATCATATAGCCCATTCAAAGTTGTAGAAAAGAGATGATGTTAGAGCAAATAAAATTACTGATGCCTGAAATTATTATAGCCACTGGAATTTGCACAATGGTTCTAAGTAGTAGTATAAAAATCATTTCAAGTAAATTGATATCCCAAATCATCGCTGCCGTAACTCTGATGGCTGCAACTGCAAGTGCAATTTTTCTACTTCCAAGTGAATCCCAATACTTATTTGACTACCAAGTTATCATTGATCCTTTAACATCTGGCTTGAGGATATCCTCATATGTTATTGTTCTTATTGTAATATTTGGAACTGATGTTAATGAAAAAATCAACCAAAACGAACTCTTCTTAATAGAACTGTTTGCAACACTTGGCATTTCAATCATATGCTCTGCTGCCAACTTATTAATCATATATTTAGGTTTAGAAATCTTAGCACTTTCCCTCTATACACTGGTGGCTTCTAATAAACATTCTATTGAGTCAACAGAAGCAGGCATGAAGTTCTTTATATTAGGTGCGATTGCATCGGCAGTATTTTTATATGGAATTTCTCTGATCTATGGTACTTATGGAACTCTCAATATTCATGAAATCAATAGCATTGATTCAACCAATACACTTGAAACACAAATTGCTCTAGGTTTTCTGTTATGTGGTATTGCCTTTAAATTTGGTGCTATTCCTTTTCATACCTGGGTACCTGATGCGTATCAGGGTGCCTCAACATCAGCTGCCTTATTTTTATCCACAGCACCTAAAATTGCAGCATTCGCACTGTTGTATAGAATTTTGATTGATGGATTCATGGCCATTTCAGAAACATGGACCATAATGATCCAAGTTCTAGGTATTCTCTCATTGATTCTGGGTAATTTAATTGCAATCAGCCAGACTAATATGAAAAGGTTATTGGGTTATTCAGCCATTGGTCATGTTGGGTTTATTTTTTTAGGCATATCAACGGGAACAAAAAATGGTCTGGAGAGTTCATTATTTTACGTTTTGATTTATGTACTGATGATGATTACTGCATTTATGTCTTTAGAAGTATTATCTTCAAAAAAACACAAAGTAGAATTAATCTCTGATCTAAAAGGTCTCAATAACTCACACCCATGGTTTGCTTTGATTATGCTATTTGTTATGTTTAGTATGATCGGAATTCCACCTTTTGCAGGATTTTTTGCAAAGTGGAGTATTTTGACATCACTGATTGATGCCAATATGATTTATACCGCAATCATAGCCATTGTCATGTCTGTCGTGGCTGCTTTTTATTACCTCAGAGTTGTTTGGTATATCTACTTTGAAAAAACAGAACTCAGCATATCGCAAATTGGATCAAGCTCTTTACAACAAATCACAGTGTCTTGTGTGGGTTTGTTCCTTCTTTTTCTTGGACTAATGCCCAAACCTTTATTGGATTTTTGTACTAAAATTATTTCATCTAAGCTATTGATAGATTAGCTATAAACAGTTAGTATCATTCACCTACAGATGCGGGGTGGAGCAGTCTGGCAGCTCGTCGGGCTCATAACCCGAAGGTCGTAGGTTCAAATCCTACCCCCGCTACCAATTTTTTGGTCAGGCCCCGTATCTGGGGCTTTATTTTTATGAGACTAAATATGGATTTACAAACAAGAGAGCTAAGACAAATAGTCCAATTAGATGTTGAATCGGTTGGCTTTGAACTATTAGATTTGGAATTGAGTTATGGGCCAAGATCTACAAAAATTACAGTGTATATAGACCATAAGAATGGCATAGATATTAAAGACTGTGTAACAGTCAGTAAGTTGATTTCCATGACTCTTAATCAGGATATAGATCTCGAAGAGGCATACAGTTTAGAAGTATCGTCACCCGGTTTGGATCGTAAGCTTATTTTGAAAGAGCATTACGATAAATACATAGGTAAAATCATAAAGCTCAAATTAAAAAATAAAATGGATAATAGGAAAAATTATAAAGGTGAACTGATAAAAAGAATAGATAATACAATTACAATCGCTCAAGATAATCAGAAAATAAACATTAAATTGGACGCTATTGATATTTGTAGACTAGTTCCAAATTTTAATAATGAAGAACTTTATAGGTGAACAATGGGTAAAGAAATAATAGAAGTTGCTGAAACAGTCTCCGCTGCTAAAGATGTAGAATCTGAAGTCATATTTGGTGCCATTGAGAGTGCCATTGCTTCAGCCACAAAAAAAGAGTATTCAGTAAATATTGACACAGTGGTAAAAATTGATAGAAATACGGGGGATTATAAAACCTATAGAAGATGGTTAGTGTTTGCTGATGATTCAAGAGACCTGGAAGATCCAGATATTGAACTAAGAATGATCGATGCTCTTGAAATTAATGAATCAGCTCAGCCGGGTGAATATGTTGAACAAGAAATAGAGTCCATAGACTTTGGAAGAATTGGTGCCCAGATTGCAAAACAAGTCATTGTTCAAAAAGTAAGGGAAGCTGAAAAACAGAAAACAATAGATTTATATCATGACAAAGTAGGCCAAATGGTTAATGGTGTTGTTAAAAGATTAGATCGTAATGGATATTACATAGACTTAGGAAATAATGCCGAAGCTTTTTTACCTAAACGAGAAATGATCCCAAAAGAGCCGATTAGACCTCAGGATAGAATCAAAGGATTAATTAAAGAGATTAGTGAGGATCTAAAAGGACCGCCACTGATCCTTTCAAGAGTGCAGCCAGATTTTTTGATTGAGTTATTTAAAATAGAAGTTCCAGAAATAACACAGAATCTCATTAAGATTGTAGGAGCATCAAGGGATCCAGGTCTGAGAGCTAAAATAGCTGTTTCCTCAGAAGATTCAAGGATTGATGCTGTAGGTGCCTGTGTTGGTATGAGAGGATCTAGAGTTCAGGCTGTTTCCAACGAGCTAAATGGTGAGCGAATTGATATCATTTTATGGTCCAATAACCCAGCTCAATTTGTGATCAACGCAATGTCACCTGCTAATGTAGTATCAATCGTTGTTGATGAAGAAACTAACACTATGGACATTGCAGTTGAGGAATCAAAACTATCCCAAGCAATAGGAAGAGGGGGACAAAATATAAGACTTGCTAGTACTCTCACTGAATGGAGATTAAATGTGATGAGTGAATCTGAGGCATTAGAAAAGGATGAAAATGAAATTCAACAAATTATTGAGTTCTTTGTAAATAAACTATCTGTTGGAGAAGATGTTGCCACACTATTAGCACAAGATGGATTCAGATCAATCGAAGAAATCGCTTATGTGCCACTAAATGAATTACAACAAATAGAAGGTTTTGATGAAAATCTTATTACTGCACTTAGAGACAGAGCTCAGGATCAATTGTTGATTGAAGCGATCAGCACAGAAGAAAATTTGGATATCCATGGACCTGCAGAAGATCTTCTCAGCCTCTCTCAAATGACCCCTGAATTGGCATATGCGCTTGCTAGAAATGGTATCAATACAAAAAATAAATTGGCAGAACAATCCATTGATGATTTACAAGAAATTGATGGATTGAATGAAGATTTGGCAGCAAAAATAATACTTGAAGCAAGAGAGGATTGGTTTAAATCAGGAAACATCAGTGATGATAATGAAGGATCAGACCACGAACAAGAACCAAAGGATCAATAGTAATATGCCAAGCACAACTGTCCAAAAACTAGCTTCTGCTTTAAAGGTAAGTGATGAAAAATTAATCATACAGCTTAAGGAAGCAGGTGTAGAAGTATCTAATGAAGATGATGAAGTGACTAATGAACAGAAACTACTGCTGTTGAATCATCTAAGAGGAAGCCATAGTACAAAGTCAACTGCAACGTCGGCACCTAAAAAATTAACTATCAATAGAAGATCACAGAGTGAATTAAAATTATCAGGTGGCTTTGGTAGAACAAGAACTGTAAATGTTGAAGTTAGAAAAAAAAGGACATACCTAAAAAAAGAAGAATTGGTAGAGCAAGCAAAGAAAGAGCAAGAAAAAATTGATGAGGAGAAAAAACAGTTAGCAGCAGAAGAGGCTCAAAAAAAGAATAAAATTGAAGAAACCACTGCAGTAAAAACTGAGCAACAAAAGCCTAAGAAAAAAAGTGGTTTTGCATCAAAATTAAAAACAGAAACCTCGGAAAACAAACGGCCCAAGAAACAAAAAAGAAAAAAACAACCCATTAAAGACCCGTTCTCTATTGAAGAACTTCACGTCAGCGGGAAAGTCAAGAAAAGAAAAAAGAGAAAAATAAGAAGAACCCTTAGTTCTTCAATCATTGACCAAACTAATACATTTGAAAAGCCAACAACTCCTGTCGTCAAAGAAGTTGCAATTCCAGAATCAATTACCCCACAGGAGCTCGCTCAGAAGCTTGCAATAAAAGTTAATGAAATAATCCCTGTGATGATGAATCTTGGTGTTATGGCAACTGCAAATGATAATTTAGATCAAGAAACAGCCATATTGCTTGTAGAAGAGATGGGTCACAAAGCAGTGCCTTTAGACGAGCGAACAATTGAAGATATTCTTCAAGATCCTGAAGAAGATATATTTGATCAAGTTCAAAGGCCTCCCGTAGTTGCAATTATGGGCCATGTTGATCATGGAAAAACATCGCTATTGGACTATATTAGAAAAAGTAAAATTACTGATAAGGAAGCAGGTGGAATCACCCAACATATTGGTGCATATACAATTAATTATCACTCAACATCGATCACCTTTCTTGATACTCCTGGACATGCAGCATTCAGCCGTATGAGATCTCGAGGTGCAAATGTTACGGATATTATTATTCTTGTGGTTGCTGCTGATGATGGTGTAAAACCTCAAACAGTTGAAGCTATTGAACATGCAAGGGCTTCTGATACCCCGATTATTGTTGCTATTAATAAAATAGATAAACCTGATTCTGATCTTGAAAAAGTTAAAAATGAATTAGTATCAAATGAAATTATTCCTGAAGATTTGGGAGGTGAACATTTGTTTGTAAATATTTCTGCTAAATCTGGAGAAGGCATTGATAATTTAATAGAAACAATAATCCTCCAATCAGAGATCCTTGAGCTTCAAGCTGTTAATCAAGGGAAAGCTGTCGGAACTGTAATTGAATCAGGTATAGAAAGCGGCAAGGGTGCTGTATCAACAATTTTGATCACTAAAGGTAAATTAAATAAAGGTGATTTAATAATAGTAGGTGAGGAATTCGGTAAAGCAAGATTACTTTTAGATGAACATAATATTGAACTCAATACTGTTACACCTTCCATGCCCATAAAGGTTTATGGTCTCTCTTCTGTACCAAATGCAGGAGATGAATTAAGAGTAGTAGACAATGAGCGACAAGGAAGAGACATTTCTTCCATGAGAAAACAGAGAAACAGAACCATTAAGGTTAGTGCTAAAAATGCAGACAAAATGCAAGATTTTTTAAACCAAACAACTGATCCTTCTAAGCAGAAACTAGTTTTGGTGATTAAAGCAGATGTTCAAGGAAGTGCTGAAGCGATTAAAGATTCACTAGTGAAACTTGCGACAGAAGATGTAGACATTGATATTATCTCGACAGGTGTAGGAGGTATTAGTGAATCTGATATTAATTTAGCAAAGGTCTCTAAGGCATTTATCATCGGATTTAATGTCAGGGCAGATGCAGGTGCTAAAAAAATAGTGAAAGACTCTGAAGTTGAAATTAAATATTACAGTGTCATTTACGAAATAATTGATGACATTTTAGAAATTGTTAAGGGACACGCATCTCCCGTTATCAAAGAACAAATCGTTGGTTTAGCAGAAGTACGCGAAGTATTTAATTCACCAAATTTAGGTAAAATCGCAGGCTGCTTAGTTATTGAAGGGACCGTTGTAAAATCTAATTCAATCCGTGTTCTAAGAGACAATATTGTGATTTATGAAGGTGAACTCGAATCTTTAAGAAGATTCAAAGATTCTGTTAAAGAAGTCAAATCTGGAACCGAATGTGGAATAGGTGTTAAAAATTACAACGATGTAAAAATTGGTGATCAAATAGAATGCTTTACTAATATTGAGGTAAAAAAATAATCAATGCCCACTGATTTTTCTGTTAATAAAAAAATTGAAGTAAAAATTCAACGTTTAATAAGTCTATTAATTTCATTAAAAAAAATAAATGATCCCAGGTTGTCTGAAGTCATTATTAATGAAGTCAAAGTTAACAAAGATATAAGTACAGCAAGAATTTATTTTAATATTTTAAATTCTAAAAATAATAAAAAACATTACGAACAACTCCTAAAAAAGGCTACTGGATTTATCAAAAAAGAAATTAGCCATCAGTTAAAGCTGAAAAAAATACCTGATCTTATTTTCAAATACGACACTAAAGAACAAAAGGCATTGTATATTAATGATTTAATAAATAAGGCAATAAAAAATGACAAGAAACAATAATAAGGTGAATGGCATTATTATAGTCGATAAACCTAAAAATATTACATCCAACAAACTACTTCAAAAAGTTAAATATATTTTTAATGCAAAAAAAGCCGGTCACACAGGTAACTTAGATCCAATGGCAACAGGCACTTTACCAATATGCTTTGGTGAAGCCACAAAGGTTTCACAATATTTAATTGAATCATCAAAAACATATCATGTAGTTGCTAAACTTGGAGAAAAAACAAACACTGGTGACTCTGATGGAATAGTCACTGATAAAAAAATTTTCACCCAAACCAGTGAAGAATATTGTGAGTCAATATTAAAATCTTTTATTGGCGAGACGAAACAAACACCACCAATGTTTTCTGCAATCAAAATTCATGGCATTAGATTGTACAAACATGCAAGAAAAGGTTTAGTCATTCCAAGAAAAAAAAGAACAATCATGATCCACAATATACAGCTTAAAAAACTTTCTTTTGATTCTATAGAGCTTATTATCCATTGTGGGAAAGGCACCTATATCCGTTCATTGATTGAGGATATTGCTACAAAATTAGGAACTTTAGCCCATGTGACTCAACTCAGGAGAACATCAATTGATATAATCAAGGATCATGAATTAATTACATTAGAATCGCTAGAATCAGAACAAAACTATAATCGACTTATTGAGAAATACCTATTGCCGATAGATATTGCAATTGAATCATTTCCTAAATTAAGTATCTCCTTAAGAGAATCAATAAATTTTAAACAAGGACAAAGAATTAAGTTTGCATTGAATCGTAATCTTAATATAGAGAAAGTAAGAGTATATGATTCTAATAATAGTTTAATTGGACTTGGTGTGACTGATAATAAAGGAAGCGTTCAACCTATGAGGATTTTTAATTAAATTAACTTGTTGTTGTCATCAATAAACTATGTAGAATAGCGTCTGAAAATAATTAATAAAAAATAAAAATGCCTTTAACCACTGAAAAGAAAAAAAATATTATTGATGATTACAAACTCTCAGATCAAGATACAGGTTCAGCACAAGTTCAAGTAGCCTTGCTTTCAGAGAAAATTAATGCTTTGATGAATCATTTTGATGAGCATAAAAAAGATCATCATTCTAGACAGGGTTTATTAAAAATGGTCAACCAAAGAAGAAAACTTCTTCGTTACTTGAGAGAAAAAAATCAATCCCAATATCAATCATTGATTTCAAAGCTTGGGTTAAGAAAATAGGGCAAAATAATAAAATATAGCTTTGCTATTATTTTATTTAAAAAATAAGGAAAACTAGTGAAAATAACAACAAAAACGATCCCATTCGGGGGCAGAAATTTAGTTCTAGAGACAGGTAAAATAGCAAGGCAAGCACATGGATCCGTCGTTGCTTCATGCGAGGGAACTACTGTTTTGGTAACAGTGGTTGCAAGAAAGGAAGCCAATCCAGGACAAAGTTTCTTCCCTTTATCGGTCCATTATCAAGAAAAAACTTATGCAGCAGGAAAAATTCCTGGAGGGTTTTTTAAAAGAGAAGGAAGACCAAGTGAAAAAGAAACATTAATATCGAGACTAATAGATAGGCCATTACGACCTTCTTTCCCTAAAGGCTTTATGAATGAAGTGCAAGTCATTGCAACGCTACTTAGTTTAAATCCAGAAGTGCAAACCGATATAGTAACAATGATAGGTTCATCGGCTGCACTCTCAATTTCAGGAATTCCATTCAATGGACCAATTGCTGGAGCGAGAGTTGGTTATCTTGATAATCAATACATACTAAATCCATCATTATCACAGATGCCTGATTCAGATCTAGATTTAGTGGTGGCAGGAACAAATGAAGCCATATTAATGGTCGAGTCTGAAGCTAAACAATTATCAGAAGAAGTTATGCTTGGTGCAGTAATGTATGGTCATGAACAGATGCAGCCTGTTATAAAAGCAATTAGTGAACTTAAAACTGAAATTGGGAAAGATTCTTGGGAATATGAAATTGAAGAGAATGATGAGGAACTATCAACTCAAATTTCAAAACTCAGTGAGAAAAAAATAAATGAGGCTTATCAAATAACAGATAAGACATTGAGGCAGGAAACATTAAATGAAATCAGACAGGAAACAGAAATAACAATCTTAGAAACTGATAATGATAAAGACTATGAGGCTTCTCATGTTCACAATGAGTTAAAATCATTAGAAAAAAGCGTCGTTAGAAAAAAAATTCTAGAAGGAGCACCCAGAATAGATGGAAGAGACAACAAAACAGTAAGAGATATTAATATCGAAATAGGTTTATTAGAACGTACACATGGTTCTGCTTTGTTTACAAGAGGAGAAACTCAAGCAATAGTGGTGGCAACACTGGGGACAGAAAGATCATCTCAAATCATTGATGCCTTAGAAGGCGAATATAAAGATAAATTTATGCTCCACTATAATTTTCCTCACTTCTCAGTGGGTGAAACTGGATTTATTGGATCACCAAAGAGAAGAGAAATTGGTCATGGAAAATTAGCTAGAAGATCCTTAGAAGCGGTTTTACCAGATTTAGATGTTTTTCCATACACCATAAGATTGGTATCTGAAATAACTGAATCTAATGGATCCAGCTCAATGGCAACAGTTTGTGGATCAAGTCTAGCACTTATGCATGCAGGAATACCCATTAAGACTCATGTAGCAGGTATAGCAATGGGGTTAGTAAAAGAAGATGAACAATATGTAGTCCTCACTGATATCTTAGGTGATGAGGATCATTTAGGCGATATGGACTTCAAAGTGGCAGGAACTGATGACGGTATCACTGCTTTGCAAATGGATATTAAAATTCAAGGTATTACTCAAGTCATAATGGAAGATGCTCTTAAACAAGCAAAGATTGCACGACTGAGCATTCTAGAGCAGATGAATAAAACTATTAAGAAACCTTCAGACAAATATTCAGAATACGCCCCTTCAATCATCACACTGACTGTTGCAAAAGATAAAATAAGAGATGTGATAGGAAAAGGCGGCTCAACCATTAAATCAATTATTGAAGTAACAGGCGCTCAAATTGATATTAATGATAGTGGAGTGGTCACTATTGCATCTGTTGGTCGTTCTTCAGGCGAAGCTGCTAAGGAAAAGATATTACTAATTACCGCAGATGTTGAAGTAGGGAAGATCTATGAAGGAAGAGTTGCAAAAATAATGGATTTTGGAGCATTTGTGACGATTATGCCAGGCAAGGATGGACTGGTTCACATCTCAGAAATCTCTGAGGAAAGAGTAGCATCAGTTAATGATGTCTTAACAGAGGGTCAAATCATTAAAGTCAAAGTCATTGAAATAGATAGACAGAAAAGAATTAGGCTGAGTATGAAGAAACTTGATGAGACAGAATCATCTTAAATAATCATCAAAATCGCTGAATTGTTTGTCAGTAATCTCTCTTCTTTCTTGAGCTTCTAAGCATAATGTCGCAACAGGACGAGCTTCTAATCTTTTCAGCCCAATTTCTTCGCCTGTTTCTTCACAATATCCATAACTCCCATTTTCTATTTTGTTAAGTGATTGTAGTATTTTTCTAAGGAGTTTCCTTTCTCTGTCTCTTGTTCTTAATTCAAGACTGAAGTCAGATTCTTGACTTGCTCTATCGTTAGGGTCAGCATGATTAATACTTTCACTCTGCATGTGATTGACGGTTTTGCCTGCTTCTTGTTCTAATTGGGCCTTCCAGGTTAAGAGTATTTTCTCGAAATGATTTAATTGTTTCTTTGACATGTATTTTTCACGTGCTTTAGGTTTGTATTTATCAATCCCGAAACTTGTGAGTAAGTCATCTGGCAATTTATTATTGACTTTTTTCTTTGTCATGTGCTTTTTCTAAGATTTTTGAAAAAGTGATTATACTAAGTAAAAAATATTTGTGAAGTAAAAAATTACAGAAGTTGGAGTTGGAATGAAAACTTATATGAGATGATTGAGATCTTTCCATTCCTTATTTCTAAATTGAACCTCGACAGAGGTATGAATTCCACCTCTGACATTAAATTGCGCTTTAAGTGACAAAAATTGAGGATTAATTACCTTAGATAGATCATCACATATTTGGTTAGTGATTGATTCATGAAATGCGCCAACATTTCTAAAGCTTACAATATATAGCTTAAGTGACTTCAACTCTAGACAGAAATTCTTTGGAATGTATTTAATGTACAAAATAGCAAAATCTGGTTGTCCGGTTTTTGGACATAAACAGGTAAATTCTGGAACAGTAATTTCGATAAAATAATCTTCTTTTTTTTGAGGATTTCTAAAGCGATCTAGTATTTCGATTTGTTTGATTTTGTTCATTTCTTCATGTGAAAATCAGGATGAAATTACTTCAATAATTTAATGTATATAACCATAATTTAATTTAAACTAAACGTCACACATTTTATAAGGTTTTTATGCGATTAAGTAAAATCAAACTCTCTGGTTTTAAAACTTTCGTTGACCCAACAACATTAGCCCTCCCTTCAAATCTAGTCGGTATTGTCGGTCCAAATGGATGTGGAAAATCAAATGTAATTGATGCTGTTCGATGGGTATTGGGTGAATCATCAGCAAAATATTTACGAGGGGAATCAATGGCTGATGTGATTTTTAATGGATCATCTTCTAGAAAACCAGTTAGCACAGCATCGATTGAGTTATTTTTTGATAATTCTCAAAAGAAAATTGGTGGTGAATATTCAAAATATAACGAGATTTCAACAAAAAGAATTATCTCAAGAGACGGTCAATCACAATATTTTCTAAATGGCACAAAATGCAGAAGAAAAGATGTTACTGGCTTATTTTTAGGAACAGGACTAGGACCAAGAAGTTATGCAATTGTCCAACAAGATACAATTTCAAGACTTATAGAAGCAAAACCAGAAGATATCAGAATCTTTTTAGAAGAGGCATCAGGTATTTCTAAATACAAACAAAAAAGAAAAGAAACAGAATCTAGAATCAAAAATACCAAAGAAAATTTAAGTCGCTTAAATGATTTAAGAGATGAAATTGTAAAACAAATCAAAAGATTAAAATCTCAGGCAAATGCTGCAAAAAGATATAAAAAATATAAGTCAAGAGAAAAAGATATACATGCTGAGATATTGTTTACTAAAATCAATAATCTTCTTTCAGAGCTAACTAACAAAGGAGAAGAGAGCAAACAGTATCAAAATCAATATGATCAACAATTAACAGGACTGAGAAAAATCGAAGCAGATATTGAGGATCAAAGAGTAATTGATTCACAAGCAAATCAAAAATACAACGACTTTCAGCAGCAGCATTTTGAGCTACAGTCAAAGATTGCTCGACTGGAACAGTCAATTGAATATGAAAAAGAGCTGGAATCACAAAAAAATGTAAACGTTCAGGAAATCAATAAGGAACTAAAAAGAATAGAAAGTGAGTACACAGAAGACTCTCAGAAAATCAAAGAAATTTCATCTGATCTTATAAAACTGGATGAAGCAATTACAACCAAAGCTCAAAATATAAATAATCTTAAAAAAACACTTAGTCAAACAGAATCAAATATTCAAAGTGTGGATACAAATAATGAGTCAGTAAAAGAAGAAATAGGGCAACTCAATACCATTGTTGAAACTGAAGCAGTAAAAATTAAAGTACTATCAGATCAAATGAGACAAAGAGAAGGCCAGAAAAAAGTTATCAAGAATTTACACGGAATTGAAACTAATTTCAATGCATTGGTCAGAGAAATAGATCAATTGGAAGAGATTCTTGAAAAAACATATATTGATAATAAAGACAATATTTTTCAAGCGCTGACTAATAGATTGCAAACACTTGAAGGAAAAATCGAGTTTCTAAGTGCTAATTTCAAGACTATCGAGGATGAAATCATACAAAATGAGAAACAGATTCAATCTTCCTCTCAGAATCTAGAGACCGCACAAGGAAAATTAGATCATTTGATTCAACAAAAGAGGCAATTGGATGAACAAAAACAAGACTTATCTAACCAAGCAAATAAACAAAAACAAAAACTCAATAACTTGATACCTCTATTACAAGAAGAAGAACTAAATGCTGAATCAAACCGATCTACCATTTCAGCACTAAATAATGCAATGAATAGATTGGAATCTCAAAGAATTCAGTACAAAACTAAATCACTTGAAATAACCAAACCCACAGCAGAAAAAATAGACTCCAAGAAAGAAGGAAGAGCAAAATTAGAAAACTTACTAAACCAAAGCCTAGAATCAGAACAAACATTGAATACATTTAGAGAAGAACTAGAAAAAAGTCAATCAGTTCTTAGAGATTATGAAATTGATCGTACCAATAAGAATTCTGAAGTAAATCTATCAAGAGAATCACTTGAAAAATACAAACTATCCATTAGGGAACTTGAAGTCAGGAAAGAAGGGATGGATGAGCAACTAAAAGAAAGTGGTTACGATTTTCAGACTATGAAAGAGAAATTTCAGAAAGTAATTGATGAAGCTGAACTATCTAATGAGTTGGAAAAAATATTAAGCTCAATTGAAAAGCTAGGACCCATTAACCTAGCGGCATCAAATGAGCATGAAGAGGCAAATGAAAGAAAAGAAAATTTGGACTCACAATTTGATGATCTTAATAGAGCATTAGAGACCTTAAATGGTGCCATCAATAAAATTGACGATGAGTCTATGAAAAGATTTTCTAACACCTTTGAAAAAATTAATGCAAGTTTAGAAAACTATTTCCCAAAGTTATTTGATGGTGGCAAAGCATATCTTGAACTTGAAAATAACGATTCGTTAAACGGTGGTGTTGTAGTCATGGCTCGCCCCCCAGGTAAGCGAAACAGTAATATCCATTTACTTTCTGGAGGAGAAAAAGCACTCACTGCAGTGGCATTATTATTCTCTATTTTTGAACTTAATCCTGCACCATTTTGTTTACTAGATGAAGTTGATGCACCACTTGATGACACAAATGTGGGCCGTTTCTGCGAAATTGTTAGAAGTATGAGTAGCAATGTCCAATTTGTTGTCGTTACACATAATAAATCAACAATGGAGTTAACCAATCAACTCATTGGTGTTTCAATGAGTGAACCAGGGGTTTCCAGGCTAGTTTCGGTAGATTTAGACGAGGCAGTCGCTCTGACAGATGAGATTGAAACCTAATGATAGATTTGGGCTGGATTCTACTTTCTATTGGGTTGTTAATTATTCTTCTACTCTTGATTAAGAATTCCATGGGCCATCGAAAACGTACTACTAAATTAATAATCAAAAATAATTTCATACTCAACGAACCACATGATTCAGATCAAGACTCCATTCAAGTAATTGCATTAAGGCTTTCACCAGTTAATAAAGGCAATATTAATTTGAATGAAACTCTTGAACTTTTTAATAAACATAATCTGCACTTCACAGACAGTAATATTTTTGAAAGGAAAAATGGGACTGAGAAGACCTTTTATGTTGCCAACTTAATTGAGCCCGGAACCTTCCAATTAGATCAAAATATAAAGGGGTTCACTTTTTTTTTTGAAAAAAAAGGAACTGCTGATGACCTTACAAAACTTAGAGAAATGTTTATGACAATGAAAGATCTCGAAGAATATTTTAATGCAAAAATTATTGATGACACAGGACAAATTGTCAATCAATCAAATCTAGATCAATTATTAATTCATCAAGAGTAACTGTAGTCATTCATAAAAGGACCTTTGAAAATAGAACACAATGGATAAAACAAATTTAACACCAGTCAGTCAACCTGAACAAGCAGAAATGCCATTTGCAATTATTGACGGTGAATCAATTACAGAATTACCTCATGATTTATACATTCCTCCTGTAGCACTTAAAGTTTTTTTAGATACATTTGAAGGTCCGTTGGATCTTTTGTTGTATTTAATCAGAAGGCAAAACTTGAATGTTCTTGATATTCCTATAGCAGAGATAACGGAACAATATGTTAATTATATCAATCTCATGGAAGAACTTGAACTTGCATTGGCAGGTGAATATTTACTAATGGCAGCAATGTTGGCTGAAATAAAGTCAAAAATGCTACTGCCTATTTTTGAGGAAATTGAAGATGAAGAGGATCCAAGAGCAGAACTGGTCAGAAGACTCCTTGAATATGAAAGATATCGGATTGTCTCTGAGGAGATGAACAGTTTAAACAGAGTGGATAGAGATATATTTATAACCGGCGTTGAAACTGAACACTTAGAAGAACCTATTGTGCTTCCTGATATTACCTTAAAAGAATTGCTAATTTCATTTCAAGAAGTGCTAAAAAGAGCTGAGATGTATTCTAACATTCACTTCTTGAAAGAGCCTCTTTCTGTCAGAGAACGAATGGCTACAATTTTGGAAACCCTTCGTGATAATGATTTCATTGAATTTACAGCACTGTTTGATCTCAAGGAACAAAGAGCAGGTTTAGTGGTCACTTTTCTGGCAATACTAGAGCTAATGAAAGAATCTTTGATTGAAATTGTACAAACTAATGCATTTGGAATGATTCACGTTAAGGCACTTATAAGTGATAATGAGACAACTGAAAATTAATATGGAAAGTGAAAAATTAAAAAATTTAATTGAAGCAGTCTTGTTAGCTTCAGATGAACCTCTATCTGTAAATAAAATTCATAAAATACTAAACAGTAAAACCAAGATCAGTAAATCAGATATCTTGTCATCGATAGATGATCTCAAACAAGACTACGAAAATAAGAATATTGAAATTATTCAGGTTGCAAGCGGTTTGAGAATACAAGCAAAAGATGAAGTCAGAGATTATTTAAAATTAATGTTTTCAGAAAGAACACCACGATATTCAAGAGCGCTTATGGAAACATTGTCCATTATTGCTTATAGGCAGCCCGTTACCAGGGGAGATATTGAAGCGATAAGGGGAGTTTCTGTCAGCTCGAGTATTATGAAAACTCTAAATGATAGAAACTGGGTCAGAATAATTGGGTATAGAGATGTTCCAGGTAAACCAGCCATGTTTTCAACAACACCAGAGTTTTTAGACTACTTTGGACTGAAGAAATTAGAAGAACTACCAGAATTAACAGACACTAAGGAACCTATAAACTATAACTTAGATTTAGAAGGTAAGAGCCTGGAAACAAGTGAAAATTCTGAGGATTTTGTAGAAATTGAGAATTACTCAGAAGACCCAATAAATGATCAAGAAATAACGTCTACAGAAAATTGAAAAATTATTATTGACAATTTATGCTTTGACCATCTATATCTTTACTTTCATCAGAGATTAACCACACATACTTTTCCATTATTTTATCAGGATGCAATAAGTCATTTGGGTTTTCTAAAGGGTAGGCTTCTTTTCGCATGTTTGTTTGAACAGCACCTGGATTGATGCAGTTAAACCTAATTGATGTATCGTTACAATGCTCATCTGATAAAACCTGACATAAACCTTCAACCCCAAATTTAGACACTGCATAGGCTCCCCAAAATGCTTTACCCACCCTGCCAACACTACTCGAAGTGAAAAGAATAGATGCATCTTTAGAGTTCCTTAATACAGGCAGTAACGTCTTAACTAAAATAAATTGTGAGGTAAGGTTAATGTGGATTGTTTCAACCCATTTTGTTAAATCGTATTGCTCAATCGGGCTCCTGTCTCCCAGTATTGCTGCGTTGAGTAATAACCCGTCAAGCTGTTTATAATCCTTAGTTAAATTATCAAATAACTCTTGATAATCACTGCCATCTGCTTTGGATAAATCCATCAAAGAAATAGATGGAGCAGGGTAGCCAAGTGTTTCAATTTCGTCATAGACTCTTTCCAGTTTGGACGAAGTTTTCCCTAATAGTATTACCGTGGCTCCATTTGCCGCAAAACTTAAGGCAGCTGATCTGCCAATTCCGTCTCCAGCACCTGTCACAAGAATTATTTTATCTTTAAGCAAGAATCTTAGATTTTTTGTTATTAAGCTAAATATTCAGTATTTTCAGTATTTCTATCGGCTGATCGATAAGATGATCAGCATACCATTTTTCTGGATCGTCATCTTCTTCAATGTAGCCAAAAGTACATGCAATAGAGCTAATTTTAGCTGCTTTGGCGGCGTCAACATCTTTCTTTGAATCTCCTACATAAAACGAATTATTAGAGCTTTTGATATTCAAAAGTAACAAGGCATGATTGATCGGCTTAGGATCAGGCTTTTTTTTATCTGTTGTATCACCACAAACAATGCATGAGGCTCGTTCATAGAGATCTAATTTCTGCAATAAGGGTGAAGTGAATCGTTTTGATTTGTTGGTAACGACACCCCAGTGAATACCCTTATTTTCAACTGAACTGATAACTTTTTCCATTCCTGGGAAAAGCTGAGCATTAGTTCCTAAATATTCTTCGTAAATGTCTAAATATCTATTAAATCTTCTTCCATTTACTTTTGGACTGTCCTCAAAGACGATATTAAAAATACCCATTACACCATTTGAAACAAGAGGGCGGATTGTTTCATAGGGCTGTGGTTCCATTGCTTCTTCACTTAATAAAATATTCAATGCTAAGTGCATCTCTGAAGCGGTATCAACTAGGGTGCCATCTAAATCAAGCAGGATTGAATCGATGGTATTTTCTTTCATAAATTAGTTTTTAATAAAATGCATCATGTAGTTAACAGAGACATTGTTCGATAAGCTAAAAGTCTCATTAAAAGGATCATAGGTTACCCCAATTAACTCCTTTAAGGTCAGATTTGCTTTTCTTCCCCATTGATCTAATTCAGATGGTTTAATAAATTGGTCATATTCATGGGTACCTTGTGGGATGATTTTCAAAATATATTCTGCTCCTAGAATTGCCATCAAGAAAGATTTAGGGTTCCTATTTATTGTACTGAAGAAAAGATGTCCACCTGATATGACAGATTCTGAACATGCCCTTACAATTTGTTCTGGAAATGGCACATGTTCCAACATCTCCATACAAGTTAATATGTCCACTTTATTGATATCTTTACTGTATTCTTCAATGGATATTTTCCTGTAACTGACATTCTCTAGTTTAGAAAGCTTAGAATGATTCTCGGCAACTTTTAAAAGATTTTCAGCCATATCAATGCCAACTACAGAACTAGCTTTTGAGGCTAAGGATTCTGTTAGAATGCCACCACCGCAACCCACATCAAGACACGTTTTAGCTTTGAGGATGGAGTTATTGTTGATGTAATTAAATCTCAGTGGATTTAACTTAAGCAATGAAGCATTGTTACCATTGTGATCCCACCATTGATCTGCAAATTGATTGAATTTATCAATTTCATCCTGGTCTATATTTTCATGAAGTACATGCATTTATTTACCTATAATTACGGACTTTATTGGTTCTTCATTTGCAACCAATATGTTAAAATTATCAATTATTTAGAACCATTATAACTGCTATTATTGATATCAATATAGTGATCTCTAAAATTATAGATTCTAACATTCTGAACAAGATCAAATGACAGATAAAATTATACAAATCAATTTAGAAGATGAGATGCGTAAATCTTACCTTGATTATGCAATGAGCGTAATCGTAGGAAGAGCATTGCCTGATATTAGGGATGGCTTGAAGCCGGTTCATAGGAGAGTCTTGTATGCTATGAAAGTACTGAATAATGACCATACAAAACCATATAAAAAATCAGCACGTGTGGTCGGTGATGTCATTGGTAAATATCATCCTCATGGTGATAGTGCAGCTTATGAAACAATAGTTAGAATGGCACAGGATTTCTCCCTCAGATATACATTGATAGAAGGCCAGGGTAATTTCGGCTCAGTGGACGGTGATTCTGCTGCAGCGATGAGATATACAGAAGTGAGAATGGAGAAGATTACTCAAGAACTCCTGTCTGATTTAGACAAAGATACAGTTGACTTTATTCCAAATTATGATGAGTCAGAATCAGAACCTTCTGTTTTACCAACGAGAATTCCAAATCTACTCATTAATGGATCATCGGGAATTGCGGTTGGTATGGCAACTAATATACCACCCCATAATCTTAATGAAGTGATAGATGGATTATTATTATTAATTGACAAGCCTGATTTAGAAATAACAGAACTGATTTCAGTCATACCTGCACCAGACTTTCCTACAGCTGCAACGATACATGGCATAGATGGTATAAAAAGCGCTTATGAAACTGGTAGAGGCAGGGTGCCCATACGTGCAAAAACTCAAATCGAACAATTAAGAGATTCTGATCGGGAAGCTATTATTATCACCGAACTTCCCTATCAGGTAAACAAAGCTAGATTAATTGAAAAAATTGCAGAGTTAGTCCGAGATAAAAAAATCGATGGAATTTCTGAATTAAGAGATGAATCAGATAAAGATGGTATGAGGGTTGTCATTGAACTAAAACGAGGTCAGGTTACAGATGTTCTGTTAAATAATCTTTATAAACAAACCGTGCTTGAGAGTTCCTTTGGAATCAATATGGTTGCTTTAATCAAAGGTCAGCCAAAATTGGTAAATCTAAAAGAAATTTTAGAATCATTTTTATCGCATAGAAGAGAAGTGGTAACAAGAAGAACTTTATTTGAGTTAAAAAAATCAATTAATAGAGCCCACATCCTAGAAGGACAAACTATCGCATTAACAAATATCGATGACATGATTGCTTTAATTAAGTCTTCCAAAACACCAGCAGAAGCTCAAAAAACAATTACTTCAAAATTATGGAAACCAGGTAAAGTTCAGATCATGCTAAAAAAAGCAGGCAATATCTCAACCAGACCAGAAAATATTGATCACAGTATTAAGTTTGGTATAGAAAAGAAGGGCTACCGTCTATCAAACGAACAAGCAAAGGCAATTTTAGAATTAAAATTAAATCGCTTAACAGGTTTAGAGCAGGAAAATATTTTTAATGAATATTCTGCTTTACTAGATGATATAAGAGGTTTTACAAAAATTCTGAAAGATCCAAATACTTTAAAAAAAGTCATCATTGATGAATTAATTGAAGTAAAAGAAAAATATGGCGATGAACGAAAGACAGAAATTATCGAATTCTACTCTGATTTAACTGATGAAGATTTAATCCCTGAGGAAGATTTAATTGTCACGCTATCCCGTGAAGGTTACGCAAAAATCCAGCCACTAGGTGATTATCGATCACAACGTAGAGGTGGGACGGGTAAAAGAGCAACATTATTTAAAGAAGAAGACTTCATATCAAAATTATTTATTGCAAATACTCACGATACATTATTGTGTTTTTCAAGTTATGGAAAAGTTTATTGGATTAAAGTTTATCGTTTACCAAGAGCCGGAAGAAATGCTAAAGGAAGGCCAATAGTTAATTTATTACCATTAGAAAATGACGAAAGGATACAAGCCGTTCTACCAATAAAAGATTTCCAACAAAACAAGTTTGTTTTTATGGCAACTCAACAAGGAACAATTAAAAAAACTCCTCTCTCAGCCTACTCAAGACCAATGAAAACAGGCATTAAAGCGATTAAGTTAAAAGAAGGTGACACGGTAGTAAATGTTGAAATCACTGAGGGTGATCAGGAAATTATGCTCTTCTCAGATGCCGGTAAAGCAATAAGATTTTCCGAGAAAGATGCTCGACCAATGGGTCGGGTCTCACAGGGTGTTCGAGGCATGCGAATAGAAAAAAAACAAAATGTAATCTCTTTGATTGTTGCTAATGAAGGCAATATATTGACAGCAACTGAAAATGGGTTTGGAAAACAAACGCCCATAAAAGATTTTACTCTTCAAAAAAGAGGAGGAAAGGGCGTTATCGCTATCCAAACCTCAAAAAGAAATGGAAAATTAATAGCTGCTAATCAAGTTCAACAAGATGATGAAGTTATGTTTATAAGTTCTATTGGAAATTTAATTCGAACGGCAATTGATAACATCTCAGTCATTGGAAGAAATACTCAGGGTGTTAAATTAATAAGCCTATCGAATGATGATAAACTCCTTGGCATGGAACGAATAATTAATGACAACAATGATGATGAATAAAAGATTATGTCAGATACCGTATATAATTTTGGTGCTGGACCGGCAACCCTACCTTCATCTGTAATTGATCAAGTAAAATCTAATCTTTACGACTTCTGTAATGGTATGTCGATTATGGAGGTCAGTCATAGGAGCGCTGCCTTTAAAGATTATGCTGATCAATCTGAAGTTAGTATCAGAAAACTATTAAATATTAGTGATGACTATGTAGTTCTTTTTCTTCAAGGAGGTGCTACGTTTCAATTTACAATGGTTCCTCAAAACTTATCTGAAAGAGGGTCAAACAAGAACTATCAAACAAAAGGGTCTACTAACTATCTGATTACAGGAGGATGGTCCAAAAAAGCGGCTGACTATGCAAAATTTCATACATCTGTAAATACAGTCTTTGACTCTTCAGAAAATTCTTATACAAACATAATAGATATAAAAGATTGGAACGTTAACCCTGACGTTGATTATTTTTATTACTGTGCCAATGAAACGGTACATGGATTAGAAATACATGAAACACCGGAGGTAAATAGCCCAATAATATGTGATATGTCATCAACTTTGTGCACCAGACCAATCAATATTAATGACTTTGACCTTATTTTTGCAGGAGCTCAGAAAAATCTAGGAATCGCTGGACTTACAATAGTAATTGTAAAAAAAGAACTCATTAATGGTAAAGCAAAACACCTTCCTCCCTTATTAAGATATGAAGCTCACAGTCTTGACAATTCAATGCTCAATACTTCTCCTGTATTTGCATGGTATGTGGCTGGACTTGTTTTTGAATGGATCATTGCACAGGGCGGACTTGAATTAATGTCAGAATTGAATCAAGAAAAATCATCTTTGCTATATGACTTTATTGACAGTTCACAGTTATATAAAAATGCTGTTGACACTAAATATAGATCATGGGTGAATATTCCTTTTACGATAACAAGTAATAACTTGGATGAGAGATTTTTGAATGAAGCTCAATGTGAAGGATTGATGAATCTAAAAGGTCATAGAACAGTTGGAGGTATGAGGGCAAGTGTCTACAATGCCATGCCGATTGAGGGTGTGCAGAAACTAATTACCTTTATGAAGGACTTTGAAACCACTAATTTTAAAAATGTATAAGATACTCAAACTTAATAATATCGCTAAGGAAGGCATAGAATCTTTTCCTGAAGATACATATATTGTAGAAAATGATATAACAGACCCGGATGCAATAATTCTGAGATCTTTTGACATGCGTTCAATGGATATTCCTTCTACGCTCAAAGCGGTTGGTAGAGCAGGCACTGGTGTCAATAATATACCTCTTGAGACATTATCAGATTTGGCAGTTCCTGTATTCAATGCCCCTGGAGCTAATGCAAATGCGGTAAAAGAATTAGTCATTGCAGCAATTTTAATTTGTGCAAGAAATATTATACAAGCAAGAACCTATATCGAAATGATTGATGAATCAAAAGATTTTGAAAAAGAAATTGAGTTTGGTAAAAAACAATATGTTGGATATGAGCTTCCCGGAAGAACAATCGGGGTAATAGGATTGGGATCGATCGGTGTTAGAGTTGCCAACACCTGTCTGAATTTAGGAATGAATGTAGTAGGGTTTGACCCATTAATGACTGTGCAAAGTGCATGGAATTTACAACCCGGAATTGAAAAATCAGACAACTTAGAAAAGTTACTAAAACAAGCAGATATTATATCCATTCATATTCCACTGACTGACAATACAAAAGATTTTATTAATACAGAAGAATTATCGGCAATGAAAAACGATTCTATACTGATTAATTTATCTAGAGCTGAAATAGTCAACAACAACGCCATTCAAACTGCTTTAAACAAGAAAAGTATTAAAACTTACGTAACTGATTTCCCTGACAAAACCTTACTAAAAAATGATAATGTCTTTCTACTGCCTCATCTTGGTGCTTCGACAAAAGAAGCCGAAATCAAATGTGCAAAAATGGTAGCAATGAGTCTTAAATCATTTCTAGAAGATGGAAATATTAATCATTCCGTTAATTTCCCAGACGTACAGCTTGCAAGAACAACAGGCTATCGATTAACCATCACGAATCAAAATAGGCCAAATATTGTAGGTCAATTTACCACCTGTCTAGGTGAGGAAAATATTAATATAAATGACCTGTCACACAAGAATTACAATAACATTGGTTACACCGTTCTCGATGTTGATAAACCCTTAACTGATGACATACTGCAGAGCATATCCCAAATTGAAGGAGTGATAACTGCTAAAAATTTAAATTAAAGCACACAATGAATGTATCTTATTTAGGTCCAAAAGGAACATTTTCTGAAATTGCAATTTCTACATACTTTAGTGGTGACATTAATCAAATCCCAAAATCATCCATCGAAGATGTATTTAAATCAGTCGAAGAATTAGAAGTAGATTATGGAGTTGTGCCTGTGGAAAATTCAATTGAGGGATCTGTAAATAACACCCTTGACCTTTTTTCTAATTCAAATGTTTTTATCACCGGTGAAACACAACTGGTTATCAATCAATGTTTGCTATCAAAAGAAACAAATATTGAATCGATTAATCGGGTTTTTGGCCATACTCAATCCTTAGCACAATGTAGACAATGGATTATAAAGAATTTGCCGAATGTTGAATTGGTTACTGTTATCAGCAATTCTGAAGGAGCTCTGGGTATAGAGCAACCCGGTGATGCATGTGTAGCCAGTGAAATAGTTGCCGAGTACTATAATCTAAATATCTTGAAAAAAAATATTCAAGATTATGTAAACAATACCACTCGTTTTTTGATTATCGGTAATTCTATTTCAAGTCAATCAGGAAATGATAAAACATCCCTCCTTATAAAACCCCCGAATACTGACGACTCAGGCTCTCTTTATAAATTACTTGAGCATTTCGTAAAAAACGATATCAATCTAAATCGAATCGAATCAAGACCTTCAAAAACTAAAAATTGGAATTATGTTTTTTTTATTGATATTGATGGACATTTAACCGATACGAATATCAATAAAACCCTTGAGAATTTAAAAGATAATAATATTGAAGTAAAATTCTTAGGTTCGTACCCAAAATTAAAATAGCTATTTAGATTAATCAAATGAAAGGGTTAGAATCAGAACGTAATTTGTTAGCTAAAAAATCAAATAATTTAAATGGCACTATTGCTATTCCAGGCGATAAATCAATTTCTCACAGAGCCATTATGATTTCGATACTTGCAGAAGGGAAATCAAAGATATACAACTTTCTTGAAGCTGAAGACACTCTGATAACAATTAATGTTGCTCGACAACTTGGGATTGAGATCAATCAATCTGCCAATTTCATCGAAGTAAAAGGCAATGGCTTGGCTGGAATACAACAACCCCTTAAGGACTTATATTTTGGCAACTCAGGGACTTCAATGAGATTATTTATGGGTATCCTATCTGCACAGGATTTTCCAAGCATCTTAACGGGTGATGATTCATTGTCTCAAAGACCCATGGAAAGAGTTGCAATGCCTCTTAGAAAAATGGGAGCAATCATTAACATGGAGAATAATCAAGCCCCCATATTCATCCAACCTGCAAAAGAAATCTTGGGCATCGAACATGCGTTGGACATAGCAAGTGCTCAGGTTAAATCAGCAATCCTCTTAGCTGCCCTCCATGCAAATTCTAAAAACGTCATAGTATCAGAATCAGTCACACGGAATCATACTGAACTAATGCTCCAATACTTTGGATACCCAATACAATTTAATGATCAAAAAATAGTATTAAATACTGGGAAACTAAGAAGTATCGAAAAACTTGAAATACCATGTGATTTCTCATCTGCAGCTTTTTTAATCTTAGCAACGATCCTTGCAAAAAATAGCCACATAGTTTTAAAAAATATTGGTTTAAACCCAACACGAACTGGTTTTTTGAAAATTCTAGAAATGATGGGTGCAGATATAAAAATAACGATTGACCAGAATCAGTTTGAACCTTATGGAACAATTGAGATTAAATCATCTCAACTACATGGAATTAACGTTCCAAAATATTTGATTCCTTTATCTATCGATGAATTACCACTTGTGTTTCTAGCTGCAGCCTGCGCTAAAGGTAAAACAACTGTTAGAAATGCTGACGAGCTTCGACTAAAAGAATCAGACAGAATTAAATCCATGAAAATTACTTTAACTGAATTTTCCATCAATGTAGTTGAACACAACGATGGATTAACAATTGAGGGTGGTACAATTACTGGAGGAGAAATTGACTCCTTTGGAGATCATAGAATCGCCATGACAGCCTTAATTGCTTCTGTTTGTTCAGCAGATGAAATTGTGGTCAAAAATACTAAAAACATCGATACGTCTTTTCCCAACTTTGTGGAAATAATGAATAGTGCAGGATTAAACATACAGTCATTGGATAACTAATTTGAAGAACCTAATAACAATTGATGGCCCCAGTGGTGTCGGAAAAGGAACATTAGCGATAGCTCTAGCAGAAAAATTACAATGGCATTATTTAAATAGTGGATCTCTATATAGGATTCTAGCTTATCTCTCAGAGAAAAATAATATTGACATATCAGATGCAACAGCCTTAGTTAATCTTGTCAATAATCTTGAAATCAGTTTTGAAATTGATAATGGATGCTTAAAAATCATTCTCAATAACACCGATATTCATGAGCTGATACAGAATGAGGAGTGTGCAAAAAAAGCATCAAAAATCGCTCTGATTCAGGAACTAAGAATGGCATTGATTAAGACACAGAGAAGTTTTTACAAGAATCCAGGACTGATAGCAGAAGGACGTGATATGGGAAGTGTAATTTTCACAGAAGCAGAATTGAAGTTTTTTTTAAAAGCAAGTACTTATATACGAGCTGAAAGAAGACATAAGCAGTTGAAACAAAAAGGAATTAATGTTAGCCTCACGCAACTTATCCATAAGTTAGATCAAAGGGACGAAAGGGATTCAAATAGAAGTGTTTCACCATTGGTCGTACCTGAAGGAGCAGTAATAATTAATACCGATGGATTAGATATCAATGAAGTCATTAATACAGCATCTAAAAGTATAGAAAAGATTTTAAAAATAAAAATATAATATTGTTATGAATGAAAATTTTGAGTCGCTTTTTGAGAATAGTCAATACAGCGAAAAAATAAAAAAAGGTCAAATAATTCAAGCTAATGTAATTCAAATTACATCTGATCATGCGGTCTTAAATGCTGGACTAAAGTCTGAAGCTCTTGTCAATCTAGATCAATTTAAAAATATTGAAGGGGTCATTGAAATTGAGATTGGCGATACAGTTGAAGTAGCTATTGAAGAGATAGAGGATGGTGATGGTCATACGAAACTTTCAAGACAAAAAGCAAAAAATGAAATCACCTGGAATAATATAACCCAAGCACTCAATGACAACTCAATCATTTCAGGGATGATTAAAACAAAAGTAAAAGGTGGATTTACTGTCTCAATTGATCAAATCAATGCGTTTCTTCCAGGCTCTTTGGTTGATATTAGACCAATACGTGATACCGGATATCTAGAAGGAACATTGTCAGAGTTTAAAATCATTAAAGCAGATCGAAAAATAAACAATGTTGTTGTCTCTAGAAAAGCGGCAATTCAGGGAGATAACATTCAAAGCAAAACAGAACTTCTAGAAAAAATAAAAGAAGGTGAGACTGTAGAAGGCATAGTAAAAAATTTAACGGACTATGGAGCCTTCATAGATCTGGGTGGAATCGATGGTTTACTACATATAACCGATATTTCTTGGAAAAAAGTAAAACATCCCTCTCAATATTTAACGATTGCAGATAATGTCAAAGTAAAAATACTCGGGATTGATAAGGAAAACCTAAAAATATCGCTAGGCTTAAAACAATTAGATCAGGATCCATGGGAAAAAATTATTGAAAAATACACTTCAGGTATGAGAATTAATTGTGAAGTTACAAACATAAAAGACTATGGATTATTTGTAGAAATTGAAGAAGGAATGGAAGGATTGGTTCATGTATCTGAAATCGATTGGACTAACAACAATCCAAATCCTCAAAAGGTTACAAACATAGGTGATGAAATTGAGGTCATGATTTTAGAAATAGATAACGTAAAAAGAAGGGTTTCACTGGGAATAAAACAATGCCAAACAAACCCATGGACAGAATTTTCAGAAAATCATTCAAAAAACGAAAAAATTACGGGAACCATTAAATCCATTACTGATTTTGGTATATTCGTAGGATTAGAAGGTGGGATAGATGGACTTATTCATATTTCAGATCTTTCCTGGAAAGATGAAAATGAGATAAAACTTAGTGACTACAAAAAAGGGGATAAAATTGAAACTCAAATATTATCTATTGAGCCAAATAGACAGCGAATATCTTTAGGTCTTAAGCAACTCTTGGAGGATCCTTTTACAAAATTTTGTTCAACCAATCCTAAAGGAACTGTTGTCAAAGGTACAGTAAGTGCAGTTGAAGAAAATCTTGTTTTGATTCTAATTAATGAAGAAATAAACGGATTGTTAAGTATTTCAGAAGTTTCAAGAGATAGAGTTCAAGACATGAGGTCAGTTATAAAACCCAATGAAACTATTGAAGCAATAATAATTGGTTTTAATAAGAACAATAGAACCGTCAAATTATCAATTAAAGCCAAGGAAGAGAGTGAGGAAAAAGAAGCATTAGCATCCTACAAGTCAGAAGAATCTGAATCTATTGCTAAAATAAGTTTAGGGGACTTATTAAAATCAAAAATAATGAAAAAATAAGAACTCTATTATAATATTGATAAAAACGTGTCTACTATTCAAACATGAAAATAAATAAAAAAGATCTAATCCAAAAACTCTCAGACAATCAAGATCAACTACCACTAAGAGACATACAGTTGACCGTTAATACTATCTTACAAACTATGATTAGAACTCTTAGCAATGGAGAAAGAATTGAAATCAGAGGTTTTGGAAGTTTTTCTCTTCGTTATAAAAGACCCAGAATGGGTCGAAATCCAAAGACAGGCGAGATAGTAACTATACATGAACATTATGTGCCTCATTTCAAACCAGGAAAAAATTTAAAAAAACAAGTCAACGAAGGTAAAGAAACATCCATTTAGGCAAATTCTAAATGCCATCAGAAAATACTATATACCTTGCAGCGTTATTATTTATTTCTGCATTATTTGGGTATCTTTATTTAAAATTCTTTGACAAAGATGATTCTCAAGCAAATATCAGTCCTGAATATTTAAAAGGTCTAAAGTTCTTACTCAACGAACAAGCAGACAAAGCAATTAGTCTATTTTCAGAAATTGTTCAATTTGATGATGAAACAATTGAGACACATTTAGCATTGGGAGTCCTTTTCAGAAAACAAGGAAAAATAGATCAGGCTGTAAAATTACACCAAAATATACTTCTCAAAAAAGAACTCCCTGAACAACATTATTATCATGCATTGGAAGAATTAGCTGAAGACTATTATTCAGCTGGCCTTTACGATAAATCAGAAGAGCTTTTTATAAAATTAATCGACATTAAAGGACATCGCATCAATTCATTAAATAAATTAATTCAAATATATGAATTTACTTGTGACTGGCATCAAGCAATATCAAGACTTCATTCACTAAATAAATTAGACCCAAATAATGAATATCAAACCAATGAATCTCATTACTTATGCCAAATTGCTGAAAATTACATTGCAAACAAAGATTTTGATCAAGCTAATCAATATATTGATAAGGCAAAACAAGTTAATTCTAAATCTGTAAGAATACTTTTTTTATCAATCCAGATTGAACTAAATAGAGGAAATTTTTATCAAGCAACTGTGTTGTATAAGAGCTTAGCTCAAAATAGTAATCTAGGACATTTAGTTTTACTGCCTGAATTCTTTTCAATGGCTAACAACAAGGATCAAGTTGAGAAGATAAACAATGTTCTACAGAGAATTTGTTCGGAGAATCATGAAGTAATAAAATATCTTGCTCTCCTAGCTATTACAGATATCAGAATCAATGAGGAAATTATAGTGGCAGCTTTCTATGAATACCTTTCAAATGAACTATACTTTGAAGAGATTCTATTGTTTAACGATACTCAGTCGATTACAAATATTGTTGATGAGAAAACGCTCAATAATATTAGAAATAAATTGAATAAAAAAGTAGCTAATAATTATAAATACAGATGTAATCAGTGTGGGTATCAAACTATCAAATTAACATGGCAATGCCCCACTTGTAGACATTGGGAAACAGCTACCTCAATAGACTTTGTCCATAGTAATGATTGAATCGTAATTGATATATAGCCTGTGGGAAATCTAGCTCTGGCTCCCCGGGCCGGACTCGAACCAGCGACCAATTGATTAACAGTCAATCGCTCTACCAACTGAGCTACCGGGGAGTAGAGTTAGTTCGAAGTCTGCTTTAACTACATCCGATAGTCAAGGAGAAGAAATTACTCAACCACTCGCTTAATTCTATCCATGGCTTCTTCGAGTAATTCCATGCTCGTAGCAAAGGATATCCTAATATGGCCTGGTGCTCCAAAAGCAGAACCTGGTATAACCGCTACCTGTGCTTTCTCAAGAAGGTATTTAGAGAATTCTATATCATCCGATAAATTTAAATGGTTAATGGCACCTGATACTTCAGGAAAAGTATAAAATGCACCAGAGCTTTCTTGTAGTTTAAAACCATTTATTTTTTCAAGAGTGTTGAATAAATAATGGTACCTGTTCTTATATTCTCGAACCATAGATATAACACAGTCAAGTGATCCGTTCAGTGCTGAAACTGAAGCTGCTTGCGATATCGATGATGCATTTGATGTACTTTGACCTTGAATCTTTTTCATAGCTTGGATGATTTCTACAGGGCCTCCACAATAGCCAATTCTCCAGCCAGTCATTGCATAGGCTTTAGAAACACCATTTATAGTGATTGTTCTATGAAACAAATCTGGACAGGCATCAGCAAAACTATAATATTTCTCTCTACCCCAGTAAATATGTTCATATATTTCATCGGATGCAATCCATACGTTTGGGAAATCTTTCAATACTTCTCCGATCTCTTGATATTGGTCTTTTGAGTATGTGAACCCTGTTGGATTGGAAGGTGAATTGAGTATCAGTAGCCTGGTTTGATCATTCAGAAGGGATCTCAGATCAACTGTATTAAGTTTAAAATTGTTCTGTGGAGTTGTTTCTAAAATGACTGGAGTTGCCCCTGTAAGGATGACCATATCTGGATACGAAACCCAATATGGACTGACCACGATCGCCTCTGTACCTTCTTCAAGAACTGATTGAAATAAGTTATAACAAGTCTGTTTAGCACCAGATGAAACGAGGATATTTTCTGGTTGATATATTAAATGATTATCTTTTGAGAATTTATTAATTATCGCTTCTTTAAACTCTGGTGTTCCATCAACTGCTGTGTATTTGGTTGCGCCTCTGTTTATTGCTTGTATCACACCTTTCTTAATATGTTCGGGAGTATCAAAATCAGGCTCTCCTTGACTTAAACTTATAATATCAAGACCTTGTGCTCTAAGCTCCATTGCTTTGGCTGAAATGGTTAGGGTTGCTGATGGCTGAATACGATTGATACGCCTAGTTATGGATGAATTATTCTGTTTTTTTTGTTTTTGGATCATAAAGATTTTTACAACGTTATAATATCAAATTATGTCAGAGGAATACTTCAAATTAGTTGCTAACTATAAACCAAAAGGTGATCAGCCCAATGCCATTGCAGGACTTATTGATGGTCTGAATTCTGGTTTATCGAAACAAACACTTTTGGGTGTAACAGGATCTGGTAAAACATTCACAATTGCAAATTTAATTAATATCCAGCAAAGACCAACTCTGATTCTTGCCCCCAATAAAACTCTTGCAGCACAATTATACGGGGAAATGAGAGAATATTTTCCAGAGAATAAAGTTGAGTATTTTGTTTCTTATTATGATTACTATCAACCTGAAGCATATGTTCCTTCTACTGATATTTATATTGAGAAAGATGCATCCGTTAACGCTCATATAGAACAGATGAGACTATCTGCAACAAAAGCACTGATCGAACGACAAGATACAATTATTGTTGCTACCGTCTCTGCAATTTATGGATTAGGGGATCCAGAACTGTATTTAAGTATGGTTCTGCATTTGTCCATCAAAGATAAAATCGATCAGAGAGCTGTGCTAAGGAGATTAGCAGAGCTTCAATACCAAAGAAATAATATTGATTTCAAACAAGGGACATTTAGAGTTTTGGGTGATGTAATTGATATTTATCCTGCGGATTCTGAAAAATATGCGGTCAGAATTGAGTTATTTGATAATGAAATAGATGGTCTTTCTTACTTTGATCCGTTAACAGGAGAATTAGATAGACGAGTTCGTCAATTAACTGTGTTTCCGAAAACACATTATGTGACTCCAAGAGAAGTCATGCTCAATGCAACAAAGAAGATAAAAAAAGAACTTGTCATCCGTCTCAAAGAACTGAATAAACATAACAAGTTAGTCGAAGCTCAAAGGCTTGAACAAAGAACCATGTACGACATAGAAATGATCAAAGAGTTGGGATTTTGTTCAGGAATAGAAAATTACAGTAGATATCTTTCGGGAAGAAAAGCTGGAGAGCCTCCCCCTTGTTTAATGGATTATCTCCCTAATAATGCTTTAGTGGTAATAGACGAAAGTCATGTAACAATTCCTCAATTGGGTGGAATGTATAAAGGAGATCATTCCAGAAAATGTACACTTGTAGAATATGGATTTAGACTTCCTTCTGCTCTGGATAATCGACCACTAATGTTTGAAGAGTTTGAGTCAGTCACACCACAAATAATCTATGTCTCAGCAACTCCTAGAGAATATGAAATGAAGCAGTCTGATGCCATCATAGAATTAGTGGTACGACCCACAGGTCTTGTAGACCCGGTAGTCGAAATAAGACCAGTCAATAACCAGGTGGATGATCTTCTTTCAGAAATAAGAATAAGAACGAGTAATAAAGAAAGAGTCTTAGTTACAACATTAACTAAGAGAATGTCAGAAGATCTTGCTGATTATTTTAATGATCAGGATGTAAAAGTTCGATACCTACACTCTGATATCGACACAGTGGAGCGTTCTGAGATATTAAGAGATTTAAGATTAGGAGTTTTTGATGTTCTAGTTGGAATCAATCTTCTCAGAGAAGGACTTGATCTCCCTGAAGTTTCATTGGTTGCTATCTTGGATGCTGATAAAGAGGGGTTTTTGAGGTCTGAAGGGTCTTTAATTCAAACTATGGGAAGGGCGGCAAGAAATATCAATGGCAAAGCTATTATGTATGCAGACCGAATAACTGGATCCATGCATCGTGCCATTAAAGAAACCAATAGACGAAGGGAACGACAGATTCAATTCAACAAAGATCATAAAATTACACCAAAAACAATTGTAAAAAATGTTCAAGATGTTATGGATGGAGCACGTTCTAGGACTATAAAAGAACGATTAAAAATACCTAAATCAATTCAAAAAACCTTTGATCCAAAACATCCTGAAAAACTCAGCAAAACAATTGAGAGTTTAGAAATTAAGATGTTTGAAGCTGCAAAAAATCTTGAATTTGAGGAAGCCGCTAAACTCAGAGATGAAATCACGCTCATCAAAGAATTCACCTTTGGGGTTGCTTATGTTCATGATCAAAATCTAAGAGCTAATTAAATAGGATGCCCATTGGCTTGTTTTTATGTTTTATATATGATTTATTGACTTTATGAGTAGAGTAGAAAAATGAGAATAAAACTATACATCGTCGTGGGTCTGTTATGGTGCTTTACCTTTCATTCAGTTGCTGTTCATGCAAACAATCATAAAATTAAAGGCAGTTATGAATATGGAGAAAAAATTGCTAAAAGATCTTACGGGAGTGGTTGTTTTGGAGGATGCCATTCTCATTCAATTGATATGTTTAAAGGCTCAAGTCCTGAGGCAGTTTTGGAAAGGCTAGAAGCATCTTGGCATATCGCAAGCCTTACAGATGAAGATCTTAGAGATGTCTCTGTATTTCTTTCTATCAAAGCCAACCAATGATTGATAATGGAGGAGGGGAAGTCTGGGCGTTGTAAGATTCGAACTTACGACCTTCTCGATGTCACCGAGACATTCTACCACTGAACTAAACGCCCCAGACGTTGAAACGTATTATCACTTTTTATCTTTTTAATATCTACTCAATAGATTTCTTTTACCTTTATATAACTACGCTTGAACCTTAAATTATTTCCTGGGCTCTATTAGGATTAAATATTCATTTTCATTTATATGATATAATCACGAGATTAAGGTTTTGGGCTGTTTAAATATATATTATTTTGTGACTAATTGATCCTGGTTCATCACTTTTATAAACACTAAAAACTAAAACAAATAATACAAGTTGAGAAATATGCTATGAAAACTTACTACAAGCAGTTGATTATATCTACAATTGCAATGGTCTTAATGACTTCAGGATTCGCTCAAAACGTCCTCGAAGAAATAATCGTTACAGCAAATAAAAGAAGTCAAACTCTTCAAGACATACCAATGAACATATCTGTCTTGACAGGGGATGACATTGAAGAAAGGGGTATCTATAGGCCTGAAGATTATCTAAGGACTTTGGCAGGAGTCTCAACACCAGGTGGTGACGTATATTACACCATCAGGGGACTAAACACTTCATCTGCACAAACAAACCCGGGGACAGCCAATAGCTTTATGAATGAGATACAAGCCGGGGTAACCAATCTCTATGATATTCAAAGAATAGAAGTTCTGAGAGGGCCCCAGGGTACTCTATATGGATCTAATGCGGTTGGTGGAACTATACGGTATATTACCAATAAACCAGATCCTACAGCATTTGAGGCAAATGTGACTTTGGAGTGGGTTGATAAGAAACTTGCTGATTCTAATGGGTATAACGTCAATGCCATGTTCAATGTTCCAATTTCGGACACTATGGCTATTAGAGGTGTGGTCACTTCGGCTGAAGATCCTGGAATATACCAAAATATAAAAACAGGTAGAAAGGATATCGGAACTTCAGAAGATGATGAGTATCGATTAGCATTCCTTTATGAAGATGGCCCTGTAACCATTAATGCAATGCTCATGAGAAGAGAGCGTTTCGATTTTGGCATGAAAGAAAAAGGCAATGCAGACAAACCTGGAACTGCTGATGTAGTAGATCCCAATTGTGAATACAGTACTGATTTCTACTATGGACCAACTTGCACTAGAAACTATTCACTAGCTGGTGGACCCGTCAGTGTGGCCGGTTTTAATCCTCAAACGGCTTTTTATTCATATGAAGATGAATGGGTCGATGTAGAAGGTACCACCTTCACTGCAAATATAGCTTATGACTTTGGTAATTTCCAAGCGATCCTGATCTATGCTGATTATAATAATGAAGATCACGGCTGGAGCGATTGGTCAAGAATTGATACGGATGACGAATACCCTGATCCATTGGAATTTTGGGGAGATTCTGGTAGCGATAGCACTGAGATTAGGTTTAGTTCTACAACCGATTCACCTCTACAATGGACGGTTGGCTATTTTGAATCCAATTATGATCATGCACCAAACTTTGTCCAAGAAAATGAATGGACGAATGCTGATGGAGCTGATCTTTTTTGGAGAATCATGGGAGTCTCAGGATGGGGCGATGCCACAGTAGTCGGTAACGGGCTTTATCCCACCAATACTGCGGGCGACCTGAATGACTATCGAGGAATTTACGGAACTACAGAATACTTCATCTATGGAAGTTATATCTATTACTCATATGCTAATGAAGAGGCACTCTTCGGCCAAATAGACTATGATCTTGGTGATTGGACCGTATCAGTTGGACTGAGGTCATATGATCTGGAAGACGGTTATAAAACCTCAGAATATGGTATGTTCTACATTGATTATGATACCTATGATACTACTGGCGAAGGATGTGATGGAGACGAGCCTACCGGTGTGACTTGTAACGTGGAAGGCGGTAAAGAAGATGGTACCAGACCTAAAGTTACTCTCAGTTACGAAGTTAATGATGACCTGACTCTATTCGCAGTTTCTTCAGCAGGTTACAGACAGGGCGGCAACAACGCTGCATTGCCTTATTACTGTATTGCTGAAACTGTCGGATTCAAAAGACGCTACACTTCAGATGAGGCGAAAAATAAAGAGATTGGTATCAAATCCAGAGGCGGTAACTTTAATATTAATGCAACATTCTTTTGGGTGGATTGGCAGGATATTCAAGTTGTAATAAGACCGGCTTGTGGGTGGAGCTTTACCTATAATGGAGGCGAGGCTGAAACCAAAGGTCTTGAGATTGATGGTTCTTTCAATATCAATGATAATTTAACACTTGATTTTGCCGGGAGTTTTATTTCAGCAAAGATCACGAAAGACATTGCATCCTTGGGAGCAACTGCTGGTGATAGATTGCCTAATGTTACAGAAGATCAATTCAGTATTGGACTATCTTATACATTTAATTTGTTTTCAAAACCAACATTTGCACGCTTTGATTTGAACTACTATGGTGATGCTTTTGCCACATTTGCAGAAGATCCTGCAGATATGTCACCAAGTTATTCCCAGCTGAACTTCAATATTGGAATGGCTATAGATGATACTTCTAAATTGCAACTATCGGTCAGCAATCTCACCGATAATAGAAGTGAAGCTTTTAGATTCTCAACAGAAGCGCCGAGTTACAGAGCTAGGAATTATCTACAATGGATTCCTCCTAGAACTGTATCGGTTGCCTATAGTAAGAGCTTTTAGTTCTAAAGCAATACTAATAAAAAGCCCGGGTCAACCGGGCTTTTTTTATGGTTTTACTACAATACCATCTTTCATAACAAAGGAGACATTTTCTAGTAGTGTGATATCTTTGAGGGGATTTCCTTTCACACCAATAATGTCAGCTTCATAGTTTTTTTTGATCATTCCTGTATTAGATAATCCAAAGAGTTCGGCAGTATTGATGGTTGCTGCTTGAATAGCTTGCAAGGGTGTCATTCCCCATTCCACCATATATTTAAATTGTCGGGCATTTGTGCCATGTGGATAAATCCCAGCATCGGTGCCAAATGTGATCTTGGCATTAGCTTTAACTGCCTTTTGAAAGTTCTGTCTTTGATATCTACCAACATTTCTCTCTTTCTCAAGTGATTCTTCAAGGATCCCCTTGGCAGCTCCTTCGCCAAGAATGTAATCAGAGACATAAATATCCATTGATAAGAACGTACCTCTCTTCTTTGCTAATTCAATGGTCTCATCATCTATGAAACTTGCATGTTCTATTGAATCAACACCAGCAATGATGGCGGTTTTAATACCAATCAAACCATGTGCATGTGTAGCCACCTTCATGCCATGATTATGTGCTTCATCCACAATAGCCTGCATTTCTTCTAGTGTGTATTGTTTAGCATTCACGTCAGTATTTTTAGACATGACACCACCGGTGCCACAAAATTTAATCAGATCTGCTCCATACTTTCGATTTAACCTTACTTTTTTTCTAACTTCCCATGGACCATCAGCTACACCCTGTGAAGTATATTTGTAATCAAAGGGTAGAATATTGCTATCACAATGACCGCCAGTAATTCCTAATGCCGGTCCTGAAACAAACATTGTAGGTCCCAATATGGCATTGCGATTAATTGCTTGTTTTAAAGCAACGTCGGCAAAATTCCCAGCCCCCACATTTCTAACAGTAGTAAATCCTGATAAAAGTGTCTTTTTTGCATTAATGACACCGTATATGGTTGAGAGATAAGAAGATTCACCAATTGACTCATAACCTTTGAGTTCGGTGTTACCAGTTAGATGGACATGGGAGTCCATTAATCCAGGCACGAGAGTTAACTCTGCAAGCTCCAAGAGCTCAATATTATTGTTTCTTTTAGATAAGTTTTTTCCAATTTCAACGATGATTCCATTTTCAATCAGTATCTGGGATTGGTATAGAGTGCCATCATCAACATCTAAAATATTTTTCGGTTGCAAAATGATGGAACTTGCGAACAGATCAGTAATTGTAAACTGAATGAAAAGTGCAAGCACTAAGGGTAGTTTTCTCATATTATTCTCCGGAAAAAGATCAAAACTAGTCTATTTGTATAACTGAAACATTGATATAGGTCAAACCCATAGTTTGTCACTAAAAAATTAATTGTTTCGACAAAATAGTTCTCCCTTTTCATCGAATGATTCGGGAAAATATTTTTCTAATAATGCCCAGAGGGTCGAAACTGTAACAATATCGATCTCGCCGTTGGTTTGCCACGGAGTAAAATGCATTTGGAACGCACGAATGATATCAAATGTTTGCTCATCATGAACACCAGTGACTTCAATACCATAGCCATAAATGCCAAAAGCACACTGGACTACCAAAGGGGAAGGTATTGGTTGTTGGCTATATCGCAGCCAGAACTTGTGGACAGTTTCATTGTCATACCACGCCCCGATGCCATTGTTGTATAAAGTAAACCATGGAAATTGGGGTCCGGGATCTGATTTATTCTTTGGCTGAATATCAGCGTGCCCGATGATTCTTGTGGGTGTGATTGCCGGGTATCGCTGGAGTATGTCTTGGGTAAGTTTAATCAGGAGTTGGATCTGTAATGGGTCAAAATCTGGAAAAATACACAAATAGTCATTTTTATAATCAAGCTTGTCATTGTTTTCCTGATAATAACATTTGCTTCTGTTAACCAGTTCTATGCCTATCGACTGATCATTGATATTTTCTCCATCTTCCCACCTACTTTTTCCCGCATGCCAAGCACGGTCTGTTTCATCGACTAATTGATAAATATCTAATTCTGATTTTCTGTAAGAATCGTCATTAGTTTCAGGTATAAGATAATGTGAACTGACCTCATATTCGGGCAATCTGAGAAGCTGCAATGACCTTTGCCAATTAGAAGATGTGTAATGGAGTACCAAGAATCTTACTTGGCTGTTGCCTCTGGTATCATAGTTTTTAGATGATAAGTATTCTTTCCCAGTATTTACTAAATTTTCATTTCTGGGATTATTTAGGTTTTGTGTTGAACAACTAGCGGTTAACAAAACTCCTATAATCAGGAACAGTATTCTCATACAACTAAATTAATCCTTCTCTATTGGCAAATCTGACTCTATCCATGCCAACATATCTCCATTTATGTCTATTATATGATTGAAGTCATTATCCAAAAGTTTATCAATCACTAATTGTGCTCTAACACCACTTCTACAATAAACAACCAAAGGCTCATTTCTATACTCACCAATAAGATTAATATCTTTGATTAATACATCATGGGGAATGTTAATTGAATTTTTTATATGACCTGATTGATATTCTTGTTTTGATCTTACATCCAGAAGAAAAATTGTTTCAGTCGAACTCTCAAGCTTTCTTTGAAGTTCTAAAACATCGATTGATTCAACATGAGCCATCAGTGAATTATGGCATAACAACAAAATCATTAGGGTGATAAATAGTTTTCTCATACTTTGAAACAGTTAAAAGCCAATACTACTAAGAGTTATGGTTAGAGTTCTGACAAATAGAAATATAGGTTCTAATAAACCAATAAACAACATGCCGATGACGATAAAAAGCCCAAAAGGTTCTATGGAGTCTAGCATTCTGCCAAACTGATTATTGACAATACTTCTAAGAATTCTCCCCCCATCCAGAGGTGGCACTGGAATTAAATTAAAAATCATCAAGATTAAATTTATGAAAATACCGGTTTCACACATTGTATTTAAAAAAATCATAATACTTGAATTCCCATCGTTAAAAATTGATTTAAACAAATACAACAAAATTACCCAAAATATTGTCATCATCAAATTGGCAATTGGTCCTGCAATTGCTACAAAGAACATATCTTTTTTTGGATTATTTAAATTCACTGGGTTAATAGGCACAGGTTTGGCCCAACCAAAGACTAAACCACCCAGATACAATAAAAGACCTGGAAGTAACAAGGTGCCAATCGGATCAATATGTGCAATTGGATTTAAGGTTAGCCTGCCTTGCATTTCTGCGGTACGATCTCCGTATTGTTTTGCAACCCAACCATGAGCCACCTCGTGGAACGTAATGGCAAAGATTACTGGAATCAAAATTGAGATAATTAGAAAAATTTGAGACATGTTAATGGTCTCAGTCGTTCATTTGAATCTGTCTTCTAATTGGGATTAGAAACGTAATGTAAATGATATTAAATAATCCCTGGACAAGTATTATTTGAGAGGCCAGAAGATCTGGCTCCAAAATATTTTTGAAAAATAGAACAACTACGACAATGGAACGGGCAAATTCTAAACCATAAGAGCCCTTAATATTCTCTAACAACATTGATATTGAAGTCACTGAGAGAATTAAAATAATGGCAAAAACTAATTTTTCTGCATACGTTTGTTCATTTAAGGTAAATATTATTGCAGTTGAAATGACATTGATTATAAGAAATTGAAGAAAAGCGAATATTCTGATCTCTTTGGTAATAGCTGGATCATATTTTTTAAATGCTGTCAGATCATTAACCTGACTAGGGAATCTCTTGACCACATCATCTGGACGCCAACCTGTTGCAGAAAACCAGAGCTTAATTTTATCCGTTATCTTTTTTGTATAAATTGCATCTTTAAACATCTGGTGGAATATTTCAAAGTTTGCCCAAATAGGATTCCAACTTCTCAATGGCTGCACGGTTCCATATATAGGTTTTAGATCAGATCGCTCTTTTACAAAAGTTCCAAATAATTTATCCCATATGATAAAAACGCCACCATGATTGGTGTCGACGTATTCAGGATTCTGTGCATGATGCACTCTGTGATGGGAGGGCGTTACAAATATTAACTCTATAAGACCCATTTTTTTAATATGTTCAGTATGCACCCAAAATTGATAAATTAAATTGATGGCGGCTACCGTTATGAATACCTTTAATTGGATGCCTAGAAGAATCATTGGGATATAGAAAATTGATGTGAATAAAAATCCTGTACCGGTTTGTCTTAGAGCAGTTGATAGATTGTATTCCTCACTTTGATGATGGACCACATGTGATGCCCAAAGAATTTTTATTTCATGAGACAGTCTGTGCATCCAATAATAGGATAGATCATAAAGTAAGAAGGCAACGGCCCATGTAGTCCAATGATCGTTTTGAAAAATTCCTAAATTAAAATCTTTCACTATAAAGTTATAAACGAGGCCCCATAGAATCCCTAAATTCAATATAACAGGTAGCCTACTAATCATGCCTAGTGAAATACTTGAAAATGCATCGTTTAGCCTGTAGGTATTGTTTTTTGCAATTACCCCATATAAATATTCACAGAGAATTAAAATGAAGAAAATGGGAATTGCAAGTGTAATTAAATTAACGTCTTGAATATCGAACGGTTTTGAACTATTCATGGTCCATCTTATCTAGTATTGATCATTATGGTGAATAATCTGGAATACCTTGATAATTTTCTGGCCCTAGGTTTAGAGATGAAACGTCCATGACAAAAGTATAAAGGCCAGCCATGAATCTTTCCCCTGTGCTTCTACTGAAAATCAATTTCGTCCCATCAGGTGAAAGGGCAGGGAATCCATCAAAGCTTGGATTATAGGTTAACCGAGTGGGCTCACCCCCTGAGAGATCGCCTAAGAATATCTCCCAATTGAAACCTTCAACAATTCTTACAAAAACATAGTGTTTACCATCCGGTGCTGGATAGGGTGCCCAGTTCATATCGTCATCAAAGGTTCGTTGAGTTCTGTGTGTCCCATCATGGTGTATCGTAAAGACTGTCATCGGTGTTGGGTGGATATTTTTCTCACTATTTCGCCAAGCACGATATAGGATTGTTTTACTATCTGGCAAATAAAAAGGAGCTCCTTCTTGTAAATCTTCTGTGAAAGTAATCTGCTGTTCTTCTGATCCATCTGACCTCATCTTCCAAAGATCCATATTTCCCTGTATCTGTCTCCCAAAAACAATCCATTCACCATCTGGTGAAACAGAGACCTCTGCTTCATAATATTCATTGTTTGTTAATCTTTTAATATTGCTACCATCAAGATTAGATATATATAACTCTGATCCTTGAGGATAATCGCTGTCATCAGACCAGTTTCCTAATGGCATATCCATGTTATCTCGTGTTGAGGTCCATACGATCTTACTCATATCAGGAAAAAAGAATGAACAGGCATCTTGCCCGTGGTCATTGACTCTAAATATATCTGTGCCTTGATCTGTAAATATATATGTTAATGCACCACCCGCTTTCCCAGGTCCAGGCTCTTGGGCAGTCTCATCTTGGACCTGAGCTATAATATGGATACTATCAGGAGCATAATAGGCTTCCGCCGACTCAGCTATATTAGGTATTTGATAAGCCTGTTGTATGTTTATTGCATAGCCATTATTTTGAACTAAAATAAAGATAGCCAATGAGATCAGTTTTTTCATCGGATTGATTTTTTTGTTAATTAGTGGGCTTCAGTCAATTGATTCATTATTATTTTTTTGATTGGCGTAAATCTATTGCCAAACCTCAAGGCAGTCCTTCGGATCACTTTAGCTGAAATTTTATTACTGTTATAGAGATCAACAATTAGATTGGTCCCATGGTATAAGGGCCTAGTGTTGCGTTGGTGTTTTTGATTGTATTGTTTTAAAACATTTACTGATGCAATATCAAGATTTCTAGATAGAGCATCTTTAATGAGATCAGCAAGTACTTGTGCTCCTCTCAAGCCTAAATTAAAACCATGTGCCGTAACAGGATGCATCCCAACGGATGCATCACCAATCAAAGCGAATCTGGTTGAATGAAAGTAATTTGCATGAACTGCAATTAATGGATAGGCATGCCTTTCACCTTCTAACTGCATTTCACCAAACCTGTGATTAAAACGGGATGCTATATCTTGACTAAAATCTTGATCATCCATTTGCATGATAGATTCTGCTTTCTCAGATGAGATTGTGATGACAATCGATGAATAATGTCCAGCCATCGGTAAGACTGCTAGGGTACGACCATAATGAAAGCATTCATATGCCAAGTGGTTATGAGGTTTGTCATGTTTCATTTTGCAAACAATACATGTTTTCCCAAAATCTTTGACCTCTGTCGGTATCCCCATCTGTCTTCTGGTATTTGTTAACCGACCATCTGCAGCAATCAGTAAATCTGCTTCGAGTTTCTTTTGATTGCTCAGCTGTAATTGCACTGAATTCATATCAGTAGTAAAGGACTCAACAACAACATCACTCATGACTTTAATGTTGCTAGATTCTTTTACTTTTTTATAAGCCGCTGCCCTGATCAGGTTGTTTGGAACTAGGTAGCCTAGGGTATTTTCAATTGTATCCTGATGGTTGAAATGAAGCGAGTAGGGCGATGTTCCATTCAAGACTTTTGCTTCTTTAATCAGCGAAATAATTTTCTTATCAATGACGTCCCAAATACCTAAATTGACCAAGATTTTTTTTGAATGGTGAGTTAATGCTATCTCTCTACCATCATCTGGAGGCATTGATAAAACTTTGCTTGATTGTTTTTCAATCACAGCAATTTTCAAAGTAGTATCGGATAAGGCTTGTGCAAAACTTAAACCAGCAGGACCTCCACCCATGACTGCAATATCATATTTCATAACTAGTACCCATTTATTCTAATGCCTTAACCACTGTAAGTTATTATAATATCAATATTTAATTATGATAAATATAGTTTTCCAGTGAATGAAAAATAATAACAACAGAGGTTAATATATTGAATATCAAAAAAACTATTGAACCCTATATCGAAATTCAAGGCGGCTTGATACCAGCATTACATGCAATTCAAAATGATGCTGGTTATCTCGATATCCAAAGTATTAAAACTATCGCTGATGGCTTTAATATTTCAACTGCAGAAGTCATAGATGTCATTACATACTATGATGATTTTAGACAAGAAAAAGCTGGGCAATTTATTATCAAAGTATGTCAGGCTGAATCCTGTCAGAGTCTTGATAGTAGAGGTCTATTGAATTCTTTGAAATCACATTTTGACCTTGAGATAGATACAACAGCGAAAGATAAGTCAGTGACATTAAAGGAAGTTTTTTGTCTTGGTAATTGTGCTTTAAGTCCTTCTGTATCAATTAATGATAGTGTCATCGGTAGAGCAACGACTGATAAAGTCCTTCTTCACCTAAAAGATTGTAAAGATAATCTAGATAATGACTGATTTAACAAGAATTTTCATTCCACAAGAGACCTCAGCTTGTTCTGTAGGTGCAAACTCCATTGCCAGTGTAATCACTACATTGGCAACAGAAAATAATGAGATAGAAATCATTAGAAATGGGTCATGGGGTGCGTTTTGGCTAGAACCATTTATAGAGATTGAAAGCCAAAATAAACGAAGGGGCTTATCCTATGTTGATAAAGATGTTTCTCAATTTAGTTCAATTGAAGAATTTTTAACTGATTTTCATGACAACGAACCTTTTGATATACAAGAGCTTGATTTCATAAAAAACCAAAACCGATTGGTTTTCTCAAGAATTGGATACTGTAATCCACTGAATCTTGATGAGTATATTAAATTCAAAGGTTACAAAGGCTTGGAAAGAGCATTTGAGATTGGACAAACAGACACTATCAATCAAATCAGATTATCTGGCCTTACAGGTCGTGGAGGTGCTGCGTTTCCAACAGGCATAAAATTACAAACTGTTCACGATCAAGAATCTGAAGTTAAATATATAGTCTGTAATGCCGATGAAGGTGATGGGGGAACATTTGCTGATCGACTCATTATGGAGTCAGATCCCTTCTCGGTTATTGAAGGAATGACAATCGCTGCTTATAGTATTGGAGCGACAAAAGGATATATTTATCTTAGGTCTGAATACCCATTGGCAAAATATTTTCTAAGCCAAGGAATTCAAATTGCTCGGTCTCGAAACCTGCTTGGAAAGAGCATACTGGGAACTAGTTTTGATTTTGATATTGAGCTTAGAATTGGAGCAGGTTCCTATGTTTGTGGAGAAGAGACAGCCATGCTGGAGAGTATAGAAGGTAGAAGGGGCTTGGTTAGATCAAAACCTCCATTGCCAGCTATTGAGGGTTTATTTAAAAAACCTACACTGATTAATAACGTCATAACATTATCAACAATGACCACAATATTGGCAGAGGGTTGTGAAATTTTTTCAGAACATGGTGCTGGAAAATCAGTTGGAACAATGCCATTTCAACTCAGTGGAAACATAAAACAAGGTGGTTTAATTGAAACACCCTTCAGTATTACTTTAGAAGAACTTATTTATGATTTCGGCCAAGGAACTCTAAATAATAAATCCATTCAAGCTGTACAAATTGGAGGACCTTTGGGCACTTATTTGCCTGTTAATTTATTCAATACAGCTTTAACTTTTGAAGCACTACACGAGCTAAATGGCTCATTGGGTCACGGTGGAGTAATCGTATTTGATGAAACAACCGATATGATCTTGCAAGCTAAATTTGCAATGGAATTTTGTCAAAAAGAATCTTGTGGCAAATGTACTCCATGTAGAATTGGTTCAGGAATTGGTATGTCATTAATAGATAAACTTAACAAAAGGAATGCTGGGATTAGTGATAGAGTATTACTTGAAGAATTGTGTGAAACAATGGAAATATCATCATTGTGTGCTATGGGTAGTATGACTCCAAATCCAGTGCGCTCTATAATGAAACACTTTCTTAAATAAAAATATCAAATGACTACTCCTAAAAACATTGATCACGGAACACCGGTAGTGCAATCAGAGAATATGATCTCGGCTAAAGTTGACGGAATGGAAATTAGAGTTCCTGAAGGAACATCCATTATGAGAGCGGCCTCACTTGTTGGAATTCAAATTCCTAAATTATGTGCATCAGACAATTTACATGCATTTGGTTCGTGCCGCCTTTGCATTGTTGACTACAAGAACCGTAAAGAAACTGGATACCCTTCCTCCTGTACAACACCAATTGTAAAAGGTATGGAAGTCACCACACATAATGAAAAACTACATTATTTGAGAAAAAATATACTGGAAATGTATATCTCAGAACATCCTCTAGATTGTAACTCATGTTCTGCAAATGGTGATTGTGATCTTCAAGAGCAAGCCAAAAATCATGATCTTTTATTATCAGATAATACCCTTCAGCCAAGTAAATATGGTTCTGCCTCTTGTGACCTAATGTCAAAGAGCATTGATGAATCAAATCCATATTTCAGTTTTGACCCTAATAAATGCATCGTTTGCTCGAAATGTATAAGGGCATGTAACGAAATTCAGGGAACCTATGCTCTTTCACTTTACTCACGCAGCAATAAAACTCAAATTAAACCAGGACTTGCAGAAAATTTTTTGAATTCTGAATGTGTATCGTGTGGTGCTTGTGTACAAACATGTCCAACAGGAAGCTTAATAGAGAAAACTATTATTGAAAAAGGAGTGCCTGAAAAATCAATAAATACTACTTGTGGTTACTGTGGAGTGGGTTGTTCATTTAAAGCTGAAATAAAAAATAATGAGCTCATAAGAATGACTCCCCAAAAAGATGGCAAAGCAAATCATGGGCACAGCTGTATTAAAGGCAGGTTTGCTTGGGGCTATACCAATCATCAGGATCGTATTAGGCAGCCGATGCTAAGAGAAAACATAACAGATCCTTGGCAAATTGTTAGTTGGCAAAAAGCAATTGAATTTTCAGCATCAAAATTATTAAAGATTCAAAAAGAATTTGGTGCCAATAGTATTGGTGGCATTACTTCATCAAGGACTACTAATGAAGAAGTATATGTTGTACAAAAACTAATCAGAACTGCCTTTGGTAACAATAATGTTGATACATGTGCAAGAGTTTGTCATTCACCTACTGGTTATGGCTTAAAACAAACCTTTGGAACATCTGCGGGAACTCAAAATTTTGATAGTATTCTTGAGTCTGATGTCATTGTAGTGATTGGTGCTAATCCCACTGTGGCTCACCCAGTTTTTGCTTCCCAGATTAAAAAAAGAGTTCGACAAGGTGCCAGACTCATAGTTATTGACCCTAGACGAACTGAGATTGTTCAATCACCCCATATAAAAGCAGAATATCATTTACCTTTATTACCAGGTTCCAATGTCCCATTAATGAATGCTTTCTCCCATATTGCTGTCAAAGAAGGACTGATTGATTACGAGTTTATTAATGAAAGATGCGATATAGACTCATTTGATAGTTGGAAGTCATTTATTTTAAGTGACACCCATGCTCCTAAAAATATTGAAGCAGTAACAGGTCTAGATGCATCCACTATAACAGCAGCAGCAAGGCTATATGCATCTGGAGGGAAAGGTTCAATTTATTATGGATTGGGTGTCACGGAACATTCGCAAGGTTCTACGATGGTTATGGCTATGGCCAATTTAGCAATGGCAACAGGTAACATTGGCAAATCAGGATGTGGAATTAATCCATTACGTGGACAGAATAATGTTCAGGGATCTTGTGATATGGGATCCTTCCCTCATGAATTGCCAGGCTACAGGGCAGTCGAAGATAACAAAGTCAGAGAAATTTTTGAAAAAAAATGGCAAGTTAGTATTCAAAGTCATCCTGGGATGAGATCAGTGAATATGTTTGACGAGGCTGTTGTCGGCACTTTCAAAGGCATTTATATCCAAGGAGAAGACTTTGCTCAGTCAGAACCAAACATTCAACATATTGAACAAGCATTTAAATCTATGGAGTGTGTGATTGTGCAAGATCTTTTTTTAACTGAAACAGCAAGCTATGCCCATGTATTTCTACCAGCTACTTCGTTTCTTGAAAAAGACGGAACTTTCACCAATGCTGAACGTCGCATCAATCGAGTAAGGCCAATCATGGAACCTATCACGGGTAAACATGAATGGGAGATTACTCAAGAACTTAGTCAAGCTATGGGATACGATATGAATTATTCATCTTCTTCAGAAATTATGGATGAGATTTCAGAGCTAACTCCAAGTTTTAATGGGGTCTCATTTGATAAATTAGATCAACTAGGAAGCATTCAATGGCCATGCAATAAAGAAGCGCCAGAAGGTACGACAATCATGCATGTGGATCGATTTGTAAGGGGTTCTGGTAAATTTATAATTACTGAGTTTGTGCCAACAACTGAGGTAGCAAACAGAAGATTTCCATTGTTGTTAACCACCGGAAGAAAACTAACTCAATATAATGTTGGGACCCAAACTAGGAGAACACCAAATAATATTTGGGGAATGGATGATGTGCTAGAAATACATCCCATAGATGCATCTACACGCGGTATAAGTGATAATAGTCTAGTTCTACTGCAAAGCAGAAAAGGAGAAACAACATTGAAGGCATTGGTTACTGAAGATATTGCACCTGGAGTTGTCTATACAACTTTTCATAATCCTGATACAGGCGCAAATGTCGTGACAACCGAAAATAGTGACTGGGCAACCAATTGTCCTGAATATAAAGTAACTGCGGTGGAGATCAGCCCAGCGGAACATCGTTCAAACTGGCAAATCAACAGAACCAAAAAACTTGAACAGCTTCGTCAGATCATAAACTCTTAAATATTATGCCTTCTATTACTCTTCCCGATGGTAGTAAAAAAGATTTTGAGCAATCTATTTCAATAGATGATCTTGCTAAATCTATCGGTCCGGGTTTGGCTAGGTCTGCAATAGCTGGAAAAATTAATGAAACACTATATGACTTATCATACGTCATTGAGAAGGATTGTAATGCTTCAATAATCACAAAAGAAACATCAGAAGGACTCGATATAATAAGACATTCAACCGCACACTTAATGGCTCATGCGGTCAAATTACTATACCCAAAAGTTGAAGTAACTATCGGTCCAGTGATTGAAAATGGATTTTATTACGATTTCGCAATAGACACTCCATTCACTGATCAAGACCTAGAAAGCATTGAAAATAAAATGCATGAAATTGCTAAACAAAATTTATGCATCTCAAGAGAAGTATGGACAAAAGACCAAGCCTTAAAATATTTCAAAAAAAATAATGAAAATTATAAAGCAGAAATTATTAAAGATATCGCAGATGAAGATGACTTATCAGTCTATAAACAGGGTGATTGGCTGGATTTATGTAAAGGACCCCATGTTCCTTCAACAAAGTTCATTGATTCTTTTAAACTGACCAAGGTTGCAGGCGCTTATTGGAGAGGTGATTCTTCAAATGAAATGCTTCAAAGAATTTACGGAACCGCATGGAGCGACAAGAAATCACTTAAACAATACCTTGTCCAACTAAAAGAAACAAAAAAAAGAGACCATAGAAGAATTGGGAAAGATCTTGATTTATTTAGTATTCAAGAAGAGGCGGGAGGTGGTCTAGTCTTTTGGCATCCTAATGGATCAAGAATCAGACACGTCATAGAAGATTATTGGCATCAAAAACATTTGGAAGCAAATTATGAGCTTTTACACACTCCCCATATAGCTCTTGATACATTATGGCAAACCTCTGGTCATACTGACTTCTATGAAGAATTAATGTACAAACCCATCGAAGATGAGAATCAACTGTATCGCCTTAAACCAATGAATTGTCCATTTCACGTACTAATCTATAAGAATCAATTAAGATCCTATCGTGACCTACCCATTAAGTGGGCTGAGCTGGGAACTGTTTATCGTAATGAAATGACAGGTGCTCTGCATGGATTAATGCGCGTGAGAGGATTCACTCAAGACGATGCTCATGTTTTCTGTACTGAAGATCAAACTGAAACTGAAATTGCCAATATCCTAGATTTAACAATAGAAATGCTAAGCGCTTTCACTTTTGATCAATATGAAATCCATTTAGCAACTCAACCAGATAAATCAGTTGGGAGCAAAGCGATATGGAATAAAGCAACTAAGGCCTTAAAAAGTGCTCTAACTTCAAGAAATCTTGAATATTCATTAGATGAAGGAGGAGGGGCATTCTATGGACCTAAAATTGATATTAAGATCAAAGATGCGATTGGTAGACTCTGGCAATGCACGACAATTCAAGTTGATTTTAACCTTCCTGAGCGATTTGATATGAACTATATTGGGCAAGATGGCAAGAAACATCATCCCATCATGATTCACCGAGCATTATTGGGCTCCATTGAACGTTTTTTTGGAATATTAATCGAACATTTTGAAGGAAAATTTCCATTATGGCTTGCTGCTACTCAACTCATGATCCTTACAATCAGCAAATCTCAGAAAGATTATGCTCAATCAATTTATAAAAAATTAAAAAATAATGGCTTTAGAGTCGAAATTGACTTGAGAAACGAAAAAATAGGCTCTAAAATTCGCGATCACACATTAAAAAGAATACCGTATTTAATTATTGTAGGTGATCAAGAAGTTAAAAATAATAAAATATCAGTTCGCACCCAAAAGGGAGATGATCTAGGTAACCTGGACTGTGATGATTTTATTAACAAATTGTCAAAAGAAATACTAGATAAAAGCAACTAAAAGAGGAGATTTACTATCGCAGCAAAAAAAATTGTCAGAAGAAATGAACAAATTGATTCATCTGAAATTCGCTTAATTGACAATGATGGAAGTCAAATAGGAATAATAAATATTAAAGAAGCCATTGAATTAGCACGTTCCAAAGGAATGGATGTGGTAGAGGTTAGCCCCAATACCTCACCACCTGTTTGCAGAGTTATGGATTTTGGTAAGTTTGTTTTTGAAAAGAAAAAGAAGAGTCAGGGTGCAAAAAAGAAACAAAAAATTATACATGTAAAGGAAATTAAATTTAGACCCTTAATCGAAGACGGTGATTACAATGTTAAATTAGGGAAAATATTGAAATTCTTAGAACAAGGAGACAAAGTAAAAATATCCCTCAGATATAGAGGTAGGGAACTTAGACACGCTGAACTGGGTGAAAACCTTCTAAAGAGAGTGTGTGATGATATTGATCATATAGCTACGATAGAACAAGAAGCACAACGTGAGGGTAGACAACTGATTATGATAGTTGCGCCAAAACATAACTAATTAAAATGGTGAAAAAGAAAAGGTAAATAACATGCCAAAATTAAAAACAAACAGAGGTGCTGCTAAACGGTTTAAAAAAACCGGAACCGGTAAATATAAGAGAAGTTCATCACACATGAATCATATACTTACAAAAAAAAGCAGCAAACGAAAAAGACACTTAAGATCATCTTCTCTCATATCAGCTGGTGATCTTAAGAGTGTTAAAAAATTATTACCATATAGTTAAGATAAGGAATTAAAAATGGCCAGAGTAAAAAGAGGGGTTACTTCTCATGCAAAACATAAGAAAGTCCTAAAAAAAGTAAAAGGACACTATGGTGCTAGAAGTAAACTGATAAAAGTTGCAAAACAAGCCGCGATCAAAGCTGGACAGTATGCATATAGAGATAGACGCAAGAAAAAAAACCAGTTTAGATCTCTATGGATAATTAGAATTAATGCCGCTGCTAGAATGTGTGATATCTCCTACAGTAAACTCATGCATGGCTTAAAAGTAGCAAATATTGATATTGATCGAAAAATACTAGCTGATTTAGCCGTCAACGATGAAGATGCTTTCAGAGCACTCACAGATAAAGCAAAACTTGCCTTAGAAAAGTCATAATGACGATTAACTTGTCAGACCTATTAAATGATGCACTTAATGAAATAGAAGAATGCAAAACACTTAATAAGCTTGAAGAAATAAGAGTTAAGTATTTAGGTAAAAAAGGTCAAATTACCTCCCAATTAAAGAAATTGGGCTCAATGAAAGCAGATCAAAGACCCTCCTTTGGTCAAGAAATCAATAACATAAAAAATCAAATAGAAGCTAAAGTTAATACTAAAAAAATTGAATTAAAAAAATCAACAATAGCTAAAAATATCGCAACACGATCTATTGATATCACATTACCTGGAAGAAAAACTCTAGCAGGTTCAATGCATCCGATAACAACCACATTGTCAGATATAGAAAATATCTTTCTAAATGCTGGGTTTTTAGTTGAAGATGGTCCAGAAATTGAAGATGAACATCATAATTTTACGGCTTTAAACATTCCTGAAAATCATCCAGCGAGAGCCATGCATGATACGTTCTATTTCAATAATAACCTTTTACTTCGAACACATACGTCACCCGTTCAAATTAGAAGCATGGAAAAACAAGGAGTACCAATAAAAATTATTGCTCCAGGAAAAGTATTTAGACGTGATTCAGACCTAACTCATATACCAATGTTCCACCAAATCGAAGGATTGGTTATAGATCAAGGCATTAACTTCACTCACCTCAAAGGCATATTACACCAATTCATTGACTGTTTTTTCGAACAACAAATGGAATTGAGATTTAGACCTTCATATTTCCCATTTACTGAACCCTCGGCAGAAGTTGATATCCTATCCGAAGATGGTAAATGGTTAGAAATACTTGGATGTGGAATGGTACACCCAAAGGTATTGGATTTGTTAGAACTTGATTCTGAAACATATACTGGTTATGCATTTGGAATGGGTGTTGAAAGACTAGCAATGCTTAAACATGAAATTAAAGACATAAGATTATTTTACGATAATGACCTAGACTTTTTAGAACAGTTTAAATAAACATGAAACTACCCGCAGAATGGCTTAAGGAATACTGTGAGATTAATCTCACAAATGAGCAAATAGTTACTCAATTAACTATGGCGGGCATTGAATGTCAACTTCTTGATGAGCCCGGTGAAATCTTTGATATATCTCTTACTCCAAATAGAGCAGATTGTTATAGCGTTCTGGGAGTATCTAGGGAACTGGCAGCTTTAAATAATTCGAAATTTAAATCTAATCAGAATACTCAAACGACAATAGATCATAACGAAGAGATAGAAATCAAAATAGAATCACCAAAAGATTGTCCAGTACTTGTGACGAGAATTATTAATGATATAGATGTCAATACAACAACACCTTCAATCATTACCCATAGACTTAACTCATCTGGCATTCAATCCGTTAACATTATTGTAGATATTACTAATTATGTCATGTTAGAAACTGGACAACCGCTCCATGCATATGATCTAAATTCTATTGACTCTAAACTCATCGTCAGAAGAGGTCATGATAGAGAGAATATCACCCTTCTGGATGGGAGCATTAAAACTGTTGATCAAAATTATCTTTTAATTTCAGATGTTACAAAACCACTTGGAATTGCTGGAATTATGGGTGGAGAGGACTCTGGCATTCAAACCGATACAAAGAATATTGTGCTTGAATCAGCATATTTTAATAATGAAACTATCATGGGTAAACCTAGAATTCTGAATCTTCATACTGAATCAGGATTGAGATTTGAAAGAGGTGTTGATCCATCAATCCAAAAATATGCAATAGAAAGAGCAAGTAAATTAATTAATGAATTTTCTGGAGGAAAAAATGGTCCTGTTATTAGTAATACTAGTAGTAGCGAAATCCCAAAAAGACTTCCGATATTATTACGCAAAAAGAGAATTCACCAAATTTTAGGCATTACAATTCCCAACAATGGGATCAAAGAAATCTTAACTAAACTGAATATGGAAATCAAAGAGCAAGATTATGGCTATAGTGGTTGGATGGTGACTCCTCCACTATTTCGCTTTGATATCAATCAGGAATGTGACCTTATAGAAGAACTGGCAAGATTGAATGGGTACGACAATATCGAAGAACACAACGAACAAGGAGAAATTAAATTAAAAAAAATATCCAAAAGATCTAAAAAAATTAACCATATTAATAACTTGATGTTGAGTCTTGGTTACTCTGAAGTAATTAACTATAGCTTTATCAGTCCTTTGATGAGTACGCTGCTGGGGGAACACATCAATACCATAGACATCACTAATCCACTATCTATAGATATGTCTATAATGAGATCTTCCTTACTCCCGGGTCTACTAAATAATTTGTCATATAACCTAAAACGACAACATAGAACTATCAAGCTGTTTGAGTCTGGAAAAGTTTTTAAAAATGTAAACAAGACTAATCAAGAAGCAGAAATGTTAGCAGGTATTGGTTATGGATTACGAATGGATGAACAGTGGATAACGAAATTAGAAACTATTAATTTCTATGATATTAAAGGCGATTTAGAGCACTTCTTTGCCTCACTGAAGATCAATACAACAATTCAATATAATCAATCAACTCACCCAATGCTTTGCCCTGGTAGAACTGCAGCAATCAATTTAGATGGTAATACTATTGGGCACATTGGTGAACTTAGCCCAGAATTATGTATGGATCTTGAATTATCAGAACAACCCATCCTATTTGAAATTGATAAAGAAGTTCTTAGATTATCACAGAAAATTATTCACCATGAGCAAACATATTTTCCATCATCCAGGAGAGATATCTCTATAATCATCAGTGAGGAACAAGAAATATCAGAGATTATAAAAGTAATCAACACACTTAATATAGAAGGGCTAAAAAATATCATTGTATTTGATGTATATAAAGGCGAAAAGATAGAAACAGGACGAATAAGTATCGCCTTAGGGTTGATTTTTCAAAATAAATCACGCACTCTAACCGATGATGAAATTGACACAAACATTTCTAAGATTACAAAAAAAATACTCAAAAAATTTAATCTAAAACTTAGGGTAGAATGAATGACATTAACAAAATCAGACATTGTTAAACAACTGAATGATGAAATAGGTTTAAACAAAAGAGAAGCCAAAGAGTTGGTGGATTCTTTTTTTGATAATATCAAGGAAACCCTATCACAGGGTCATGAGGTCAAACTTTCAGGGTTTGGAAATTTTCAACTAAAAAATAAATCGTCAAGACCTGGTAGAAATCCAAGAACAGGAGAAGATGTTGAAATTACAGCCAGAAGAGTAGTGACCTTTAAATCAGGTCAAAAGCTCAAGGAATCTGTGAAAACACTAACTCATGAATCTGATTAATCAACAACTTCCAGCTATTCCAGGTAAACGTTACTTTACAATCAGTGAAGCTAGTAACTTATGCGAAGTAAAGCCACATGTTCTAAGATATTGGGAACAAGAGTTCTCACAACTAAAACCTATTAAAAGAAAAGGTAATCGAAGATACTATCAAAGACATGATGTTTTATTAATTCGTCAAATAAAAGAATTACTTTATGACGATGGATACACCATTCTAGGTGCTAAACAAAAACTGATTGAAGATGAAACTACTGAAGAAAATAAACAATCAACTTTTAAATCCATTGAACAAGAAGTCCAAGATCTGATAGAAATCTTGGACTAATTCAGTAATCCGGGACGTGGCGCAGTCTGGTAGCGCACCTGAATGGGGTTCAGGGGGTCGGAGGTTCAAATCCTCTCGTCCCGACCACTTAACCACTCTTTGTTAGTTCTTGGTGTGACCGTTAATCACTCTTGAAATCTGCCTTCTCGAATAACCAGTATCAGCAGATATAGCATCAATAGACCAGTTCATTTTATTTAGTTCTAAAACTCTAAGATGCCTATTCTTAACCGTTTTTATATTTTTACTAGTAACCTTTAGCAGATCATCAATAGATTCTACTAAAATTGTATTGTATGTTTTTTTACTAGATTTAGAACAATAATCCCACAACATCATTAAGTTATAGCAAGCATCTTCAGCATCGTTATGCTCTAAAGCTTTTCGAATAAAGTGTGTTCTAAAAATAATATGTGATGCTTCTTTTAATTCTGGGTCAATTGATTTTTCATTTAAAAGACCCTGTATGGATTTTAGGTCAGCATTAATACCAAAGCTTCCAAGCACTAAACCCGCTTGAAATTCAATTTCTCTTAAAACATTCTCTACAATTGATTTCAAAATAAAAGATTAATCTATATTGACTAAAACCATTATAATTATTTAAACAATATTTAAACGCAAAGTTCAAATGAAAAGTCACAATGCATTTTATATTCTACTTACAGTAGTTAGTTTACTATTTGTAAGTTTAATTATTGATTTTATATTACCGATCTTCTGGGCAATTATTTTGACAATATTATTTGCTCCTGTTTATGAGTATCTCAATTTAAAGCTGAGGAAGCCTTTTTTAGCAAGTTTAACTACAATTTTATTAATTTTTCTCATTGTGCTTGTCCCAGGTTTTTTCTTATTGGCTGCAGTAACTGATGAAGCAATATCAATCATTAAAGCAATTGAATCCGGTGATATTAATCTTGAGCAATTACTATTAACACTAACCCAGTTCTCTCCAAAGATCAGCGAGTGGCTTGCCATGCTTGGTTTAGATATCAATCAAATAACTAAGCAAATCTCGACTATAGCAATCGGCACTGGACAATACGCAATTTCATTAATAATGAGCATTGGTCAAAATATATTAAGATTCTCATTACTATTTTTTATCATGATTTATCTCTTATTCTTTTTTTTAAAAGATGGCAACCAGATAGTCATTAAATGCATCAAAGTATTTCCTCTAGATGATAATCAGGAACGGTTCTTACTAGAAAAATTCACTTCCGTCACAAAAGCTACAGTAAAGGGAACAATCATTGTGGGGATTGTTCAAGGATTGATCGGTGGGGTCATATTTATGCTTCTGGATATTCAGGCTGCAGTCCTGTGGGGCGTTTTGATGGCATTCTTAAGCATCATTCCTGGTATTGGAACCGCAATTATATGGTTCCCAGCAGTCTGTATATTTTTAATTAATGGTGCTTTTCTAAAAGCAATACTGCTTTTGTTATCAGGAATTTTCATAATCGGTCTTGTGGATAATTTTTTACGACCTTATTTGGTTAGTAAAGAAACTAAATTACCTGATTATTTGATTTTATTAACCACTTTGGGAGGAGTGAGTTTAGTGGGATTATCAGGATTTGTGATCGGACCCATTGTGGCAGCATTATTTATAGCTCTTTGGTCTCTATTAGAATATACCACCAATCAATAACAGTTGGATCAAATGGAGTTGGCTAAATTACACGAGGTGTTTGTCTCTATAGTTGGTGAAGATAATTGCATTACAGACTCTAAAACTATAGCAACATATCTCGAAGATTGGCGGGGAAAGTATCAAGGAACCACTCCTTTTGTATTGCTTCCAAATACTACGGAATCCATATCAAAAATTATAAAATTGTGTTTTGACAATGATATAGGCGTCGTCCCACAGGGAGGTAATACCAGCCTTTGTGGTGCTAATGTTCCCAGATCGACTGATGAACGAATGGAAATTATCATGAGCAGCTCAAAACTAAATCGTGTTATAGAACTTGATGCAGATAATCAATCATTGATCGTTGAGTCAGGTTGTATCTTAGCTAGGATTCAAGAAACAGCTTCTGAGAATGGTTTGTATTTCCCATTGAGCCTGGGTGCGGAAGGCAGTTCGCAAATTGGTGGAAATATATCTACAAATGCTGGTGGAACTAATGTTCTAAAATATGGCATGACTAGAGGTTTAGTTATGGGCCTCGAGGTAGTTTTACCAGATGGTAGTATTTATTCTGAACTCAAGGGACTAAGAAAGGATAATACCGGTTATGATCTAAAACAATTCTTCATCGGAGCAGAGGGAACTTTGGGTTTTATAACAAAGATTTGCCTTAAGTTATTCTTACAACCCCTCAGCCACACAGTTGCACTGGTCGCGGTTGAAAATCCAAAACAAGCAATTAAGCTGCTCAAAAAAGCAAAACAAAGTTTTGATGAGAGTCTTTGTGCCTTTGAACTAATGAACAGTGTTAGTATTAAATGTGTCGAGGATCAAATGCCAAACTTTAAGATACCACTTGAATCATCATATCCATGGCAAATTTTGATTGATGTAGAAAATGTAAATTCAACATCTGAGTCCAATGAAGCCATCACATCCTTTCTGGAAAGACAGCTTAAAGAAGCACTCATTCTGGATGCAACAATTGCAATTAATAATCAACAAAGAAATGAATTTTGGCAATTGCGCCATGGCATTACAGAATCTAAAAAACTATCAAGCACAGGAATCGACCATGATATTTCCGTGCCCATTAGTAACATTCCTGAAGTTATTGAACAATCTAGAAATAAATTAGAACAAGTTCTAGGAAAGTCAGACTTTTATGTCTATGGTCACGTAGGAGATGGAAATCTTCATATTACAAAATCAAAACCGAAAACAATGGACAAAGTTAGTTTTCAAATGAAAGAGGATGAATTGACTAGAATTGTTCACCAAATTGCAGTTGATCTGGGAGGATCATTCAGCGGGGAGCACGGCATTGGTGTAAAACTAAAAAATGAACTGGAATACTTTTCTGACCCAGTAAAAATGCAATTATTAAAAACAATAAAAAAAGCTATTGATCCAAGAAATATAATGAATCCAAACAAATTATTTGATTGACTCCATCAACCAGATTTTTGAAATCAAAAAATTATCAATTGTCAGCATTACTAATCTTATTATGTCTATTTTCCAATTCTTTAGAAACATCGTTAATACTAAGCCCTACAGTATTAAGTAATATTAAAAAGTGATAGATAAGATCAGCAGCTTCGTGTGAAATTTCTTTGGAGTCTTTTTGTTCTACCGATGCAATAGCCAGTTCTGAACTCTCTTCGACTAATTTTTTTGCAACCTGTCCAATGCCAGAATTCACCAGACCAACGGTATAACTGTCTTCAGGTCTATCTGTCAATCTTTGTTGAATAATACCCTCTAACTCAAAGATAAATTCATTTTGTTTTTCAATCATAGTCTCACCTCTATCCCTTGTTTTAATAGATATTGTTTTAAATCATTTATGTTTATTTGTTCATTATGGAATACACTCGCTGCCAGAGTACCACTGACATCAGCTGCTTTAATCACTTCAGCAAAATGCTGCATGATTCCAGCTCCACCAGAGGCAATCAAAGGAACCTGGCATATTTCTCTTACTCTGGTTAATTGCTCCAAATCATAACCTTCTCTGACTCCATCTTGATTCATACAATTCAGTACAATTTCACCAGCACCTCTATCTTGAACTTCTTTGACCCAATCAAGTGTACTAATTGCAGTATCAACTGTCTTCGATGGATCACCCGTATAACGAAATACCTTAAAAGCCTTCTGGTCTTGAAAACTATCAATACCAACAACAACACACTGTGAACCAAATCTACCTACCAGATGATTAATCAAATCTGGATCTAACAAAGCAGGGGAGTTGACTGAAATTTTATCTGCCCCATAATTTAATATTTCTTCCGCATCAGCGATTGTCTTGATACCACCGGCAACACAAAAAGGAATATTGATGTTAGCTGCAATCCTGTTTACCCATCTTCTATCTACAGATCTCTCGTCAGGACTGGCGGTAATATCGTAAAAAACAAGTTCATCCGCACCTTCAGAATTATATCTGACTGCCAAGTTTAAAATATCACCAACAACTTGGTGGTTACGAAAGCGTACACCTTTAACCACTAAACCATCTTTTACATCCAGACAAGGAATTATTCTTCTTGTAAGAATTGTTCCACCTCCTGTGTTTTGATTTTATTGTCTAATAGTGCTTTCCCAGTCACTGCTGAGTACAGACCAATTGATGCAAGCTCTATAATATCACTCATCGATGACAGTCCTCCGGAAGCGATGAATCTCAAAGACTCTGAGTAATCGACACACTGACGATATAAATTCATATTGGGACCTGATAATGTGCCATCTTTGCTGATGTCAGTAATCAGAAAATTCTGAAAGCCGCTGTCCTTAAAAATCTTTAATAATTGCCATAATGTTTGACCACTGGATTGCTGCCAGCCATGTGACATCACTATTGGTTCTTCACTTTGATATAAAATATCGAGAGCTATGATAATTCTGGACAATTCAACATCTTTAAAAGCATCCTCTAGCCTATCAATATTTAAAATCGCGTAACTACCCAATATCGTCTGAAACACCCCAATATCTAGCCATTTTACAATGTCATCTGAAGATCTTATCCCACCACCTAATTGAACCTGCAAACCTGATGTTTCTACAATTTCTTGAATCACATCAGTATTTTCAGAATAACCATCCTTAGTACCATCAAGATCAACAATGTGTAGGTTAGTAAATCCAGTTGCTTGGTATTGTTTTGCGAGCTCTACTGGTCTTGGTTCATAGTAAGTGACTTCATTAAACTTTCCTTGATGTAACCTCACACAACGTCCATCAATTAAATCAATTGCAGGTATTAATTTCATAGACTATAAATTGAAAAATGAATCCAGTAACTTAGAGCCTGCTGCTCCAGATTTTTCAGGATGAAATTGAACTCCATAGAAATTTTCCTGCTGAATAACGCTGGAGAATTCTATATCGTATTCGGTGCTAGAAATGGTCTGATCCAATAAGGGAATGTAATAACTATGAATGAAATAAAAATAAGCATCTTCAATAGTGTTATCTACTAAGGGTGTTTTTTTATTTATTTTTATACTATTCCATCCCATATGAGGCACCGGATAGCTTGGATTAATAGCAAAGCGCTTACACTCACCTTGGATAATCCCCAAACAATTTACATCCTCTTCCATTGTGGAATCAAACAATAACTGCATTCCCAAACAAATTCCCAATATGGGTTGTTTGAGATCTTTTATGGCTATAGTCAAATCTGTTTGGGAAAGTCTTTGCATGGCATCTTTGGCCGCTCCAACACCGGGAAGAACAACGTGTGATGCATTGGATATGTCATCTTTGTTGTTGGTTACCTTATATTCGAGTCCTAATCTTTCTATGGCAAAAGTCAGTGAGGATAAATTAGCACCACCACAATCAACTATGGCAACTTTTTTTTTACTGTTCACAATACACCTTTGCTTGAAGGCACTGTATCACCCGAAATCTTAATCGCTTCACCTAGCACACGCCCCATGACTTTAAAACATGCCTCGATCATATGATGGTTATTCTCTCCTGCGATCGAGATGTGCAGGGTTGCTTTCAGGGATTGAGCTAAAGATTGAAAGAAATGACTAACCATTTCAACAGGAAAATCACCTACCTGTTCGCGGTCAAATTCACCTTCAAATGAACAAAGCGGCCTGCCTGATAAATCTAAAGCCATTTTGGCAAGTGATTCATCCATTGGTAGCGTAAAAGCATAACGGTTAATGCCGAACTTATTGCTCAACGCTTCACTCAATGCTTGCCCGAGGGATAGAGCCACATCTTCAACAGTATGATGTTTGTCGACATTCAAATCACCCTTACATTCAATGACGATTGAGGTGTTTGAATGTTTTGCTAGTTGTTCAAGCATATGATCAAAAAAACCTATCCCCGTACTGATAGCAACAGGAGCACTGACTGCTAAATTAACCTCCACAGAGATTTCAGTTTCATTGGTTTGTCGAACTACTTTGGCTTTTCGATCTACACTCAAAATATCATCAACGATGTTTGGCCAAGCTTGTTTGGTATAGGGATCGATCTTGATGCCTTGTAGTTTAAGTCGCTTGGAGAATTCCATATCGGTGTCACGATCACCAATAACATAGGATCTTTGAGGATCAATGTTGTTTTGTGCTAAAAACCCCGTAATAAGACCCGTTGCTGGTTTTCTGCAGTCGCAGTTATCGGTTTCAAAATGGGGACAAATAAAAACATCTTTGAACTCAATGCCCTGGGATTTAAACAAATCCAGTATATACTCATGAGCCTCAGTAAATTGAGTTTCAGGAAAACTATTTGAACCCAGTCCATCTTGATTTGTAACCATAACTAGGGCATATCCATAGTCGATCAATCTTGATAATGAAAGAATCACCCCAGGTACCAATTGAACTTTAGCAATAGCATCGACTTGGAAGTCTTCGGGTTCAAAGATTATTGTCCCGTCTCTATCTAGAAATATAATTTTTTGATTATTCGAATTCATCTCATTGAACTGCTTCGAGTAATTGTTGGTTTTGTTCTCTTGTGCCGATAGAGACTCTAATACAGTTATTTAAACTAGGTTGATAACTTACGTTCCGAACTAGAAGACCTGCATCCTTTGCTCTATTGTAGAATGCTTCTGCGTCTTCAACCTTAATCAAAATGAAATTTGCCTCAGATGGAAAAACTTTTTTTACACAGCTTAGTTCCGATAACTTTCCCATTAAGTATGTTCGCTGATGAATGATTTTTTCCACATTTTCTTTTGAAGATTTAATGCCTTGTTTACTCAATCCCTTTAATACGGTTTGTCCAGCAGGTACTGAAAAAGAGTAGGGCGGAATGACTCTCATGACATAATCACAAATTTCTTTTGCAGCAAGTAGGACGCCACATCGAGATCCGGCTAGAGCAAATGCTTTTGATAATGTGCGTAAAACGACAACATTGCTGAATTCATTCAACAATTCACTAGTGTAATCTATATTGGCAAATTCAGTATAAGCACCATCAAATACTAGTATCCCAAGGTCTTCTAGTGTCTTACATGTCTTAAAAGTTATTGATTGGTCAAATGTATTTCCAGTGGGGTTTGAAGGTGAACAAAGAAAGGTTAATTTGCTCACTGGGCTTACCTGTTTCTGGAATGTTTCTAGATCAAGTGTAAATTTCTGATTTGCAAGTAAAGGTATAGTTCTTATCTTTACTCCTTGAACTTCTGCATAGAACTGATACATTTCAAACGTTGGGGGAAAAATAACTATCTCATCGTATTGGGGCCTACAAAATACACGGATAAGTAAATCTATCGCTTCCGTACTGCCACGAGTTACAACACAATTGTCAACATTAACATTAAGGTAATTGGCAATACTAGTTCTCAATTTTGTCGGTACAGCCTCTGGATATAGATTAAGCGAAGAAACGTCCTTATCTTCATAGAGAGAGTATGGATTCTCATTGGCATTCATCCGTACCATTTCAGGTTGGTATTGTGCAGCTTGGTAGGGCCTTAATTGAAGAATCTCAGGCCTAATTAGATTTTTTATCTCAGTGCTCATATCAATTCTCCAATCTAACTTCAACTGCTCTGGCGTGGGCTTCCAATCCTTCAACTCTAGCTAATTGTGTGATCGTTTTTGATAGACTAATTAAGCCTTCTTTGCTTAATTCTTGAACGGAAATGGACTTAATAAAACTATCAACCGAGATGGCACTGACCGATTTAGCGTAACCATAAGTAGGGAGCACATGATTGGTACCACTACAATAATCCCCCGCTGATTCTGGACTCCAGTTGCCAAGAAAAACAGACCCTGCGTTTTGAACTTGATCGATATAATTTCTGGCATCAGTAAATGCCAGAATTAAGTGCTCCGGTGCGTAGAAATTAGCAATCGACAAAGCTTGTTCAATAGTCTCAATCATAATAATTTTACTATTCTGTAGAGCTTGTGAGGCAATTTCCTTAGTGGGTAAATCAACTAATATTTGGAAAATATCGTCTTGCACTTGCTGTGCAAAATCAGCATCTGTGCACAATAGGATTACCTGCGACTCTGGACCGTGTTCAGCTTGAGAGAGCAAGTCATAAGCAATTGACGTGCTGTTAATACCACCATTACTTATCACCATCACTTCAGTTGGTCCTGCAGGCATATCAACTGATACACCAATATTGGCAGCTGCAACCAATGATTTTGCAACTGTCACCCAAGTATTTCCTGGACCAAATATTTTATCTACCCTTGGTATAGATTCAGTTCCATAAGCCATAGCAGTAATAGCCTGTGCCCCACCTAACTTATAGATATCGACAATACCGCACGCAACTGCTGCGGTAACGATATTTTTATCAACATCACCTTCTTTATTAGGAGGGGAGCATAATATTCTATTAGGACATCCTGCTAAAAGAGAAGGTACACCTAACATGATCGCTGTTGATGGCAGCGGGTTGTTTCCAGAAGGTATATATAAACCGACGGTCTCAATCGGTCTAGTAATTTCTTCACAGCTAACACCAGGCATAACTTCGATACTGATATCCAAACGTTTTGTTTTCTTCTCATGGAATTTTCTTACATTATTTATGGCTTGGTTAATTGCAGATTTTACTGTGGGTGATGTCTTTTCAATTGCTCTATCTATTTCTGCTTTGCTCAGCTTAAAATCCGACAACTCGACCTGGTCTAATAATAAAGTTAGCTCTCTCAATGCAACATCTCCCTTGGTGCTAACTTTCTTAATGATTGCTTTAACCGTATTCAAGGTCCCCTCTGATCGAGAGATCATTGGGCGTTGCAAAGCCTGTTGTCTTTCGTCTTCAGAAAGATCATTCCATTGGATTAAAGGCAGCATATCCATCATTCTAGGCCAGCATTTTCTCAACAGGCACTACTAGGATGGATGAAGCGCCTTCACTCTTTAAACCCTCCAGTGTTTCCCAAAATACGTCCTCCAAACAAACCATATGCAAAGCCACCATTTTGTCCGTCCCTTCAAGCGAAATGATAGTTGGAGATTCACTGCCAGGAAGCAGGGCAGTAATTTTATCTATTGCATCTCTCGGTGCATGCATCATGATGTATTTGCTTTCTCGAACCTGTAGCACGCCATCAATTCTCTCTAATAACTTATCCACCCATTGTTGTTTAGATTCACTGAGCTGATTATTAGCTGAAATTATAACTGCAGAACTCTCTAAAACTACTTCACCTTCGATTAGATTGTGAGCCCGTAACGTTGATCCAGAAGAAATTAAATCACAGATTGCATCTGATTTTCCGAGACTAGGAGCAAGTTCAACCGCACCAGTAAACTCGGTTACATTAATATTCAGATTCTGTTGATCAATATAATCACTGACAATTCTTGGATAACTCGTTGCCACTGTTTTTCCTTCAAGATCACTAATGGACTGTATATCAGCTTCATCTGGGTATGCGAATGATAATCTGCACTGACCAAAATCAAGGGTTGCTTCTATGGAAAAGGGTTTATTATCTGAAAGGGATTTAAAATGTATATTCTTCTCCATGGCAACATTAAGACCCACAAAACCAAGATGACATAATCCATCATTGATTAAACTTGGTATATCATCATCTCTCACAAATAAGAGGTCAAACGGCATATTTTCACCATAAGCAATCAGCTTATCTTTGCCTTTAGTGATTACCAATCCACACTTTTGCAACAGCTCAAGGGTATGGTCTGTCAATCTTCCAGATTTCTGTAATGCTATTTTTATTCTTTCTTCTTTCATCTTTATTTAGATGTTCGTTTAAGTGCAGTCTGATATCCACCTGACCCATCGGATAGAAATCTAGCCACACGACCAATAGTGGTTAAACTGACTCCTGTTAAATTATTGATCTCTCGATAGGTGTATCCTTGATTTAGGCAATCAGCAACAGACCAACGATCCTTGATAGCCTGAAGTTCAGCAGGGGTGCAAATATCTTGAAAAAAAGAACGACATTCATCAATACTTCTCAATGATTTAATAGCTTCAAATAATCTGTCTTCAACTTTTATTTCTTCTTGATTAGAATAAACTCTTTGTATTTTCATAGTATTTATATATTAGTGTATTAATATACTAATACATTATATTAATTATTTCTTTTAATCAAGACTAGAAATTAAAAGAGTATTTAAGTAAAAAAGATATTTTAGTGCTATGGTTGTGAAAAATTAAAAAATAGGGAAAAATTATGAAAAAAATCATTCTTATAATAACTTTACTTACACCACTCCATCTCCAATCTGATCATCATACAATTGGCGGTCCTGGAGAAGGAGCCTTTAATGCATTAGCGGTTCAAGCTCATGATGTCACTAAATATGTCAATTTACTAAAATCAGATCTGTCGTTATTCACTGCTTTGGGAGCTACGGCAGGGGGTGTTTGTATAACAAGATCAGGACATGATTATTTAGGTCAGATGCTTGTTTGGTCTGCATTTCCTGATTTAGCATCTGCTCTACATGCAAACACACTCTATGATCCTACTAGTCAAGCTCCTCAAGCTTTAGCGAAACTTAGGACTATAAAATATGGAACTACTTGGAAAGGTTTAAAATCATTTAGGTTGGACCCCGGTTGGGAAAGAGTATTGAAAGTTAAAGTTTCAGCTGACAATCTTAATGCTTATGTTGAATCATTAAGAGAACTCGAAACAGCTATCATCAATGATGGACATGAAACTTTCAATTTAGGTGTATTTGGTCCTTTTGGAGGAGGGGTTCATGAATCACAAACACTCATGGTAAGAGCCATTTCACCCACAGCAAGAGAATCAGGTCAAATTGCTGATGAATACTTTGCAGGCGCTTCTTGGGGACGCATATGGGAAAAATCAAGAACAATGATTGATGAAGTCGTAAGCGATACCTATGAATTGTGTGAACAGATTTATTCTGCGGAATGATCTTTATGTCGTTTATCAGGCAACTCTAACTAAATTTAGGGTTGCTTGATTTACTGTCCTAAGTCTGGAGTATCTTTTCCATCACTGCTGTTCCCACTTCCTCAGTAGAAACATAGCTACTCTCAGTTAAATCTTTGGTCAATATACCATCCTCAATAACCCCAGAAACTGATTGTTCTATAACTTGTGCTTCTTCTTTCAGGTTAAGCGAGTATTGCAACAACATTGCAGCAGATAATATGGCACCACAGGGATTGGCAATCCCTTGATTCGCTATATCAGGAGCTGACCCATGGATGGGTTCAAAAACACCAAAACTATTTTCACCCAAGCAAGCAGAAGGCAACATACCAATGGAACCAGTTAATATGGCTGCCTCATCAGTTAGAATGTCACCAAAAAGATTATCAGTTAATATAACGTCGAAATCGGCGGGTCTTGACAATAAATGCATTGCTGCTGCATCAATAAAAATGTGTTCAAGTTCAAGATCAGTATATTCCTCTGCTATTAATTCAGTTGTAGTACTTCTCCACAGTTGGGAGGTGGCCATGACGTTTGCTTTATCTACAGATGTGATTTTTTTTCTTCTATCTTGAGCTATATTTGCAGCCACTCTTGTTATTCTTTCGATTTCTGTTTTTGAGTATTCACAAATATCACTAGCGGATGATTCAGTTTTTTCCTTCTTACCAAAATAAATCCCACCGGTCAGTTCTCTGACAAAAACCATATCTATATTGTCCAAGTAACGGTTTTTAATCGGTGAGTTTTCAATCAACTGAGGATAAGTCTTAATTGGCCTTATGTTTGCATAAACTCCTAAATGAGCTCTCATTTCCAATAAGCCTTCTTTTTCCGGTCTGACTTTCATATTGGGATCACTCCACTTAGGTCCGCCAACAGCGCCAAGTAATACTGCATCAGAACTTTTACAAGACCTTTGTGTTTCCTCAGGGTAGGGTGATCCGGTCTCATCAATTGCTATGCCGCCAAATAAAACCTCTTTGAGTAAAAAATCATGATCAAAGATAGTTTCAACGGCTTGCAGGACTTTAACAGCCTCACGAGTAATTTCCGGACCAACGCCATCACCGGGCATAATTGTAATGCTTGCTTTCATTATTCTTTATTTTCGTACGCAGTTATTTCTGCATTATGACGCAGTATGTAGTCCAGTTGATTAATGTCACTCATCAAACAATATCTTGAAAACGGCTCAATAGGAAAGGGAGCTGCATGTCCATTTTCTAATGATAATTCCATTGCTTCCAAATCAATTGTGACCATTGTAGCCGGATGATTCAATAACCAATGATGTGTTTCCCTGTCAACAACAATTGGGATCAAACCATTCTTCAAGGCATTATTTCGAAAGATATCTGCAAAAGATGTGCTGATAATCGCCTTAAAACCAAAATCTACCAAAGCCCATGGTGCGTGTTCTCTTGATGACCCACAACCAAAATTATTTCCGGTAACCAAAACTTCTGCCTCCGATGCTTCAGGCTGGTTGAGAATAAAATCTTGTTTTAACTCTCCTGTTTTTTCATATCTCCAATCAGCAAATAAATCTTTACCAAGGTCTTCAAAGGTGGATGCTTGGGCTAAAAATCTTGCAGGAATAATTTGGTCTGTGTCAATATCCTCGTTAGGCAAATTAACCGTTTGAGCTGAAAATTTAATTATTTTACTCATTAATAACACCGAGTTGCCTTGGATCCTGAACTGAACCTACTATTGCAGAAGCTGCAGCTGTTTTTGGGCTCGCTAAGATGGTTCTGGATCCTGGTCCTTGTCGTCCTTCAAAGTTCCTATTGCTCGTGCTAACAGCTAGCTCTCCTTTCTCAAGATGATCACCATTGATACCAATGCACATTGAACAACCAGACTCTCTCCAATCAGCTCCGGCTTCTTGGAAAATTTTATCTAAACCTTCAGCCTCTGCAGCAGCTTTGACCTTTTGTGAACCTGGTGCAATTAATACTCTGACGTTCTCAGAAACTTTTCTTCCTTTAAGTACAGCTGCTGCATCACGTAGGTCAGAGATCCTTGAATTGGTACAACTGCCAATAAAAACTGTATTTATTGGATGATTGATTAATGACTGACCCGACTCAAAATTCATATAATCTAGTGCCTGTTTAACACTTTTGTTGCCATTATGATCTGGAATGGCTCCATCAACAGGCATCGCCATGCCAGGATTGGTTCCAAAAGTAATCATTGGTGTTAATGAGTCAACATCGATATTAATCACCTTATCAAAGACTGCATCATCATCTGTTTGTAAATCATTCCATCGTGTTACAGCTTGATCCCAATCATTGCCTTTTGGACTCATAGGCTTGCCATATAAATAATCAAAGGTCGCATCATCGGGTGCAAATAATCCAGCTCTAGCCCCACCTTCAATGGTCATATTGCAAATAGTCATTCGTTCTTCAAGAGATAAACTTGGAACTGCACTTCCTAAATATTCAATCACACACCCAGTACCTCCATCCACTCCAATACTGTTAATGACCTTTAAAATGATATCTTTTGCTGAAACCCCCATATTTAACTTACCATTTAGATGTACTGCCATTGTTTTTGGCTTTCTCTGGAGTAAGCACTGGGTTGCAAATACATGACCAACTTCGGTTGACCCAATGCCAAAAGCTAAAGCACCCAATGCCCCGTGAGTACTGGTATGGCTATCGCCACAAACTATAGTTTTCCCAGGTTGGGTAGCTCCCAATTCTGGTCCAATGACATGGACGATACCTCTTTGTTCACTGTCTAATCCAAATAAGTCGATACCAAAATCCTCACAGTTCTTAATCATTTCTCTAATTTGATCTGCAGGTCCTTTAGCAGACACGATATCGAGATCTTTTAACGAGTGAATAGGAACTGTTGGTGTAGAGTGATCCATGGTCGCAAGAATTCTTTGAGGAGCTCTCATCTGCAGATTATTCTCCCTGAGTAATGTAAAGCCCTGAGGGGAGGTTACTTCATGAATTAAATGTAGATCAATATAGAGTATTGCTGGAGTATTGGTCGTTTCTGGAACAACCACGTGCTGTTCCCAGATTTTATCAAATAATGTTTTAGCCATGGATGACTTATTGGATCGGTTCTAACCAGTCCCAAGAATCTTTTGTAGAACCATCAAATAGACCGAAAAATGCTTTTTGAATTTGAGCAGTCACTGGCCCTTTGTGGCCATCACCGATGGTGATTCTGTCAACACTTCTCACTGGGGTCACCTCAACGGCGGTTCCGGTGAAGAAAAGCTCATCTGCTATATATAGTTGTTCTCTTGGAATTTGTATCTCTTTAACTTCTATGCCCATGGATTCAGCAAGTTTCATAACTGAATCTCTAGTAATCCCATCTAAAATAGAAGAGCCGATTGGTGGAGTATAAACAGTATTATCTTTTACCATAAATATGTTCTCTCCAGCACCTTCGCTGACCATGCCATTGACATCAAGAACGATCCCTTCATCAAAACCATTCTGATGTGCTTCCTCAGTGATAAGAATCCCCGATAAATAGTTGCCAGCCGCTTTGGCTAAAACAGGTATGGTATTCGGTGCTGCGCGAGTCCAAGATGAAACACACACATCAACACCATCATTAAGAGCATCCTCGCCCAGATAGGTACCCCATTCCCAAGCCGCAATCGCAACTTCGATATTATCATCCTGTGATGCATGCAGACCTAAATCGCCGTAGCCTTTAAACACAATGGGTCTAATATAGGCCCCGTCAGTTAAGTCATTAGAATTTATAATCGTACGGCATGCGTCTTCGAGTTCTTGTTGAGAGTAGGGGATTTTTATCTTGTAAATCTTTGCCGAGTTCAATAAACGTTTAGTGTGCTCATGAAGTCTGAAAATTTTACAACCATCGTTAGTGCTATAGGCTCTTATGCCTTCAAAGACAGCAGTCCCATAATGAAGTGCATAGGTTAGAACATGGATATTTGCATCTTCCCAGGGAACAAGCTTCCCGTTAAACCATATGTGTTTTGTCGGTTCTAATGACATTTAATCACCTAACTGTGTTTATTGTTTTTTCTATCAATACGATTGATAACCTCTAGATAAGCCAGCGCACCAGATTCTATAATATCTGTACTAACTCCATGTCCACGATAATCCTGATCATTATAACGAATAGATATTGTCACCTCACCTTGTGCATCATCACCAATACTAACGCTATGGATTTCAAAATTAGTCAACTCCATATTATAGCCGGTAATCTCTTCTAGAGCTTTGAAAACTGCTTCGATAGGCCCTATGCCTTGAGTTGAAGTTTCTAAAATTCTGCCATCATTGTGTTCCAATTTCACCTCTGCACTTGCACCCCAGCTTTTTCCCGATGATGTTTCAAGATCCAAAAGTTGCCATGGACCAGCAACACCGGATTCAGAATTCATGACAATAGCTTCTATATCAGTATCAAAAATTTCTTTCTTCCTGTCAGCTAGTTTTTTAAATTCTATAAAAGCCTCATTCAGTTCCTCTTGATTTAAATTAAAACCTAGATCATTGACTCTATCTAGAAATGCATGTCTACCACTGTGTTTTCCTAGGACTAGATTGGATCTACCTATACCAACATCTTGTGGTTTCATGATTTCGTAAGTTGAAGCATGTCTTAGCATGCCATGCTGATGAATCCCTGCTTCATGTGCAAAAGCATTTTCTCCAACAATAGCTTTATTTCTAGGAACATGCATGCCGGTTATCGATGATACTAATCTACTGGTCGGATAGAGTTTTTTAGTATCAATCTGTGTTTCGAATTCAAAACACTCTTTACGGGTTTTAATGGCCATGCATATTTCTTCTAGCGAAGTATTGCCAGCTCGTTCACCTATCCCATTGATGGTGCATTCAACCTGCCGAGCACCAGCCTCCAGTGCTGCAAGGCTATTTGCCACAGCTAATCCTAAATCATCATGACAATGAACGCTGAAAACAATTTTTTCTGAATTTATACAATTTGTAATTAAATGATCAAATAATTGCCTAAACTCACCAGGAATCGTGTAGCCGACCGTGTCTGGAATATTAATTGTTGTGGCACCAGCTTCAATCGCAGCGTTGACAATATCGATGAGAAAATCATGATCTGTTCTTGATGCATCTTCCGGTGAAAATTCAACATCATTACAATATGATTTTGCTAATTTTACTCCTTCAAATGCTGCCTTCATCACCTCATCACGAGCCATATTAAGTTTGTGTTCTAAGTGGATTTCACTAGTTGCAACAAAAACATGAATTCGCCCATTGGCATTTGATGCCAGGGCTTGCGATGCTAATTCAATATCTTTAGGATTAACACGTGCCAGTGTGCAGATAGTAGGCCCATCAATCTCAGATGCAATCGCCTGTACCGCCTCAAAATCTCCAGGAGAAGCTGCGGCAAAGCCAGCTTCAATGACATTAACATTCAATTCTTTTAAGCTGTGGGCGATTTTAAGCTTCTCTCTAAGAGTCATGCTGCACCCAGGTGCCTGTTCCCCGTCTCTCAGGGTAGTATCAAATATCAAAACCTTATTTTCTGATTGTTTTAGCATTAGTGAATCCTATTTATTTAACCAAGACATTCTTTTTCTAAGTTCACTACCAACTTTTTCAATAGGATGATTTAAATCATCAGCCATCATTTGATTGTAATTTTCTTTGCCTGACTTATTTTCTTCAATCCATTCATTTGAAAATGTTGAATTTTGTATTTCTAAAAGAATGGTTTTCATTCTTTCTCTTGTCTCTGCATTGATCACTCTCGGCCCTCTGGACAAATCACCGTAAATTGCCGTTTCACTGACAAATTCATGCATTTTAGCAATCCCACCCTCATACATAAGATCAACAATTAATTTTAACTCATGCATACATTCAAAATACGCTACTTCCGGTTGATAACCAGCCTCAACCAAGGTGTCAAAACCAGCGATAATCAATTCCGTACAACCCCCGCACAAAACTGCTTGTTCACCGAATAAATCGGTTTCGGTTTCCTCAGCAAAAGTGGTAGAAAGAATTCCAGCTCTAGAACCACCAATGCCATGAGCATATGCCATTGCATCCGCTTCAGCTTGTCCAGAATTATCTTTGTAGACGGCCATTAAGCAGGGCACACCTTTGCCTTGTTTATATTCTCTTCTGACCAAATCACCTGGGCTTTTTGGGGCAATGAGAATGACATCAAGGTCTTCACGTGGCTCTATCTGGTTGTAATGGATATTAAAACCATGAGCAAAAAGAATAGTAGCCGAATTTTTAATCCCAGACTCAATTGATTGGTAGATCTGAGGTTGGGCCATATCTGGGACTAAAAATGCTATTAGATCAGAATCGCTCACCGCCTCTTCTATGGTCTTAACGACCAAACCGTCTGCTATGGCCTTACTCCAGCTAGAGCCATCTTGTCGTAATCCCACTACAACGTTTAAACCACTATCTTTTAAATTCATGGCATGTGCTCTTCCTTGACTGCCATATCCCAATATTGTTACTTTTTTTGACTGCAGTTGATTTTGATTAACATCATCTTTTGAAAATATTTTCATTTTTTGTATCCTCTTACTTCATTTTTTTTAATTGTTAAAAAAAACCCCGCTTGTTGGCGGGGCTTATATTTAATTAAATGCTTTTTTAACTTTATATTTCAGCCCCATAGTAATTTAAATCTAACAGGAGTAGTCCCTCTAGAATTAGATCCAGAGAAATTATTAAATCATTTAGACTTGTCAACTTATCATCCATATTCCGAATAGTTATTGATCAGAAGAAATTTGTCAACTATTTTTGACAAAGTTATAACTAAAAGGTACGGATTTACTCTTTGGAGTATTTTATCAATATGATATGATCATCTTTTAATTTTTAATGGTAGTGGGGGATATTACTGTTTCCCATTTTGTTACCACTTACAACCATTTGAGGAGATTACATGAACAGTATTCATAGAGTAACTTCAGAAATTGCAGTTATTGGCGTTTTGTTGATAGCAATTCCGATGATTCTTCCTGCACAAACTCTGAGTCAAGTTCTAGAAGCACAAACTGAAAGAACACTCATCTCTCAGTCTTCACAGGAAAGAGTTGACAAAATTGTTCAACAAACCAGAAGCCTGGAAGACAAATACAGAGCATCTTTGAAAGAAATTGAGGGTCTATTGATCTATAACCAGTTATTGGATCTTCAAATTGAGAACCAAGAACGAGTAATGATTGACTTAGAAAAATCTATTGTCATGGTTTCAATAATCAACAGACAAATTGTTCCTGTGATGACCAGAATGATTGAATCACTTGAGCAATTCATATCACTTGATGTTCCTTTTTTAAAAGAAGAGAGAACAAATCGTGTAAAAAACCTTAAAGAAATGATGGTCAGACAAGATGTAACTGTAGCTGAAAAGTATAGGAAAGTGACGGAAGCCTATCAAATTGAAAATGATTATGGACGAACCATTGAAACGTATAAAGACACCCTTGAAGTTGATGGCGCAATTCTAGAACTCGATTTCTTAAGGGTAGGAAGAATTTCTCTTATGTATCAATCTGTTGATGGAAAAGTTTCAGGTGTTTGGAATCAAAAGAAACAGTCCTGGGAAGATGCAGACAACTCCCGCAACCAAATAAAAATGGGCTTAAGAATAGCTAAAAAAATGGTTCCTCCTGATTTAGTGATTCTACCTGTTGACTCTCCGGAGGCAATATAATGAAAAACTTATTGATAATTACAAGCCTATTTTTAGCATTTTCTTTTTCAATACACGCTCAACAAGCGACGAATATAGATCAGTTGCTAGACAATGTTGAACAAGGAAAAATTCTAGATAGTGCAGACAATAGAAAAAGGGAAAACGAGTTTCGACAAAAAAGATCACAACAGGAACAGTTACTCGATGATTCCGTCAAACAAAAGGAAGCGGAAGAAGTAAAAAGTGCGACACTGGAGGTAATCTTTGAAGATAATGACAAAGAGCTGAACGAACTCCAGAATACCCTCAATGAACGATTAGGGGCACTAAAAGAACTATTTGGCGTTATGCAACAGGTTTCAGGAGATGCAAGAAGTCGATTTGAAAACTCTTTAACAAATATTCAATATCCAGATCGTGGCCAATTTTTAGAAGACTTAGCAAAGAAAATAGGAAGCAACTCCAAATTACCAAGTATTCCAGAAATTGAAAGGTTGTGGTACGAGCTTCAGAGAGAGATGACAGAATCAGGAAAAGTGATCAAATTTTCAACTGATGTCATCGATGTAGAAGGAGGCAAAAACAAAACTGAAGTCATTAGAGTGGGTTCTTTCAATATCGTTGCAAATGGAAAATATCTTAACTATGAACCTGAAACAGGTAATGTTATAGAAATACCAAGGCAACCAGAAGGAAGAAGATTTACCGGTAGTACCGCTGATCTATTTAACGCTTCAGGTGAAAAAGTTGCCTTTGGACTTGATCCTACTTTAGGTGGAGTTCTAATGTCGCTTGTGGCACGACCAAATTTGATAGAGCGCATACAACAAGGCGGTATAGTCGGTTATCTGATTATTTTACTGGGTCTTTTTGGGGTTGGTATAGCAATCGAAAGGCTTATTCGTTTGGTTGACGCTGATAGAAAAGTAACCGCACAACTAAAAAGTGATGTCGTTAGTAAAGATAATGCTTTAGGACGAGTGCTTAGTGTTTACGATGAGAATAAAAACACTGACACAGAAACATTAGAGTTAAAAATGGCAGAGGCTGTATTCAAAGAAACTCCTGAACTTAATAAAGGACTTATATTAATAAAAGTGATCTCAGTCGTTGCACCTCTTATGGGTCTACTTGGAACTGTTACAGGTATGATAAAAACATTCCAAGCAATCACACTATATGGAGCAGGTGATCCTAAATTAATGGCAGGTGGTATTTCACAAGCACTGGTTACAACTGTACTTGGACTAACGGTTGCAATTCCAACAACGCTCTTGCATACCATTGTCAGTGGCAGAAGCAAACGAGTTTCACAAATCATCCAAGAACAAGGTGCCGGAATTATTGCTTCTCATTCAGAACAAGAGACAAGCCAATCAATGTAAGCAGAGACTGGTTAATAATGAGTATTAGTTGAGATGATTCAAGACCTTATAATCTCTGTCCGTGATTTCCTAGAGATGGGAGGTGATGTGTTGAGCATGATAGCTTTCGTAATTTTCTTTATGTGGATATTAATACTGGAAAGACTAGCTTTCTTTCAATCGGGATTAAAGATACAAAAATCAGATATACAATCCACCTGGAATGCTAGAGCACAAAAGAAAACATGGGAGTCTCATGCTATTAGAGAAAAACTAATCTCTCAATTTAATATGTCTGCTAATCAATACATGGCAATCATAAAAACTCTTGTCGCAGTCTGTCCTTTATTGGGACTGATGGGTACGGTAACGGGTATGATTGAGGTTTTTGATGTAATGGCAATTTCTGGCTCAGGTAATGCACGTTCAATGGCTTCGGGTGTTTCAAAAGCGACCATTCCTACAATGGCAGGTATGGTGGGAGCCCTTTCAGGAGTCTTTTTGATTACTGTGCTCAATCAAAAGATAAATAAGGAAATTGAAGAATTGGAAGATAATCTAACTTCAGAATAATGGAATAATCACAGGGGTCTAAAAAATGAGAAAAAATTTATTTCAGGCAGTACAGGAAGAAGAAACCGAAATTAATTTGACACCTATGCTTGATGTTGTATTCATCATGTTAATATTTTTTATTGTCACTGCATCATTTGTTAAAGAATCCGGTTTGGATGTAAATCGTCCTGATGCCCCAACGGCAGTTAAAAAAGAGAATGCCAACATTTTGGTAGCAATCGGTCCAAACAATGAGATTTGGATTGCACGAAGACGTATTGATCCCAGAGCAGTGAGAGCAAATATAGAAAGACTGCATGCAGAAAATCCAGAAGGTTCAGTAGTTATTCAAGCAGATAAAAAAGCCTTCCATGAAACTGTTGTTCTGGTAATGGATTCAGCACGTCAAGCAGGTGTATTTAATGTCTCAATAGCAGCTGAGCCGGACTAAAATCAATGGCTGATATTGCTCAAAGAAATAAAAGATTGGCAGGCTTTAGGTCGATTTCCAAGTTTCTAGAACAGATAGAAGATCCAAGAAAAAGGTTGGCTCTCTCAGTTTTATTTTCACTCATAATAACTTTTGCAATACTGTGGTTAATGCAAATTCTTATCGCTACCGGTAAAGGTGCAATTACTTCAAAATACGAAGGACGTTTTGTAGATTTTGTTCGCATCGAAAAAGATGAATCTTTGGAAACAAAAACAGTCAAACCAAAAAAACCCCCTGAACCAGAAGAGCCACCACCGGATACTCCTCCAGAGTTAGATGAAATCGACACCAATACGGAAACTCTAAATGTTGGAGCTATTAATGCCAATGTCGGGGTAGGTGCTGAAATAGGAGGTTTTAATGCAGCAGAAGGTGAATATTTACCGATTGTTAAAGTAGCCCCTGTTTACCCCAGCAGAGCTCAATCAAGGGGCATAGAGGGGTATTGCATAGTCGAATACATCGTTACCAGTACTGGCACTACAAGAAATCCAAAAATAGTTGAATGTACTAGTAGTTTATTTCAAAGCGCATCTCTCAAGGCCGCATTGAAATTTAAATACAAACCTAGGGTTATCAATGGCACACCTATTGATGTCCCAGGAGTGCAAACACAAATTACATTTGAATTAGAAAAATAACATGAAAATAAAGTTAATCCTATTTGCCTTTTTATTTATATTCTTATCCACTGATTACATCAGTAATTGCTCTGTTATATCTGTTGTCAATGCTCAAGATGCTGAAGAAAAACAAGCTAGAAGAACAAAGAGAGTTGGATCAATGTCAGAGAAGGTTGCCAAAAAACTTGGTGAGGCTCAGGAATTAATAGAAGCAGAACGCATAGAAGAAGGCACTGAAATTTTAAATGGAATTCTTTTACAAAAAAGAATATCCAATTATGAAAGAGCATATGTTTATCGTTTTTTTGGCTATGTAGAATACCTTAGAGAGGATTATAAAAAAGCAATTAACTATTATAATAAAATTTTAAACGAAGAGGCTGTTCCGGAAGGATTGCAATCAGAAGCGAGATTTACAATTGCCCAATTGTGGTTTCAACTAGAAGAGTGGGAAAAAGCCATAAGTGCGGTAGATGCTTTACTTGCTACCGAAGAAAGCCCAAGAACGGATCTGTATGAGTTAAAAGGAATTGCACTATATCAACTAAAAAAATATAAAGAGTCCATCCCAGTAATTCAATCAGCAATCAACCTAGCAGAATCAAGAAATGCCTTCAGAATAGAACAGCTACAAAAAAATATTAACTCGGCTGCTGATGATAATGGTATTAGATACCTCAGAAGAGAAGAGGAAGAAAAAAATGAAATTGATTATTTTAGATTCGCAACTCAAATTGAGACGGAACTAAAACAAAAATTGTTAAAGACTAGAAGTTCTGAAAAAAAAGAAGAAATCCAACAGGCTATTGATAGTGCTAAAAGATCAGCAAGCAATTTAGCAATAGGACCTACTAAGGAAAATTGGTGGTTGCTGCTCAGGGCAGCCTATTATGAACTGGAGAATATTCCTAAAGTTAGAGAGGTCTTGGAACGTCTGCTTATAGAGTGGTCAAAGAAGGAGTATTGGACTCAACTGTCAGCTATATATGGTCAAGACGAATTAGAAGAAAAACAAATATCAGCTTATGCCACCGCCTATCAAGAGGGGTTTCTAGATAAAAGCAGTGAGTATGTTCAAATTACACAACTCTATCTCTCAAAAGAGGTTCCCTATAAAGCTGCTGTTATTTTACAAACAGGCATAGATGAAGGGATTGTTGATCTGGAAGAAAAAAACTGGAGATTATTATCACAGGCATGGTTTCTAGCCCAAGAGGATCAAATGGCTATTATTGCTTTAAGAGAAGCCGCAAAACTATCCGATGAAGGAGAATTAGACGTGCGTTTAGCTCGATCATTGGCAAACATAGCAGATTATAAAAGTTGTGTTAATGCAGCAAAAACTGGAATCCTTAAAGGAGGTCTAAAGAGGAACGATGAATCCTATATTACTCTTGGCATGTGTCAATTTGAAGAAGCCATGTATGAGGATGCAAAAAACTCTTTTAATCTTGCAACCGAAGATGCTACAGCACGAAGAGAAGCCGCATTAGAAGAATGCTCAGTTAGAGAAAATATGACCCAAGAAGATTTTTTAATCCTCTTTGATAGACAAGCAAGATGGGAGAAAATTGGCAAAGAGCTTGAAAATAAAAAACTGGTTTGTCCATTGCCTTCATCTTACAAATCAGCAACCAATTGGCAAAAATTCCTAGAAAAAGAAGTAGAACGAGTCACTTTGTTACAAAATCAAATCAAAAATATACAAGAACAATTGAAAAGCAAAGAATCTTCAACTATTACTTTCTAAAATAGATCGCTCAACATTTTTATAGCGGTTATACCTAAAAACGAAGCAAATAACTTTCTTAATTTTAACTGTGAGATTTGGTGAGCATAGTTAACACCAATTGGAACTGTCAATAATGTCGCAGGAACAATAAGAGAGAATGCCATGATATTTATATAGCCAAATGAAAGGGGAGGCAATAATGGATTTCCCATCCCACCAACTATAAATCCTACCGTTCCTGGTATTGCAATTACAGTTCCAAAAGAAGCTGAGGTTCCAACAGCTTTTCGCATTTCAACACCCAAATGATTCATCACAGGAACACTCATAGTGCCTCCGCCGATGCCCATCATGACCGATATTAAGCCAATGAAACACGGAAAAATAAGATACAAAAATTTAGGTATCTTAATATTTCTATTAATTTTTTGTCTGTTTAAAAACATTTGCAGAGAAACGATAAGTGCAATACATGCAAACAAACCCGTTAGAGCTTTGAAAGAAGCATAGTTAGCAATAATTGATCCAATGATAGTACCGGCAACCATTGGAACAAACCATTTCTTAAAAATACGTGCATCAAATGCATCGTGTTTCTTATGTTGCATGGCAGAACGGATACTCGTGGGAACAATAACAAACAGAGAAGTACCTACAGCAACATGCATTATGATGGATTGATCATAGTTTAGGAATGTAAGAATATAATAGAGCAGGGGGACAATAACGATCCCGCCACCGACTCCCAATAATCCAGCCAATATACCTGCAATACCGCCAGCAACTAAGGTTAATAAAACCAAACCTATAAGACTGTTATTTATTATTGTTTCCACAACTAATATTAAGAAATAAAATATTAAATTGACCTAAAAGATTCTACATTAAAAAAGATATTTCTAAACAATAAAATTTTCATAGTAATTCATTGAATAAAGTAGATATTGTCTCAACAATAAATAAGTTCAATCAATTCTTCGACGCTGCCTTGCTCCATTGAACAAAAATTAGATTTATAACCAGGTAAAGATGATGGATACAAATTATTGATGTACTTTGACTCCTTGTAGCAAAGGAAACTCACCATTGCAATACCCGAAGGAAGGTAACCATCAATACAAACTCTGCTGATACCCTCTTTAGGTAATTCGTCAAGTTCAATGAAGCATTGGTCTTTCAAAGTTAAAGCAGCTGCTGGATATTGAGTTTCTTCTGGAAGGTCAAATACTCTTGAAATGGAACGAATCCTTGATTCTATTATTGGGGCTTTAGCTATCATAAAATCATCATGAAAATAAATCTGCATGGATTCTAGAGATTTTCCTGCCAGAATCACGATAAAGGTCTTATCAACAAAACACCTAGGAACAGGGCTATCGAATTCGGGAATTTTCTTTTTAAACTCGGTCAAATAAAGTATTTCTTTTGCCGGGCCGATTACTTGCATTGCTCTTATGTTCTTATTAAAAGATAGGTCTGCTGGAGGCCCAATTATTTCAAATGGAGAATCTATTAATTCTTCTGAAAGTTTATCTACGTTCTGGACAATTAGCTCAGCTGCATTCCATCCTTCACTTTTAAAAGGAATATAGTCAGGTTGATTGGGTTGCTGGATAAACCTAAATGAAAAATCATCTGATTTTTCTGGCTGCAAAATAACGTACTCTGAATTAGTTATGTTTTTAGCTTGCCAATGGGTGGCTTCCAGTTTTGTAATTTTTCCAGTCTTGGTAAGACGGTAGCCTAAATAATCTCTATAGGCTTCAACCATTGAATCTAGATCATGCGAACCAATTGTAACGGTTGAGATTCTTCCTAAATTCATGACAAACCTTGTTTTGTAAAAGATAGAGAATATCACAATATTTGTATACACTGAGTCACAAATATTTAAATCTCAAAAGAAGGATGGAATTGAATTATGAACAAAGTTTCAATACTTGAAGTAGGTCCAAGAGACGGGCTCCAAAGTGAGCCTGAAATTATGCCTACTGAAATAAAGAAAGAATTTATCGTGAGAACAGTAGATGCTGGGATAAAAAAAATAGAGGTCACCAGCTTTGTTCATCCAAAAAAAGTGCCTCAAATGGCTGATGCCGAAAAACTCGTTGAAAGTCTTCCTGATTATGATGATGTCAGCTACATAGGACTCATCATGAACCAAAAGGGTTTTGAACGTGCAAAAAACTGTGGTATTCAAGAAGTAGGTATGGTGATTGTCAGTACCGATACCTATAACATGAGGAATCAAGGTGTTACCACTCAACAATCGATTGACAATTGGTTGGAAATTGCATCTGAAGCCCAATCAGCAGGAATTAAAACCAATGTTGTGATTGCTTGTGCTTTTGGTTGTCCATATGAAGGGGAGGTGGATCCTGAAAAGATTGTAGAAATTGCTGAAAAAGCCTTGCAAGGGAGTCCTGATATTTTAGGCTTAGCTGATAGTGTAGGGGTCGCTGTTCCAAATCAAGTTAAAAATGTTTTTTCTCTAATTAAAGAACTTAATCCAGACATTCCTTTGAGAACTCATCTTCACAATACAAGAAATACCGGTTTAGCTAATGCTGCAGCTGCGATTGATTCAGGAGTCTCAATTATTGATGCTTCCACTGGTGGGATTGGTGGATGCCCTTTTGCACCTAAAGCAACAGGCAATATTCCGACAGATGATTTGTTGTATATGCTTGATCGCTCTAATATTGAAACAGGTGTAAATCTCAATGATGTTGTTCAAACCACACAGTGGTTAGAGGAAATATTAGACAGGAATGTTCCAGCAATGGTTCCCAAAGCTGGAATTTTTCCAGAAAATGCCAATATCAATCTTTGATAAATTATTATTCTATAAAACCAATTCAACTATTCACAGAATTTACTCTTCGTTATACAATGTTTCACTCAATGAAGATGAAAATTCATTTTGATAAAAGATAAAAATTAGGAGAGAACATGAGTTATCGACTAGGCGTAGATGTAGGAGGAACCTTCACAGACCTTCTTCTTGTAGATGAAAAATCAGGAAAATTATACACAGCAAAAGTCCCCAGCACACCGGATGATTCTTCAGAAGGTGTTTTTAATGGAATTAAAAGAGTCTGTGATAATGCAGGCATTGACCCTGCTGAAATTGCCTCTGTCATGCATGGCACAACAGTTGCAACTAACACCGTTTTAACGGGAACCGGTGCTAAAGTAGGATTGGTTACTACAAAAGGCTATCGCCAGATACTACAAATTGCACGATCCTTTGTCCCTGGTGGTTTAGGTGGCTGGGTTATCTATAATAAAAGCGACCCATTGGCACCACTGGCATTGACTATCGAAGCAGATGAGAGAACCTCAGCATCTGGGGAAATTTTAAGAACAGTCAAAAAAGGTAAACTTGAAAAAGACCTCAAAGCTCTCTCTAAAAGAGGCATTGAGGCTCTAACGGTTTCATTAATCAATTCATTTGCCAATGATGCTAATGAAAAAGAAATAAAAAAAATTATCAATAAGAAAAAACTCTTACCTGGAGTTCCAGTCTCTCTTTCATCAGAGATCGTTCCAGAAATGCAAGAATATGAAAGGACGATTACCACGGTTGCAAATTCTTACGTTCGTCCTAAAGTCTCTGAATATATTAAGAACCTACAAAAAGGACTTAAGAGGCGTATGAATGATGTCAAACTGCATATCCTTAGATCGGACGGAGGACTAGCTTCTGCAAAGGCCTCCGAAAACTCGCCTATAAATGTATTAATGAGTGGACCTGCAGGAGGAGTATCGGGTGCAATCTGGATTGCTCAACAAGCAGGCTATAACAATCTGTTGACGTTTGACATGGGAGGAACATCTACTGATGTTTCACTAGTCTTGAATGGCAGGGCAGCACAGAGTCGTGAAACCACTGTTGGAGATGTAACAGTTCGAGCCTCATCAGTGGATGTCAGAACAGTAGGGGCTGGAGGTGGATCAATTGCTCATGTCCCTGAACTCACAGGAGCATTAAGAGTTGGTCCTCAAAGTGCGGGAGCAGAACCTGGACCAGCAGCATATGATAAAGGCGGAGTCGAGCCAACCGTAACTGATGCAAACGTAGCTCTTGGATATATGCCACCCAATGTTCGCTTGGGTGGAGATATGAAAATTAGAAAAGATCTTGCAGTGGATGCAGTTAAAACAGTTGCAGATCCTTTGGGTCTTTCTGTTCAGGCAGCAGCCGCTGGAATTTATGATATTGTCAATGAAAATATGTACGGAGCCCTAAGATTGGTTTCTGTTGAGAAAGGATTTGACCCTAGAGATTTTGCCTTAATTGGTTTCGGAGGCGCAGGACCACTGCATGCAAACGCACTTGGAAAACTTACCAATTCATGGCCGGTCATCATTCCACCTGGACCTGGGGTATTGTGTGCTTATGGAGATGTAACGACAACGATTCAAGATGAAGCTTCAATGTCCTTTATTAGAAGATTTAGCGACACCAACAAGAAAGAGGTAGTCCAAATATTTACCGATCTCTCAAAAAAAGCTTCAAAGACACTTGATGCAGAGGGTGTAGCAAAGAAGAATCGAACTACTACTTATCAAGTGGACATTCGATACCACGGACAAGGTTTATTGCTAACAGTTGATTTTGACTTGAGTGAACTCAGAAGAAAAGGACTCAATGCTATTGGCAACACATTTGATGAAATGCATGAACAACTATTCACGTTCGCTCTGCCAGCAGAAAAAGAGTTAGTGAATTTAAGAGCAGTTGTCAGAGACAAAGCTCTAAACGTTAAAGCACCATCTGTCCCCAGAGGAAATTACAATCCCTCTGGAGCATTCATCTCTAAAACTAAAGTTTTTATGGAGGGCAAAAACAGGTTTGCTTCTCTCTATGAACGATCAAAATTAAAACAAGGGAATATAATCAAAGGACCAGCCATTGTGCTAGAAATGGATTCAACCACTGTAATCTTGCCTGATCACTCAGGCCGGATTGATAAATTTGGTAATATTCTGATTACCCCAGATGCTTAAAAGGAGTACCTCATGTCAACAAAGATAATTCAGACCAATAATAAACCCTTTAAACGGGTCAAGCTTGACCCCATTACCTTGGATGTTATAGAAAATTCAATGTTCTCAGCTCGCTGGGAAATGGATGCAGTTCTATTTAGAACGGCAATGTCTCCAGGTATTCGGGAACAAGGTGACGAATTTCCAATGATTGCAAACTTAGACGGAAAAATGGTTGTAGGACAATTTGGAAGTTTTATTTATGGTTTTATGGAAGCCTACGATGGAACTATGGAAGAGGGTGACATGTTCCTTACTACTGATCCGTACTCATGCAATGGTGCCATTAGTCATGTCAATGATTGGTTGTTGCTCAGACCCATATATAAGGACGGCAGACTCATCAGTTATGCAGCCATGTTTGGTCATATGACCGACGTAGGTGGTAAAGTCCCAGGTAGCCTTCCAACAGATGCAAGTCAAATATTTGAAGAAGGAATCAGAGTCCCACCAATAAAAATTTATAAAAATGATGAACTCCAGGAAGAAATTTTGGAGTTAATCTTAAACAACTGCCGTCTACCCCATTGGAATAGAAGTGATTTTAATGCCATCGTTGCTGCGATAAGAATGGCAGAGAAACGAGTCTTGGAAATGGCTGAACGATTTGGTGACGATATCTATTATTCTGCTCTTGAAGAACTTTTGGATAGAAATAAAACTGCCATGGGTAAACTCATCACAAATACGGTACCGACTGAAAAACAGTATTTCGAAGATTATATCTGTGACGATGGTCTTGGGATGGGTCCTTATAAAATTAAATGCGCCATGTGGAGGCAGGGTAAAAAAGTAATTTTTGACTTTGAGGGCACTGATCCACAATCAATCAGCTCAGTCAATTTTTATCTCAATGAGGAAATGTTCAAAATGTTCTGTGGCGTTTACATGATTATGGTTTTTGATCCAGCAATTATGTTCAACGACGGATTTTACGATTTGATGGACGTTCGAATTCCAGAAGGCACCCTTTTGAAACCCCTACATCCAGCTGCCTTATCATGCAGAACACACGCTTTAGGTAGAATTTTTGACATACTAGGTGGTCTCCTAGGTCAAGGATCTCCTGACTTTCTCTGTGCTGCTGGATTTTCTGATAGTCCCCATCTAATGTATTCAGGATATGACAAAAAAGGTGAATGGTATCAGCTCTATATGATTGGATTTGGAGGAGTGCCAGGAAAACCAATGGGTGATGGTCCAGATGGTCATTCACTTTGGCCTAGCTTCACCAATGTCCCAAATGAGTTTTTAGAAAGTTACTTCCCACTTATTATTGAAGAATACTACACGGTACCTGATAGCGGTGGAGCAGGACATCATCGAGGTGGTAATGCTCTTTGCACTACTTATCGATTCTTAGAGCCCGGAGAGGTCTCTATACATGATGACCGATGGCTTACTTATCCTTGGGGTGTCAATGGAGGTCATCCAGGTGCACGCAGTACAAAAACATTGGTAAGAAGCAATGGAGATACTGAATTACTCCAATCAAAATGTGATCGAATTAAAGTTGAAGAGGACGATGTACTCTACCACGTAACTTGGGGTGGAGGAGGATGGGGTGACCCATTAACAAGACCTGCTGAAAGAGTTGCCTTCGATGTTGATGCCGGCTTAGTAACTAGAAAAGGTGCTAAGAAAAATTATGGTGTCGTACTCAGTAAGGAATTGAAGATAAACAATTCTGCTACAACTAAATTAAGAAAGGAGATGGCTAAAGCAAGAGGCAAAACAAAACTATTCGATAAAGGGTTCTCAAGTATTAGTGAACTCAAGAAGCGTTGCAAAGCTGAAACCGGACTTGAGCCTCCAGCAACTCCAAAGTTCCAAAAATGGATGCAAGCTTAAACCGACTGTAAAAAAGGAATCAGGAAGCTAGTTTTTATTTTCGTGATTGTAGATATGGATATCCCTTTGAGGATAGGGAATTGAGATCCCCTCTTTGTCGAATCTCTTCTTAATTTGCTCCAATAGAGAATAATAAACAGGAAAATAATCAGAAGAATTAACCCAAGGCCTGACAACAAAATTGATGCTGTTATCAGCCAGCTCAGATAAAGCCACAAGTGGTTCTGGCTCATCAAGTACCCTGTCATCCTGATTGATAATATCAGTCAATAATTGCTTAACTTTATCAATGTCATCTTCGTAGCCGCAACTAGCGACTATATCCACACGGCGTGTAGGTTGCTCAGAATAGTTGGTGATGCTGCCATCCATGATCGTTCCGTTGGGTATGACAATCACCTTGTTATCAGGTGTCTTTAGGACGGTTGAGAAAATTTGAATATCTAAAACCGTACCAGATGCAGAACCTGCTTGAATATAATCACCCACTTTGTAGGGTCGAAAAGTTACGATCAGAATTCCTGCAGCAAAGTTTGCTAATGATCCTTGTAGGGCCAAACCAATAGCCAAACCAGCTGCTCCTAACATTGCAATTATTGAGGTAGTCTCTATGCCTAATTGATTAATTGCAGCAATAAAAACAACTATCATGAATAAGGTTCTGAGAAGATTGCCTACGAAAATCCTCACAGTTTCTTCAATGGTTGTCTTCTCAAGAGCAGTATTGATGATTCTTAAAAGTAGCTTAACCACCCATCGACCTACCACAATGATTAAAACTGCAAAAAGGATGCGTTTACCAAAAGTTGCCAGAGGACCTGCTAGATCAGTAAAAATTTGAGTTATAGAATTTGTAAGTTCAGTTGTTTCCATTAATTATTGATGATTTTGAGTTTATTTTTTATATCTGAGAATTATAGCAAATTATAATAGCAATCTATCCTCTTGCCTTCTTGTGATAACCTGGATTTGGCATTAAATTAATTGCAGAAGCCATTCGATTAGTCATATTGTAAAAGGATGCAACCGCACTAATATCCCAAATATCCTTATCATCAAATCCATTATCTCTTAAATTCTGACGATCTGCATCTTCAATTAACATCGGAGATTCACTCATTTTCCATGCAAAATCTAACATAATTCGATGCCTTGAAGATAATTCGGCTACTTTATAGTTCATACATAAAACCTCACCAAGCATTGGATCCTTTGAAATATGTCTAACTGCTGCTCCATGAGCAACCATACAGTAATAACAACGGTTGTATGAAGAAACTACAACCGCGATCATTTCTCTTTCTAATTTTGACAAACCAGAATCATCCAACATAAGATTGTTATAGAAACCCATAAACTGATCCAGTTTAGTTTCATCAAATGCATAAGCCAAAAGAACATTAGGAACAAAACCTAATTTTTCAATACATTCGTCAAAGTAGTCTTGTGTTTCTTTTTTTAGATTTTTTATTTCAGGATTCTGATGAAGATCAAGTGCAGAAATATAATTGGGTTGAGACATTATTAGACCTCTTTTTTTTGAAAATGATAAAAACTATTTTGATATTATGTTCTATTTAAAGTCAATAGCAATACGAGGGAAAGATTATGCCAACAGTCTTGGTAACAGGCGCTAATCGGGGCATTGGTTATGAACATGTTGCTCAATATGCTCAGAAGAAATGGACAGTCATCGCCTGTACAAGGCAACCAGAAAAAGCAATAGAGTTATTGCAACTACAAGATCAATATGGAACAAACTTCGTCATTGAAGAACTTGAGGTCACCAATCACAAACAAATCGATGAACTTGCAAATAAGTATAAAAACACTGCAATTGATATTTTAATCAACAACGCTGGTACAGGAGGTCCTGTAGGAATGCCTACGGCAATGGACTACCAAAAAATCGATAATATGGATTATCAGATATGGAGAGAGATCTTGGAGGTAAACTTGCTTGCACCTTTTAAAGTGGCAACATCCTTTTACAAACAAATTTCAATTAGCGATAAGAAAATCCTCATCATGATGTCTAGTGATTTAGGCTCTGTATATCAAAATAATTTTGGCGGCTTATACTCCTACCGAACTAGTAAGTCTGGACTGAATGTTATTGCCAAAGGGATGTCTAATGAATGGAAAAACATCATTGTTGTTTCACTTGCACCAGGCTGGTGTCGAACACATCTTGGCGGAGCAGAAGCAGAAATTGACCCTGGAGACAGCGTTGAACAACAACAAAAAATGTTTGAATCTCTGACTGCATCCGACAATGGAAAATTCTTAGACCGATTCGGAAACGACGTACCCTGGTAGTTAAACCCAGTCTAAAAAATAACAGATGTAGCTTTGGTTTTAAGGTAGGGCTCCAAGCCTTCTTTGCCAAACTCTCTTCCCCAACCTGATTGTTTATTGCCACCAAATGGGATAGCTGGATCCACAGCTGCATGACAATTAATACTCACTTGCCCTGCATCAATCAGCATGGCCATTTTATGAGCAACTGAGATATCTTGTGTCCAAACACTCCCAGATAGTCCATAGGAGGTGTCATTGGCTTGTTGGGCTATAGTTTCCAAATCCTCATTTTCGAAAGATTGAGCACATAAAACTGGACCGAATATTTCCTCTTTTGCAATTCTCATATCTCCTCTAACATTAGAGAAAATTGTGGGTTTAACAAAAAAACCCTTATCACCAATGCTTTCACCTCCCGTTAACAACTCAGCTCCTTCGTCCTGACCTAGTTGTATATAAGACATCACTCTTTTTCTTTGTATCTCAGAAATAAGAGGACCAAAATCATTTGTTGGAATCAAGCCATGTCCAATGGTGAAAGCTTCTGCCATTGCTTTTACACCATTAATGACTGGTTGATAAATATCTTTGTGCACAAATAGTCGGGTACCAGCCATACAATTTTGTCCCTGAAGAAAAAAACAAGCTCTTGCAGCCCCTGGAATCGCTTTTTCTAAATCAGCATCTGGAAAAACAACAACAGGATTTTTGCCACCTAATTCAAGCGTGACCTTTTTTAGATTTCCAACAGAAGCTTTTACAATTTTCTTACCCACCTCAGTTGAACCTGTGAACGCAATCTTATCAACATCATCATGGTGGGTTAGGGCAGTTCCTGCTGTTTCTCCATATCCTGTCACGATATTCACAACTCCTTTTGGAATTCCAGAGTTTTGAATCAAACTACCTAAAAATAATGCAGTTATAGGAGTTAATTCAGCTGGCTTGAGAACCACTGTACAACCTGTTGCTAATGCGGGAGCTATTTTTAAAATAGCGAAAATTAAGGGAGAGTTCCATGGAATGATGGCACCAACCACTCCAATCGGCTCCTTTCTTGTATAAGTAATTGATTCTCCGTTAGCGGCTCCGCCTGGAGAAACGGGAATAGTATCCCCATGGATCTTGGTCGCCCAGCTGGCATAATAACGTAATAAAGTCACCCCATGGCCAGCAATGGAATATTGTGCCAAAGCCAGGGGCATGCCATTGTCCAAAACCTCCATTTCTGACAAAACTGAAAAATTTGCCTCTATATCATCAGCCAATTTATTCAGCAACTGTGCACGATCATGAGAGTTGATTCTAGACCACTCACCAGTAAGTGCTTTACGAGCAGCAGTAACTGCGGCATCAATATCAGTTTGGTTCCCAGAGTCTACTTCAGTTAGTTGTTCTTCAGTAGCTGGATCAAAAACCGGGATTTTTTCCCCAGAAGATGAAGAAACCCACTCTCCATCAATGAGAAGTTGGTGATCTGAGTTAAGAAATCTTTTTACTTCCTCAGAAATAGAAATCTGTTCATTGTTTGCCATAAAAACCTTTTTTTAATCCATTTTAAATTTCTGTTAAATCATAGTTTACAATGAAATAAGATTTATCCCCATATTAATAAAAAATAAAAACCACATGATTAAAAAAGCTCTAACTGTAATGACTCGATTCGAAAAAGGCATTACTTTCATTGCATTTGCAGTACTGGTGGTTGTTATGTTCACCGATGTTGCTATCAGAGAGCTCACAGGAGCTGGTTTGCATTGGTCAAGGCAACTTGGGGTTTATGCCAATTTATTTGTGGTGATGTTTGGCTTAGGGGTTGCTTCATCTGAAGGTGCCCACTTGAGGCCCAAATTTGCTGACGCATGGTTACCAAAAAATTGGGATCCGGTTCTGATCAGAGTGCAAGAAGGCATCATGTCATTGTTTTGCTTATGCTTTGCCATAATTGCTTCCCAAGTGGTCATAGAAACCTTTCATGATGATGTTCAATCGGTGGTATTAAGAATAGTCATTTGGCCATTTCAGGCAGTGATACCTTTAGCCTTTTTCATGACCTCAATTCGACATTTTCTCTACACCATTGATCCAAAGAATAGACCCACAGTTGAGAGCAGTGATGAACTAGAAGGCGAACAAAGATGAGTGCAGTTTTTCTTCCAATTATTGTCATTGTCTTATTCATGTTAAGGCAAAACCTAATTGTCGTACTCGGGATTGCCACAGCCTACGCATACTGGGCTTTTGGAGATGGAGTTATAAGCAATATAGTGGTTGATGCTTGGGATGCGGCAAACAAGGATATCCTGCTTTCAATTCCTCTTTTTATATTGGCAGGAAATATCATGTCAAAAGGAGGTATGGCATCTAGATTAATAGACCTGATGAAAGCACTGACCGCTCCGATTCCAGGTGGTTTAGCCATTGCGACTATCCTTTCTTGTGCTGCATTTGCTGCCGTCTCTGGATCTGGGACTGTAACCTTGTTAGCCATTGGAACACTTATGTATCCTGCATTGATTGATGCTGGTTATCCTAGAAGTTTTGCACTGGGTGCACTTTGTGCAGCAGGTACTTTAGGTATTGTTGTCCCACCGAGTATTCCGCTGATCCTTTATGGAATTATGACGCAAACATCCATTGGTGACTTATTCATTGCAGGTATTGGACCTGCTTTATTGCTTACTATGTTGATGCTGGGTTATGCAATGATGCAGAATTTTAGCCATAGAGAAGGCAGTTGGAACATAGGATATATTTTCAAATCTATAAAGAATGGAATTTGGGCACTGCTGATGCCCATTATTATATTAGGGGGTATTTATACTGGGCACTTTACAGCAACAGAATCAGCTGCGGTCGCGGTAGTCTATGCGATCATTGTTGAAGCATTCATTCATAAAGAAATGAAATGGGAGGTTCTATTTGAAGTCATTTCTGAGACCACAAAACTGCTGGGATCATTATTCCCTGTACTTATGATTGCACTAAGTTTAAATGTCTTTCTAACCTATGAAGAAGTACCACAAAACCTAGTGTCTTGGCTCAGTCAACGCATTGATAATCCAATTACTGCATTGTTATCAATCAATTTCTTTTTATTAATTATTGGCTGTCTAATTGACATAGGATCTGCCATCCTTATTTTGGCTCCAATGCTTGGCCCCATTGCTATTTCACAAGGAATTGACCCCATCCACTTTGGTATTATCATGGTTATGAATTTAGAAATAGGTTATCTGACCCCTCCATTGGGGTTAAATTTAATTGTGGCAATGGGAGTTTTTAAAGAGAAGTTCTGGACCGTTTGTAAATCAACAATACCATTTTTAATTATCATGATAACCGGTTTAATGTTGGTCTCATTCATTCCTAAAATTGCTTTATTTATGGTTGAATAAGATTATGGTGAAAATAGATTTAATTGAATCATCAGATACAATTTAGAATAAAACACAAGGAAAATATTATGACTATAGCTATAGGAGATCAGATCCCAAATATTGAACTCACAACCATGAATAAGGAAGGACCCTCTGCGGTGACATATGAGGATTTATTTGCAAACAAAAAAGTAGCTTTGTTTGCAGTTCCAGGAGCATTTACTCCCACTTGTTCTCAACAGCATTTACCAGGTTTCATAGGTCAAGCTCAACAATTAAAAGAAAAGGGTATTGATATTGTGGCATGCATGTCGGTCAATGACGTATTTGTGATGAATGCTTGGGGTAAAAGTCATGGAGCCGATGAAGAAGTTTTGATGCTTGCAGATGGAAACGGAGCATTCACTAAAGCACTTGGTCTAGAATTGGACGCTTCAGGATATGGTATGGGAACAAGATCGCAGCGTTTTTCTTTAATTACTAATAATGGTGTTATTGAAACCTTAAATATTGAAGAAGGAGGAGAATTTAGAGTAAGCAGTTGCGAATTTATGCTTGGTCAAATTTAAATATCACTTGAGTACTAATAATCAAATTATTTTAAAAAGAAATCCTCGAGGCATTCCTGAAGTTAGAGATTTTGGTCTGATCAATACACCAATACCCAATATTGCTAAGAATCAAATACTGACAAAAACAATCCATATTTCTCTTGATCCTTATATTCGTGGACTTATTACAGGAAAACACATCTATGCAGAGAAAATAAACATAGGAGATGTGATTGCTGGCCGCACTATTGGAGAAGTTATCAAGTCAAAAAATGATGACTTCAATGAGGGTGAGATCATTGTTTGCTCTAACGGCTGGCAAGAATATGCGGTAACTAATGGAGAGGGTGTTCGTAAACTCAACCCGGAACAAGCCCCGATTACTACAGCACTTGGTATTCTGGGCATGCCTGGTTTAACCGCTTATGCAGGCTTGTTGGTCTATGGAGAACCCAAGGATGGCGACATTGTAGTTGTTTCTGCAGCCAGTGGTCCAGTGGGAAGTATGGTAGGACAAATTGCTCAAATATCTGGTGCCAAAGCATTAGGAATTGCAGGGAGTATGGCAAAGTGTTCGCTGGTCAAAGAAGAATTTGGTTTCTTTGAATGTATTAATTATAAGACAGAAAACTTGGATCAGAGAATAAAACAACTTTGTCCAAATGGAGTTGATATTTATTTTGATAATGTCGGAGGTCAAACACTGGAAACCATGACCAATAATCTTGCGATGCACGCAAGAATTGTTCTTTGTGGATTTATGACACAATATAATTCAGAAACTACACCACCAGGACCGAATTTAGCACCGGTAGTAGGAGCAAGAGCAACCATTAAGGGTGTAGTAGTTTATGATCACTATGATAAACAAGAACAATTTATTTCACTTGCATCCAAGTGGCTAGATGAGGGTAAAATAAAATATAAGGAAGATGAAGTTTTTGGACTTGATCAAGCTCCAATACTTTTTTGCAGATTAATGAGGGGCGAGAATTTTGGCAAAGCCATTGTTACGTTAAAATAAATGAGAGGTTAGAAAAATGTCAGTACAAGATGTAACACTTATATTGCACTTATTGCTTTTTGCCTACTGGTTGGGTGGAGATATCGGTGTTTTTTATTCCAGTGGATTTGCTATTAATAGTAACCATTCAATAGAAGCAAGGAAAATTGCAGGGAAAATTATGATCAATCTGGACTTGGTTCCCAGACTTTGTCTGAGTTTGATGTTAACTGTTGGTGGAATCCTTTCAGAGAGTTATGGCATAGAGCATGATCCTTTATTCAGATTAGGAATAATACTTCTAGGTCCTGTTTGGTTCAGTGTGTTGCTCTATATTCATTTTAATGAGGGAACCGATCTGGTAAAAAGAATCACTCGAATCGATTATATTTTTAGATGGGTGATGATGTTCGCAATTATTATTTCTGTAACGATGGACTGGACTAGTGGGAGATTGGACTCAGAACCATGGATTGGAGCCAAGTTACTCTTGTTTGCTGCCTTAATATTTTGTGGCATCATGATTCGAAAATACATAGGTGGGTTTGCCCAAGGTATTCACAAAATTGCAAGCGGCTCGATTAATGATCAAGAAAATAAAGCCATGGCTGATAGTCTATCTAAATGCAGAGTTTTTGTATTGACAATCTGGGCAATATTATTGGTTGAAGCTGCCATCGGCGTCATTAAACCGGGCAGTGAATCAGTCAATCAAAGCGTGATCTCTCACCACTTCGAACCAGTAGATAACTTAGAGCACAAAGCATTGTTGAAATCATGATGATGGCAGCGATGGGTGAAAAATTCCCATCATAAATCGCACCGGATAAAATACTAAAGAGTCCTCCTATCGTTAAACCAATAGAACTGTATAGACCTGAGCTGGCCCCAGCTACAGCAAGCTTTCCACTGACTGCATTTGCTGTAGACATAGGAACCAGGAATCCATGTCCAAAAAACATCAACACTAGGGGCAATATTATTGTCAAATAAGTGAAGCCGGCGATATAAAACAGCAAAAAAAATAAACTACCTGCGGCCAGATTAATTATTACACCGCTCAAGAGAACTTTCATCAATCCATATTTCTCTGACAAATTACCACTAATGAATGAACTCAAGGAATATAAAATGGTCATCAAGCTCCACATCACACCAAAACCTGTTGCTTCAATTCCCAATTCCTTAGAGAAAACAGTTGAACCGACGGCTAGAAATGAGAAAAAACCACCGGTGGTGAATGCATAAATGAATGATGAACCTAAAAAGATTTTTGAACTGAGTAAATATTTGTATTTTTCAAGCCAAGTGTCTTTTTGAACTGTTTGTGTTAGATCATCTTTCTTTGTTTCTTTTGTTTCTGGTATTTTAAAAAATATCGGAACCAGTACAACTATCCCAAAAATAGCCGTAATAATAAAAATATCATTGGGATTGCCAAAAAATTGATATGCAAGACCACCTATAACTGGAGCAATCATAGGTGCGCTACCCATGATTGCGGTTACTCTTGATAAAGCTTTGGCAGACTGCTCGGGACTGGTGGTATCCCTGATGATAGCTCTGGAAATAACACTACCGACGCTGCCCCCTGTTCCTTGAAGAAATCTTGCAATTATTAAAGCATTAATACTCTCAGTGGTGACACAAATTATTGAAGCTACCACATATAGGAGAAATCCAGTAATTAGCACTGGTCTTCTTCCTATTTTATCAGACACAAAACCTACGATCGGTTGAGCAACAGCCAAACCAAACAAATAGGCAGAAATAATGAACTGGACGGTTGAGTAGGGGGCTTGATATTTTTGTGCAAAAACTTCCAAAGTAGGAACAACTATCGCCATGGCAAAAGGGGAGATACCGCTGGCAATGCCCAGCAATAAAATTGGAGGCATTTTTGCTTTCATTTAATTTTAATTGATTTTAGCTATGAATTCAGGGATAAAATTAAACAAGTCTGCAACAATTCCAATATCAGCTATTTCAAAGATAGGAGCATCGGGGTCTTTGTTTACAGCAACAATAGTTCCTGCGTCTTTGATCCCAGCCAGATGTTGAATAGCACCTGATATTCCAAATGCAAAATAAAGATCAGGGGCAATAATTTTACCAGTTTGACCCACCTGCATATCGTTTGAAACATAACCAGCATCAACAGCTGCTCGGGAAGCTCCCACAGCGGCTCCCATTTTATCAGCGAGATCATACAGTAAATTAAAATTCTCAGAACTGCCTAATCCTCTTCCCCCAGAAATAACTATTTTGGCAACTTGAAGATCTGGCCGTTCGTTTGTCTCTGATTGAATTCCTAAGAAACGGGAATGTAGTGGCAATTCAATTTCTGGTAGTTCAATATGTTTTATGTTGGCTTGATTATTCATCTCTACTTCTTTGTATGAAGCAAGCCTGACCGTTCCAACAATTTTTTCTTTGTCTGTTACTTCTATGGTTTGAATGGCGTTTCCAGCATAAATAGGTCTCTCAAAAGTCAATGGTCCAGTTACAGCCATGATGTCTGTCATCTGTCCCACATCAAGTAATGCTGCTACACGTGGCATCAAATCTCTACCGAAAGTCGTCGAAGGACACAACACACAATCATATTCAGTTGCAAGGTGAGCAATGACTGGGGACATAACGGCTGCGACCTGATGATCAAAACGTTGATCTTCTAGATACAGAACAGAATTGACATTCTGAAACAGAGCAGCTTGGGTTGCTAATTCTGAATTGTTTCCCAACACTAACAGATCTGTTTGTTGTGAAGATAAATCAGACACACAGGACAATGTTTTAGAAGTACTTACATTGATCACACCATCGTTGTGTTCAGCTATGACTAAGACATTCATATTGATCTCTGCATTAATTAATCAAAAAAACCTTTGGTTTTAAGTGCATCAAACGCCTCATCAGCATTAGTTAGCATAATTCCACTCTGCCTGGGTGGTGGTGCTGAAACTTTGATGACTTTAAAGAATGCATCTGTAGAAACATTGAATTCTGATGAATTCATAACATCCAATGGTTTCTTTTTAGCTTTCATAATATCAGGCAACTTCACATACCTTGGTTCGTTTAACCTAAGATCAGTTGTCACTATTGCAGGGAGGTCTATTTCTAAACTTTCAAGGCCTTGATCCACCTCACGGGTGACTGTGAGGACATTGCCCTCAATATCAAGCTTGGATATGAAAGTAGCTTGGGCATAAGAACAAAGTTCAGCAAGCATTTGTCCTGTTTGGCTACAGTCATCATCAATAGCTTGTTTACCAAGCAAAATAAGTTCTGGCTTTTCTTGCTGAACAATTTCATACAATAACTTGGCAACGATTAGAGGTTCTGCTTGTTCTTGATGTTCGACTAATATGGCACGATCTGCTCCCATAGCAAGCCCGGTCCTAAGCTGCTGCTGACAATCTTCTGATCCAATGGAAACAACGATAATCTCATTGGCCTTTCCAGATTCTTTAATTCTTAAAGCCTCCTCAAGAGCGATTTCATCAAAAGGGTTAATACTCATCTTAACCCCTTCTGTGACGACGCCGGACTCATCAGAGTTAATCCTGATTTTAATATTGTAATCAATAACTCTTTTGATGCAGACAAGAATCTTATTCATAGGGGTTCATTGGATCTAATTTTGTGTTTTAGTTGTCGAGGGATATATAATTTAATGTGCTATTCTGACCTAAATAAAAAATAATATACAGAATATTTTAAAAAAATATCTATGATTTCTATAAATAGAAAATTCTATTTGGTTATATTTTTACAATGCCTATTAGTACTCAGTGGATGTACGCAAGAAGAGCAATTAAAAAATGAACGATCCACTAGCACTGGATACAATGTAAGACTAGGGTCGAGTTGTTTTAACAAAGACACCATTCAAGATTACAGAGTACTTGACCGGTCCAATTTGGTTATCTATGGAAGACCTAAATCAAGATCATATCACTTACAAATTACCCCACCAGCATCTATTAGAAGCTCAGATTCCATCTATTTTAATTCGAGAACTGGCAGAATTTGTGGTTTTGCTGGTGATGAGTTAATTATTCCTGATAGTATTTTTTCAGAACGACATTCTATTATTGCCGTTAATGAGTTGGATGACATTGCACATTACAATCTTTTGCTGCGTTTTGGTATAGGTGATCCCTTAGAGGTGGTTGAACCTGATAAAGAGACATCACCAGAAATTACAAGAGAATTAAGTGAAACCGACAACCAAGAAAATGACAACAATGAATAAAGAAAGTATCTTGCAGAAAGATCACCAGACTGTTGCTGGAAAAATTATTTACCTCAGTGAAAAAGAAGACCGTCAAGGCCAAGAGAGAGGTAGAGAATATTTCATAATCAACAAACATGCTAACGGTCATAGAAAAATTGTTGCTCACTGTGAGATTGATGATCGACCAGCTGTAATGAGGGATATAACCTATAGCCTAGATGAAAATTGGTTGCCTTTGGATTGTTTTGTCAGAATTTCTGTCAACGATCAGTTCATGGGCTCTGGTTGGTTTAATTTTGGTGATGATTATGCAGAATGTGAAGCAAATACATTGCTCGATGGCAGAAATAGTCAAAAGATGCAAACCAAAGGTCGTTTGAAAACATTTCAGAACCACGCCATTGCTTGTGATGCCTGGCATTTGCGATTGTATGACAGGTCTAAAAAAGGTCCACAAAACATAGGTGAAATGCTCCTTTCTTCACCCGATCATAGAGGAGCGACCGGCCCAATGCTATTCTCAATTACTTCGACAATAGATTTCCTTGGAGAAGAATCAGTTACCATTAAAGCAGGGACATTCGATGCCTTACATTTTCAGTTTGTTGGAACCCCTGGATTACCTCAAGAACATCCCCCCTACGATATTTGGTGTACCAATGATGAAGACTATCTCTTCTTAAAAGGCTCGGTTGGTGGGTACATGCAAACATATTACGAGCTAGTGGAATTGAAATCATCCTGAACTAGTTGTTATAAAAACCTTGTCCTTATAGATGCTTTTTTCTTTTTACCAAGCCTTGGAATTCTGGATCTTTTTTCTCGACCTTGGATTTAAAAGCCTCCATCATGTCATCTGAGAAATTCATAGCTGAATTCCAAAGTGCAGTGTAATTAAGGGATTCTTCAACACTATGATCACGATTATAATTCAGTATTTCTTTAGCACCTGTTACTGCCAGTGGGGCTTTATTAGCAATTTCACCAGCTACATCAAGTGCGTGATCAATGACTGCTTCATGGGTATCTAAAACAGCATTTATAAGCCCATACCTCAATGCTTCATCTGCAGAGAATTTCCTGCCTGTATAGGCGAGCTCCCTGACAATGCCTTCTGGAATTAAATAAGGAAGTCTCTGTAGGGTGCCTACATCAGCAGCCATTCCTATATTAATTTCTTGGATACAAAAAAAGGCATCTTTGGTGGCATACCTAATGTCACAGGCAGTAACCATATCAACTGCACTACCTATGCAAGCACCTTGAATGGCCGCAATCACAGGTATTCTAGCTTTTTCTAAACAGCTAATGGTGTATTGCAACTCACGCGTCAATCTAAATTGAGCTTCACCTCTTCTACCTTGACTAACTTTTTTAGCATCAGTGCCAAGTATTTCACCATTATCTTGAAAATTAGCAAGATCCATTCCGGCACAAAAATGCTTACCTTGAGCTGAAAGTACAATGACTCTCGCTTCAGCTTCATCTGATATTTTATCCACTAATTCTGGCAATTCAGACCAAAATGCCTTGGTCATGGTATTGAACTTATCTCCTCTGCTCATAGAGATATGCGCTATGTGATCTCTTAATTCATATTCAAAACAACTGTAAGTCATAAAATTCTCCTCAATTGCGGTTAGAACGATCAGCTTCTAAGTAACAATTATTCTATTAATTCTCATTTATGCGGTCATTATCCTTAGCTAGAAAATATAAAATCTCTGGTTTCAAAAAGTGGTGGTTCACGTAGCATTGTACCCAATGCATCAAGATCCCCCCTTTGTGTTCTCCACTCTAAATATTTTTGCTGATGCTCAACTGATTCCCATTCCTCATACAGTAAAAAAGTTTGACTGTTCTGATCACCACATGCATAGAGTCCTTTACACCCCTCAAATGAGGCTGTATCTGACAAAATCTCCTTGAGCATAGAGCCAAGTTGATCGTAACTATCTGGTTTTGCTTTTAATGTTAATATAACGATTACTGACATTTAATTTTCCTCCAAACTATTCTTCAATTAACTCGATCCATTCACCTGCAGGTCCAATGGTTACCCCAACCTTCCTTCCATTGTAAGGGAAATCTTGGATCAATCTAGGTGGTCGACGCCACTCGATATCAAAATCATCCAAAGAATCAACTAAAAAAGAAACAACTGATGTTGAAAATGGAAGATGATTGACTGCACGTTTTCTGGGTAAGAAAATAGGAGGGTATTCGTCCAACTCTATTAGAAAATTCTTTTTAAAACTGGCTATGGCAAGGGGATAGGTTGTATCTTCTGGAAGATCATTGAGTCTTGATATGACTCCAATTGTCCAATCGGAAACTTCGCTAACTGGCATATTTAGCGTCTCTTTATAAAATTCTTGTAGTGCTTTCATGGATGGACCACCTACCACCATGATAAAGACCCTATCTACAAACGATTGTGCACTGCCTAAATTAAATCCTGAACCCTCAGGAATAATCCTGGTCAAGTATAGAATTTCATTAGATGGTCCAAGTACTTGCATTGCTCTAGGGGCATTTGGAGTTGGGTACAAATCATAGGGTGGACCAATAATATTGAAGCTTGAGTTGGATAATTCCATTGCTAGCGCATCAGGGTCTTCTACTAGAATTTCTGTAGAATTCCAGCCATGAGTACCCATAGGTTTATAATTTGTCATCGATTTATCTTCAATAAACCGAAGATAAACTTCTTCACCACTACTGGGTTGCATAATGATGTATGGGTGCTTATTCATGCCTCTTGCACCCCATGTTGATCCCAAAGAACGATCGATCAGTCCTTCCTCGACCACTTGGTAACCCAGGTAAGTATCATAAGCTTCCTCGATCGTATTTAAATTGGTTACCAGCATGGTAACCATCATGATTGATTTCAACATTAACGGATCCTAATTATTACAAACACTGATTATAAAATACTTCCTTGTAATAATAGAATAATGTATGTTTCATTAAAGTTAAAAAGGATTTAATAATTTATGAGCAGTATCTTACCTAAAGATCCACTTAAATACCGTTGGATAATTTTAGTGATGTCTTTTTTACTGATCACTATCACCAATGGACTCACACTTGGTGGACTATACGTTTTTGAAGAAGAACTTATTAATTCTCTTAGCGAGATCACAGGGGAGGGTGTTCTCAGAGCAGATCTTAAATTAAGAGATGCGATCCTCCTTTGGTCAACCGCTTTTTTTGGTTTTTTTGCAGGTGTGATTGCAGATAAAATCGGCGTTAAGAAATTAATGATCTCTGGACTCCTTTTACTTTCATTGTGTTTCTGGCAATACAGTCAAGCAATCTCATTAAATCAAATGTACATCATTCATATTTTTATGGGCCTAGTGCTTTGTATTGCAGGAATGTTGGTCAATGTTATCTTGATCTCACGATGGTTCAATAACAGTAGAGGACTTGCCATTGGCATTCTACTAGCAGGAACTAGTACAGGAAATGGTTTGTTTCCTCAAATCAATACCTATCTTCTATCTTTAGGGGACTGGAGAGAAGTCATGATCTGGTTGAGTTATATTCCATTATGTTTGATTCCTTTGTTACTAACTTTTGTAAAAGATAGTCCCGAAGAATTACAAGCCACCACTGAGGAAATAACTGATCAAGAAAGTAAAGAAAGCCATACAGGAAAGAGTTTTACACTATTACAAGCATTAAAGGCTAAGAATTTCTGGTTATTATCATTGATGGCTTTCTGTACTTTTTACTCAATTCTAGCTATGACTGGCCATGTTTTCTTGATGCTAAGAGAAGAAAATTATGCACCACAAGTTGCAGCTACAGGCGTTTCAATGATTTTTCTAGGTGGTTTTATTGGGAAAGTGATCAGTGGTCAATTAGCTGAAACCTATGGTAGAAAAAAGATTTTGCTATCGGGTGTAGGCATAATGCTGATGGGTTCTATTTTCATTGTCTTGGCTCTGCTTTATAGTAATCCTTTATTTGTCTGGATTGGGCTTGGGTTTTATGGTTTTGGTTGGGGTGGTTTATATACGTTGATTCAATTACTCAGTGCAGATTTATTTGGAATTGCATCTTTAGGTAAGATTATGGGTGTTATAAATATATTGGATACCTTTGGTGGTGGATTAGGACCATTCTTAACTGGATACTTATATGACCGCACAGAAGGATATTTAACTCCATTCATCGTCATTAGCTTATTATTAATCATAGCCTTGCTATCATCTTCACTTCTCAGTATTGATGACCAGGAAATTGAGGATAACCGGTAACTGATATAGTTATAATTTACTGATGACAAATACTAATAAAAACCTAAATCTCAAGGGTGAGATCTCTTTGATTACTGGTGCCACTAGAGGAATTGGTAATAGTATTGCAGAAGTGTTTGCAAGAGCTGGATCAATAGTCATAGGAACAGCCACTACACAGGAAGGTGCGGAAAGAATTACAACAAATCTTTCCAATGTTGGCCTAAAAGGCCACGGAATCGTTCTAGATATTTCTCAATCAGGACAAATATCGAATCAAATAAAAGAACTTAAGAAATTAGACTTAATGCCATCCATTCTAGTCAATAATGCTGGAATTAGTTTGGAAAATCTTTTAATGAGAATTAAAGACGAAGATTGGGAGAAAATGATTTCAACTAATCTATCTTCTGCGTTTTTTCTGTGCAAAGCCGTCATTGGCCCTATGCTAAAAAAGAGACATGGAAGGATTATAAACATTGGCTCAATACAAGGAACAACAGGGGCTATTGGTCACGCACATTATAGTGCTGCTAAAGCAGGACTCGTTGGTTTAACAAAATCATTAGCTAGAGAAGTGGGCTCCAGAGGGGTCACAGTCAATACCATTGCACCGGGTTATATCATCACCGATATGACAAAAGACATTGGTGATGAAATAAATAAATCTCTACTGAAACAAATACCATTAGAAAGATTTGGTGAACCCATTGATATAGCAAATGCAGCTCTTTTTCTGGCATCATCTTCAGGTTCTTACATCACAGGTGAAACAATCCACATCAACGGCGGGATGCATATGTCTTAGCTATAAATTTTTTTAAATAAAATAGTTTAAGAAAATGTATGATTAGCATAGAATACACCAAATTTTTAATTTTAGAGGAATGAAAGTTATGAGCATTGAAGAAAGGGTAAAAAAAATCGTTGCCGAACAACTTGGATCAGGTGAAGATGAAATATCTAACGAGTCCAGTTTTATAGATGATTTAGGTGCAGATTCACTTGATACTGTCGAGCTTGTAATGGCTCTAGAAGAAGAATTTGATATAGAAATACCTGACGACGATGCAGAAAAAATTGCAACTGTTCAAGCTGCAATTGATTTCGTTAGTGCTAACAGTTAATCCAGTATCTTGTCTGACTAAAAAACTCTCAAAGCCAATCACTTTTATCTACAGATAACCAATCCATTCGTATGATAGGATTGGTATGCCTTGGTAAGTGTTCCGCAAGAAGATAAAAGATATGTCGGGTTTTTTTATAACAATTGAAGGAATTGAGTGTGTTGGTAAAACCACCAATGCAAAGTTTATTGTTCAATATCTCAGCAAATATGGAATCAAAACCCATCAAACTAGAGAACCCGGAGGGACGGTCTTAGGAGAGAAAATAAGAAACATGCTATTATTTGAGGAGAAAAAAAATATCACTCCTTTAATTGAGTTACTCCTACTATTTGCTGCAAGAGAAGCCAATACCGAACAAGTAATTAAACCTGCATTAAAAGAAGGGACTTGGGTCGTTTGTGATCGTTTCACTGATGCTAGCATTGCTTATCAAGGATTTGGCAGAGAACTAGGTTACCAGTGTGTTGAGAATTTTAAAGAAATTATCCTAAAAAATTTTGAACCCGATATTACTTTCTTGTTAGATGCTCCTGTGAAGATCATACGAAGCAGAAAAAAACTAAATCAAAATGATCGATTTGAATCTGAGACAACTGATTTCTTTGAGAAAGTTAGAAACGGCTACCTTGATACTGCACGCCGTTATAATGATAGGATCAAAGTAATTGATGCTTCAAAACCTTTGGAAGATGTCCAGCTTGAAATAAAAAAATACTTAAAGGCAATAATTAACCATCATGATTGATACGCTAACATGGCTTTTTCCGGATTATCAAAAATTATCCAGTCTAGTAAAGAAACATGACAATGCCCATGGCATCCTGCTGATTGGTCCTCCCGGAATCGGAAAAAGAATAATGGCATTTGAATTAGCAGGAGATTTTCTAAATACGGACAAACTTAAAATCAAAATAAATCAGGAAAATCAATTGGACATATTTCATCCAGATTGCAACTTGATCTGCCCTGAAGAGAATAAAACAAGTATTTCCATCGATAAAATAAGATCATTAAAATCCTCTCTAGAACTAACCAGTCACCAAGGTAATGGAAAAGTGGGTATTATTTATCCTGCAGAATCCATGACCTTGTCTGCTGCAAATAGTTTATTGAAGATTCTAGAAGAACCTCCAGATGAAACACTGTTGATTTTAATAACAGAATCTGCAAAAAAGCTACCTGATACTGTTGTTAGTAGGATGCAAAATCATAATGTAAAAAAACCAACTGCTGAGGAAACAATCCAATGGCTAAATAACAATCAAACCGAGGAGAATTGGAAAGAAATTATTGACTTGTTTGGTTCGCTTCCTCTCTTATTCAGTGAACTTGGTTATGAATTTTTAAATGCAAAGATCAATAGCACTATCAAGGATATTAATGCCTTGATACTAAAAAAATCTAAACCCTCAGAGATTGCAACAATATGGGTAAAAGCAGACTTAGAAATTGCATTAAAAATTCTCTATGTTTTAATATCAAATTTAATCACCAGATCATTAATCAAGACAGAGATCGAAGAAAAATATATCCCTCAATCCTTAGAACAATTTATTGATTCCAAACTTAATTATGAAAAGTGTTTCAATTATTTAAACGAAATAGCTAATATGAGACAGCATTTATTAAAGGGAAAAGGTCTGAATTGGAATTTACAAATTAATAACTTGCTAACCCCTATATACTCTGAACTCAATGGATTAATGCAACATGGATGAAACGTTACAGAAAACAGATGCAGTCGTTATCGGTGCAGGCCCTTGTGGCCTTTTTCAGGTATTTGAATTAGGACTGTTGGGGGTAAACTCAGTCCTGATTGACAGTCTTCCAAATATTGGAGGTCAGTGTGCAGAACTCTATCCAGATAAACCACTCTATGACATGCCTGGAATTCTTGAGTGTACTGGACAAGAACTAGTTGACCAACTCTATCTTCAAATAAAACCGTTCAATCCCACTGTAGAGTTAGGTGAGGAAGTAACCATGGTTGAGAAAAATGAAGAAGGTTACAAAATCACGACCAGCGGAGATAGCTGTTTTGTAACCAAGACTATTTTCATCGCTGGTGGGGTAGGTTCCTTCCAACCTAAAAAAATGGCGTTGGAGAACATTGAGCAATTTGAAGACAAATGGCTCCACTATAAAATTCGGGAAAAAGACAATTTTTTAGGACAAAAACTTGTAATATTTGGAGGAGGGGATACAGCGCTTGATTGGGCTATAGATTTTGTATCCTCAAAAGATTTTCAGAACTCTGGTGGAACAGTGACCTTGGTTCATCGTTCTGCAACTTTCAGGGGTGCTCAACATTCAATTGATAAGATGAAAAAATTGGAAGCATCGAATCAACTCAATCTTATAGAATTTGGGACATTGAAAAGTTTTGATTCTAATCAAGATTCATTAAATTCGATTGTCATATCTACACCAGACAAAGAAATCAATATAGATGCAGATCAACTGCTAGTGTTCTTTGGTCTTTCTGCAAAATTAGGACCAATAGCAAATTGGGGACTGGAGATAACAAAAAAATCAATTAATGTTAATCCAGAGAATTGTCAAACAAATCAGGATGGTATTTTTGCAATTGGCGATATAGCCAAATATCCAGGCAAAAAGAAATTGATACTAAGTGGTTGCCATGAAGCTGCCATGGCTGCCTTTGCCGCTAAGGCTATCATTGAACCAGGAAAAAAGGTTCATGTTCAATATTCTACTACCAGTAAGAAGTTGCAAGAACGTTTGGGAGTATTAAAAGAATCAGTGTAGTATAAGTAACTTCTTTAGAGGAAAAATACATGGGGATAGAAGTTACAGGTTGGGGTAAGTGCGTCCCGCCTTCAATATTAACAAACGATGATTTGTCAACTATCCTCGATACCAATGATGAATGGATTACCTCTCGAACTGGTGTCAGAGAAAGAAGAATTGCTCATGTAAGTATAAGTGATATGGGCACTGTCGCTGCTCAGCATGCCCTCGCAAGTGCTAACAAAGATCCTCAAGACATCGAAGCGGTGATGATGGCCACTTGCACACCAGAGTATATCGTTCCAAGCACAGCCTCAAGAATTCAGAAAAATATTGGAAATAAAACTGCAGCTGCTTTCGATTTTAATTCAGCCTGTTCAGGTTTTGTTTATGGTCTGACAACAGCTTATTCATTAATTAACTCAGGAGTAATGAAAAATATACTGCTTGTTGGTGGAGAAAAAGTCAGCTTCTTTCTGGACTGGACGGAAAGAGACTCTGCTGTGTTGTTTGGTGATGGAGCAGGGGCAGTACTGATTGAATCAGTAGAGACTGATTCGAAGCTTCATTCATCAAAATTAACCTGTGATCCATTTCTTGGTGAAGCATTGATGGTCACCAACTTTGGTTCTAGTATGGAACTAAAAGATCCCAA
>Ga0208408_1000012_pt1 | contig 162991 bp, 152 predicted proteins | sample ETNtaG_4_FD_185776 | JGI IMG/M metagenome (GOLD analysis project Ga0208408, IMG submission 185776) | Marine microbial and viral communities from oxygen minimum zone, Eastern Pacific Ocean - ETNP201406SV67 (SPAdes) (version 2) | ecosystem: Environmental > Aquatic > Marine > Oceanic ... | reverse complement strand
GATGCATGAGGGTTTCATGCCTCCGATGATGGGTGAGTTTGGGCCTAATGGATTAGGTGAGGGTTTCATGCCTCCGATGATGGGAATGATGCATGAGGGTTTCATGCCTCCGATGATGGGTGAGTTTGGGCCTAATGGATTAGGTGAGGGTTTCATGCCTCCGATGATGGGAATGATGCATGAGGGTTTCATGCCTCCGATGATGGGTGAAGGTTTTGAAACGCGAGAGTCTGAAATGTTCAAAGAAATTGAGCGGATCTTCGATGCGATTCTTGATTCACTTGAATCTATAGAGAAATCGGATTCTGTTGGTTCTAAAGCTACTGATGAAGAAATTTCCCAATCAGACGAACTGACTTTAAGTCTTATTGAAGAGTTCATTAAAGAAACTTTTGATCAACGTTTTGAAGACGAGATCTCTGAATTGGTCGATCGTGTAGCTAAAGACGCAGTAACTCAAATAATTGAAGGTTTAGAGCAAGGAAGTGTCGAACAATCATTAGAGGGAACAACTGAAAGTAATTAATGTGTCATCTGCTCTCTGTACGCTGAATATATGGGAATGTTGCGATTAGCTCTTGCTCAGATCAATCCAGTTGTAGGAGATTTAGAAGGAAATGTTGAATTAATTCGCGACGTTATAGAAAAAGTAGAACATTGCGATCTAGCAGTATTTGGAGAGATGTCATTAACTGGCTATCCACTTGAAGATTTAGTTTTAAAACCAGGATTTATTGCAGATAATAAAAAGGCTTTAAATGATCTTGCCTCAATGTCTGGAAACTGCGCATTGGTGGTTGGGTTTGCTGATTCAGATGAAGAAAATGTATACAACTCGATAGCTATTTGTCATCAGGGGAAAATCGTAGGAAGTTACAGAAAGCAGAATCTTCCAAACGTTGAAGTTTTTGATGAAGTCAGAAACTTTTCAGCAGGATCAGAACCCCTAAACCTTTTTTCCATCGGAGGAGCAAACATTGGGTTCGCTATTTGCGAAGACTTGTGGGTTCCAAATGGACCAGTAAAAGCGCTCATTGATGGAGGCGCTCAATTGATTGTTACAACTAACGGCTCACCATTTCATCAGGGCAAGCAACAAGAAAGAGAGGTTCTTGTAAATGAGATTGCACAAGAAAATAATGTTCCTATTGCATATGTAAATTTAGTAGGCGGTCAAGATGAACTCGTTTTCGATGGTGGTTCTTTTATTACCGATTCTTCAGGAGAAGTTATTTTAAGGTCACCAAGGTTTCATGAGTCGGTACTTATTGCAGATTTATCTGTTGAAAAAAATAACACCACTGAAAATAATGTGCCGATTATAGAAGTTTCTTCGATTCGTGACCATGAAGGAATAATTGAAACCTCTATTGCACCTACTTTAGATATTTTTGAAGAACTTTATTTAGCGTTAATGACCGCTACTCGAGACTATGTTTTAAAAAGTGGATTTCAGCAAGTGTGCTTAGGGCTATCTGGAGGTATCGACTCTGCGTTGGTAGCAGCTATAGCTTCTGATTCTTTGGGACCAAACAATGTGACAGCTGTAATGATGCCATCACGCTATTCGAGCACCCATTCTTTAACAGATGCTGAGCAACTAATTAAAAACCTTGGAATAGATTCAGTCAATTTTTCGATTAAAGACATTCATTCGACTTTTTCAGAACAATGGATTTTTAATCTCAATGAAGAGATCCTTGGAGTTGCTGATGAGAACTTGCAATCAAGAATCCGTGGAGTTTTATTGATGGCGTTTGCAAATACGAATAACTGGCTTGTTTTAACTACCGGAAATAAGAGTGAGGCAGCAGTCGGTTATTCAACTCTATATGGCGACACCGCTGGTGCTTATGCAGTTATTAAAGATGTATATAAAACCGGTGTATATGATTTGGCTCGATGGAGAAATGAATCTGCAGGAAGAGAAATAATTCCAAATTCAATAATAGACAAACCTCCTTCAGCGGAACTTCGGCCAGATCAACGCGATGATCAAAGTTTGCCTCCTTACGAAACCCTTGACCCCCTTCTAAAGTCATACATCGAAGGTGATAGAACAAGAGCTGAGTTAGTTGAAGATGGCTTCGATTCGAAAATGGTTGATGAGGTTGTTCAATTGGTTGACACCTCTGAGTATAAAAGACGTCAAAATCCTCCAGGAGTAAGAGTTACACGAAAAGGTTTTGGTCGAGATCGACGTTTACCACTCGTAAATCGATATAAGGGTTAAAACATTTTTTTAAAAATTGTGACAACCGTCACGATTTTTGTTTGTTGTTTGCTAGAGCATCGATAAGGTAACGCGCGGTAAGCGTGTGTTGAATTTACGGAGGACCGGGCGTGGCTAAGGAAAGAGTCGATAGAGACGAGGAAGATTTAGTTCGACTTTATTTAACCGATATAGGTCAATATCCATTATTAACTAAAGAAGGCGAAGTCGAGTTAGCTAAAAAAATTGAAGAAGGCGTTAAAGCTGAACAGGAAACGGAAGCTAATTCCGCCAAATTAACTGCAGCAGAAATTCGAAAATTAAAAGTCACTATTCGTCGTGGTTCAAAAGCAGAGCGAACTTTCGTTCAATCAAATTTACGACTTGTGGTTTCTATTGCAAAAAAATATCAAGCTTCAGGATTGCCTCTTTTAGATTTGATACAGGAAGGCAATCTTGGTTTGATGCATGCCGTAGAGAAGTTTGACTGGCGAAAAGGATTCAAATTTTCTACTTATGCAACTTGGTGGATACGACAGGCCATCACTAGGGGAATAGCGAATACGGGACGAACAATTCGTTTACCTGTACATGCTGGAGATACTCTTGCTCGTCTTCAAAAAGCTCGGTCTCGTCTTGAAATAAAGTTTGGGAGGCAAGCAACTTTATCTGAACTTTCAGCTGAGGTAGAAATGCCAGAAGACAAAGTAACAGAAGCTCTTAGATTTGCGGCTGAACCACTTTCTCTCAGTGAACCACTACGCGAAGATGGAGATGCTGAGTTAGGAGATGTAGTAGAGGATCGTTCAGCGGAGTCTCCGTTTGAAACTGCCGCTACTGCATTATTACCCGAAGAGATTTCTCGACTTCTTGCTCCCCTAGACGAAAGAGAAAGAGAAATTTTGAAGTTGCGTTTTGGTCTCGATCGTGGAGAACCTCGAACCCTTGAAGAGGTGGGAGAACATTTCGACCTAACTAGGGAAAGAATCCGTCAGATTGAAGCTCGAGCCATGTCGAAGTTACGTCATCCAAGCAGCGATACAGGCGCTCGGGATCTTTTGGCCGTTTAGAAATAATCTGGCGGAGGTGGACGGGAATCGAACCCGCCGGACGGGGATCGCCCGTCCCACCCGCTTTGAAGGCGGGGGAGCCCACCAGGTACTCGGACACCTCCACAGATGACCGTATTGTGTCAGAGCTCAAATACTATGCATTCAATAAAAATAGTAAAAACAATTTGACTCTTTGCTTATGTAATTACCCTTTCCAGGCACGTATCATTCTTTTATGAAAAAGTTTTTGATGCTTTTGGCCCTAGGAGCTCTTATTTCAGTGGCGGTTCGTAAGGTTCGTTCTATTTAATTTTATTTAGTTGAACGGAAACGCTTAAAAGTTTTCACGATCCCTGCTCCTAAAAGAAAAGTTAGAACTGTCACAGCAATCCATTTGCGGTTTAAAGGAACTCGTTCTCCTAAAGCAATTGGTCTTACGAATTCTAATATCGGCCAGTTTTTTTCTTCTGCCTGTTTTCTTAGTTCTCTATCTGGGTTAACAGCTACTGGGTTTCCTACTAGTTCTAACATAGGAAGATCGGTTGAAGAATCAGAATATGCCCAAGAATTTTCTAGAGAAATATTCTTTTTTGAAGAGAGATCTATTATTGCTTCTGCTTTATGTGACCCAGCAGCATAAAATTCCACTTCTCCTGTGTAACGACCTTCAGAGTCCACGACAGGCGTGGTAGCTATAAAGTCGTCAATACCCAAATGTTCAGCTAGGGGTTCAACTATTTCTGTAGGGCTTGCAGAAATCAGCACCAGCAGATGACCTTTCAATTTATGTTCTTCTATCAAGTCGATTGCGTCATCGTAAACAATCGGTTCAATTACTTCGGTTAAATTATCTCTTACAAGTCTTTTCATCGCTTTCTGGTTCATACCAGTTGCTAAACGAAGGGCAGTTTTTCTTGCTTTATCAAGACTCTCTTCATCAGCTCCGAAAAATTTGAACAATAAATGCCCCCATGCGGTCCTAACAGCCATAGGAATACTTAAATAACCGTTTTTTCTTAAAGTAGGGGCATAGGCAATGATTGAAGTCTTAGCTATAACTGTTTTATCTAAGTCAAAAAAAGCAGCTTCCACAGAATGATCTTAGATCCAAGATAAAGAATAATGAAGAGTGATGTAAATAAAACAAGCAACAGGGCTCTAACGTGTTAAAGGGAAGTATTTATTGGAGCTACATGAATCTTGAAATTCACCGTTCGACAGAAGGTAAAAATGTGTTTCTTGACCTTATTGGAGACTTAGATATGGCAGGAGCCCCTCTCCTTAGGCAATCAATAGTACACGAGGTTTCGCAAGGAAATAATTTAATAGTTCTTGATTTTGCAGGGGTTCACTTCATAGATTCGTCCGGTCTTGGTTCAATAATCGGAGGTTTGAGACGTGTGCGTTCAAATCAAGGAGACTTATTTTTAGTAGACATAGACGACGAATTGCAAAAGATTTTTAGGTTATGTGGATTGGATAAGATTTTTAAAATGGACTCAACTCGTGAAACTTTTCAGGTTAGTTAAGGGTTTAAATGACTGTAGAAATCGAATTAAGCATTCCGGTACGAGTTGATTATGTTCAATTAGTGCGTGCAGTGGTTGGTTCTTTAGCATCTACAAATCCTGAACTAAGTACAGCTCGTATTGCAGATTTACGTCTTGTCATATCAGAAGCTCTAACAAATGCGATTCGTGCACAAGAAAAAAATTCTATTTCAGAAAGACTTACCGTTTTATGCAAATTGACTGATTCTGAAGTTGAAGTTGAAGTTAGAGACAAAGCAACTGGTTTTGATGTCGATTTGATTCCAGATTTGCCACCTACAGAAAGCCCAGAACGGTTACAACATGAAAGAGGTTTAGGTTTGTCGATAATGCGCGAGATGTCTGATGGGCTAGAGATAAAGTCCGGACCAGAAGGCACAGTAGTTCATATGACCATAAATAGTCAGAACAGTAACAATTCTTAATTGTAAAGCCTGTAGTAAAATACTTTTAATGTCAGAGTGTTATGTGCAGTTAAACATTTGGCATGATTTATCTAAGATTTCATTAGGAAAATTATGGATAGCGAGAAAATAATTTCTGAAAATACATGGCTTGGTAGTAACCGACGTTTAGCCAAGACTATAGGACGTCCTGTCAGAAAATTTTTGGGAATTGAAGCTTCAAGCGGCATTCTCTTAGTAATAGCTGCTCTAGTAGCTCTTATTTGGGCTAATTCTCCGTGGTCTAATAGTTATCACGATCTCTGGGATACTGAAATAATGATTTCTTTTGGGGAGTCAATTTCATTAGAGCACCATGGACATCCACTTACATTAGGTCAGTTTGTAAATGATGTATTAATGGTTCTTTTCTTTTTTGTCGTAGGTCTTGAAATAAAACGCGAAATGGTTACAGGGCACTTAAAAAAATTCCGAGATGCTTTATTGCCAATGATTGCTGCGGTAGGAGGAATGGTTGTGCCGGCAGTTATCTTTTTTGTTTTTAATTCATCGGGAGAAGCCTCAGATGGATGGGGCATACCGATGGCAACAGACATTGCCTTCGCTATAGGTGTGGTTTCACTTTTAGGACCAAGGGTTCCAAGTGCAATGAAGGTTTTCTTATTAACGCTGGCGATAGTTGATGATATTGGTGGAATACTAGTAATTGCTTTTTTCTACACTGATGACCTGGCTTCTGGGTGGCTTTTCGTCGCCGCCTTAACAGTCTTTGGGGTAATCGTTCTAAAGAAATTAAATGTCAGGTATACCCCTGTATATATAGCTTGTGGATTCCTACTGTGGTATTCGCTTTTTGAGTCTGGAGTTCACGCAACGATTGCAGGTGTAGTAATGGGACTTTTGGCTCCAGCTACAGCTCTCATAAATGATAAAAATACCGTGTCTGAAGCAGTTCAACCAGCTATGCAAGCTCAGACTGATTTTTCTGGTTTAAGAAAAGCTACTTTTCATCTCAATGAATCTGTACCGATTACAGAGAGGTTTGAGAATTTACTTCATCCGTTGACGGGTTTTTTAATTGTTCCTATCTTTGCTTTGGCGAATGCTGGTGTTGAAATAAGTTCGGATTCTTTGTCAGATGCAGCGTCATCAGGTGTTACGAGAGGAGTTGTAGTCGGGTTGGTCGTTGGAAAAATAGTTGGAGTGTCTTTTTTCACTTTTGTAGCAGTTCGCTTGAGAGTTTCTACATTGCCGAACGGTTCGAATTTCCGCCACATATTTGGGATTTCTGCGATTGCAGGAATCGGATTTACTGTCTCCATGTTTATAACCGCGCTTGCCTATGACAATGTTATTTTGCAAGATGAATCTAAAGTAGGAATTCTTTTAGCGTCTGCATTAGCTGCAATCATAGGATTATTCCTTTTAAGAAGTGTCAAAGTAGTTGAACAAGAGGCTAGTTTTCTTGAGGAAAATAAAGAAGTTGCTCAATTTAATTAATTAGGAGTACTTGACAACCAGTGTTTGAGTGTGAACAAAGTAGAAGATGTGACTGCATTAGTAATTGTTGAATCCCCAGCAAAAGCAAAAACTATTGAAAAGTATTTAGGCGACGGATATATCGTCGACTCTTCCGTAGGACATATACGAGATCTGATTAGCCCCAAAGACGTACCTGAAGATAAAAAAGAATGTTTCGGAAAATTAGGAATTGATGTATGTCATAACTTTGAACCCCTCTATGAGATAAGTCCTAATAGTAAAAAACAGGTTTCACAGTTAAAAAAAGCTTTAAAAAAAGCTGATGAGCTTTTTCTCGCGACTGATGAAGACCGTGAAGGTGAAGCTATCGCTTGGCATTTACTTGAGGTCTTGAAACCTTCAGTGCCAGTTAAGAGGATGGTTTTTAACGAAATTACTAAAGAAGCTATTACTGAAGCTTTGAAAAATACACGTGATTTAGGGAAAGATCTTGTTGAGGCACAGGAGACACGTCGGATACTGGATCGAATATACGGGTTTGAACTTTCCAATATAACGAGAACAAAAGTCGGAGGAGGTGCATCAGCAGGAAGAGTGCAAAGCCCTGCCACACGACTTGTTATCGAACGTGAACGCGAACGAATGAAATTCAAAACTGCTGATTATTGGGGATTGAAAATCGATGCAACCACAGACAATGATGAATCTTTTTCAGCTCGTCTATTAGAAGTTGATGGTCTACGTGTCGCGACAGGAAAAGACTTCAACGAAAAAGGAAATTGGAATTCTGATGCAGTGACTGTCCTCAATGAGGATTCAGCAAATACCTTGTCATCACTGTTGAAGCAAAAAGATTTAAAAGTTATATCAGTTGAACCGAAACCTTATCGAAGACGTCCAGCGGCACCATTTACAACGTCAACCTTTCAACAAGAAGCGGGAAGAAAACTTCGCTTCTCCGCAAGTCGAGCAATGGGAATAGCTCAAAGTCTTTATCAAAATGGTCATATTACTTATATGAGAACAGACAGTACGACCCTTTCAGATACTGCTCTTTTAGCTGCTCGTAGGACTGTAGAGAGTTCTTATGGGGCTAATTATTTGCCGGATGAAGCACGAACATATAAGAACAAAACACGTAATGCTCAAGAAGCTCATGAAGCCATTCGTCCCGCAGGTGAAAATTTCAGATCACCTGAAGACCTCTCGAAAGAGTTATCGAAAGATGAGTATCTGATTTATGAAATGATTTGGCAGAGGACAATTGCTTCACAGATGACTGATGCAACTGGCGAGACAGTAAGCGTAAAACTTGAAGGTTCGGTAATAGAAGAAAAAAACAATAAAGAAAAATCTTTAATCTTTTCTTTGTCAGGCACGGTTATAAATCATCAAGGTTTCCGGCAGGTTTATATAGAAGATGTAGACGATAACGAAACAGATGAAGAAAATCCTTCTGGTGAGGATCAGGTTTTGCCTGAAGTGAAGGTCGGACAGATGGTCAGTGTGGTGGATTCCACTTCAGAAGGACATGTTACAAAACCACCAGCTAGGTATACAGAAGCTTCATTAGTCAAAAGATTAGAAGAAGAAGGTATTGGAAGACCAAGTACTTATGCGGCCATTCTTGGAAGAATTATTCAACGAGGATATGCCTGGAAAAAAGGAACAGCTTTGATCCCTACCGTAAAAGGGTTTGCAGTAACACAGTTATTAGAAGCGCATTTTCCAAAATTGGTTGATTATAAATTTACAGCTGAAATGGAAGTGGCACTTGATGATATTTCAAATGGCATGTGGGAAAAGAACGCTTATCTTCAGGCTTTCTATTTTGATGGCCTTGACGGGGATATAGGACTTCATACCAAAGTAGTTGAGAGAGAAGATGAAATTGATCCAAGGGCTGTCTGTGGTGTGCCATTAGGAAAAACTTCTGATGGGGAGGCTGTTTATGCACGATATGCGAGGTCACCTTATGTCGAGTGTCGTGAGGATACTGCTGGGGTTCCAGAAGATTTACCTCTTGATCAATTAACGGTTGACAAAGCACTTGAATACATAAATGCGCCACCGGATAGGGAGTTGGGAATTGATCCAGAAACCGGGTTACCAATTGTTGCAAAGCAAGGAAGGTTCGGAGCTTATGTTTCGTTAGGACGATTTCCACAATGGCCGAAGGCTTCTTCACCTGAGGGAAAGTTGTTTAGACTTCCGCATCATTTAAAACTCACGAAGACAGCAATGGCATACTTGAAGTTGGCGATTTCAGTTGAAAATGACGATGCAGTTTTACGAGTGATTAATTCTCCCAAACGTGGGATAGGTAAAAGTTCTTTGGATAAGGCTAAAACATTTGCAGAAAGTAATAGTTTGAGTCTTTTTGATGCTTTAGAGCAAGTAGAAAAATTAGAAATAAAAGGAACGGCACTAAAAGGCATTAAAGGATTTACTAATTTTTGCAGGTCTATCTCTACTCTTGATTCTCCGACACCTGTAGATCTTTTAAACCAAATTTTTGAAATTTCGGGTTACAGAAAAGAGATTTTAAGTAGTAAGAATTCTGAAGCACAAATAAAAACCTTTGAAGAATTATCTGAAGTTTTAAAGGAATTTGAAACTACGCAGCAAGTTATTGCAGAGGTCGAACGTTTTGAAGAGTTGAAGCAGCAACCCAAACCTAAAACTTCTTCTCTTTTTGACACTATGACTTTAGAGAGAGTTACTTTTGAAGATGCTCTTCAGCTTCTGAGTCTCCCAAGAACAGTCGGAGTGGATCCAGCTGATGGGCAAGAAATAACAGTACAGAATGGTCCGTATGGACCGTATTTGAAGAAAGGTTCAGACACCAGAAACATTGCTACTGAAGAGGAGCTTTTAACAATTTCCTTAGAACAGTGTTTAGATTTACTCGCTCAACCCAAAAAGTTTGGGCGGAGAGCGGCTAAACCTCCTTTGAAAGAATTGGGTGTAGATCCTGTAACAGAAAAACCGATTCTTTTAAAAGAAGGTCAATGGGGACCCTATGTAACTGATGGAAAAACCAACGCGAGTCTTCAATTGGGTGATTCGGTTGAAGAACTTACTGATGAGAGAGCAGTTGAGCTTTTAGCTGAGAGAAGAGCAAAAGTTTGATGACTTATGCTTAAGAGATTTTTAAATTATTGATGTGAATAGGGGCTGTTATGAGTCTTGGAAAACAAGATAATAAGAATGGACGGTTATTTTTAAACATCAGTAATCTCACAGAGAAGGCTTTCGACTCTCCTAGTTTTTTTAAACTTTGGATAGCCCAAGTTGTATCTGCAACTGGTGATTGGCTTGGCCTATTAGCGATAAGCATTTTGGCTATTAGGGTTGGTTCTGGAAATGAAGGAGCCGCATTAAGTCTCGTATTGGGAGCGCGAATTGCACCAGGTTTTTTCTTTGGACCTTTAGCAGGTGTTTTTGTTGATCGTTGGGATCGAAAACGAGTCATGGTTTTTTGTGACATTGGTAGGGCGATAGTGATGATTGTTCTTCCGTTTATTAACAATTTGATAGGGCTCTTTATCGCTTCCCTAATACTCGAAGCTTTAACTATGTTGTGGTCACCGGCGAAAGAAGCCTCTGTCCCTAATCTGGTTTCTGAAAAGTTTTTGACAAGTGCCAATTCTTTGTCTCTTGTTGCCGCTTACGGAACGTTTCCATTAGGCGCAGGGCTAATGGCATTATTTGGTCGTCTCTCAACCGCATTGTTTGATTCAAGTTGGGCCGACAACATCAGACTCGATGATATGGGTTTAGCTTTTTACGCTAATGCAGTTTCCTTTTTGGTGACTGCATTACTCATCTCATCCATTGAGCTTCCGAAAAAGCAATCCGCTGAAAAATCAGAAAATCAAGGAGTGAAAAAACAGTTATTGAGTCCTATTAGAGAATTAAAAGAAGGTTGGCAATTCGCTTTCATTAATCCCGTAGTTAGGACTGTTAACGCAGGGCTAGCTACTGCGATGTTAGGCGCCGGGATGGTTATTCCTTTAGGGGTGATTTACACAGATGAATTACTGGGAGCCGGTAAATCCGGATTTGGAGTTCTTTTAACAGCGTTGGGTTTTGGTGTAGGCGCGGGAGTTCTCCTAGTTTTCTTTTTTAGGAATCGTATCGACAAGGCAAAAACATTTACGAGAGTTCTTTTCGGAGCAGGAATCTCCTTATTCGCAACAGTTTCTACAGGGCAAATTCATTTTGCGATGGTTATGTTATTTCTCGGAGGAATCTGTTTAGGTGTCACATATGTAGTTGGGTTTACTCTTCTACATGAAAATGTTGAAGATCATATGAGGGGTCGTATTTTTGCAACTTTTTATTTACTGGTAAGAGCTTGTGTCTTATTAGCTTTAGTTATCGGTCCGCTAGTAGAAGATGGTCTGGATAGACTTTCAGGTCTCCTATGGGATCGCAATATTGAAATAGCTGGTTTAGAAATTGCTGTTCCTGGGGTGAGAATAAGTTTGTGGCTTGCAGCTTTAATTGTCTTTTCTGCTGGTGTTTTATCTAAAGTTTCCTTAAGGGTTGGTGAAACAAAGAGACTTTCTGAAACCACTGAGGAGAAAAACTTGTGACAGGTTATTTAATCACTGTAGAAGGGCCAGATGGTTCGGGAAAATCAACTCAGGCACGTCTTTTAGCGGAACATCTTGGTGCAATATATACAAGGGAACCTGGCGGAACTGAACTTGGCGAAAAGCTTCGAGATATGGTCCTAGATCCGAGTAGCGAAGGGCTTTCTGATCGTGCTGAAGCTTTGATGATTGCCGCAGCTAGAGCTCAACATGTTGAAGAAGTGGTTAGACCCGCTCTCGAACAAGAAAAGAATGTTGTAAGTGACAGGTTTCTTGAGTCCTCTGTCGCCTATCAAGGTTATGGACGTGGATTAGGCCCAGAAGAAATTCTTGACATGTCGATATTTGCAACACAAGGTTTAAAAGCGGATTTGATTGTCTTAATTGATGTTGATGCCCCTCTTGCCGCTAATAGACGAGGTGAAAATTTAGATCGCATTGAAAAAGCAGGTGATGATTTTCACTCGCGTGTTATGAGTGCATACAGAACCATGGCTTCTGACGATCCAGAACGCTGGATAGTGATTGATGGATCAGGAACAGTTGATGAAGTTTCTCGACAGGTTATTGATCAAGTCGAAGTCCGATTAGAGAAGCATGCAAAAGATTGACCTTTGGGGTCTTATATCAGGACAGACAGAAGCCACAGATTTTTTAAAGAAAGCTGTAGCTTCACCCGTGCATGCTTATCTTTTCGTAGGTCCCGAAGGAGCCGGACGAGAGGAAATTGCAAGAGCTTTCTCTGGCTCTATCTTCGCTAAATATGAGGAAGGTCAAGATCTTGAAAGGTGTAAAGATTTGGCTTGGAGAGGAATTCATCCTGATTTATCGATAATAGAACCTGAAGGTAGAGGGCTAAGAGTATCAGATGCTCGAAGAATAATTATTGAAAGTTCCCGCTCACCTATCGAATCGAAAAAAAAGATCTTGATTGTAAACCGTTTTGATACTGCTGAACCAGAAGCGGTAGCAAGCTTGCTGAAAACCATAGAAGAGCCTTCACCTTCGACGATTTTTATCCTTTTAGTAGAGAGCGTCCCTGATTCGCATGTGACGATTTCCTCTAGATGTGTGAGAGTTGATGTACCTGCTATGACAGTAGAAGGGCTTGCTGATTTATTAAAAAGTGAAGGAGTTGAAACAGAAGATGCTATTCGTCTAGCAGAAGCTTCTGCAGGTAATCTTGGAAGAGCACGTTTATTGCAAGAGGATGCTTCGTTTATCATCAGACAAGAAGCATGGAGAACCTTGCCAGACCGTTTAGATGGAAGTGGAGCTGCGGTATCCATTGCTGTTGAAGAATTGCAGAAAATGATTGATGGTGCTCAATATCCACTTACTGAACGCCATGATCAAGAATTAGAACACCTTGGACAACAGGAAGAGATTTTTGGAACTCGAGGTTCGGGGCGGCAAGAAGTTGTTGAACGTCACAAACGTGAAATTCGTCGACTGCGTGATGATGAACTGCGATTTGGTTTGGCCACACTAAGCAGACGGTACAGAGATTTGGGAATTGCAAGCGATAATTACGAAGGGTTAGATGCTGTTGAGATGATTACTGGCGCGGCATTAGAGCTAATAAGAAATCCAAATGAACGGTTACTTTTACAAGCGCTTTTATTGAATTTGTCAACGAAGATTGATGCTTAAGGAAGCTCAATAATAGTCACAGTGCCATTATTGCCATCTACTTGAATTAAAGCTCCATCCGGTATTCTTTCAGCTGCCTGATGAACGCTAACTACACAAGGAATACCAAATTCTCTACTGACAATTACTGAATGACTCATAGGAGCTCCTACATCAACAACTACTCCACCGGCAGGAATAAAAAGTGGTGTCCAAGCTGGATCTGTAATTGGAGCTACCAGAATCTCACCTTGTTCTAGTCCGCGTGGATCTCCAGGATCAGTTATTACTCTCGCCCTACCAGTTATTTCACCAGGGCAACCTGAAAGTCCAGTTAGAACTTCACCAACTTGAACAGGTTCAACTGAACTAGTTTTTTGAGTCCATTCAGAAATCGGCGAAACCTCACCATTTACAATGAAGGGCTCTTCAAGTGAAGAGAGCAATTCGAAATCTTTCCGTCTCTGTAAAATAGTTTCACTAAAAGAAGCTGGATCTTCAAGAAAATCGTCGAGTTCGTCATCTAAAAGAAGGAAAATATCATTTGGTTCCTTTAAATAGCCTTCGTTGGTCATTCGATTCCCTAATTCGTAGATAGGTAATCTGACTTCGTGGATAGCCATCATCTGAGTCAGTTTTGTTCGTTCTCGTGTCGGCACAAAGATTTTGGAGACTCTTAAACCTGTTTCAAGCAATTCCAGTGCTTCATCGTTACCGGCTAAAGCTTCACGTGCTTGTTCTTCAGCAGCTAAACGGTCTGCAGTGGCTTGTGCTTGTTTCGAAGATGGTGAAAAATCTTCATCAACTTTCCTCATTGCATTAATAGCTGCAGTGACTGGATTTGAATCAACTTCCCAAGTGGGATTTCCTGCGTCCCATTCACCTGGTCCGCGACAGCCATGTTCCTTAAGAAAAGATTTAAAACCTTCCAAGAATTCCGGAGAAGTTTCTTCAAGGCGACTGAGTTCCCAGATATCTTCTGTCATTGGAACAGAGTCAATTCCATCAAGACCAGAAATAAGTCGCCCAGATAAACTTGGGTCTATTTCAGCGCAGATTTGTCCAAGCAATCCTGGTCCTACTGCTGATGCAGTTCCATAAACGTAGTAAGGCTCGAAAAACTCACGAATATATGAAGTGATAGAGCGAGCTCTATCCAGTAAATCTTTGTTTGAAATTGTGTTTAGATCTGGTCTGCCATCTCGAAGATCAAGAACTTTTTTTCTATCCTCCATAAGTTCCTGAGGTTCTTCATTTACTGTCATAATCCAACCCATTGTGGCCTCTATCTTTTCTTCCAATTCGGGTCGATCATCATCAGGATGAGGAGCATGAGGAATCACATCAGGATGAGAACCTAACAAGATGTCATCCATTTGTTGAGCAGACAATCCAGGACTACGTTCCCCTACTAGTCGAATCAATGACATATTGAGGTACACGTAACCTCCGAAACACCCAATGAAATCAGGTTTGTCATGGTTTATTTCATCAGACGCAGAAGACCCCCACCTAAAATGACCATCCATCCAACCGAAAGCAACACCAGTTCCCCAAACTAGATCCCACCCAAGCGGACTACATGGGTTGGGCATAATTTCACCAACATTTGACCTTGTATACATAGGGAAACGTTTACTTGGTATCCAATCTGTTATCCATCGTTCATTCATAGTTGCCTTTCATTCATCGTGCACTACAAAACGTATTCTTTTGAATCCTTTTCCTTTTGATTCAGTTTTTACAACTTCCATCCTCCCCACTTGCGAGGTAGATGAAACATGAGTGCCGCCATCGGCTTGTTTGTCTAGACCAACAATATCGACAATTCTTATTTCTTTAACAGACTCGGGGACCAGATTGACTTTTGTTCTAATCAGATCACGATCGAGTACAGCATCTTCTCGAGCTAAAAAAGAAACTTCAATATGTCTATCCGCAGCGATTTCTTTATTGCATAAATATTCGATCTCTGTTCCAAAATCTGTTGACATTTCATCCATTTCGAAATCCATTCTCCCAGATAATGCGTCCATGTTTCCCCCAGTTACAACACGTTTCCATTTTTTCCACATGACACCGCAGAGTATGTGCATTGCAGTATGAGTTCGCATCATTTGGCGTCTTCTTTCTTCATCAACTTCACCTGAAATGCGTGTCCCTTTTATAGGTATTGGTCCAGCTAAGGCATGCCAGATTTGGTGGCCGACGGTTCTTACATCAATGACGGAAGCTGCGCCATGTTCCCATAATAAATGACCAGTGTCATGAGGTTGACCTCCACTAGTTGCATAAAAAGCTGTTTGGTCTAGTTCAATCCTTGAATCATCTACATCTGTCACGACTGCCTCAAAAGATCTGAGTTCCGCATCATTTAAATAAAGCTTTTTTGTCATATTAGTTATTCTTTTTTTCTGTATTTATTACTACTCTTAATTCCCCTTGAACAACTTGCCATGTAAGTTGTTCAAGGCCAGTACCATCCGGAGGGAATTTATTTTTTGAATTACATAAATTAAAAAAGTTGGAATTATCGGAATCCCATTGCGCTATGCAAGAGTCAGCTTGTTCAGGTATTTGAGCTAGAAATGCAAACCAATCTGTTTGTGGGTTGTTGCCAGCGTGAGTGATCCAAATAGGTCTATTACGACCTACTAGGTCAGGGAAAAGAACAGGACCGTTCGAAGAGATTTCATTAGCAAGATTAGTCGCATTAATTCCGCGAAAATCATCGTCACCTAAACGAATTTCTATTGAATCTGAAGATTTTGAAATTGAAAGAAGGATAAATAAGCATGCTAGAGCAACAACAATTCCAGCAACACCTACAACAGTTGCCTTTACGACGTTTACACGGACTCCGTGAGCTCTTGCCAATTTTTCCTTCTCTGGTTTGGGTCTTCTCGTTACTTTGCCTAGTATCGCGGCCGTTTGCTATTGCACTAAATAATAATGAATTAACTACTTTTGGAAATATACAGGAGCTTAAATAAATGGATCTTTTTGAGTATCAAGGCAAAGAATTTTTTGCCGAATACGGAATGCCTGTTTCACCAGGTGAATTAGCACTTACGACTGAAGAGGCAGTGACAGCAGCTGAGAACTTGGGATGTCCAGTAATGGTAAAAGCTCAAGTTCATACCGGAGGAAGGGGTAAAGCAGGCGGGGTTAAATTTGCAGCAAGCATTGATGAAGTGTCAGAGCATGCTGAAAATATTCTCGGGCTTGATATTAACGGGCACATAGTTGAACGTCTTTGGATAGAAAAGGCTTCAGATATAGCAGAAGAGTACTATGCCTCATTTACTTTAGATCGATCTGCAAAAAAGCATCTGGGAATGCTTTCAGCCGAAGGGGGCGTAGAAATAGAAACGGTTGCTGAAGAAAACCCTGAAGCAATAGCCAGAATCTGGGTGGATCCTGTAGAAGGACTTTCTGAAGGAAATTGCAGGAATTGGGTGAAAGAAGCGGCTTTACCTGAACAAGCGATTGAGGGCGCAGTAGAGATCCTTTTAAAACTTTATGAGGCTTATGTAGATGGAGATGCAGATCTGGTTGAAATCAATCCGTTGATTCTGACAGAAGATGGAAAGGTTCATGTCCTAGACGCGAAGGTGACTTTGGATAGTAATTCAGTTTTTAGACATGAAAATTATGTAGATTTTGATCAAACGCAAACCAGAGATGAGCGTGAAATGGCGGCTCACTCAAAGGGTTTGCAGTACGTCGGATTAGAAGGAGAAGTTGGTGTCATTGCTAACGGTGCAGGTTTAGCAATGTCCACTGTTGATGTTGTTAACCAAGTAGGTGGTCGTCCAGCAAATTTCTTAGATATTGGCGGAGGCGCAAACGCTGATGTGATGACCGCAGCCTTAGAAGTAATCAATAATGATCCAGACGTCAGATCTATTTTCATTAATATTTTTGGTGGTATCACTAGAGGTGAAGAAATAGCCAATGGAATAATCGATGCATTAGACAGAGTAGAAATGCGTTCCCCGATTGTAATCAGACTCGATGGGACAAATGCAGATGAAGGTCGGGCAATTCTTGAACCACACTTATCACAAACACTGCAAGTAGCACCCACAATGCTAGATGGAGCTGAACAGGCAGTTGCTTTAGCGAAAGGAATGAATAATTAATGAGTATTTTTGTAAATTCAGAAACAAAAGTTATTTATCAGGGTCTAACAGGAAGTCAGGGCAAATATTACGGATTATTAAACAGGGACTATGGAACAAAAGTTGTAGCTGGCACAAATCCAAAAAAAGCTGGGACAGATGTTGAAGGAATTCCAATCTTTGCAAGTGTGGCTGAAGCCGTTGGAGAAACAGGCGCAACAGCATCATGTATTTTCATTCCTGCTCCAGGAGTAAGAAGTGCTGTACTCGAAGCCGCCCAAGGTGGAGTCGATTTCATTGTTGCAATAACGGAAGGAGTCCCAGCACACGACGAGGCTCTCTTCTATAACCAACTTCGTAAAGACTTCCCTAATGTTCAACTGTTGGGTCCTAATTGCCCAGGGATCATATCGCCAGGAGAATGCAACATTGGTATCACCGCAGGTCATATAGCTCTTCCTGGTGGGCCTGTAGGGATTGTAAGTAGATCTGGGACACTTACATATCAGGCTTTACATGAACTGAAAGAGAAAGGTATAGGTTGCACAACTTGTGTTGGAATCGGTGGTGACCCAGTTCCAGGAACTTCATTTATCGACTGCTTAGCCGCTTTCGAAGCTGACCCAGAGACCAAAGCAGTCATGATGATAGGCGAGATTGGAGGAAGTGCCGAAGAAGAAGCTGCAGAATTTATTTCTAATAACATGACTAAACCTATTTCTGCTTATATAGCGGGAGTAACAGCACCACCGGGTAAAAAAATGGGACATGCAGGAGCGATAGTTTCAGGAGGTAAGGGCACCGCTAAAGCGAAAATGGAAGCCCTTGAAGAAGCCGGTGTTAAAGTTGGAAACAACCCAACTGAAGCAGGTGACTTAATGGCAGAGATTGTTTCCCAGTTTTAAAGATTCAAATGGTACGGTCGTTCTATGCGTTTGGCTGTTTTAGTCTCCGGAACAGGGAGCATCCTCGAAGCCATCTCTCATTCAGGTATAGAGATTTCTTTGGTAGTTGCCGATAGAGAATGTGAAGCGATACAACGGGCATTAGACAGAGGTCTAAATGTAGAACTCATTGAACGTTCAGACTTTGGTGAAAAATTTGATCGAGTCTCATATACGAATCAATTAGTTAGGAAATTAGAAGTAGCCGAAATTGAATTAATAGCAATGGCTGGGTTCGGAACAATTCTTGAAAAACCGATTTATGACGCTTATGCAGAAAAAGTACTAAATACACACCCTTCGTTGCTTCCTGCTTTTCCGGGTTGGAACGCAGTGGAAGAAGCGATCATTGCAGGAGTTGAAGAAACAGGGTGCACCATTCACCAAGCAACACTCGAAGTTGATTCAGGTCCTATTTTGGCCCAAGAAACTGTGCCTATTCTTGAAGGAGATAATACGGCTAGTTTGCATGAGAGAATAAAAATAGTAGAACGCAAATTGTATGTGAGTGTAATTAAAAGAATTATGAATGAACCAGATTGGTTCGCTGGCATAAAGGAGAAAACTTGAGTCCGTCCCGTGCTTTGTTGTCTGTCTATGACAAGACTGGAATAGTTGATTTTGCGAGAAACCTAGTTGATCTTGGATGGGAAATAATTTCATCTGGTGGAACAGCAAGTCACTTGCTTGAATCTGGATTGAATGTAACTGAAGTTTCAGATGTCACAGGAGCACAAGAAATGCTTGATGGCCGTGTGAAAACTCTTCATCCAAAGATTCATGGTGGAATTTTGGCAGACCGTTCAAATCAAGAGCATCTTAACGAACTAGAAAATAGAGGAATCAAACCCATCGATTTGGTGGTCGTAAATCTTTATCCATTTACAAAAGACCCGGGGATTGAACTAATAGATATAGGCGGTCCAACAATGGTCAGAGCAGCGGCGAAAAACTTTGACTCAGTTGGGGTGGTTGTAGATCCTTCAAAATATGAATACGTAATTGATGAAATACGACAAGAAGGAAGCCTCACAGCAAAAACCCGACGAGATTTAGCCAGAGATGCTTTTGCTCACACTGCAGGATACGACTCAGAGATAGTTTCATGGTTTGACGACGGACAAGAAGAATTACCTAAGAGTTTCCATTTATCAATTGAAAAAACAGGAGAACTCAGATACGGAGAAAACCCTCATCAAGTTGGAGCCAGGTACCGCTTCACAAATGCATCAAGTTGGTGGGACGAGGCGATTATCCATAGTGGAAAACCAATGTCATACTTAAACATTTTTGATACTGAAGCAGCTTGGAGGATGGTTGACCAATTCGTTGATGAGCCATCTGCAGTAGTTGTAAAACATGCTAATCCTTGTGGAGTCGCTAGTGCGAAAACAATCGAAGAAGCATACAAAGCAGCACATGAATGTGATCCAGTATCAGCATTTGGTGGAATAGTTGCTTTCAATCGCCCAGTGACTACTGAAGTCAGCAAGCAGCTAAGTGAGATTTTTACCGAAGTGGTGATAGCCCCATCGTATGAAGACGAAGCGGTTAAAAAGCTTAAAGAAAATGCGAATTTGAGAATCATAGAAGCTAGATCGCCTACGAGTTACAAATTTGATTATCGAAATGTTGATGGTGGTTTATTAGTGCAAACCTCTGATACTCATTTGGGTGACCCTTCTGAATGGGAAGTTGTAACTGAAAGGCAGCCAAATGAATCTGAATGGATTGATCTTAAATTTGCATGGAAAGTAGTTGCCAGTGTTTCATCAAATGGAATAGTTCTGTCGAAAAACAGACAAGCAGTTGGAATCGGGGTTGGCCAACCTAATAGAAGAGACGCTGCGAGAATAGCAACTGAAAAGGCAGCAGGTAGGGCTGCAGGTGGTGCATGCGCTAGTGATGCTTTTTTCCCTTTTAGAGATGGTTTAGATGCGGCGATTGATGCTTTAGCTAGTGCAGTTATACAACCAGGTGGGTCAGTAAGGGATGATGAAGTAATTGAGGCAGCAAATGAAGCGAACCTCACAATGGTATTTACTGGTATTCGTCATTTCCGGCACTAGGAGGATTGCTTTTAATCAGGTATCGTTCACCAAATGGCAGCACAATTATTAGCAGGAGCACCGGTTGCGGATTCAGTTTTAGATGACGTAAAAATACGTACTCGTTCACTAATAGAAAAAGGAATTAAACCTGGATTGGGAACAATACTTGTTGGCGAAGATTCTGCAAGTGCAGGTTATGTAAGGAAAAAACACGAAACCTGTGAAGAGGTCGGTCTCACATCACAACACATAGAGATTTCTAGTAATGCTTCTCCGACTGCCCTGCTTGAAGCTGTAGATAATTTCAACAACGATCCAGAAGTTCACGCTTACATCATTCAACATCCAGTTGCAGACGGATTTGATTTCAATACTGCCTTATCATTAATGAATCCTGAGAAGGATGCTGATGGTCTTCATCCGGTTAACTTAGGTAAATTAGTACTTCAAGAAGAAGGTCCAGTTCCATGTACGCCAGCTGGTATACAGGCAATACTTGTTCACTATGGGATTCAGACGGCTGGAAAACATGTAGTAGTAGTTGGAAGAGGACCTACGCTTGGTCGTCCAATGGCTTTGTTAATGTCTTCAAAAGAGGAAGGTGCTAACGCTGCAGTAACCGTTGTCCATTCAGCAGTTCCTAATCTTTCAGAAATTACGAGTAAAGCAGATATTGTTATTGCTGCAGTAGGAATTCCTTCTTTCGTTACTCCTGAAATGGTTAGACCTGGTTCTGTTGTCATCAGTGGAGGAATCTCATGGGAAGGTAAAAAATTGCTTCCTGATGTAGATGAGTCTGTTGGGGAAGTAGCATCTTGGATAACTCCACGACTTGGCGGTGTGGGACCAACTACAGTTGCCATGTTGCTTCGTAACACAGTAGAAGCGGCAGAACGAAAAATTCTCTAAATTTTTTTTAATTACAACTCTTTAGATTCCAAAGAAGCCGTCGACCTCGATAAGGTCAATGTATGGCTGAAAAAATAAAGATGGGTTCAAATGGAACCCTAGAAGTACCAGATGAACCAATTATCCCTTTCATCGAAGGTGACGGAACCGGAGTTGATATCTGGCCGGCTGCAAGGCATGTGTTGGATGCAGCAGCTGCTAGGCATGGACGAAAAGTTGAATGGATGGAGGTTCTTGCTGGGCAAAAAGCTTATGACGAAACAGGTGAATGGCTTCCTCAAGAGACGATTGATGTCTTTAATGAATATCTAATTGGTATAAAAGGACCATTAACGACCCCTATTGGAGGTGGTTTCAGAAGTTTGAACGTAGCTTTGCGACAAATCCTTGATTTGTATGTTTGTTTAAGACCAGTTAGATGGTTCCCAGGTGTGCCTTCACCAGTTAAAGCGCCTCATTTGGTAGACATGGTTATTTTTAGAGAAAACACTGAGGATATTTATGCAGGTCTTGAAGTTGAAGCATTCTCCCCAGAAGCTAAAAGGTTAAGAGAGTTGTTGTCTGAGAATTTCGGTTGGGAAATTAGGGAAGATTCCGGGATTGGAATAAAACCAGTATCTAAGACAGGTTCGCAACGACTTCAAAGAGCAGCGCTTCAGTATGCGGTAGATAGAGGACGAAATAGAGTCCACTGGGTTCATAAAGGAAACATTATGAAATTCACAGAAGGTGCTTTTCAAAAATGGGGTTATGAACTCGTCAAAGAAGAATTTAGTGATCAAGCAGTTGCTTGGGAAGATTGTGGTGGGGACTCTGGAGATAAAATTCTTGTTCAAGATGCAATCGCAGACATTGCCTTGCAACAAGTACTTACACGACCCGATGAATTTGATGTCATAGCTACAATGAATCTCAATGGCGACTATCTGTCCGATGCTTTAGCAGCACAGGTAGGTGGAATTGGTATAGCTCCCGGAGCTAATGCAAATTATGTAACAGGCCATGGAATTTTTGAAGCAACTCATGGAACAGCTCCGAAATATGCTGGCCAAGACAAAGTCAATCCCTCTTCTGTTCTTCTTTCGGGAGTTCTAATGTTTGAACACATTGGTTGGAGAGAAGTAGCAGATGACATAGTCAAAGCTCTTGAAGCAACAATTGCTGACAAAGTTGTTACTTATGATTTTGCACGTCAAATGGAAGGTGCAACAGAAGTTAAGTGTTCAGAATTCGCGCAAGCAATTGTTGACAGATTCTGAATCAGAACGTACAACCATAAAAGTTGGAGAAGGTTCCAACGAAAATGGGGTTGCGAAACGTTGGTTTAGATTAGTTTTTCGTTCTATAAAAGCACATCCGATACCACACATCATAGGAATTTCAGCAGGCAACCTCTTCTCTTTAGTCGTTGTAAGTTTCACAATTGTTTTAGGTCGTGTCACTGACAAGGTGATCATTCCAGGTTTAGACGGGGATGGCGTAGAAGGACGAACAATTCTTGGTGGGTTCGTCGCAATAGTAATTGTTGGTCTTATAAGAGGTTTTTCGGTAATGCTGAGAAGGTTTTTCAACTTCACGGCAGTAGAGAAAACCAAACAGACTTGGAGACTTGGAATAATCGATAGTCTTTTGGACGCTCCAAGAGCTCATTACTGGACAAGATCCACCGGAGAACTTTTAGCGAGAGTAGATACTGATGTAGAAACAGCAACTTCGGTATTAATGCCTTTAGCTTTTTCAGTATCTGTGATTTCACTAATTTTGGTTTCGTTGATAAGTCTTTTGATACTTCATCCTTTTTTCTTTGTTGTTGCGTTGTTGCTTTTTCCTGTACTTGCAGTACTGCAAAGGTTTTTTGTTCGCGCTGTTGAAGGTCCCGCAAGCAGAGCCCAAGCGCTTATAGGGGAACTTTCAGAAATAGCACATGAAAGTCTCGACGGAATAATGGTTGTTAAGACAATTGGGAGACAAAAACAAGAGTTGGATCGATTGATTAAAAGCTCAGAACGGTTACGTGAAGAACGGTTGAAAATTGGATGGCAGAGGTCGGTTTTCTCTCCGCTTTTATATCATCTCCCGAATTTCGGAATTCTGATTTTATTAATGGTTGGAGCTCTATTAGTCGACAACGGTTCAGTAACTGTTGGCGAAACTGTTCAAGCAATGGCTTTATTCATGATTCTTACGCTTCCGGTGCAAATACTTGGTTTCATGTTTCAAGAGATGCCTCGGTCAGTAGTCGCTATGGATCGAATAGATGAAATTTTTTCAATCGATAAAGTTCAATACTCTAAAGAAGGAAAAGTCGAAAAACCAGTAGATGTAATTTTTGACAAAGTTGGTTTTTCGTACCCTACTGAAAATGATGAACAGGTTAGACAAACTGTTTTAGAAGACTTTTCAGAAAAGATCAGCGAAGGTGAATCAGTGGCTCTCGTAGGCTCTACAGGGTCTGGCAAGAGCACACTTGTAATGCTCATGTCTGGTTTGACCGAACCGACATCAGGAAACATAACTTTAGGGAATGCAAATGTTGGCGAACTAGGACCGGATTTTGTTTCTGATCACATTGCCCCTGTTTTCCAAGAGACATTTCTTTTTGCTTCAAGTCTCCGTGAGAATTTGATATTAAATGGAAACGTTTCAGATTCAGATATTCATTCAGCACTCCAAGTTGCATCAGCTCAAAATTTTGTTTCTGAATTGCCTCAAGGAATTGAAACGATTCTCGGGGAACGTGGTGTAACACTGTCAGGGGGACAACGTCAGCGCATAGCTATCGCACGTGCTCTGTTGAGGAAGCCTTCCGTATTGGTTTTAGATGACGCTACCTCAGCAGTGGATCCCAAAGTTGAAGCGGAAATTTTACAGAATATAAAAAAAGAAACTAATTGTTCTTTGGTTGTTATCGCCCACCGTCTAGCAACAATTCGACTAGCGGAGAGAGTAATCTTTATTGATGACGGAAGGGTTTCCGCTTCTGGTTCTCATGATGAATTATTAAAAATTGATGATTATGCCAATCTTGTAAGCGCATACGAGGATGTAACGCCATGACATTCTTAGACGGGCATGATGCTTTAGGAAAAGATTTCGAAAATGAGATACAAGGTTTGGAAGGAATCGAAGAGGTAGGCGCCCTAAATGTTCTTAAGAGAGGTTTAAAGGCCTCTCCGGAATTAAAAGCGGGTATTTCACTAACAGCTTTGATGGCACTAGCAGTAGCAGGTGGAAAGTTATTGGTGCCACTAACAATCAAAGAAGTGCTTGATAGAGGAATTACATCTAGTGGTGTAAATGTGAATTCAGTTCTATTTTTTTCCTTAATAGCGATGTTTCTTTCAATTGCGGGAATGGCTCTCGGTAAAGCAACCTATTACCGTTTAGCTAAAACAGCAGAAAATGTTTTAATGGGTTTACGGATACGCACATTTGAACATCTACATAAATTAAGCATCGCTGATCACGTGCAAGCTAGAAAGGGTGCTTACACCGCAAGAGTAACAAGTGATGTTGAGACCCTTACACAATTTGCTCAATGGGGAGCGATAGCTTGGATAATTAATTCCATACAGATACTGGCAGTTTTAGTAATTATGGTTGTTTACTCTTGGCATCTTTCAATAGTCACTCTTTTAGTTCATGCTCCACTGTTCCCTGTTCTCAAATGGATGCAACGAAGACAATTACGAGCTCATGATCGAGTTAGGAGTCGGGTATCAGACACACTTTCAGTAGTTTCAGAGTCTATTCAAGGGGTCGATGTTGTTAGAGCTTATGGGTATCGTCGAAAAACCAGATCAAAACTACATCATGCCATTGATGATCAATACAAAGAGCAGATGGTTGCTCAAAAATATTTTTCATTTGTTTTGCCTATCACTGACATTATTGGAGTCGCTGCAATTGCAGCAGTAGTTGGTGCAGGTGTTTATTGGGGCCCAGACTGGGGAGTAACTTCAGGAGAATTGATCGCTTTCGTATTTTTGTCGAACCTTTTAGTAATGCCAATTTCGGAATTAGGTGAAGTGCTGAATCAAACTCAGACTGCGCTCGCGGGATGGTGGAAAGTTTTAGAAGTTCTAGATAAAGAAATTGAAGTTAAAGAACCTCATCAAGGTTTGACTTTGCCCAATAGTCCGCTTGACGTGAAAGTCGAAGAACTTGATTTTTCATATCGAACCGGAGGAGTGGTGCTCGACAACGTAGACATTTACATACCGGCCGGAATCTCAGTTGCTGTTGTTGGTGAAACAGGTTCAGGAAAGACAACTTTTGCTAAATTACTTACTCGTTTAGCTGACCCAACAAGTGGACGGATACTTGTCAACGGTCAAGACCTTAAAGAAATAGATTCCGATCACAGGCACAGAACAATACGGATGGTCCCACAAGACGGTTTTCTTTTTGACACCAGTGTGATCGAGAATGTTCGTTTTGGTCGAAATGATGCTCAAAGAAGTGAAGCAGAGGAAGCCATTGATGATCTAGGACTATGGCCTTGGATAGAACAACTACCCGAAGGATTGGAAACTCGTGTTGGTGAAAGAGGTGAATCTCTTTCAGTGGGAGAAAGACAATTGGTGGCATTAGCTAGAGCGCAAGTAGCAGACCCAGGATTATTGATTTTAGATGAAGCCACTTCGGCAATTGACCCTGAAACGGAACAGATGTTGGAGGTTACGTTAGAACGATTAGCGCAAGGTCGCACTACGGTAAGTGTCGCTCATCGGATATCAACTGCTGAACGGGCAGATTTAATTTTGGTTTTTGATAAAGGCAAGATAGTTGAAAAAGGAGAACACTCTGACTTAGTCAACTTAGAAGGAATCTATTCGAAGCTTTACGAATCTTGGATAGGTAACACAAGAGAAGTGTGAAAAAAGTAACAAAGCGATTTGATTGTGATTTTTTACACCAATTTAAGAATTTAGAAAGTATTCTCAGGTGAACGCAAAAATAATTAAATGGAGTAGATCTTGAACCAGAATCCAATTCGAATAGCTGTAACAGGAGCTGCAGGTCAGATCGGCTATAGCCTCGTTTTTCGCATAGCTAGCGGTCAGCTTTGTGGCCCGAATCAGCCCGTCATTCTTCAACTGTTGGAGATACCACCTGCAATGGGAGCATTAGAAGGAGTTGCGATGGAACTTGATGACTGCGCTTTTCCTTTATTGCAAGAAATAGAGCTTGCAGATCAAGCAGAAAATGCTTTTGACGGAGCCAATATTGCTTTATTGGTTGGATCTAGACCAAGAAGTAAAGGTATGGAGCGCAAAGACCTTTTAGAAGCAAATGGTGAAATTTTTACTGGCCAAGGGGAAGCATTAAACGCAAAAGCAGCAGAAGATTTACGTGTATTAGTAGTAGGGAACCCAGCGAACACTAATTGTCTAATTGCGATGAATAATGCGCCCGATATACCTAATCAAAGATTTTCGGCTATGACTCGTTTAGATCACAACAGGGCTATCACTCAAGTTGCTCATAAGTTAGAAATTCCTACAACAGAGATAACTAAAATGACCATTTGGGGAAACCATTCTGCAACCCAGTATCCGGATTTATTTAATTGTAAAACTTCTGACAAATCTGTTGCTGAAGTGATAGATGATCAGAATTGGCTAGAAAATACTTTTATCCCTTCAGTGCAACAAAGAGGAGCGGCCATCATTGAAGCACGCGGTGCTTCAAGTGCAGCTTCAGCTGCTAATGCTGCGATTGATCATGTCAGAGACTGGATTGATGCAACCTCTGCAAATGATTGGGTGTCAATGGCTGTATGTTCTGATGGCAGCTATGGTGTCGAAGAAGGTCTAATTTCATCTTTCCCGGTCACATGTTCGAATGGGGATTGGGAAATTGTTACCGATCTTAAAATAGATGACTTCTCAAAAATGAAAATCGACGCTTCGGTGCAAGAATTGTCTGAAGAGCGAGACACTGTTTCTGATTTGAAACTAATTTAAAAATCAGTTTTACATCCAGTTAACAGAATCACCTTTTTTAACTAAACAATCGTTTATAACAGACCCTGTAACACCACCGCGCCATTCAGGTTTCAAAGCATCGCGGAGTCCGTCGGACACCTCGTTCATTAGTTTGCATGGAACTGTCTCACCTGTCACTTTAATTTTCAGTTCACCGATTTGAAGAATCTTTCCGATGGTTTCTTCAAGCTCCACGCCGCTTACGATAAAATTTGCTCTTCGTTCTCCAGGGTCAACAGATTTCCCGATACTTTCAGTTGCTGCTTCCCAGCTTTCTTTTGACAGAACAGTTACTTGTCGATCTGCATGGGGCTCTTTTGCAGAATCCTTGATTCCTTCACCCGCTCTAACTTCTGCTTCGGTTAGTGCAACCATTGGTTCACCATGGTTTTTTTTCAACCAAATTTCTAATAATTCGCCCATATGTAAAAGCTACTAGTGTTTTTGGATATTGGTAACTGTCATATCACGGATTGTTGCAAACACGTCTTCGAGTTGTTCGAACATTCCTGATGCTTCAATAAGCTTTCTTGGGTCACCACCTATTTGCATCGTTCCTTCAATTATTGCATTTAAAGGATTTATCGTTCCTTTAAATAATGAAATCGCTACTGATCTATCGGTTTCAAACCAAACATCGGGTTCATGGTTATTACCAATGTAAATTTCGATTACACCCTTGTCGATATTGATTTGCCAGACAAAAGTTTCCTCTTCGACAACTCTGTACTCGATCACAAGCTCGGTTTCAGTTGTAGCTTCTTTAAAACCTTTGTGAGATTGGGCAGTATTGTTTAATTCCTCTACCCATTCCTCTGATAGGTGCACGATTTTTCTCACTGTTCAATCTTACGCTCACTCGTAACAGATCTCTTCGGATCTTCCTAGTACTCTTAAATAATGGAAAAGATTGGTATTGGGCAAAAAACCTATGATTATGAAATTATTAGAGGATTTTGGAAACGTTTAGAGGGTCCAGAAGATGTTCTTGACTTAATGGATGCAGGAACCGACGGTGTCATTGCAGTAATAAGAGATGCAGGCGCCACTTTCTTATCTCCTATTTTTGATGACTTATCTGGAGTAATTTGCACAGGAGGTACAATCAGAAGCCATATTGGGATAGTTAGTCGCGAATTTCAAATTCCAGGTTTGATAGCGGCTGAGTTTTCTCATGAACCTGAAAACGGGACTGAGATAATCCTCGATGGAACCGAAATCACAGGTTCAATTTATTTAGCTGATTGATATGAATAAAACTATAGAAGTAAACAATTACCTAAGATCAATAAACCCAGTCTCAGCGCATCTTATGGCTGAAAGGACGGGCTATTCGTCTCAACTAATTCCAGTTACTTCTTATGTAACCGTTTCCGCTATTGAAGCTTTTTTACGATATCCGGAAGCGATAAAAGTTATAACTGCATCGATGCAACCAGAAGAGATCGGTCGGGAAGCAAGAAGACCAGGTTGTCAAGCGAATTCAGTTTTTCTTTGGGGAGTAGCGAATTTTTGGTTGATCGGAAGAAACATAATGTCTTTGATCGATCAATCTTTAGATGATGTTTCAAATGCACACACAGTTTTGGATTTTTGGGGACGCGTGTCTCGTTCATACAGAGGTGGTGAATTCTTACATTCTGCCGAGAATGACAACAGGATAAATGTATTGGAATCAGCCCAATTAGAACTCTTCCAACAAGCCCTACGCCCCGTTGATGATGACAGGAAAGCTTTGATAAGACGTTTGAATGCAACTTTAATTAACTACCTTTTTTTACTTTATTTCGACACCCGAGTAGGTCATGGCGATACCGGACCATACAAATTAGAAGACGGTAGAACAATGATTGTCCGGGATTATTACAGACTTGCTAAAAGTGATTTCTGGTGGTCAGAGGTCGCTTCTGATTTACCTTATGAAGACCTGACAGCAGTTTTTGTATTAGACCCTGAAGTTCAAGTAACGGTTACAGATTTTGGAACTTCAGTGACAACGCCAGAAGATTATTTGAATCATTTGAGTTCATTTGCGATCTTTACTAACAAAAATGGACAACTCGAACCGATAGATGACGATCAGTTTGAAACCTTTGTTTCAGAAGTAAAAAAAGTTCAAAAAATTCATTATAGAAATATTGTTGATATGAGTCGAGATGATCGTATTAAGTGCGGTGCCTATGTTTATTTTACTTTTTTGAGACCTTTTGCTCAAATGGCCGGAGTTGAGGAAGAAATCGACTGGGATTGTCCACGTGATATTTCAAAAGACCTTTACCCTCTAGTCACTGCTGAGGTTGAACCCCCACAACAAGATCCCAATAATGATCCGTACCCTTATTATGAGGAGATTAATATATGAGTGTTCCAAGACCTGCCGATGAAAAACGTCACGAAAAAGGACCAGAAAGACTTTGGAGTGAATCCTGGTACATGGACTGGTTCGATGATGCAGGCAAGAATGGAGGGTACGTACGGCTTGCTGTGTGCTCCAACCTTAACGAATGCTGGTTCTGGTGTTGCATAGTAGGTCAAGATCAGAAACCTGTTTTTATTGTTGACCATGAAGCAGCAATTCCTGAACAGCCAGGATTAGAAATTAGATCTACAGGTTTATGGGCAGATTTAGCAGTTGAAAGCCCGCTTGAGTATTTCAGCGTAGGTATTGAAGCATTCGGAGTTGTTTTAGATGACCCCACAGAAGCTTATGGAGACATGAGAGGTGAGAGGGTCCCCGTCGGGATTGATCTGGGTTGGGCTACTGATTCTCACGAAAATGAAAATGATGGAGCAGAACCTTGGGCATTTCATTATGACGTAACTACCCGATATGAAATTCCGTGCAGAGTTTCAGGTGAAATACAAATAGGTGAAACAAAGTCTCAGATAGACGGATGGGGTCAACGGGATCATTCATGGGCAGAAAGAGATTGGTGGGATAAAGGATGGACTTGGTTCTCAGGACGTTTCGATGACGGATCAAGGTTCCATGCGGTGTCGGTAGAGGGACATGATGCGGGAATCGGGTATTACTCCTCTCCTGATGGACTCATTGCAGAATATAGGGTTGCATCGAACCCACAATTAGGAGAAGAAGGAATCCCAACAAGCGGTCATGTCAAACTTGGAGAAACAATTATTGAATTTGAACCAATTGGATGGGCGCCTGTTCTTCTAACAGATCCTGACAATGGCCGCATTTCACGTTTTCCACGCGGCCTGGTTTCTATACAAACTAACGATGGCCGCAAAGGTCATGCGTGGATCGAGTTTAACCAACCTCAAAGATAATTAAGAATTACTAATTTTGGGTTTCGTGGACCTTTTAGAAACTGAATCAATTATTAGAACAATTCCGAAAGCTAAAAAACCTAAAAGCAGAGGTGTGAGAAAATTGTTCGAATTAGGCCAGTCAATGTTTGTTCCAGAAAGTATTTCATTACCATCTTCGTTAATCACACCGACTCCATTAGGCCAAGGCCATAGAACCCTTGATGATCCAAGCATCAAACCAATTAAACAAGACAGAACTATGTCTTTATGTTTATCTAATAGGAACTTTAATAGAGTAGAAAAAACTGCAAGTCCAATAACCGCACCGAGCGAAAGCATCGAAAGTTTCTCAAAGTCTTGATTATCAATCGCAGTTAAAACAGAAGCATAATTTCCCATTATAAGAAGCAAGAATGCGCCGGACACTCCTGGGAGTATCCATGCGCAAATAGCAATGAATCCTGAAAGAAAGAAGACCCATGAAGATGGGTTTTCAAAAGCACTAGATCGAAAACCCAATAGAGCGAAGAAAAGAATTGCTGTAGATAATGAAAATATAATCTTTTGCAAATTCCAATAATTTATTAGTGAAAAGGCGATAATTGCAGATGCTGTTACCAGACCGAAAAATAAACCTGACATTGGTTCAGGATGCTCTTCAAGTAGATTGACCATAGGTCCTGAAACTGAAACAATCGTTACGAACATCCCAGCAATAACTGGAATCAGGAAGAAGAAGTTAACTTTTTTGAGTTGTTGGATGAATCCTGAGAAGTCTCCCTTCAGGATTTTTCCTAAACTTAAAGCACAATTGCTTATGTTTTCTAGAAGTTGTTCGTAGATGCCAAGGACTAGAGCGATTGTTCCTCCAGATACTCCAGGCACAACATCAGCAATTCCCATAGCAATTCCTCTAAGGAGGTTGTTAGTGAGTTTTTTTAAGCGGAAAAAGATTAAGACAATATTATTCATCGTTTTTAAAACTCGACAGAAAGGGAGTCAATGCTTCAATTATCTGTTGTGGGGCGCGAATCGGTTTCCCCTCACGGTTAGTGATTGCAACTCTGACACGCTGTGTAGCCACTACATCGGTCTCATCCATGATTTGCTGCCACCACAAAGATGAAGCTCTACGAATTTCCATAATTTCAGTTTTTATTGTGAGAAAAGAACCTGCTTCCACAGGTTTTAGAAATGCTGTCTCTATTTGCGATACGACGAACCTAAAGTTATTTTTCTCAATTTCATGCAGAGCTAAGCCAGCTTGTTCAAGCATTTCTATACGACCGGTTTCAAATAACTGAACATAGGCAGAATGATTTAAATGACCGTAAGGGTCTAATTCGTAGAAACGAACTTTTACTTTATGGCTATGTGGCACAAAATTACGTTAGTCCGAGATAGAGGTTCTTTGGCGGCGTTCTAAATAACAACAAGAATTTATTGTTCCTTAGTTGAAAGGGTTACTATTTTCTGCCCCATCAGAGGGGGAAATTCTGCCGGCTTTATACCAATAGACTCCACAAAGTACAAGAAGGCCGATGCCTATTCCGAGTAGAGCACAGACAAATCCGATGATCAAAAATGGTAGAAACCAAGATTTTTTAAGTTCAGGTCTTTTTCGAATATCTAAAAGGAATTTAATCCAAAATGCTATTCCAACAAACCAGATAATTGTTGCTACTGGACTCATAATATATTTTATCTCTACTTTCGTTAACGTTGCCCAGACAGAGCACGGTTTTTGACTTTTGCTTTCATGTAGTCGCGATTCATGAAAGCAATAAAGTCAAGATTTATCTCTTTAGGGCAAGCCTCATGGCATTCTCCATGGTTTGTGCAAGAACCAAAAAATTCTTCCATAGTTCCAACCATCATTTCAGTTCTTTTCCATCTTTCAGGCTGACCTTGAGGCAATGATGCCATATGAGCAAGTTTGGCGGATGTAAATAACTGTGCAGCAGAATTTGGACAGGCAGCTACACAGGCGCCGCATCCTATGCATGCAGCTGCATCAAAAGCTTGATCGGCAGCTTCTTTCGGAACTGGGGTTAGATTCGCATCAGAAGCTGCACCAGTGTTGACAGATATGTAACCTCCTGATTCGATAATTTGGTCAAAAGGGGATCTATCTACTACCAGATCTCGAATAACCGGAAAAGAAATTGCTCTAAAAGGTTCAATAACAATTTCGTCACCGTCAGAAAATTCACGCATATGCAATTGGCAAGTTGTTGTCGCTTTTCTAGGTCCGTGAGCCTGTCCGTTTATCATCACTCCGCAAGTGCCGCAGATTCCTTCGCGGCAGTCACTTTCAATAGCAACAGGTTCAAGTCCTTGACTGTTTAGATCCTCATTGAGAAGGTCTATCATTTCCAAAAAGGAAGCTTCAGTTGTTATTTTCTGAGTGTATTCTTCGAAATAGCCCGATTTTTCAGGACTCTCTTGGCGCCAAATCTTTAAATTCACGGTAATTACTTCTGACATTTTTTTCTCACTTATAGCTTCGTTGGGTAGGGGTCACATTTTCGAAATCGAGTTTTTCAACATGCCGAGTTTGTAAATCTTCTTTTCCATTCCATTCCCAAGCAGCTACATGAGCAAAATTATCGTCGTCTCTTTGAGCTTCACCCTCAGGGGTTTGGTGTTCTTCTCTAAAGTGTCCGCCACAAGACTCTTCTCGCTTTAGAGCGTCATGTGCCATTAATTCTGCTAATTCGAAGAAATCTGAAACCCTTCCTGCTTTCTCCAAGGAAAGATTTAAAGTATCTGCGCTACCCAAAACTCGCACGTCGTTATAAAACTCTTCCTTCAGAGCACCAATTTCAGAAACCGCTTTTTCGAGGCCTTCCTTGTTTCTGCTCATTCCGATGTGATTCCAAACAAGTCTTCCAAGCTCTCTATGGAAATAATCGACTGAGCGAGTGCCATTAATTGAAAGCCATTTTGCGGTTTCGTCTTCTATAGCATTCACAGCATTTGTGAAAACCGGATCATCGGTTGAAACTGCTGGTTCACCTAGTTGATCTGCCAGACCGTCACCAATTGTGTATGGAAGAACAAAATAACCATCGGCTAGACCTTGCATTAGGGCACTCGCACCTAAACGATTCGCACCATGGTCAGAGAAGTTAGCTTCGCCTATGGCATAGAGACCAGGAATTGTCGTCATTAGGTTGTAGTCAACCCATACACCACCCATTGTGTAATGGATTGCGGGATAAATACGCATAGGTACTTCGTATGGGTTTTCACCAGTAATGCTTTCATACATGTCGAAGAGATTTCCGTATTTTGCGGAAATAGCATCATGGCCATCTCTTCCAACAGCTGCAGAAAAATCTAGGTAAACCCCATTTTTTAATGGACCCACTCCATGCCCTTGATCAACTACATTTTTAGCGTTTCGGGAAGCAACATCTCTAGGCACTAAGTTGCCAAAAGCTGGATATCTAGTTTCCAGATAGTAATCTCTTTCATTTTCGGGGATTTCGTTAGCAGGTCTTGAATCGTCAAATGCTTCTGGAACCCATATGCGTCCGTCGTTTCGGAGGGATTCGGACATCAAAGTCAATTTTGACTGAAAATCATCACTAGCAGGAATGCAAGTCGGATGTATTTGCGTATAACAGGGATTTGCGAAAAAAGCGCCACGACGGTGAGCTCTCCATGCGGCAGTAACATTACTCATCATCGCGTTAGTGGAGAGGAAATAAACATTTCCGTAACCACCAGTTGCTAAAACAACAGCATGGGCTGAATGAGCAATGACTTCACCGGAAAGTAAGTCACGTGTAACTATTCCGCAAGCTTGGCCATCTTTGGTTACTACATCAAGTAGTTCTGCACGAGTGTGCAGTTCAACATTTCCGGCTGCGACTTGGCGCATCATTGCTGAGTAAGCACCTAATAGAAGTTGTTGTCCAGTCTGACCTCTTGCATAAAAAGTTCTAGAAACTTGAGCTCCACCAAAAGAGCGGTTATCTAAAAGGCCTCCATACTCTCTAGCAAAAGGAACTCCCTGAGCTGTTGCTTGATCGATGATATTTGTTGAGACTTCTGCGAGACGATGTACGTTGGCTTCTCTAGATCTGTAGTCACCGCCTTTAATTGTGTCGTAGAAAAGTCTGTAAACAGAATCGCCGTCGTTTTTATAGTTCTTTGCAGCATTGATTCCGCCTTGTGCAGCAATACTGTGTGCTCGACGAGGACTGTCATGGAAAGTAAAAGCTTTAACTTTGTATCCGAGTTCTCCTAGGGAGGCTGCAGCAGATGCACCGGCTAGACCAGTACCGACAACAATGACGTCGAATTTTCTTTTGTTATTCGGGTTTACCAAGTTCATTGAGAATTTATGGTTTTCCCATTTCTCTTCTAATGAACCTGAAGGCACTCGAGAATCAAGCACAGTTTTGTTATTAGTTGCCATGATTTAGTGATCCTCTAGTTGTTTTGTAAGGCATGCCAAAATTTCATCAGTATTGCCAATACTTACTTGGCATAGGCGTTCTTCTTCATCGATCAGATTTGCCTGTGTCATAATTGGAAAACTTAGATTTCCTAAAAGGATCAACCCAGCAAAGCTTGCAGCAAATCCTTTACGCAAATGGTTGTATTTAGGATTGTTTATTCCGAGGCTCTGAAACATTGACCAGGCTCCATGAAAGATATGCCAAGCTAAAGCCATGTTTGCTATTACATAAAAAATTGCGACTGGGATTCTGGAAAGCGAAGAGTAGAGGTTGTGGTATGGGTCGCCGGGAACAAATTCGCTACCTAGCCACCATCCCCAAGTCAGATCTGCAAGGTGGTAAATAAGAAATAAAGCAATTATCGGACCAGTCCAACGCATTGTACGACTCGCATAACTTGCAGCTATGTATTCTCTTCCGCCTGCGTATTTTTTTTCTCCACCCTGGAAAGAAGCATTTAGACTCGATTTTCTACTCATCTCTTTCAAAGTGATGGCTGAATGAAGATGTAGTCCAAACATAACCATCAGACCTAATCTCAACAGCCACAAAATTAGTGAACGTGGCAATATTCCACTTCCAAGATTTCTCAGAGACTCTGCGTATTCGTGCATTTTTGCAGGACCTTCGTATACGTGAAGATTTCCGATCATATGAATTAGAACGAAACCTAAAAGCCCTATTCCCGTAACAGCCATTACCCATTTTCTGCCGACAGCTGTTTGGTAAAGATTTAGAGGGAAAGGCCATTCGCGACGACGGTCTCGAATGGGTTTCACTCGGTACCGTTCACTAGTTGTTTGGGTCATGGTATCTCCCGACTTAAGCCGGTTTCTCTGGGCAAAATGACACTTAAACGCTACTTTAAACGCTACTTTAAACGCTACCTGAGAGTACCTCTCAGTAGATGTATCCATGCAAAAGGTCACAGTATAAATTTGGTAAGTCCCTACAAAACGGGCTTTATTGACAAAGAGTTACAGATAAACCTAGGGATTAGGTTGAAAAATTTATATTCGCTTCGTTCCGGCATTTAAATAAGGCAAAAGGATCGCTAGGGTTCCGCCATGGGCAATTTGTTCTCAAGAAATAGGAATATTCAAAGACCAACCACTTTAGGTGGGCTCAAATCTAGTGGTTGGGAATCAGTTCCAGTAAAAGAAGAACTCAGAAGGAATCTGGTTAAAAGAATTCGAAACGAAGAGTCATTATTTTCAGGAGTCCATGGCTACGAAGATACCGTTATGCCGCAATTGGAAAATGCGATACTTGCAGGACACGATGTAATTTTTCTTGGGGAGAGAGGACAAGCTAAGACTCGGTTAATACGAGGATTAATTGAATTATTAGATGAGTGGATGCCAGTAGTTGCAGGATCAGAAATAAACGATGACCCCTACTCACCGGTATCGAAGCATGCAAAAGATCTAGTAAGTCAACTCGGAGAAAACACCCCAATCGAATGGGTGCACAGGGATCTTCGTTATGGAGAAAAATTGGCAACCCCTGACACCTCCATAGCTGATCTGATAGGTGAAGTGGATCCAATTAAAGTTGCTGAAGGTAGATATCTTTCAGATGAATTAACTCTTCATTATGGTCTGGTGCCACGTACAAACCGTGGACTATTCGCGATTAATGAACTTCCAGATCTAGCGGAGAGAATCCAAGTAGGACTCTTGAATGTTTTGGAAGAACGAGATATTCAAATAAGAGGTTACAAAATCAGACTTCCGCTTGACGTTGTTCTATTCGCATCAGCCAACCCTGAGGATTACACAAACCGGGGTCGGATCATTACGCCTCTTAAGGATCGTTTTGGTTCGCAGATCAGAACTCACTATCCAACTGAACCAGAAATAGAAATGGACATAGTTGAACAAGAAGCATCTATCCCATCAGTCGGTGAATTAGATGTGAACATTCCAAGTTTTATGACCAGAGTGATAGCTGTTTTGACACAGGAAGCACGTAACAGTCCTCATCTAAACCAAAGATCTGGAGTATCAGTTCGTATGAGTGTGACCAACCAAGAAGCAATGGTTGCCAATTCTGTACGACGTGCATTACGGAATAAAGAAAAAGAAGCTGTTCCTAGGATTTCAGATTTAAATGCATTAATTGCTGCAACGGCCGGCAAAGTAGAAATTGAAAGTCTCGATGAAGAACGTGATTCTGAAATTGTTAATCAGCTATTAAATGAAGCTGTATTAAATGTTTTCAGAGATCTTGTTCCTGCTGAGTTTCATCAGTCGATTATCGAAGCTTTTGAGAATTTGGAAGGAATTTCAACCGGTGAAGACATTCGATCAGATGAATATCAGGATGTAGTAAATTCGAAAGTCCCTGCACTTGAACCAGCAGTTAAAGCCGTTTTAGAAGGTAGTAATTCAAATGGGTCGGCGATGACAGCTAGTGCCGTTGAGCTAATCCTCGAAGGGCTTCATTTGTCGAAGAGACTAAATAAATATGCTTCGGGTGCTAGAGCAAGTTACGCCGCACGCACATAATTTTTTTCACGAATTAATTTCGAGTCATAACTCCATTATCGAAAACGACTCTGTCTCCAACACGTGTCTGGAATAAAACTTGATCCGATTCTTCCCAAGCGTGGATTTCTAATACCTCACCCGGCATTACAGGTGATTTGAATCTTCCGCCCATACTTCCAAAACGTGCAGGATCGGAGTCACACAAGGCATGTAATAATGCTCGTCCAGTAAAACCATAGGTACATAGTCCATGGAGTATTGGTTTTTCAAATCCTGCTGCTGAAGCAAATGAAGGATCTGAATGCAAAGGATTACGGTCACCATTTAATCTATAAAGAAGAGCTTGATCATTTCTTGTTTCATATGAGACTGTATGGTCAGCTTCACGATCCGGTAGGTTCCATTCAGTTGTAGGGCCACGATCTCCACCCCAACCTCCTTCTCCCCCGATGAACAAACCTGATTTTGTACTCCACATGGGATTTCCGTCAGTGTCTGCGACATCTGTTTCTAGGTAGACAAGCGCAGCTTTACCTTTGTCATAGATGGGACCAATTTTTCCAGTTGATACTGCAGTCCCAGCTGCTGGAAGAGGTTGATGCAAGGTGATTGCCTGTTCAGCATGAAGAAGATTAACCGGATTGAAGTCCCCAAAACTAGGAGTACTCCCGCCTCCCATAACTACAACTTGTGTGGGAAAAGCTACTTGATTTACTCCGTTACTGTTCTCGGTTGTGAACTCGAGTTCGAAACCTGTTGGATCGGAGACCCCAGCTCCTACACCAAGTGCGTACAACAAACTATCTTTCGATGTCCATGAAAATTCTGCAGGTTCTCCGACGGAGCCTGAAGCATCTGGATTAATTGGCATTGTTCCCTCCTACTGTCTAAATATGAATCTACGTACCTTGAAGCTCATAGCCAACAAGAGTGATAAATAGAATCACAAGTTGTCTCTATTAGAGTGTTTTCATAATGAATTTGTTCCCAGAACTGATCGACGAAAACTCACTAAGAGAATGGTTTGACACGCAAGGACTCGGACGAGGCGAAGAGATTTTTTTTGAACGTGTAAAAGCTGGTGAATCAAACGAAGTTTTTATAGTTAAACGTTCTGATAATTTTTGGGTTCTACGCAGACCTTCATTAGTTCCTTTGTCTTTCGATGGTTCTAACAGAATTATGGAGAGAGAGTTCAGATTCCAATCAGCGCTAGAAGGAACGAAAGTACCTCATGCTAAAGCGATCTCCTTATGTACTGATATTTCGGTAACAGGTTCTTTTTTCTATGTAATGGAATGGGTGGATGGTCTAGTGCCTTCTGATCCAATCCCTGAAGAATTGGGTGGCACTGATGCTTATTATGAAATTTCCATTCAGCTTCTTAGTGCATTAGGAGAATTAGCGTCAATTGACTATGAGAATTCTGGATTAGCAGATTTAGGACGACCGGAAGGTTTTTTAGAAAGACAAGTGGGACGGTGGAAAAGCCAACTCGACTCATATCAAAAAAGGGAAATACCTGGGATTGATGACGTTGCGAAATGGTTAGATGAGAACAGGCCAAAAAACTCAATCTCCGGGATAATGCATGGTGATTACAACTTTCATAACATGCTTTTTTCTAGAGGTAGAAATACTAGTTTGTTAGCTGTTTTAGATTGGGAAAATGCAACTATAGGTGACCCTCTCATGGATTTGGGATATTTGATGGGGACGCTCAATTTTGAAAACAAGAACATGCCTACTAGATCACAAGCAGTTTCTCTATGGGCTGACCGGTCAGGAATCAAACCAGATTCACTTGGTTGGTATGTAGTGATGAGCAAGTTCAAACTTGCCTGCATGTTAGAAGGTGTCTACGTCCGACAAGTCGAAGACGCAACAAGAGAGACAACACCTTTTTTAGGTGAAATGGTGGTCAAGCTTATTGATCAAGCAATTCATTTTATTCCTGAAGCTGAAGAGTGGTAAGAAGAAATCTTTCATAAATAATCTAGGTTTATTAATCAGTAAAAAATTTAAATTTTGTCCGCTAACTATTGATTAGATGGTATGAAAGTAAGTTCTATCAAATAACAGTTGAGTGGCATTTGGAGATTTAGTGGACAGTAATAGTAAATATCCAGTTGGGGTTCGCCGTTTCACTTACTCGAAGTGGGACGGTACTCAACAAATTTCCGAATTAGACGCTAATTCTTTAATGGATGCTTTGGGAGATGAGCTAATTGAAAACGGAGATCCCAATTCAGCCTTACGAAGGTTGATGCAAAGAGGTTTAGATTTTGAAGGTGGACACTTAGAAGGTTTAAGAGAGATACTGCAGAAATTGCGTCAAAAAAGACAAGAAACTATCGAACAGCACAATTTGGGTGGTATTTACGATGAAATTAATGAAGCGTTAGAACAAGTAATGTCAACTGAGCGAGAATCGCTTGATGCAGTGGAAAATCGATTCAGAGATGATGAAAGACAACAAGGAATCAATGAAGAAGCATTGCAGTCTAGACGTGATCAACTTGACATGTTGGAACATGAAAACCTAGCGAGTCGAGTGAAAGGTTTAGGCGATTATGACTTTACTTCAAATACCGCAGCACAAAGGTTTGAGGAGCTTGTAGACGATTTACGTGAGCAATTGATGCAACAAGCAATTGATCAAATGGCTGGTGAAATGAAGAATATGAGTTCGGAAGACATGTCGAGAATGAAAGACATGTTGTCTGCTTTGAATCAGATGTTAAATCAACATCAGGAAGGTGAGACTCCGAACTTTGAAAAATTCATGGAAGACTTTGGTGATTTTTTTCCTGAAAATCCCGAAAACTTTGAAGAACTTTTAGAGGTTATGGCTCAGAGAATGGCCACAATGTCACAAATTCTAAATTCTATGACTCCTGAGCAAAGAGCACAGTTAGAAGAGCTTTCAGAGCAACTTTTAGAAGACATGGATTTGCGTTGGCAGATGGATCAATTAGCTGAGAATCTGAGGGAAGCTTTTCCGAAAATGGGTTGGGAACAATCAGTCGAATTCCAAGGAGAGGATTCTTTAAACCTTCCAGAAGCAATCCAGACTTTTGAAGATCTCTCAGATCTAGATCGATTAGATCAAATGTTGAGAAATGTTTCATCACCAGGAGCGTTATCAGAGGTAGATACTGAAAAAGTACGAGAACTCTTAGGAGATGAATCTGCAGAGAGTCTTGAACGGCTTGCAGAAATGAGCAAAATGCTCGAAGAAGCTGGATTAGTTGAAAACAAAGATGGTCAACTTAGTTTGACTCCCAAAGCAATTAGAAAACTTGGTCAGAATGCTTTAGGGGATCTTTACCGACGGATTTCTAAAGATCGTGCCGGTAGGCACAATGCTGAAAAGACCGGTGCAGGTCACGAACGAGACTATGCGACCAAAAGCTACGAGTTTGGAGACCCATTTAACCTGAATATCGAACGGACAGTCAGAAACGGGCTTATTCGAAATGGTTCAGGAATACCTGTAGATATTAAACCTGAAGATTTCGAAATTGAACGAACAGAAGCAACCGTCCAAGCTTCAACAGTTTTGATGCTTGACCTTTCACTTTCAATGCCGATGCGTGACAATTTTTTACCCGCAAAGAAAGTAGCTATGGCTTTGAACTCCTTAATATCAGGTCAATTCCCTAGAGATTTTTTAGGTGTTGTCACGTTTAGTGAAATTGCTAGAGAGATACGACCAGAAAAACTGCCGGAAGTCTCCTGGGATTATGTATACGGAACAAACATGCAGCACGGCTTAATACTTGCTAGAAAGATGTTGGCTAAGCAGAGCGGCACGAAACAAATAATAATGGTTACAGATGGAGAGCCAACGGCACACATAACTGAAGACGGCTACCCTTTTTTCAATTATCCACCCTCGCAAGAGACAATCGAAAAAACCCTTTTAGAAGTTAAACGCTGCACACGAGAAGATATTCGAATAAATGTTTTCATGTTAGATGCGACTCCATATCTCACACGTTTCATTGAGCATGTAACAAAAATGAATGGTGGGAGAGCGTTTTTTACGACCAATCAGAGTTTAGGGGACTATCTGCTTGTTGATTTTGTTGAGCAACGTCGAACATTTACTTCTTCAAGGTAAAACCAAAAAACTTACATTTTCAGCAATTTTTTTCTTTTTTCTTGTCGCGGTATTGCTTTTTTACTAATAACAATGGTGTAATTACATCATGGGAATCTATGCGAAAGCTGATTTAGATACTTCGTGGCAAGATGAGGCAAATTGCCTTGGTGTTGATCCTGACTTGTTTTTTCCTGAAAGAGGAGCAAGCACTCGTGAAGCTAAAGAAGTATGTCAAGGATGTGTAGTTAAAGACGATTGCCTTGAGTTCGCGTTGCAGAACGGCGAGAAATTTGGAATTTGGGGCGGAATGAGTGAAAGAGAGAGACGTCGAATTAGACGCCAACGTGCTCTCGAAAGAACTGCTGCTGCTGAACGCGTTGCAGAAATTGAAAGATTAACCGATCATCGAAGTGCTTAAGCACCTCACCTAGAGTCATACGCGGCTAACCTTAAATTATGAACACATTTGCGTTTTTAAGCAGCAATGAATTAATAATCGTTCTGATCGTGGCAGTCGTTCTTTTCGGCGGCAGCCAACTTCCTAAACTGGCTCGAAACCTTGGACGCGCACAACGTGAACTCCAGGAAGGAATGGCTGAAGGTTCTAAGGAAGACAGTGACGATAACGAAAATAAAGACGAATCTTCTTAACAAAAGAATTTATATTCTCCTGAAGTGTTCTTATCGGTAAACTTTTGCCTACGACTAAATAAGGGAAAGATGCTCTCATGAGTGACATCAGCGAAGATCAAGTTCAGCAAGCTCCAGTAGGCGAAGTTCAAGTAATTTATCTTGGACCAGCCGCTCCTCACTGGGAGGTGCGATCTGGATTTGGTGATCCCAAAATGGTTGAGTCTTTTCAAGATCGCATCAGCGCCCGACTTATGCTTCTCCCACCACATGACCCGCAATTCAGAAGAAATCGCGAACGTATAAATCGTGATGCAGAACGCGAAAATGTTCTCATCACATGGGATTTAGGTTATGTCGAGGAAGAAGAACAAGAAGGTCGATAAATTTTTTAAGCCGCTGGTCTAAGTTGGCGACGTTCTTTTCTAATTCTGCGACGCTGCCTTTCAGAACAACCACCCCATACACCGTGATTGATTCGACAAGTTAAGGCGTATTCCAGACATAGGCTTGTTACCGGACAGCTTTCGCAAATACTTTTCGCGATTTCAACACCTACTCCATCACTTGGGAAAAAAGCATCAGGACTGGTATCTGCACAGTTACCTTTCGACATCCATTTCGTATTCATTAAAATCAGTCTCCTATTTTCGCTTGCAGATCTATTTCTCTCACAAATGACATAAAACTGGCGTAAAAATAGAAAATTTTCGATTTTATTTTCTGAATAGAAGACAATGTTTTTACATAATGTTTTGTATTCTTTTACTGAAAGGTTGAAATTTAACTCGTCCAACAATTTGTTAAAAGGATTCTTTTGAAAACAGCTGCTTCCGCATTTTCGAAAAAAATTTCTACCAAATGGGAAATCCCGACTCTTTTAAGAGCTCTTTTCGTAATAGCACTTCTTTATCTTTTCTTAACGGGTGTCGAACTACTCGGTGGTGGTTTCAAAAACCTAGGGAAAGATCTTGTCGACGGCCTTTTTGAAGGTGTCTCAAATCCTGTTGGAGGACTTTTTGTCGGATTATTAGCAACAGTACTTGTTCAGTCTTCGTCAGTATCAACATCAGTAATTGTTGGATTAGTAGCAGCAGGTGTTGTAAATACTGGAGATGCAGTACCAATGATTATGGGAGCAAACTTAGGAACCACAGTTACTAACACTTTGGCTTCGCTGGGACATGTGCGGCACGATATTGAATTTAAACGTGCTTTTGCCGCTGCAACTGTTCATGACTTTTTTAACATTCTGGCAGTTATAGTTTTTCTTCCGATCGAACTAATTACCGGTTATTTATCGTCCACAGCAACCTGGTTAACGGATACCCTCATTGGCTCATCGGGTAGTGATTTTAAAAGTCCATTAAAAGAGGCCGTAAAACTTCCTGCAAAATGGGTAAAAGAACTCCTTTCTAGTATGGGAAGCCACGGAGACATCAAAGGTGTTTTGATGATTGCAATTGGCTTGTTATTTATCTTTATATCTTTGGCTTACATTACGAAAAATATGAGACTACTTGTTGCTGATCGTGTAGAAACAGCAATTAATCACGCTTTAGGAGCAGGTTCTGGAATGGTTGCCATATTGCTTGGAGCTATCATCACAATTTCGGTGCAATCGTCTTCTATAACAACGTCAGTTCTTGTGCCACTCGCAGCTTCGGGTGTGCTAACTCTCCAAAATATTTATCCAGTTACCTTGGGAGCAAATGTAGGTACCACAGTTACAGCTCTTCTCGCGTCATTAGCTACTGGAAGCCCAGCAGCAGTGACTGTCGCCATTGTCCATACTTTATTTAATATCAGCGGAATTATTGTCTTTTATCCATTTCAAAAATTAAGACAAATACCCATTAATTTAGCTAACAGAATTGCAGATATTGCCGTAGAACGCCGTTCTTTAGCTCTTGCATACACGCTAATAGCGTTTGTAATCGTGCCTCTTTTAGGGGTTTTAATACTGAGATAGAAAATATTAGAGAACACCTAATAAATAGAAAGTAAGATTTATAACAACATAGGAGAAAATTATGGTGATGAGTTTCTTTCGCCGCCCAGAGGAAAGCGGACTCGAAAACGTAGAGGCGCAAGTTCAACGAATGGTAAATGATGCGCGCCATACTTTTGATCTTGCTCTTAGTGCCGTAACAGGTGGTGCTGTCGAAACAGTAGCCGATGAGATAAGAACAACAGATAGACAAATTAATTCGACTGAAATTGAGATCCGTCGAGCTTTAATAGTTCATGCTTCTGTTCATGGAGGAATTGACACGCCGGAAGTTCTTGCTTTTATGAACATGATTAAGGACATCGAGCGTATTGGTGATTACAACAAAAATATTTTTGATCTTGCAGAAGAGGGAGTTTCTTTTACAGAATCTCCAGAACTTGAATCGATTATTTCCATACGCGACGAGGTTTCTTCTCGAATTTCATCAATGGGTGAAATCTTAAGCGTACGAGATGAAGACAGGGCACATATTTTTATCGAACGAGGAGATGAACTTAGACGAGATTTCGATCAACGAGTTACTGAACTTGTTCACTCGACCGAAGCTGCGGTTACAGCTGTACCCAGAGCTCTGCTCTTTCGTTTTTTGAAAAGAGTAACTGCACATTCATCCAATGTTGTTTCCGCAGTAGTAATGCCAGTAGATCAACTCGATTATTTTGATGAATCAGAAGATACAAGAAGTTAAAAACATAATCAGAAAAATTTCTGATTAAAGAACTGACAAAGGTTAACTTTAAATTTTACGATCCAAATTGATTTGTATTTCATTTTTTAGAAGTATAAAGAATGATCAATCAACTAAAAGAAGTGCTAATTGAAATTTCTTATTACTAATGATGACGGAATTGATTCAAAAGGTCTATACGCGCTAGCTCAAGTAGTCACAGAACTTGGATTTGAAGCTGTTGTAGCGGCACCTTCAAAAAACATGAGTGGTGTTTCAGCTTCACTTATGCCATTTGATGATCATGACAGAGTGGCTGTAGAAGAAGTAGAAATTCAAGATCTTGAAGGTATTCAATCATTTTCAGTAGGTGCACCACCTGCATTGATTGTCATGCTTTCGATGCTTGGAGGTTTTGGAGAACCTCCTGACATGGTTGCTTCAGGGGTTAATTTAGGACCAAATACAGGTCGATCGACTTTGTTCTCAGGAACAATTGCTGCTGTAAAAACTGCAGCAAGATTTGATCGATCAGGAATAGCAGTAAGCATTAATTATCATCCCTCTGTAGATACATGCGAACATTGGGAAACAGCAAAGGAAATGACAGCTCAACCTATTCAATGGCTCACTTCAGCTCCTAAGTCAACAATGCTGAATTTAAACATTCCAAATAAACCCGTGAAAGAAGTTCTTGGGTTCCGTCAAGCAGATTTAGCCCACATAGGAAGGGTCCAAACAGTAATAACTTCTAAAGACTCAACTGGTATAGATATCGAACTTGAGCCATGTAATGACCCTGTACATGAAGGAACTGATTCGGCTCTTTTAGAAAAAGGTTATGCAACAGCTACAACACTCGAACCGTCTAAAGAAGCCGATGTAGATCTACCAACTGAAAAATGGGAATAGATCATATACCGAGTAGAAGATCAACATACTTAAATTGACGTAACCTGAAACTGTGAGCGTCAAGGAAACAAAACCCCCACTTAGTCCATTTACGAGAATGGCTATCACACACCTTTCAGGCGCAGCAGCGGACGCGATGATCGCTGTAGCGCTAGCAGGTTCACTCTTTTTTCTTGATCCAGACTCAGCAAGACCAAAAATCGCTCTATACCTACTTTTAACTATTGCACCATTCGCTATCGTCACGCCGCTCATCGGTCCTTTAATTGATCGAATTTCTGGAGGTCGACGAACAATGATTCTTATCACACTGCTTGCACGCGCAATTCTGGCAACACTTCTCGCCTTGTACATCGAAAGTCTTGCTTTGTTCCCAATAGCTTTTGGAATTCTCGTATTTCAAAAAGCTTATTCAGTGGCGAAAAGCGCCGTAGTTCCAAAATTAGTTAGTTCGGAAAGAGATTTAGTAGAAGCAAATTCGAAATTGGCACTCCTGAGTGCAGTTGGAAGTTTTTTTGGAGCTTCAATTGGGGGACTGGCTCTCCTTATAGGGTCTTCCTGGCCTGCGAAAATTGCTGTTATAGGGTTCACACTTACTTTAGTTTCCGCAGTTCAAATACCAAGAGTCACTGTTGCGACCACTCCAGCAACATCAGGAGAAAAAACAGAGTTGCGTTCAGCAGGAATAATTAATGCAGCCACAGCGATGGCAGTGCTACGAGCCGCTGTAGGTTTTATAACTTTTCTGCTTGCATTTGAATTCAGAGGTGGAGAAGAAGGTGTAGCAATGGAAGGAACAGGTCGTGCGTTAGGTGTAGCTACCGGGGTGATAAGAGATCAAGACATTCTTGGAACCCCTGGAGCTCCTGTCTGGCACTTCGGTGCTGTTCTAGCATGCGCAAGTGGAGGAGCTTTGCTTGGAGCACGAGTAGCACCACGCTTAAGAAAACTGATGGTTGAAGAAAGAATTATTTCAGGTGTCCTCTTTATAGCTTTCGCAGGAACAGTTTCTGCATCTTGGCTTCCATCAATTCTAGGAGCCATGGTTGTTTCTTTGGTATTAGCCGGGTCCGCGGGATCTGCCAAATTAGCATTCGACTCTCTCGTCCAAAGAGATGCACCGGATGCAAACCATGGAAGATCTTTCGCTCTTTTTGAAGGAAGGTTCCAACTCAGTTGGGCATTCGGATCACTAATAGCTTTATTAATCGCAATGCTGCCAATACAAGTCGGTTATTTCACAATGGCTCTCGGTGTAGGACTTGGTCTCGTTTTTTACCTACCAAGAACTAGAGAAGCTCGTAGAGCGGAAAAAATCATTACACCTGAAGAACCTCAAAAACCCGATGGACAACTTGGCTTTTGGACTAGAAGCACAGAAGAAGAAAATTAATCTCCTGTTTCTAAATCTAATCTTGCTAACCACAACCCTGGAGCATCAACCTCGCTAGGAGTCGGCAGATTGGATTCATCAACCCAAAGGCGATCTAAACCTTTGGAATCTGCTCTTTCAACAACTCCACCAATAAAAGAGACACCGCGATCAACTTGTTCTTGTGTCAGATTCAAACCCAATATTTTCTCTACAAAACGTTCAGCCTCACCAGTCTCGACACGACGTCTTCGCAGAGCTTCAGTCATCATCGGGTAAGAAGGAATTAAGTCATTACCTATTTGATCCATTGTGTAGTCAACAAACCCGATAATCACTGCAACAAGCGCTTCCAAGTAAGGTAAAAGAGCTTCTTGTTGAGGTGAACGAACCGCACCTAGCACCATTTCAGGATTTAAAACATTTTCTAAAGAAGCTAAACCTTCCAATCCTTCACCGATTTCGATTTCACCGAGTTGATCTTGAATCACTGAAGGGTCATTACTGAAACTTTCAGCATGTTGGGTCAACAATCCGCTTAGGTTTTTTCGGACATGAGGAATTCCCAGAACAGCATGATGGGTAACTTCATGGAGACAAATCCAAAGTCTTAAATCTTCTTTAGGTATACTCCAATCTTCACCAAAAGAGTCAATATTCGGTGCAACTAGAAGAATGCGATCGTCTTCACGAGGTATGGGAAGGTCGTAGGTTCCTAAACATCTACTAGCTAGATGGCCAACCATTGTTCCAGTGGTCATTTCCGCCATCATTGGGGCAAGTAAAGCCATCATTTCATTAATTTCAGATGGAAAGTCACCTAAATCTATATCGTTATCAGTCCCTATAGAAGCCAAGCCGACGAGTAAAGGTTTAAGAGCATCCAAAGAATGTGTTGCCCAACCAGCTTTAGTCACTGGTTCTATTGTTAAAGATCCGCTACGAGAAGGAGTTAGACCCGTCACTTTATTAACGTGCAGTTCCGCGACTCTTAAGAGATTCTCAAATTCCATTCGTTCAACAGGGTCAACATTAGGTTCACTAGTTCCACCAGAGGCAATGGCCATCGCGATTTGCTTAGCTGATTGTCCACCTTGTTGCGAAAAAGATTTGAATATCTCATTCAAAAATGACATATCAGAGAACGGATTGTCATCATCTGGGTTAGATGGATCGAAGAACTCCACACCTGCATCGTAGATTCAAAAAATTGTTTAGCGTTGATTTTTCAGGAAACAAAATCATAGAAATAAATCAGCATTTAACAAAAATAAAATTCTTATACCACAACGGTTAATAAAGACACGCAACCATACGCTATTCTGCTCACCATATGCGTAACATTTATTATCTACCTAAGATTTCAAAATGACGCTTTCCCCACCAACTAACAGTGACACATGGATCGGTTTGGATGATCAAACTCTTCCGGTGAAAGAGGCTCTGGAATGGGTTAACCAACCAGAGTGTGGAGCCGTCGTTCTTTTTAGCGGCAATATAAGAAACCACGCCGAAGGTCGTGCAAATGTTACAGAAATAACTTATGAATCATATGAAGAACAAGCTCTACTACGTTTAGAAAAAATTGCTGAGAAAATTCGTGAATATTGGCCAGAAGTAAGAAGAATAGTGATGTTGCATCGAATCGGAAAACTTGAAATTGGTGAAACAGCGGTAGTGGTTCTGGCCTCTTCAGCACACAGAGACGATGCTTTTTCTGCTGGACGATGGTGTATAGACACACTGAAAAAAACTGTTCCAATTTGGAAATCTGAGACTTGGGAAGATGGAAGTGACTGGGGACTTGACGCTCAACATATTACTGAATTAGAAGAAATAGATTCTTTTCAATCAGATAACGGAAACCTATGAATACGAACTTAATTTTTCTTGCAGGAACAGTTGTTATAGCCGTTATCGGTTCAATTATTCTTTGGTTGATTACGAGACCTAGAACACGTTCAACAACTCCTGGTGAATTGCAGAAGATGTTGCGACGCGGATCACAAAGAAAACCTAGACGGATGCAAAACCCGGATGGTATAAGAGTGATAGGCAGTGAAGAGAAATTAGAAACCCAAATAGAACGCGAAGATTGAAATGGCAAGAGATTTAGCTATCGACCTCGGCACAGCAAACACTCTGGTTTACGCACGAAGTGAAGGAATAGTGCTAGCGGAACCTTCTGTGATTGCATTAAATGAAAACAATCGTGAAGTTTTGGCAATGGGTTCAGATGCATGGAACATGATAGGAAGAACTCCAGCTCATATAGTTGCTCATCGACCACTACGAAAAGGAGCGATTACAGATTTTGATATAACCCAAAGAATGGTCCGGCTCATTCTTAAAAGAGCAGGAGTAAGTCGTTTTAACAAACCACGAGTCGTTATTTGTGTACCGTCAGCGATCACACCTGTCGAAAGGCGCGCAGTAACTGAAGCTTGTCGTCGAGCAGGAGCTTCAGACGCACAGCTTATCGAGCAGCCTTTAGCAGCCGCCATAGGAGCAAACCTCCCAATAAGTGAAGCCTTTGGAAGCATGGTTGTTGATATAGGAGGTGGCACATCAGAAACAGCACTACTTTCGTTGGGTGGGATAGTTGAAATAGAAGCAAAACGTGTTGGCTCTTTTGATATTGATGATGCAATTCAAAACTACATAAGGAGAGAATACGGATTAGCGATAGGTGAGAGAACAGCTGAAGAAATAAAATGGACAGTCGGTTCTGCTGCAGAAACACCAGGTGAAGGCAGAGCAGAAGTACGAGGACGTGAAATGTTTACGGGTATGCCAAAAACAGTTGTTCTGCAGCCCTATGAGATCAGAACAGCAATAGAAGAACCTGTTTCTGTGATGGTTGATTCGGTAGTTTCTTGTCTAGGTAAAGCCCCACCTGAACTCGCTCAGGATCTGTTAACCAGTGGTATTTATCTTGTAGGAGGCGGAAGTCTTTTACGTGGATTAGACAGTCGAATATCACAAGAAACCGGAGTACCGGTAGTTCATGCTGAATCACCAATGGAGTGTGTGGTGCTGGGAGCTGGTCAACTTGTTGAAGATTTTGATGCGATGCGCGCAATGTTTATGGAAGCTAGACGTTAAAAATTAGTTTGGTCGTGGTCCAATATCAACGGGGCTGATTACCCTACTTGCATCAAGTAGATCTTCAGCTATTTGTCTTACTTGCCAATCTCTGTCATTTAGAGATTTTTTAAGAGCTTCATCAACTTTCGGATCGTCAAAAGCTGCCAAAGCAATAACTGCTCGACGTCTTATCGCGGGTTTATCTTTGAGAGCTTCGAGTACGGTTGCAAGTCCCAGAGGTGAACTTATAGATCCAAGAGCAGCAACTGCGGCTTCTCTACATAGTTGATCTGAATGACTATCAGCGATAAAGCAAAGTTGATTAATTAACTCTTGAGTTGGATTTTCTTTTTCTCCCGCAGCCCAACATGCTGTTTCGACGACTAAGGAGTCCTCATCATCGAGCACATTAAGAGGAATTTCTTCAGGTCTTTTTGCTAGTAGCTCGATAGCTCTTTTGCGAACTTCAGGAGAAGGGTCATAGAAATATTTTTCCAGAATTTTTTTTGAAAGTTTTCCTAATTTTTCTAAAGAACTTAGAGCCGCTCCTCTGACCTTTGCATCCTCATCATCTAATAATGAAATCGCTAATTTATAGTCACCTGAGTGTCTAGAAAGAATAGCTTTTCTTCTATTCACAGTATTTGGGTCCACTTAGCCGATTGCCTGTTCCAAGAGGAAACCTCCTGCGAAAATAATTAAACCGATAAGAGAAGCTAAAATAATTCCTCCAAAAATAACAAAGAGTCCGAGAAGAACAAAAGATCGTAAGCGATGCCACCAACGTATTTTTGCTGATTTGCCTAAAGTGATTCGCCGCGGAGGCTGAAACCAAACTCCTAATCTAGCTACTGGACTCCATCCTTTATCTGCAGCGCGTTCAGTGCTGCCATTCGGTGGGAAAGGCGAGCTAAAGATGTGTCTCAATTTGTAAAAAATCTGAATTCCTTAAAAGTATTCTTGTAATTTAATCATGACAGTTAATACAACTGCAGTCAGGAATTTAAAAATACATTTATTAAAATGTAAAGTCTAAGAAAACGTACAGATACGGTAATCGCGAATAGTGCGCGAGAATCTAATGAATATAAAAATCTCAAAAAAGTGGAAAGCAGGAATCCTATTTTTTCTTTTAATCGGATTTCTAATATCTATGACTTTCATCCGACTCCCTTATTTTGCTTTTAAGCCAGGAACAGTAAACGAATTATCACGCAGGATTGTTGTTTCTGAAGGGAAAAGTTTCAAACCCTCTGGTGAAATTCATTTCACGACAATTTCACAAGATTCGTCAATAAATGGATGGGAATTCCTTGAAGGAACCTTCAAAGAATCTGTTCATTTGATTGATGAAGACTCAATTTTGGGAACAAGAAATAGAGACGAAAATACAACTTTCAATTTTGACTTAATGAGAGTTTCCAAGTTGACAGCCGTGTCAGTTGCTTTAAGTCATTTAGGCCTGGAACCATATAAAGCGACAGGTGTAGGAATTGCCTCAGTTGGAGGACCATCTGAAGGTATTCTGACCACTTCTGATGTAATAGTCGCAGTAAATGAAAAAGAAGTCTTTACAGATCAAGATTTAATTATTGAAATCAGAGAATATGAACCTTCGGAAATTATTCACCTTAATGTCGAGAAAATAGATGGTTCCGATTTACGAGAAATCTCAATCGAACTTGGCTCACGTGCAGATGAACCGTCAGTTGCATTTCTTGGCATAGCACCTCAGACCCGCATAGAAGATAATGATGATTTGCCCGTACAAGTTCTTGTGAACACAGGCAGAATTGGAGGTAATTCAGCAGGTTTAGCTCTCACACTATCTGTCTTAGATATTTTAACTCCAGGCGAATTAACAGGAGGCCTTCAGATTGCCACTACAGGAACAATAGACCTAGACGGAAATGTAGGTGCCATAGGTGGGGTAGAACAAAAAACGATAACTGCCCGTAAGGCAGGAATGGATTTATTTTTGGTGCCTGACAATTCTCTCGAAAAAGCCAAGAAACACGCTGGTGAAATGAAAGTCGAAGGGGTTGCAAATTTAGATGATGCTTTGATGGTTCTCACTGATTTGGGTGGCAACGGTGATTCATTAGAACTACCAAAAAATTGATAATCTGATTTCCAGCACGTTTCCCCATTACAGGCACCATAGGCTTAAAGAATGAGAGCAGAGCAGATGAATTTCACGGACAGAGAATTTAACAATGCAACCTGAAGATGCTCCACCACCACGACCAAGAGTTCTGCCGCGCCGTGGTCGACGAGGTTCGGTAGGACGTTTTAGATTAATTATTTTTGGAGTAATTGCAATCGGGCTTTTCCTCCTCATGTCCTTAAGGGGACTAGCCGGTTTTTATACCGATTTCTTATGGTTCGACTCGCTTGGTCAAGGTCAAGTTTTCAAAGCAGTCTTAGGAGCACAGGTAGTTCTCGTATTACTCTTTATGCTCTTATTTTTTCTAATTCTTTTTGGGAACTTGACAGTCGCTCAGCGTTTAGCACCAAGAATAAGACCAGCTGGTCCAGAAGAAGACTTACTCGTTCATTACCACACTTTTATAGGTAAAAGAGACCGACTTGTTCGCATTCTTTTTTCAGCCTTTTTTGCGCTGATAGCCGGATTAAGAGTCTCTGATAAATGGCAGGATTGGCTTTTGTTCACAAACAGGGAAGACGTCGGAGTGACTGATGCCCAGTTTGATAAAGATATAGGTTTTTACATCTTTCAATTGCCTTTCTACAACTTCGTAGTTGACTGGGTATTTGGAACCCTTTTAGTAACAATTATTTTTACGGCCATAACTCACTATCTAAATGGTGGCATCAGGTTTCAAACTATGGGGGAGAGAGTCAGGCCTCAAGTTAAAGCTCATTTATCTGTATTGCTTGCAGCCATAGCTTTAGTCCGAGCGGCAAACTACTGGTTAGCTAGATATGAGTTAACTACATCTGATCGAGGGGCGGTTGATGGAGCCACTTATACGGACGTAAAAGCTCAGCTTCCCGCTACTAATTTATTAATCCTCATTTCTTTATTAGCAGTAATTCTTCTAGTCGTTAACATTCGTAGACGAGGATGGGTTTTACCTACACTTGCAGTCGGCTTATGGGCTTTCGTAGCAGTGGTGGTGGGGAGTATCTATCCAGCAGTCATACAAAATTTTCGTGTTGAACCCGCAGAATCAGAAAAGGAAGCTCCTTATATAGAAAGAAATATTGCGGCTACAAGAGAAGCTTACGGATTGGCTGAAATTGATGAAGTTCAATTAACAGATTTTGATAACAGTATTACTGCAAATGATTTAAAAAATAATCCAGAGACAGTTAGAAATATAAGAATTTTAGATCCACTTATTGTTCAAGCGACTTTCGACCGTCTGCAAGGTGAAAGAGAGTTTTATCGATTCTCCGATGTCTTAGATACTGATCGGTATGAAGTAAATGGAGAAACAACTCAGGTACTACTTGGAGCAAGAGAACTTAATTTAAATGAAACTCGTTCATGGGAAAATCAGCATGTTGCATTTACTCACGGTTATGGGCTTGCATTAGCACCAGTTTCAAGAGTCAAAGGTTCTGGGGATCCTGATTTCTTGATAGGGGATTTACCAGTATCAATTGACGAAGCAATGAACCTAACCCTCGATAAGCCTCAAATCTACGTAGGAGAAAATCTAGGTGGATATGCGGTTTTAGGAGCGAGTCGAAACGAAGTTGATTACACCGACGAAAATCAACAAACGCTCGCAGTTCGATATGAAGAATTAGGTGGCGATGGCGGAGTTGGTATGGGATCTTTATTCCGCAGAGTTGCTTTCGCTCTTCGATTCGGCCAAATAGAGCCTCTTATCTCAAATTTTGTAACAGAAGATTCCAAAGTAATGTTCGTTCGCGATGTGCGAGAAAGAGTTGAAAAACTTGCACCTTTCTTGCATTTTGATGCTGATCCTTACCCGATATTAGAAAATGGACGCATTATTTATATGATCGATGGTTACACCACAACAGATCGTTATCCGTATGCCCAAAATGCACCTGTAGCGGAGCTTCCACGAAAGAGCGGATTACGCCATAATTTTAATTATGTAAGAAATTCAGTTAAAGCTACAGTTGATGCTTTCACGGGGGAAGTAATTTTCTATGTTGTTGACCAACAAGATCCACTAATAAACGCTTACCAAAGAGCATTTGAAGGTTTATTTAAACCAATGGATGAGATGCCTGCTTCTTTAATCGAACACGTACGTTACCCAGAAGATTTATTCAGAGTTCAAACAGAACTTTGGGGGAAATATCATGTTGATGACACAGAGAATTTTTACCAAAGAGCTGCGGAATGGGCAGTTTCTCAAGATCCAGGTAGAACTGGAGAAGGTGCTGCAAATTTAGCGATTGTAAATGAGCAAGGCATCCGAGTTGGCAGTAGAGATATGCGAATGTCTCCGTATAGAACAATCGTAGAACTACCCGATTCTAATGAAGCTGAGTATGTGGTCTTAAGAGCATTCGTTCCCCTCGATGAGGAAGACACACGTAAAGAACTTGCAGCATTTATAGTTGGGCGAAGCGACAAGGATGATTATGGCAAATTGGCCGTATACAGACCTCCTTCATCAAATTTTGACGGACCAGCTCTAGCGGAGGAAAGGATTCGTAACGATGAAGAAGTGGCTAGTCTTCAAACCTTATTAAGCCAACGAGGTTCAACGGTATTGTTCGGAGAACTCTTACTAGTACCAATAGAAGACTCGATACTTTATGTCCGTCCTTTGTACGTTCAAGCTGAAGGTGACAGTACGGTTCCAGAACTGGTACAGGTCATCGTTGCTGTGGGCGAAGATGTAGTGATGGCTGATTCGTTACAGGAAGCACTTGAAATTCTTACAAACTCTTCTCTCTCGGAACTATTTGATGGAATAGGTTCAGGAAAATCTTCCCGAATAGAAACTAATGAAGAAGCTGAAGCTCAGACGGAATCTGTCTCTACGATTGAACTATCAGATATTTCTGAGAATGTGGCAGCAATTATTGCTGAAATAGACCGCTTACAAAAAGCTTCAGCTACAGCTTTGGCAGATGACCCTGCAGATTGGGAGGAGTTTGGCCGGCTACAAGCGCAGATTCAAGAGCTTGTTAATGCTCTAGCGTTTGAGGCTTCTTGATAGCGGAGTCAATTTAGTGGCTGCCAACCACTAGTTTTTTTGTCATCTTGTTTTCTCACAGGTGAGTCTGATGCAAGGTCACTAAAAGCTTCGTCGCCATCGAGAGATGGGGACATTCTTTCTTCTTCGAATTCCATTTCAACATCAGTACTAAGAACAGAGATTTTACCTCTTAGCTCGACAGTCAAACGAGAAAGTTCAGCTGACAGTCGAGCAACGTGAAGTTGAGTTTCAAGTATCGCGTCTTCATCTGCTGAAGAAGTGGTAGTTCCGAGGACATTGAAATTCTGTTCCAGTGACGAAACTCGTTCCTCTAGATCGCGAATACCGTTCACCAGATCAAGTAAAACTTGACTTGTATCATCTGGAATTTCAAATTTTGAACTCTCAGAAGAAGTTTTAAATCTTTTTGATTTTTTTCCCACAGTTAAATCGTAGTACCTACTAGACACATAAGTTTCTTGTTAAGTCGAAAACATTAAAAGGTTGTGAGCCCCATTATTTGTCGGATTGCTTTTTCACCTCTACGGTAATTAGGAATGACAATTGATGATTATGAAAACGTTGTGGTAACAGGAGCTTCAAGTGGCATAGGAGAAGCTGTTGCTAGAAGCCTTAGTAAAGCAGGGCTTACTGTTCATGCAATTGCGCGTCGGGCAGAGCGTTTAGAAAAGCTTGCGGAAAATACAAATTGCATAGTACACACGATGGATGTTTGTGACTCTGAAGCATTTGTCGATTTATTGGAAACGCTTGAAGCTGATGTTTTGATCAACAACGCTGGTGTAGGGAGAGGTTATGGGAATTTGGTTGACGCGCATTTTGAAGATATTGGAAAAACAATCGACACGAATGTAAAGGCAGCTATTTATGCAGCAAGAGCAGTTTTACCTGGCATGGTTCAACGCCAGAGTGGTCATGTCATAAATATTGGTTCGATGGCTGGTCTATACCCTTTGGCTTCGTCACTATATGGTGCAACTAAAGGAGCTATGCACGTGTTATCGATGGATTTACGTTTAGAACTTCAAGGGACAGGTGTTAGAGTAACCGAAATTTGTCCTGGCCGAGTGAGTACAGAGTTTTATGATGCTGCTTTAGACGACCCTGAGATAATTGAAAGCAAAAAGAATTCTGGAATAGAAGAAGTAACGAGTGAAGATATTTCTCAAGCAGTTTTGTATGCCTTAAATGCTTCTCAACATGTCAATATTAATCGAATTGAGCTCCAACCAACAGAACAAACTTATGGTGGAATGCAATTTACTCCTAGGTCACAAAAATGAGTTTCACGGGGAAAGTAGCAGTTGTAACTGGGGGTTCGTCTGGAATGGGAGCTGCCACTGTGAGAGCTCTAGCTTCAGCTGGGGCGCAAGTGAATTTGATCGATATTGACAGAAAAGGAGCTGAGGGAATAGCTAAAGAGACGGGTTCGGAAGTTTTCATAGGAGATGTTTCAAATTCAGAATTTTGTGATCTAACAATCAATTCCATTGTCGACAGTCAAGGTCAGATCGACATATTGGTAAACGCTGCTGGAATTATTTTGCGTGCAGATGCTTTAGAGACAAATGATGACAACTGGAAAAGAATTATGGCCGTCAATGTAGACGGAGTCTTCTTTATGTGTCGTTCAGCTCTTCGACATATGGCCAATGCGAAGTCTGGGGTCATAGTAAATTTTGGGTCTATATGGGGTGACGTCGCTGCATCAGGAGTGGCCGCATACTGCATAACAAAAGGGGCAGTGCATCAATTGACAAAGGCCTTGGCGCTTGAGCATGCTGAAAATGGAATCAGAGTGAATGCAGTAGCGCCAGGGGAAGTAAATACACCAATGATTAAATCTGGTAGAGATAAACCTCCGACAGTTGATGAACTCCAAGATTTAGCTAACAGGACAATTCCGATTAAAAGGCTGGCAGAACCTGAAGAAATAGCTGAAGTAGTTCTATTTTTAGCTTCAGAACGGTCCAGTTACATGACTGGATCTATAGTTCCAGTTGATGCTGGTTATACAGCAAGATAAGTTCTGGTTGGTTCAACGGTCACCCTGCGATACTCTAACGACGCGGGGTGGAGCAGTCTGGTAGCTCGTCGGGCTCATAACCCGAAGGTCGCAAGTTCGAATCTTGCCCCCGCTACTAATCTAAAGATCCGGAATCACAAGGGTTCGGACTTTTTGGTTTTCTGGTCGAGACACTGTAGCGGATATTTGTTACAAAAAAATTGCTGTCTGAGATCAGCCGTGCACAGTCATTGATGAGTCGGGGTTGATCTCCCTGTTCCTCGAGAAGAAGCCGATGTTAAGGTCGCATCCGGTGTAGGCACCGGTGACCACGAGAGGATCGTGGTCGTGGTCGTGACCTGCTTCGACCGCTATGACCAGCTCGGCCATCATGTGTCCGGCCACACCGGCATTCTTGTATTGGTTGCCGCTTGTGCCGATCGCGACATAGAACCCGTCGAGGTCGGTACGGTCGTAGATCGGTAGCCAGTCGTCGCTCACGTCGTAGAGGTCGACGATTCCCTTCTTTTGGTGAGGCACCCCGAGGCTGGGGATTCGCCGATTCGCCCTGAGAACCTGCGCTTCCCATTGTGACTGGCTTAGCGACGTATCGTAGTTGTCAGGGTCGACAAATTCGCGGGGATCACAGTCGGGGTCGCCACTGCCGATGAGTATGTGGTTTCCGACTTCAGGTCTGAAATAGATACCACTGTCGTTGTCAGCAGCTACGACTCCTTTGTTCATGAAGTCGAAACCTTCGGGGGCGGGAACGTGGTGAACCTCGTGACGTAGCGCCTTGGTCTTGATGTTCATCGAGTTGTAAACGCCGGCTATCTGGTTGATGATATAGGAATGTGGACCGGCAACGTTGATCACGACCGGTGACTCGACCGAGCGACCATCGTTGAGCGTCACTCCGCTTACTCGATCGTTTTCACGATTGACTGACACTACTTCGGCGTCGAACCAGAACTCGGCACCGTTCGCCTCCGCTCCACGTTGGAGGTTGTGACACGATAACTGGGGGTCGCTCACATAGCCCGCCTCCGCTGAGAAGTATGCCCCGGTGATCGAACCGTGCGGATCATCCCAGAAGTGTTTGTCGTCAGGTCGTTTCGGGGGTCCGAATAGTCCCGTGTCGAGAATAGGAAGTCGAGTCTTCACGTCGTCGACCGACCACGTCTCGAATGGAATTCCGATGTCGGCCCATAGTGTTGCGACCCGTTCTACGTGGCGATCGTCGTCGGTGCGAATGAGTAGCTGACCGCATTGGTGATACTCGATGAGACCGAGCTCGTCGTCGGCTCTTATGTAGTTCTCCCAATCATTCCAGTACTGGGCTCCCTCCCACGCCAGTGTTACGCCCTCAGTGGTTGAATAGCTGAACCGTACGATGGCACATGAATTGATAGTGGAACCGGCACCGGCCGTAGAAGCTTTGTCGACGTTGAGTGTCTTCCACCCGCGACGCGCTAGTTCATGTGCTGTGGCACAACCGATCACCCCCGAACCGATGATGATGGCGTCGAATCGAGTCGTGGTCATGAGTACTCCTCAGGTTTCTTGAGATTTCGCATTACGGATATAATGTATGATAAATCCGACGTAGTCAATCACTCTCGAGTGATTAGCGCTGATGTAAATTGGATGTCTGTTGGGCGTCAGCCACTTCCTGTTCAGCGAACCATTAGATCAGTTCTCTCTTGGACGGCAACAAAACCGACCCTAAGCTCAATTAGTTGGCAATTCGACCGTAAATAGGGTCACTTTCATCTCGTGACCCTGCAATAAACTTATTAGGCATTTTTTCGTCAATTGTTTCGATTCTCGTCCAATCAGCCCTTAGAAAACGTTTCGCGATACGCCAGTGCCCATCTCGGTCCTCGAAATAGTCAATGTACCTCCCACTGAAAGTCCACAACCTCTCAGGACTGTCTTCATCCGCTGGTTGAACATGGTAGGCAAGAATGTAAGACTCGGCGATTGCTCCGTCGTCATTGAAATCTATTTTTGTGTTCGACAGGCGATGTTGAGTCGAGGAGTATCTTTTTCTTAATCTTTCAATAACAGGAAGAGCAAAATCTTCAATCGGCACTAATGCGTCAACCTGATACCCCTCTAATAAAGCCCCAGGGTGGAAAGCGGCGAGAATTGCATCAGGGTCTAGTCTGTCTATCCCGCGGGTGTAGGAAAGAAGACAGTCCACTATTTGTTTTTCTGCGTCTTTAAAATCATTCATTATTTCCTCAGTTCTTTAATCTAATTGGACTATTCGGATCGAGTACTTCTTGAAGTTCAATAACATTCCCATCAGGATCACGTCCATATGTAGCCCTGATTTTTCCGCCTCCCAGTTGGTCACTTTTAGGAGGAGGGGTATGAAATTTGATTCCCGCATTTAAAAGCCTTTGATACTCGGCGTCTATATCAACCACGTCAAAACACAGATGAGTGTAACCGTGGTCACAAACAGGTCGATTTGGATCTCCCCGAGCAGGTTCCGGGGCAGAGTATTCGAAAATTTCTATATGAGTGTTATGAGCTCTAAGCATCACAGAACGTGCTGCAGAGTCTTTTAGACCGACAATTTGGTCAATTACCTCTCTCTTGTCCCATGAAGTTTCATACACAATTTCGAAACCAAGGACGTCTCTGTAGAAATCAACCAGCCTGTCTAGATCAGGTGTTGATATGGCAACATGGTGAATTCCGTTGATCATGACACTCCTAAATTTTTATTCGTAACAATTTTGTTTTTCAAAATTTCCCTGTGAGAATATTTACTTGGACTTTGATTGAGAGGTAATTAAGCCATGTCAAGCACAGTAATCGGCATCCCTACAGAGATAAAAACCGATGAAAGGCGTGTCTCGTTGACTCCAATGGCGGTTGGAGAGATTACAAGCAACGGAAGTCAAGTTGTTGTGCAATCCGGTGCTGGAGAAGGAGCAGGCTTTGACAATAACCAATATGAAAAAGCCGGAGCCAAAATCGTTGAAACGGCAGAAGATGTCTTTAAAGAGTCCAAAATCATTGTGAAAGTCAAAGAACCACAAGAAGATGAGCGTAATTTGTTGACACCGGAACATACGCTATTCACCTACCTTCATTTAGCAGCGGACAAGAAGCAGACAGAAGATCTAATATCATCGAATTCGACTTGTATAGCGTTCGAAACAGTTACGGATGACCAAGGCTCTCTACCTCTTTTAACGCCTATGTCAGCAATCGCCGGAAGGATGTCAATACAAGCTGGAGCGCACTGTTTAGAGGCAAGGCAAGGAGGCGCCGGTGTTTTACTCGCAGGTGCACCTGGAGCAGAACCAGGAAGAGTAGTCGTAATTGGTTGTGGAGTGGTTGGAAGTAATGCTGTTGAAATTGCAGTCGGAATGGGTGCAGAAGTAATTGTTCTAGATAGAGATCAAAAAACTCTTGATTCTATTGATGAAAAATATTCCGGAAAAGTAAAAACTGTTTTTTCAAATGAAAATGATCTTGTATCAGAGGTTTTGAAGGCTGATCTGACAATCGGAGCAGTTCTGTTGCCAGGTGCCAAAGCACCAAAATTGGTAAACAAAGAAATGGTTTCCGAAATGAAGTCAGGGTCTGTGATTGTCGACGTGGCAATAGACCAAGGTGGATGCGTGGAGACAGCGCATCCAACAACTCATTCAGATCCAACTTTCGTAATCGATGAAGTGGTTCATTATTGTGTCGCAAATATGCCTGGTGCGGTGCCTAGAACAGCAACAATTTCTCTTACGAATACAATTCTTCCTTACGTTCTTACTTTGGCGAGTGAGGGTGTTAAAGAGTCGTTAGTTTCAAATCCAAATTTTTTGAATGGTCTAAATATTCACGCTGGAAAAATTTGTGAACCAGCAGTAGCAGAAGCTCACAATTTGGATTATATGGATCCGGCAGAAGCGCTTTCTCTGTCTTTGAACTAGTTCCCAGAAGGCAGATGTATGGGGAACATTTCCCGTATAAGCGAGTCTGAATCGGGAGGAATATGCGTTGGTAGCGGTCCTCCTAGTATTTCTTTAACTACTTTGTTAGCACGTTGACGAACATCTAAAGCACCCGCATTCTTCCAGTCATCAGGGCTTAAACGATCACCGACCAGAGGGTAAACGTACTCGGTTTGCATCACATCGAGAGTCTGAGTGTGGCCTAAAAAATGTCCAGGTCCATTGATGACGTCTTTTATGACCTCAATTGCAACAGACTCGTCGTCAACTTCAATACCGCGTACTGTTCGGGCTATTGAACCAAGCATGTCGTTATCAATTACCAATGCTTCTAACGAACAAGACAGCAAAGAGGCTAGCATCCCAGCTGATTCAAAGACGATGTTCGCTCCTGCCTGGGCGGCAAGCGTTACCGTGGTTCCTTTTTCATGACCTGCCTGGTTGTCAGGCAATTTTGAATCTGCCATTCCGGCGGCAACACCGGAAGGAAGACCAATCCAATTAACAAGTTGAGCTGCTGCAGCATTAAGTATTGCCTCCTCACCTGAACCTCCTGACATCGCTCCTGTTCGTAAATCAGAGACAAAGGGCCACATGCCCATAGTGCATGGGTGTCCAGGAGACATTAAATTCACGCAAGTTAAAGCTGCAAGGCATTCTGCAAGTGCTTGTGTCAATGAGCCTGCAAGTGTCGCTGGGGAAGTAGCACCAGCCTGTCCGGCTGAAAGTAAATTTATCGGCATTCCAACACGAACCTGTTCTGCCATACAAAGAGTTGACTCTTCAGCAAATCTCAACGGCGGAACAACGAACGTATTGTTGGCTATACAAAAAGGACGTTTCCGAAATTCATCAGAATCAGGATTTCCTGTGAGGGCAATATTGAACATTTTGGACATGTCGTGAACATGGTCAGGGTGAAAAAAAGATGTGCCAATTGGCTTGGTAGTGCTACTCATCGCAGCATACGCAGTATTAAAATCTAAATCTTTAGAAGACTCCATATCACGTGCCACGACGGTTCTGACGTACATGTGAATGTTGTCGGATTTGTCAATTATCCTGCCAATGTTAAAAATATCCTTGAGTTGACTGTCTCTGAAAGTAGATGTTTCATGATCGAGTATAAGAACAGCAGCACCGCCAGTGGAAAAATGAACTCGATCACCCCCTATTTCAAGATTGTGTTTTTCATCAAAACCGAAAAGCGTGAATTCTTTAGCTGCTGCATCTATCATCGAACGAACTAGCTCTTTCGGAAACAAAAGACGTTCTTCAGAAGTGAAGGTCCCTCCATTAGAAGTAACTAGATCAATGAATTCAGGAATTGCTTGTGCCATCCCCACTTCTTCAAGTAGTTCAAGAGCGGAATCAAAAATCTTCTCCATCTGCGAGACACTTAGTGGCTGAAATGAGCCACCAGGCATACCCGGTTTAACAGCCCTAGATTCCGGTGGTGGTGGCGCTGAGCGCTTAGCTATTCGAGCACTACGCCCACCAGATCTTTTTGCAGTAGATTCTTCGTTCATCTATTTTCTTATTTTCTCATTCAGTGGATCAACTACAGCATCTTTTAGGACGGTAGCACGGCATCTTTTATTCATGATTTCAATTTCAAAAACAGATCCAGGCGACTCCAACTCCGGCGACACATAGGCAAAAGCGATACTTTTATCTGCGGTATGACTCCATGTGCCGCTAGTGGTCAAACCAACTAGATCATCACCAACGTAAATTGGTTCATTTCCGCGACAATCAGTGTCATTTGTTTCAACTTCACAATAAACAAGCACCATGTCGAGTTTTTCTGATTTTCTTTTATTCACAACATCAGAACCGAGGAAATTGCGCGAAAGGTCAATGAATCTTTCCAAGCGTGCTTCAATAGGGGTGATCTCAGTAGTTAACTCGGAACCCCAGGCTTTATAAGCCTTTTCTATCCTCATTGAATTCATCGCATAAGATCCGTAATGGCTCAAATTGTATGTAGCACCAGAATCAATTAAAGCAGTGTAAAGGTTGATCATTTGATCAATTGGATGATGCAACTCCCAGCCAAGTTCACCGACGTAACTGACTCTCAGAGCTACACAAGAAACATCAGCAATTTCAATTTCTTGACCTGTCAACCAAGGAAAAGAATCATTAGAAAGATCTACTGCTGTTAGCGGTTGAAGTAGATCACGGGCTGATGGTCCGCTAATGGCAAGAATTGCCATATCGTCGGTAACATCACGAACTGAAACCTCTTCATCTTCACCAACATGTTGTTTAAGCCAGTCCAAATCATGAAGTTCTCCCATAATCGAACTATTCAAATAAAACCTTTCGGGGTCTAACTGGGTAATCGTCATTTCACACTCGATTCCACCAAGAGGAGTAAGCATGTGGGTTAAACGTATTCCACCAACGTTAGAAGGAAGCTTGTTAGCTGATAGTCGATCCAACAAACTTGAAGCGTCTTTCCCTGTCACTTCAATTTTTGTAAAAGCGGTTAGATCTGCAATACCAACATTTTCACGAACATTTCGACACTCTTGACCTACAATCTTGAAAGCATTTGAGCGTCTGAACGAGTGATCTTCAGGGATGCCAAAATACTGGGGTCTTTCCCATCCAAAAATTTCCATCCACTGAGCATTTAGATTGTCAAATTTTTCATACACAGGAGTTGTTTTGATAGGTCTACCAGCAAAACGTTGTTCACCTGGAGGTCGAACTTGGTACATTTCGTGGAACTCGTCAATAGCTTTAGCACTCGTGTAGCCGCCCTTTGGGTATGTATGCGGACCAAATCTTCTAGGGTCCATTTCAGCAACATTTATTTCTGTTTGGCCATGAACCATCCATTGGGCTAAATATTTGCCGGCACCTGGGCCTTGAGTGACTCCGATAGACGCACCTGCGCAAACCCAGTAATTTTTGAGTCCAGGAGCGGGACCCATAAGATACCCCGAGTCCGGAGTGTGAGTAATAGGACCTGAAACAGTTGTATGTATGCCAGCTTCGGCAAAAACAGGGATTCTTTTGGCAGCAAGCTCAAGCCAAGGCAACAAAACATCATGGTTCGGCGGTGTTAGATAGAAGTGAAGATCCCAGTCAATTCCGTCGACTCCATAGAGTTCAGCTCCTTCTCGTTCGTATGGTCCGACGATTAGGCCATCTATTTCTCTTCTGTAATAGCAGGAAGCTCTCGGGTCTCGGATAACTGGAAGGTCAAAATCTAACTTCGCAACTTCAGGAATAGCTTCAGTAACTAAATATTGATGAATAACAGAAACTATAGGAACCTCATAACCAACCATTTCACCCAACTGAGGGGCATAGCAACCTGCAGCGTTTACGACATGTTCAGCTACGACTGAACCTTTATCAGTTACAACTTCCCATTTTCCATCTGGTAAAAGATTCATGTCAGTTACGAGAGTGTGACGTGCCACTTCTGCACCTAGTTGGCGTGCTCCTTTTGCCATTGCATTGGTTGAACTACTTGGATCACTCCAACCATCATTTGGTGTCCAAAAGCCGAGTTTTACGTCACTTACATCCAGTAAGGGGTGATGATCGAGAATTTCATTTGGTGAAATAAGATGACTCTCGACCTCTACGAGATTAAGCATGCCGTTTACATATCGGAACCAATCCACTTCACTATCCGACAGAGCTAAACGAATTGCTCCTGTTGGATGCCAGCCGGCACTAAGTCCAGTTTCTTCCTCTAGTTCTGTGTACAGCTTTGGGGCTGCTGCATGTACCTTTGCCATATTCAGACTTCCAATGAAATGTGGTACAAGTCCAGCTGCATGCCAAGTAGAGCCGGAAGTTAGCTCTCCTTTCTCAATGAGTAAGATATCAGTCCAACCTTCATGAGCTAAATGGTAAAAAAGCCCAACTCCCATTGCGCCACCACCAACAATTATGGCTTGATACTCTTCTTTCATTCTTTATTTCCTAAGTCTTTCCAGTCTGTTTTACAAGCGGATTTTCTCTTTATTTGGATCATAGAAACTTTTTATCGATGGTGTGACTTTTAATCGACGCGTTGCCACTTCAACTTCCCATGCCCCTGAATCAATCCAAGATTTATTCACACCATCATCGTTATGTGCGTACCCCATAGTAAGGCATCTGTCTTGTGTGTAACTCCACATTCCACCAGTGGTCGTGCCCACGATTTTTCCATCACGAAAAATAGGATCATCGTGATAACTCAGAATTTCTTGATCTTCAATCCTGAATTGGAGCAACTTTTTTGTTCTAATCTCGTCTCGCTGGTTGACTAAGGAGTCTTTTCCAACAAATGCGTGTGGCTTATCCCACGCCACTGCAAAACTTAAACCGGCTTCAAGAGGTGTATCTACGGCTGTAATGTCATGACCCCAATGTCGATAACCTGATTCCAGTCTCAGGGAGTTCATAGCATGATAACCGGCAAGACAAATTCCGAAGTTGTTGCCAGATTCCATAATTTCTTCGAAAACAATTATTGCGTTGATTGTTGGAACATATATTTCCCAACCGAGCTCACCCACGTAGCTCATGCGTAGAGCTTGACATTCAATTCCCGCTATTTCTAAAGGATTTATTGATCCAAAAGAAAAGTTTTCATTCGACAAATCAACTGATGAAATAGGACTTAAAGTATCTCGGGCGTAGGGTCCCATGACCCCGATCACTGAGAAATCTTCAGTGATATCTTCAATCGTTACAGATTTTTTGTTACTAGCTCGTGTCAACCATGAAAAATCTTTAGTTTGAGAGGCAGCAGAAGTGACAACCCAAAATTTGTTTTCTTCGAGTCTGTTGACAGTTAAATCGGCTTCAATTCCGCCACGATCATTAAGCCATTGGGTATAAACGCCACGACCAGATTCAACATCTATGTCATTTGCACTAATTGAATTTAAAACTTCTAAGGCGTCAGTTCCTGTAACGGAGAATTTTGCGAAAGAACTTTGATCAAAAACACCAACAGCCTCTCGAACGGCTTTGCACTCGGTAAGCATGTTTGTATGCCAGTTTTGTTTACCGTAGGAGTATTTGTACACACGATCTTGTCCTTTATTTGCGTACCAGTTTGGACGTTCCCAGCCTGCTGTTTCTCCGAACACTGCACCTGCTTCATCCAGTCGATCGTGGAGAGCACTTGTTCTTATTCCTCTTGCTGATTCGTATTGTCTGAAAGGCCAATGCATTGCATATAAGAGTCCAAGAGATTCTGAAATACGATCTTCGAGATAAGAAAGGTCGCTTTGGAAGCTAAATGCACGTGAAATGTCCACACTCGTCAGATCCATAGGAGCTTGTCCATCGATTATCCAATCTGCAAGAACCCACCCGACGCCACCTGCACTTTGAATTCCGACCGAGTTGAAACCTGATGCAATGAAACATCTTTCGACTTCAGGTGATTCTCCCAAGTAAAAAGTTCCATCAGGGGTGAATGCTTCAGGCCCATTGAAAAAAAGTTGAATGCCGATATCGGCTAAGGCTGGAACTCTATGGCAAGCAGCTTCAAATATCGGACCTATGTGCTCCCAATCTTCTGGAAGGGTTCCAAATAAAAAATCTCTCGGTATTCCTTCAAGGTTCCATATTTTTGCTCTAGGTTCAAAGAAGCCCGCCATTATTTTGCCGGTCTCTTCTTTAAAATATGTGTAATTTCCAGGATCTCGTAGGGTCGGCATTCCATTTAAGACATTTTCCAAAGGTTCGGTAACTATGTAGAAGTGTTCACATGCCTGTAAGGGGACATTTACTCCGATTGTTTCTGCTAACTGCCTTGTCCACATACCTCCTGCCATTACTACAGTTTCAGCTTCAATTATTAGGCCGTCCTCGGTTTCGATGCCTGTGCAAACACCATCTTTTTTAGTTAATGACTTAACAGATACACCTTCAAAAACTTGAGCGCCACCATTTCTAGCTCCTTTTATTAAAGACATCGTCGTATCCACCGGAGACGTAATACCATCTTTAGGGATGTAGAGAGCACCAACTAAATCATCGGTATTAATTAGGGGCCATAATTCGTTTAATTCGTCCATTTCTATTTCACGAATTTCGACACCAACTGTCGAAGCCATAGAGATTCCTCTTTTGAGTTCTTCCCATCTTTCTTGATCGGCAGCAACTGAAATTGATCCAGGTGTTCTATAGCCAGTTGCTTGACCAGTTTCCTCTTCTAATTCTTCAAATAAACGAGCAGAATATGTAGCTAATTTTGTGAGTGAATAAGTTGATTTAAGTTGAGAAACAAGACCAGCAGCATGCCAAGTGGTGCCACCAGTGAGTTGCCCTTGTTCTAGAACAACTACATCAGAAATTCCCCGTTTTGTTAAATGGTAGGCAACACTTGCACCGATTATTCCACCACCAATTATCACAACTTGGGCTCTATCAGGGATTCCTGTCGACATAGGTGAAAACGATAGACTTGATGTCTTGTTAAAACAATTTTGGCTACTTTTTAAAGGCAATTTTTATTATTCTACTGATCTGATCTAGCGCTCAAGAAATACGTTAAGTAGATTCGCATTAGAGGAAAGTTTATTCATGGTTAAAAGAAAAAAAGTTCGCGATCTTGGCAAAGCTAGAGCTTCGGGACCAAGCCTGAGAGACCATCTGCTTGCAGACGGATCTGGTGTGGCCCCTCCTTTATTAGAGGAATCAGCTGTTTTTCTAGGTGATGAAGACATTCCGTATGACTGGTACACGTCGCATGAAAGACTTCAAGACGAATTCAAGTTTCTGTGGCCAAAGGTATGGCAATGGGCTTGTAGAGAAGAGCACATTCCTGAATCTGGTGATTATTACGTTTACGACATTGGTGAATTATCAGCAATAATTGTCCGCTTAGATGATGGAAGCATAAAAGCCTATTACAACGCGTGCATGCATCGTGGAACGCAACTAAAGCCTCCGGCAACTTGTGGCACTACAAAAGGTTTAAGATGCCCTTTTCACGGTTGGACTTGGTCATTAGAAGGTGAATTGATTGATTTGCCGCAAGAGTGGGACTTCCCACATGTAGACGCGGCAAGTCACAATTTGCCGGAATTAAAGATAGGTCTTTGGGGAGGATTTATTTTTGTAAATTTTGATCAAGATGCTAAACCGCTTGAGGAATATATAGGGGTTTTATCAGAACATTTCTCGCATTGGAATCTTGAAAATAGATATATAGAGACACACGTTTGCAAACGTCTACCCGCGAACTGGAAAGCTTCAGCGGAGGCATTCATAGAGGCTTATCACATTAGAGAAACTCACGCTGGTGGTAAACCCGGGACAGAAGCTCCGACTCAGTACGATATTTTTGGAGAGAATGTAACCAGGTTTGTGCACACTATAGGTTCGCGAAACGGTTCAACTGAAATAGGGGTAGATGAACAAGAACGTTTAGAACGTCTCCTAAGAGGAAAACTGGATGGTGATTCAGTACCGAAACTTCCTGATGGACTAAAGGCAAGAGATTATTATGCTCAACTTCTACAAAAAGATTATGGAGATAGATACGGTAAAGATTTTTCTTATCTGACTACTTCTGAGACGATCGACTCAATCGAATATTTTCTTTTTCCAAATGCTTTTTTCTTTCCCGGGTTGACTTTGCCAATGGTTTACCGATTCAGACCCGACCCAGTTGACCCAGATTATTGCAATTTCGACCTTCTTTTCCTCCGACCGAAATCAGAAGATGAATCGTATTCAAGACCACCAGACCCTATAAATCTTGAAGTAGATGAGAGTTATACTTTGGTCGACTCCGTCGGGTCGTTGGGAGCCATCTACGATCAAGATACCTCAAATTTGGCGGCGCAAACCCGTGGATTCAAATCAAGTCTCAAACGAGGACAAACCCTTGGAAATTATCAGGAAGTTAGAATTAGACATTTACAAATGAAAGTTAACGAATATATAAGTAATTGTTAAAAAGCAAATAGAGTTTAATTCTGAATTTGCTTATTTTTAATTCAATTTTTAGAGGAACATAAATGGAAATTACTGACGAAATTTTAATCGACTTATATAAACGGATGGTGAGAGTTAGGTTATTCGAAGAAGAAGCTGGACGTTTAGCAGAATCAGCTCGTTTACCCGGTTTTCTTCACTTGTATGTAGGTGAGGAAGCCGTAGCATCAGGTGTTTGCGCTGCACTTGAAAACCAAGATCAGATCACCAGTACACATCGTGGCCATGGCCATCTACTTGCAAAAGGCGGTGATTTTAACCGGATGATGGCAGAACTAATGGGCAAATCCACAGGGTATTGCAACGGTAAAGGTGGATCTATGCATATTTGTGATTTAGATCTTGCAATGTTAGGCGCCAACGGAATTGTTGGAGCTGGAGTGCCAATTTCGGTTGGAGCAGCATACGCCAACAAGTTGAAAAAAAACGGTCTCATATCAGTAGCTTTTTTTGGAGATGGAGCAACAAATATCGGCGCTTTCCATGAAGCAGCCAACATGGCAGCAGCCTTATCTTTACCAATGCTTTTCGTTTGTGAGAATAATGAATACGCCGAATACAGTCCGAGAAACAAGACGATGGCTATTACGGACGTAATTGAAAGAGCTGCCGCTTACGGTTTCCCTGGAGCAATTGTTGATGGGATGGATTGTGTAGCAGTTTTCGAAGCAACTTCATTAGCAATTGAAAAGATAAGAAAAGGCGAAGGCCCAATGATGCTCGAATGTAAAACATACCGATTTTATGACCATGTCGGAGTGAAAGGAACTGCTTCGAATTATCGAACTGATGAAGAAGTAGAAGAAATGAGAAAACGCGACCCTTTATTGGTGCATGAGACTCGCTTAATTGATTCAGAAGTCATGGACGCCGAATCGATTCAAGCTATTAAAGATGAAGTACAAAAAGAAGTTGACATGTCTGTCGAATTTGCAGAGAACAGTCCGTCCCCTGAACTTGAAGACATGTTAGTTGATGTCTACACGACTGGAGAATCTTCATGAGCCCGGACAATATTTTTGAAAGTGCAGGTGAAGCAAGTAGCAATGGAGGAAACTCATCTGAACGCAAACTTGGCTACGGGGCGGCAGTAGTCGAAACCATGGCACAAATAATGAGAGAAGATGAATCGGTTTTCGTAGCGGGTGAAGATGTCGGTGCACACGGTGGCGTTTTTGGTTATTTCCGCGGTCTTCAACCAGAGTTCGGTGAAGACAGGGTTGTGGATACTCCTATAGCGGAACAAGCAATTATAGGTCTCGGGATCGGTTCCGCTGTTCAAGGTCTCCGTCCTGTTGTCGATTTGATGTTCATGGATTTTATCTGTGTAGCAATGGATCAAATAGTAAATCAAGCAGCCAAGCTCAAATACATGTTTGGCGGTGGAGCCAAGCTGCCTTTAACTATTACCACAGCTGGAGGAGCGGGACTCTCAGCAGCGGCTCAACACAGTCAAAGCCTCGAAGCTATGCTCTGTCATGTTCCAGGTCTCAAAGTAGTCATGCCCTCAGATGCCTATGAAGTTAAGGGGCTTTTAACTTCATGTGTCCGCGAAGACAATCCGACAGTTTTCATTATTAACAAGAGGAAACTTGGTGATACATGTCATGTCCCTGAAGAATTATTTGAGATACCTCTAGGAGAAGGACATGTTGTTCGAGAAGGAAATGATGTAACTGTTGTTGCAATAGGAAGAATGGTGGATGAGGCGAAAGGTGCGGCAGAAAAATTATCTAATGAAGGAATAGATTGTGAATTAATTAATCCACGAACTGTTCAACCACTAGATATCGATCTAATAGTTGAGTCAGTTAGCAAAACTGGTCACTTAGTTATAGTGCACGAAGCAGTTAGATTCGGTGGTATTGGAGCAGAGATAGCGGCACAGGTTCAAGAACAGGCATTTGATTATCTTGATGCCCCAGTAGGAAGAGTTGCAGCACCATTTAGTCCAATACCATTCAGCCCAGCTTTGGAAAAACAATATATTCCAGACGCGGAACGCATAGTTGCCGGCATAAAGAACTTGTTTTGAGGTTTTAAAACAGGTGACAACAGTTGGGTTAATTGCAAATCCTCTAGCAGGGAAAGATGTTCGTAGATTTGTATCAGCAGCATCATTAAACAGCGACAGAAGCAAAATTGAGATTCTAAGGCGATGCGTTTTAGGTGCAATAGATGCAGGAGCAGAAAAAGTTCTATTAGCTAATGACTTTAGGAATTTGGCATTAAGAGCTGTTGATGGTTTAAATCTTGGTAGCAAAATCGAAGAAATGTTATTTAATCCTGAAGGTAGACGAACGGACACAACTGAAGCAGCAAAAATATTTAAAAAAGAAGGAGTTAAATCAATCATTTCCCTAGGAGGTGATGGGACACAACGAGATTTAGTGTTGGGATGGACTGATGCTCCTTTGTTGCCAATTTCTACCGGTACAAATAACGTTTTCCCATTTATGGTAGATCCAACTGTTGCTGGTACTGCCGCAGGGCTTCTTGCTTCAGATGAATTAATTCTTGAGGAAATATCTAAGCAGGCAAAGGTAATTCATGTTGAACTACCTAATGGGATTAAAGATTTAGCTTTGGTTGATGTGGTTTTGGTAGATGACCGGTTAACTGGTAGCAGAGCTGTTATTAAACCCGATTCAGTGAAACAAGTTTTAGCCGCAATCGCTAACCCGGCTTCTATAGGGCTTGCTTCAATTGCCGGACGAAGTAATCCAGTTTATTTCGACGATGAAGCAGCTGTTTCAGTCATTTGCGACCCAACAGCAAAGCAAGGTGTTTTTGCTCCCATCATGCCTGGGTCAGTATCTGATGTTGGAATTATAGAAGTTAAAGAAGTGGAACTTGGCGAGACAATTGAACTTAATGGCCCTGGAGCATTGGCATTTGATGGAGAAAGAGATTTTGTAATGAGAGAAAATGAATCAGCAAGAGCTACAGTTTTACGCGATGGTCCAAAAGTTATAAATCCTATTTTCGCCATTCAAACAGCAGCAGCCAATAAAGTATTTCTTAGGAAGAGGAATTCTTAATATGTCATCACCTATTTATATGCCGAAATTGGGTCTAACCATGACAGAAGGCACTTTGACGGAGTGGCTAGTCAACACAGGAGAAACTGTAAGTCAAGGGCAACCTGTTGCTTCAATAGAGACAGACAAAATAGAAACCGAAATAGAAGCTGAAGCTGAAGGACACTTGCATCACTTATGCAAATCTGGTGAAGTTTTTGAATGTGGAGTGGTTTTGGGATGGGTCTTAGAAGAAGGCGAAGAACCACCTGAAACACCAGAGACCCCAGAAGTTGCAAATGATCAGACAACGGCTATCGAACAAAACGAAATTCTAGAAAAAGAAACTAAAACAAAAAGTAGTCGAATCGCAGCCTCTCCAGCTGCAAAAAGACTCGCAAAAGAAAAAGGAGTAGATCTTTCTACGATTTCTGGAAGTGGTCCAAGTGGAAGAATAGTAGTCGAGGATGTTGAAGCATTTTCAGCAAGCACACCGGTGGATTCCATTTCAGAAACTCTAGATACTAACGCCTCTCAAGCTGCAGTGAGCGAAGCACAAAAATTGGGAGTGGACTTAAGCAAAGTGCAGACATCTTCAACAGATAGAAAGATCAGAAAATCGGATGTCCAAGCGCATATAAAGAATTCTTCAGAGTCTGCATCAGAAAAACAAAGCTTTCTTTTTGAACCTATTGGTGAAGGGGAAAGGACTCAGCTGACAGGAATGCGGAAAGTTATAGCAAACCGAATGCATTCAAGTCTCCAATCCATGGCACAACTAACTCTTCACCTTGATGTTGAAATGGATAACGTGATTTCTTTACGAAGAGAGATGCAAAGTGACGATGAGTTGCCAGGATATACAGATTTTGTTATTGCATCAGTAGCGCGAGCTTTGAAAGCGCATCCGCAATTAAATTCTCAAATGCTTGAAAACGAAATCCTTCAGTTAAACGAAATAAACATTGGTATGGCTGTTGCTTTGAGTGATGGACTAGTTGTGCCTGTTGTTAGAAATGCCGACCAACTGTCGCTAAATGAGATTGCTAAAAACACTTCCCGTTTGGCGGGTCAAGCTCGAGACGGAAAATTAGCTTTGGAGGACCTCGAAGGAGGAACTTTTTCTGTTTCCTCATTAGGAATGTTCGGAGTGGATGGTTTCACACCAGTTATAAATCCTCCTAATGCAGCGATTCTAGGCGTAGGCAGGATTCGTGAAGATACAGCTTGGGACGACCAGACCCCGCGAAAAACATCTCGAATGGTGATAAGTCTCACTTGGGATCATCGTGTTTTAGACGGTGCGCCAGCAGCTGATTTTGCAAGCACGATAAAATCAGGTCTTGAAAATCCTGAGTCTCTCCTCAACGTCAACTAGTCCCAGCCATCTGAATAGCTATTTCACCTGCAACTTGAACATTATTTAATATAAGATCAACGTTCGCTTCAAGAGTCAGTCCTCCGGTTGCACTAGAGACTTTTGTCAAAAGAAAAGGGGTAATGGCATTTCCTGTAATACCAATTGAGGCTGCTTCATTTAGACTTTCGTTGATCGCAGTTTCAACAATTTTTGTGTCTACGGATTTATCTACTGGTATTGGAACAGCTACAAGTTGACCTGTGGTTAACCCAATCTCCCAATGTGTGTTTAACAGAAGAGCAACTTCTTTTGCTTCAGACGCAACAATTTTCAACTCCAAGTCTTTCCCAGGTGTCCAGAATTCAGGAAATATATTTGTTTTATAACCAATAATAGGTACACCTAGCGTTTCCAAAGCCTCGAGTGTCTTTGGAATGTCAAGTATTGATTTAACACCTGCACAAACTACAGCAACAGGTATATCAGATAGAGCTTTAAGATCAGCAGAGACATCACCATCGGATCCGCGATGAACTCCGCCTATTCCGCCAGTAGCGAAAATTTTAATTCCTGACAGATAAGCAGCGAACATAGTAGATGCAACAGTGGTTGCACCCAAAGACTTATTGGCGATCACTTCGCCTAAATTGTTGAAACTTGTTTTTGTAACTATGCCACTTGAACCTAAGAGTTCGATTTCTTCGCGACTGATTCCTACGCGTATATAGCCATCGATTAAAGCGACAGTAGCTGGTATAACTTTCAAATCTCTCAATGTCGATTCAGCTTTGAGAGCCACATCAACATTTAATGGGGAAGGAAGTCCATGTGAGATCAGAGTTGACTCTAAAGCAACAACAGGTTTTTTATCTTTTAAGGCTTCTTTAATTTCATCAGAAATTTTCAGCATTGGTGTTTCATTCACTTATATATAACTATCTTAAAAATTCTTTTTTACTGCAAAAATAGTTATTAATAGAAACTTTTTAGAGTGGCTTCAGATCCATCTAATGACCTTGAGTAAATTGTTCGATGTTTGTTTATAGAATTGTTGAATATTGGTAAATCTTGTGTGAAAACGCACAATTTAGTTTTCAAAAAATTTTATGGAGCAGAAATATGACAGACCATGACCCTTATTCTCTTGCTGAAGAGGCTGCAACAGTTCTAGCTGATAAAACCGGTATCACCAATCATGATATTGCTTTGGTTCTTGGTTCCGGATGGGCTTCAGCGATTGATGAAATTGGAGACATTTCTGCCGAAGTTGAAATGGCAACTTTGCCTGGTTTCCCTGAACCAACCGTGTTAGGACATCGTAATCTAATCCGTTCTCTAAAAGTAAAAGATAAGAATGTGCTTGTTCTAGGTGGGAGGGCGCATTTATATGAAGGTCACCGAGTTGACACGGTTGTCCATGGTGTTCGAGTAGCAGTAGCTTCAGGTTGCAAAACTATCATTCTGACCAATGCGGCAGGTGGACTAAATTCTGAATGGCCTGTTGGACAACCAGTACTTATCTCTGATCATTTGAACCTTATGGGTCAGTCGCCGATGGCAGGACCGGCTCCACCAGAAGGCAAGGCAATTCGTTTTGTTGATTTAACAGAAGCTTACTCAGCACGACTACGACAATTAGCTAAAGAAGTAGACCCAACCCTACCGCAGGGTGTTTATGCCGGTTTACTAGGAGGTGCTTTTGAAACACCGGCTGAAATAAAGATGTTTGCAAAAATGGGGGCTGATCTAGTCGGAATGTCTACTGTCTTAGAAACTATTGCAGCGCGACACCTTGAGGCCGAGGTTTTGGGGATTTCTCTTGTGACAAATCAGGCAGCTGGTATGTCTGAAGAAAATCTTGATCATGAGGATGTACTTGACGCAGCGGCAGCTGCTGGGCCACGGATGTTCAGTCTACTTTCGGGGATTTTGGAACGTTTGTGACGAAAAAAGAAGCCAGTTTAGACGAAGCTCTAGAAGTAGCTAACAAATGGCTCATTAACGATCCTGACGAAACTACAAAAGTTGAAACCGAGAATCTTATCTCGCGTGGAGACATTGAATTTATTCAGAGATTCAGCAATTCTTTAGTTTTCGGCACTGCTGGTATACGTGGTGCTAGGGGGGCCGGACCGATGAGAATGAATAGAGTCATGGTCAGGGTCGTAGCAAATGCAATAGCAAAAGAATTATTAAGTGTTGAGCAAGGAGATGAACCACCACTAGTAGTAGTTGGTTACGATGCGCGTTATAAGAGTCAGATTTTTGCTCAAGACTCCGTCAGAGTTCTTGCTGGACTTGGAGTAAGAAGCTTAATTTTGCCAAGACCTTTACCAACGCCTGTTTTGGCCTACACATCTTTAGCTAAAAAAGCCAAGGCAGGAATAATGGTTACTGCTAGCCATAACCCCGCAGAAGATTCTGGGTACAAAGTTTATTGGGACGATGGAGCTCAAATAGTAAACCCAGTTGATTTGAAGATAGCTCAAAGAATTGATTATAAAAATCCACCCACAGAAGAATCATTAGCAGATTATGGAGATGTAACGATTCTTAAGGGTGGTGATGAGCTGATAAAAGAATATGTAGATTTTGCTTCTTCTTTTGTTTCACCTGAAAGCAAACGTGAAATAAATCAGATCTATACACCTCTACATGGAGTTGGTAAAGAAGTTTTTTTAGAGGTATTTGAAAAGGCAGGATTTAAAAAGCCAATGTTGGTTAAGAGTCAAGCAGAGCCTGATCCGGAATTTCCAACTGTTTCTTTTCCAAATCCAGAAGAAGAAGGTGCTTTAGATCTTGCTGTTGATCTTGCTGTTGAAAAGAATGCTGATTTGGTAATTGCAAATGATCCCGATGCGGATCGACTGGCTGTCGTGGTTAGACATGAAGACAAATGGCGTTGCCTTAATGGGAATGAAATAGGTGCTTTGTTGGCAGAGCATGTTCTAAGTAAAGGGCAAGGAGAAGAGAGACTCGTTGTCACAACGGTTGTTTCATCTAGCTTGCTTTCTAAAATTGCGGATTTTCACAAAGTTAAATATGCGGAAACACTAACTGGATTTAAATGGATTGTCCGTCCAGGTATAGAAGATGAAAGATTGAGGTTTGTTTTCGGTTATGAAGAAGCACTTGGTTTTGCATTAGGTGATTCTGTGCGAGACAAAGATGGTATTACCTCTGCTTTAGTTTTTGCAGAATTAGCAGCTGAATTAAAAGCTGAAGGAAAAACCGTAATGGACCTATTGAACCAATTATGGGATCGGCATGGTGTGCATAAAACAGCTTTGTTTACAAAACGACTTGACCCTGAAATAGATATCTCCGCCGACTTTATGTCTTCTTGGCGAGCATCTCCGCCCGAACAAATTGGCGAATTTGATGTTACCGAAGTAGTTGATTTGTTAATTCCTGAGTCGAATTTGCCTCCGACAGACGCTCTTGTTTTTAACCTTTCGAATGGGCGAATAGTTATTCGCCCCAGTGGAACTGAGCCAATGGTCAAGGTCTATGTTGAGGTCATAGAGTCAGTTATTAACGGCGATATTATGTCTGCTGAAACATCAGTAGACCATAAGATAGAAGACCTATTACACGGAGTTAACAGTTTGTTTCAAGTAGAGAAAGATTTATAAAAATGCCCACTTCTACTATTACATTTAGGGAAACCGGTTCTTCAATAAAAGTTACTCCCGTAGACGAAGTATCTCTTGAAGCCAGAGCGGCATCTCTGGCAACCCGGTCAATAAAAACTACTAGCAAAAGAGCGGCTCTTCACTTAGCAATTCGTTGCATGGATCTCACTACCCTTGAAGGAGCAGACACTCCAGAAAAAGTTGCTTCATTGTGTCAAAAAGCTAAACGTCCTGACCCATCCAACCATGATGTTCCTTCCGTCGCTGCAGTATGCATTTATCCGGAAATGGTTCATCACGCTGTGGAAGGTACCGAGGGTTCAAACGTAAAGGTGGCAAGTGTTGCGGGTGCTTTTCCAAGTGGCTTGTCAACTATTGAAGCACGAACGGCTGACATAGCAGACGCTGTCAAAAGAGGAGCTGATGAAATAGACATAGTTTTAAATCGTTCAGCTTTTCTTTCTGGTGATGAACAACGAGCATTTGAAGAGATTGTTGCTTCAAAAGATGCCTGTGGCGAAGCACACCTGAAAGTTATTTTAGAAGTAGGTGAGCTGGGTAGTTATGACAAGATTCGGCAAGCCTCAATGCTTGCAATGGCCGCTGGTGCTGATTTCATAAAAACTTCAACAGGAAAGATTCCTCAAGCATCAAGTTTACCGAGAGTGTTATGTATGGCAGAAGCAGTAAGAGATTTTGCACAGCAAACGAATATTTCTGTCGGTATTAAAGCTGCTGGTGGCATTCGCACAGCGAAACAAGCTTGGCATTATCTTGTTGTGATTGGGGAAACGCTGGGAACTGAATGGTTAAGTCCTGAAATGTTTCGTATTGGTGCATCGAGCTTATTGAATGATGTATTACTTCAATTAAATCGTTTAGATTCAGGCAGCTATAGTGGCCCTGATTATGTGACGGTGGACTAATGGGGAATTCAAACTCTAAAGATGAATCCAGTTTGGAAGATTTTGGAATCGAATACGCGTCTGCTATTGAGTCAACGAGCCTTGTAAACATAAAAGATAAATACGGACTTTTTATCGACGGAAATTTTGTTGATTCCTCATCAGGGAAATCTTTCAAAACTTTAAACCCTTCAACAGAAAAGCCATTGTCAGTTGTTACGGAAGCCTCATCAGATGATGTAGACCGTGCTGTCCGTTCAGCGAGTGTTTCTTATGAAAAGTATTGGAAGAAAATGCCTGGGGCGGATAGAGCTAGATATTTATTTCGAATAGCACGCCATCTGCAAGAAAGAGCAAGAGAGTTTGCTGTTCTGGAAACCTTAGATGGAGGAAAACCTATAAAGGAGAGTCGAGATGTTGACCTACCTTTAGCAGCTGCTCATTTTTTCTACCATGCTGGATGGGCCGACAAATTGGAGTACGCATTTCCTCAAAGAAAATTAGAACCCCATGGTGTTATAGGGCAGATTATTCCTTGGAATTTTCCTTTATTGATGGCGGCTTGGAAATTAGCTCCAGCTTTGGCTTGTGGAAATACTGTTGTTTTGAAACCTGCAGAAACAACGCCATTAACCGCCTTGTTACTGGCTGAAGTAATAAGAGACGTGGATTTACCTCCAGGTGTGGTGAATATAGTTACGGGTGCCGGGGAGACGGGTTCTGCGATAGTCGAACACCCAGAAGTCAATAAGCTTGCTTTTACAGGTTCCACCGAGGTAGGCAAGTTAATTCAGCGTTCGGCAGTAAAGCGAAATTTACCCCTGACATTGGAACTCGGAGGTAAGGCTCCGCATATTATTTTTGAAGATGCAGCACTAGATCAGGCAGTCGAAGGTGTTATCAACGGGATTTTCTTCAATCAAGGACATGTGTGTTGTGCAGGATCAAGATTGCTGGTTCAAGAGTCTATTGCCGATTATTTTATAGATCGACTTCAGAAACGAATCGAGTTATTAAGGGTTGGAAACCCTCTTGACAAAAATACTGATATTGGCGCAATAAACTCACTAGCTCAATTGGAGAGAATAGATCAACTTGTCAAAGCAGGTATTGATGAAGGGGCTGAGGTCTTTAAACCGTCTTGTTCTTTACCTGAAAATGGCTACTGGTACCCTCCGACAGTTTTAACTGGAGTTCAACAAAGTCATCGTGTTGCCCGTGAAGAGATCTTTGGACCTGTATTAGTAGTACAAACATTTCGAACCGCTGAAGAAGCTTTAGAAAAGGCAAACAACACTCCTTATGGTCTTTCCGCTGGCATATGGACCGAGAAAGGTTCTTTGATCCACTGGATGGCAGAACGCCTTAGAGCTGGGGTAATTTGGGCTAACACATTTAACAAGTTTGATCCGACAAGTCCTTTTGGTGGTTATAAAGAAAGTGGTTTCGGACGAGAAGGTGGGATGCAAGGTCTCGCTGCTTATTTAAAGAATAGCGGGGGAAATTCATAGTGACAGGAAAGATCCCCATAGCGAAGACCTACAAACTTTTTATCGATGGAGCTTTTCCGCGATCTGAATCTGGTCGAACTTTTTCGGTAAATAACCCTGAAGGAGAGCTAATAGCAAATGTTTCTCAGGCTTCCAGAAAAGATTTTCGTGAAGCAGTGCGTGCTGCTAGAGCGGCACAACTTTCTTGGGCTTCAAGGACTGCTTACAACAGAGGTCAGATTCTTTACCGTGTTGCTGAAATGCTGGAATCTAGAAAAACTGAATTTGTAGAGTTACTCAAAAGCATTGGTGCGAATAGTAGATCAGCGACACGCGAAGTTGAAGACTCAATACAGAGATGGGTGTGGTATGCAGGTTGGTCAGACAAATACAGCCAGATATTGGGATCTGTTAACCCTGTATCAGGCCCCTATTTTAATTTTACTGTTCCTGAACCGACAGGAGTAGTTGGGATAATTGCTCCAACTGAACCCTCCATGTTGGGATTGATATCTAGACTTGTACCGGCAATCGTTAGCGGGAACACGGTAGTAGTGGTTTCTGAAGGTGAGAGCTCTTTGGCTTCTGTAACGATTGGTGAAGTGTTGGCTACTTCGGATGTACCAGCGGGCGTAGTAAATATATTAACTGGAGATCAAACCGACCTACTCCCATGGATGGTTGGGCATTTAGACGTGAATGCAGTTGATATAAGTGGAATCAGTCACGAAACTGACCTGACTCTCATTGAGGAAGCTGCTTCAAATGTTAAACGTGTGATTTCACGGCAAGTAAATGAGGAAAGTTTAGAACTTATTTCTGATTTCTTGGAGATGAAAACAGTTTGGCATCCAATAGGGCGATAATTTTTCAAACAGAGATTTTGTCAAGAATTAGTGGCAAATCATCTGGCGCTGAGTCGGATATTTCAATTGCTCCTTCTAAAGCGTCGATAGCAGGATCAAAACATTTTTCTGTGTCACCGTGAAGTTCCATTACAGGTTCTCCTGCATTTACGTAGTCACCCGGTTTGGCCAGACAAATTATTCCAGCAGTGGGGCTCACCGAATCTTCTTTTTTAGATCGGCCTGCGCCTAAGCGCCAGGCCGCTACACCTACGGAACGGCAGTTCAATTTACTTAAGTAGCCAGTAGATGAAGCACCAATAGTTTTTTTGTAATCAGCCACTGGAAGACCTTTTGATAAGTCGCCTCCTTGGGCTGAAACCATCCTTTCAAAAACTTCTCTTGGTTTTCCAGATGCAAGTACCTCACCAGGATCTAAATCTGTATTAGAGAGACTTAACATTTCTTGAGCTAATGCAAGGGTGATTTCAATAAGATCTTTTGGCCCTCTTCCCTCTAGGACGTCAAGTGATTCTGAAACTTCTAATGCGTTACCTACGTTATTTCCTAAGACAGTTTCCATCGAAGTAATTAAAGCTACGGTTTTCACCCCTGATTTTTCACCCAGTTCAACCATTGTTTTGGCTAATTTACGTGCTTGGACAAAATCAACCATAAAAGCTCCTAACCCGGTTTTCACATCTAAGACGAGAGCTTCAGTGCCTTCCGCGATTTTTTTTGACATAATCGAGCTTGCAATCAGGGGAATAGAATCGACTGTGTGAGTGACGTCCCTTAGAGCGTATAGACGTCTGTCTGCGGGATTAATATTCTCATTTGCTGCGGCGATAATTCCACCTACTTCACTTAGTTGTGTGAGCATTTCTTTTTCGCTAAGAGAAGCAGTCCAACCTGGGATGGATTCCATTTTGTCTAGAGTTCCCCCACTGTGGCCCAGTCCGCGACCAGAAAGTTGAGGGACTGCTAAACCACAACTTGCAATTAAAGGCACGAGAATGAGAGAAACTTTGTCGCCTACACCACCTGTTGAGTGTTTATCAACAGTTTTTTTACCTATACCGCTTAGGTCTAAAGTAACGCCTGAATCAACCATTGCTTTGGTCCAATGTGCCAATTCTTCAGGCTCCATTCCATTGAAGAAGATTGACATTGCTAGTGCTGCCGCTTGTTCGTCAGGTATGAGTTCACTTTCAGAAAAATTCTTTATAAACCAGTCGATTTGTTCTTTACTTAGAGTTCCACCGTCTCTTTTGGTTTGAATAATTCCAAGTGCGTCCATTAAGGATTAGTCCTATCTCGCTCATTTAGATCATCGACTGTAAAAGGATCTGCAAGCAGTTCAACTATCGATTTAGGTCCACCAGGTCCGTCAACGACTAGTTCTTTCCCTCCTGCTTCTATGAGTATCTGACGACAACGACCACATGGAGCTAGCGCTTCTCCTTCAGGATTAGAAGCTACTGCTGCGATTAGCCTGCCTGCTTTCTTTCTGTGTAAGTCGCTTATCATGCCGCATTCAGCACAAAGGGTTAGACCAATGGAAGCGTTTTCGACGTTGCATCCTGTCACGATTTCTCCGCTATTTGTTATTCCAGCTGCGCCAACAGGAAAATTTGAGTACGGAGCGTAAGCCATTTTTGCGGCCTCTTGTGCTTTTATACGTAGGTTTTCCCAGTCAATATTGTTATTTTCCATGAAATCATCCTGCCAGAAGGATAGACAAAGCACACACGAAGAGGTGCAAAGCTTCTAATTTTCGGAGAGAGTTATACCGAAACGTGACATGGTTGTCGAAGCAATCAGTGAAATCCATACAGCGCAAGCACCTAATAAGTGAGCGGTTACGACTGCACTGGAACTAACTTCAGTGAAAACATGAACTGCTCCGAGTAATACATTTATCCCATATGCAACTGCAGCAAAATGAATCAACAGTTTTTCGTTTTTCGGTCGTTGACGTTTCTTAGCGTTAGAAATCAAAAATGCAATATAAAAAATTCCTACTCCTGCTGCAAATCTATGGAGATAATGAACGAATGTGTAGTGGTCTCTGATTTCAGGTTTCAACTGATTGTTCACAAGAGGCCAGCCGGAAAAATACCTGTTATGAACATATGCACCAAGTAAAAGTAATGCATATGAACCAAAAGCTCCCAAAGCGAGAAGTTGACTCCAATTTGAATTATCAGTTGTTTCTAAATTTTCGTTTCTATTTGTTGATACCAAGATCACAACTACCACCAATAGGGCTATAACTATCATTGAGATTGCTAGATGTATAGCCACAAGGTCGGAGTCTAAATCTGCTTTAACTACACCTCTACCAATCATTGCTTGTACTGCTACTGCTACAACTGCGGCTACTGAAAGTCTCCTGGCGGTCAAGTTGTTACGAAGATTTTTCCTGATACTTACCGCCGTTAACAAAATCAGAATTCCTACAATCGCAGCTACCCATCTGTGCAACCATTCGATGAGCATGTGGTACTCACCTCGGGGTAGTAGACCACCTAAAAGGCCATCTTCGCATAATGGCCATCTGTCAGAACATCCGTAACCACTTCCGCTACCGCGAGTAAAGCCTCCGATACCTATCAAAATAAAAGTTACTAAGAGAGAGATTCGTGCTAGCCGGTTTGTGGTGTTCATGTTTTGATGTTACGAGCATCTTGCATCTTGACAACTGTAATATTTGGCACGGGTGATTTTAAGGTTCGATAATTGGCCAAAATAGAGGAAAGTTCGTAAGAGTTTCCCAGAATTTCAACATTTTGTCGATGTCGCCTTGGATCTCCACCCTTGCATCTTCAACTGCTTGAGGGAGAGAGTATTCTGTTGCAATTAGTTCTTCGAGAACGGTTCGTGAAGAACTAATTGATACGTCTGAACCTTCTGAAGAAGGTCCGATTTTAGAATGAAGTGTGCCATTTGATAATTCAAGTTGTGCTGTTTCACCTGTGTCAATAAATGACCAGTTGATAAACATCGGACTTAGCTCTACGGCATTTTTACCTTCTACTTTTACGGCAAGGAAATCAAATATCTGTCCCAGTGTCATACCTTTTGCGACTTCCAGTCGTGGGCGTTGAAGAACAGGTAAATCGATACTTCCATTTCTCAGTTCTTGAGCACCTGTTAGATAGATGTCACGCCAAGGCCCAGATTCTGCTTGATAAGCAAGTTGTTCGAAAGCATCTGCTTGCAATAGTCGAGCATCATCATTTTGAGGATCTGCGAAGACTGCATGTCTTAATACTTCAGCTACCCATTTATAGTCACCTGCTTCAAAAGCATTTTTTGCTTTTTCTACTAGTTCTTCAATTCCTCCCATGAAATCGACGTACCTTTTTCCTGCTTCTACAGGTGTATAAGGGTCAAGACTGGAGGGGTGTCCATCGTAGAATCCTATGTATCTTTGATAAACAGCTCTTACATTGTGGCTAACTGTTCCATAATAACCATGACACATGTAGTCATCCCAGAGTCCCGGAGGTAGATCAACTTGTGCGGCAATTTCATTTGGCGTATAGCCAAGATTTGCTAGGCGCATAGCTTGGTCATGTAGCCACCTGTATAAGTCCCTTTGACGTATTAAGTAACCTTTTACAGCATCTTTTCCCCAATGAGGCCAACCATGGCTAGCAAAAACTATTTCAGATGAATCCCCCCAGCGGTCAAGAGCTTCATCTATGTATCTACTCCATTGAAGTGAATCCCTTACTAGTGCACCTCTAAGAGTCAGAACATTGTGCATAGTGCCGGAACAATTTTCAGCCATACACAACGCTTTATATTCAGGGAAAAAGAAATGCATTTCAGCTGGTGCTTCTGACTCAGGGGTTAGTTGGAATTCTATTTTTATTCCATCAAGAATAAGTTCTTGTCCTGTTTCAGTTATTTCGATTGTTGGTGGCACTAAAGCTGAAGAACCAGTAGGGATACCTTTACCTAATCCTTGATCAACGTGTCCTTTTTCATTCCAAGGTAAAAGCATTCCAAATTGGTAAGTAGCGCGTCTTCCCATAACAGGCGCTGCGATTACGTTTTCTGCAACTGCTTCGCGTAGGAAACCTTCAGGTGCAACGATCGGGATGTTTTCATCTTCGATTCGAGACCTTTCGATCATCCCAAGAATGCCACCGTAGTGGTCTAGATGAGAGTGGGTATAGATAACAGCACTTATTTTACGAAACCCCAGATGTTCAGTGACGAGTTCATAAGCGGCAGATGCCGTTTCAGCTGTAGTTAAAGGGTCTATTACTACCCATCCAGTTTTTCCTCGAATAAAAGTAGCGTTTGATGTATCAAAGCCGCGAACTTGATAGAAATCTTCGCAAATTTCATAAAGGCCGTGCTGAGCATTCAAGCCGGCTTGACGCCATAAAGAAGGATTGACGGTTTCAGGAGATTTCCCTTTGACGAAATCTGACTTAGAAAGATCCCAAGAGATGGGCTGCCAAGCATTTGGCTCATGTTTTTCAATAATTGGATTAGTTCGAGTTGCTATGAATCCTTTAGCAACATTGGCAGCATCAGTTCCATCGTCCGAAGGAAGGGTTTTTTTAAAAGCTTTATTTTCTTTTACGGTAAATTCAGTTGCTTCTTTTGGATGTCGGGACTCTTCTTCCATTTTAAGGTCCGGAAAATATTCGTTCGCCGACTGGCTTATAGACACTTCCTTTTATTTCATCGTCGCTATATCTAGCAAGTTCAAATCTTCCAACGACGAAGTGGTGGACTTCATCTGGTCCATCCGCAAGACGCAAAGTCCTTTGACCTGTGTACATGCTAGCTAAAGGTGTCCATTGTGAAATACCAGTAGCGCCGTGAACCTGGATTGCTTCATCAATAATGTTGCAAACTTTTTCTGGAACCATTGCTTTCACGGCACTAACCCAAACGCGAGCTTCAGCATTCCCCATAGTGTCCATAGCTTTTGCTGCACGTAATACCATTAGGCGACAAGCCTCAATTTCGATTCTGGCACGCGATATCAGTTCAACATTTTTCCCCAACTGAGCGATTTTCTTACCGAACGCTTCTCTAGATAATCCTCTAGTAGCCATTAATTCTAGAGCTTTTTCTGCGGCGCCTATGGATCTCATGCAATGGTGTATTCGACCAGGCCCTAGTCTCAGTTGAGATATTTCGAAGCCTCGACCTTCTCCTAGAAGCATGTTTTCTTTAGGCACCCTTACGTTGTCAAGATGGATATGCATGTGCCCATGTGGAGCATCATCTTGTCCGAAAACATGCATAGGTCCGATTATGTTCACTCCCGGAGTATCCATGGGAACCAGAATTTGTGATTGTCGCCTATGTGGAGGTCCATCCGGATTTGTTTGGACCATGCAAATCATTATTTTGCAACGAGGATCACCAGCACCAGAGATGTAATATTTCTCACCATTTATCAACCATTCGTCACCGTCTAAGACTGCCTGAGTGGCGATATTTTTCGCATCAGAGGAAGCAAGGCCAGGTTCGGTCATTCCAAAACAAGATCTGATTTCACCATTCAATAAAGGTTTGAGCCACATCTCTTTTTGTTCAGGGGTGCCCACGCGTTCTAGAACTTCCATGTTTCCCGTATCAGGGGCACTGCAATTTAGTGACTCGGAAGCTAAGGGATTTCGTCCTAATTCAGCTGCTATGTATGCATAATCTATATTTGAAAGCCCTTGACCGGTTTCATCATCCGGTAAGAAAAAATTCCATAAGCCGTTTGAGCGCGCCTTTTCCTTAACACTTTCTAAAAGTTCTAGTTGATCGTCGGTGTAGGACCAGCGGTCCTCACGATCCTCCCCAAGTTCATAGAATTGTTCAGTTATAGGATCGACTTCCTCCGCAATGAATTTCTTAACTGCGTCATAAAGGGGTCGTGCTGTTTCAGACATTGCAAGATTTAATGAGTCATCACTTGGATCATCTACGTGCATTCCGGGACCAATAGTCATTTTTTCTCTCTTTTCTAATGGAAATGTTTTAAGAGTTGTTGGAATGTCTAGCAGAAGTTATCCAATTTTGCGATTTTAAAGCCAAGTAATATAGATCAATAAAAAACTTATATAAGTGTTACACATAATATGTGTTACACTTATATATGACTAATTTAACACTAGCGATCGACGAGGACTTGCTTCGTCGAGCCAGAGTCCGAGCTGCAGAGCAAGGTACGTCAGTAAATGCGGTCGTTAGACAATTGATCGAGGCTTATTCTTCTTCAGATCGTGCGGAAAATGCTCGTAAACGACTGGTCGCGCTTTCTATAACATCTTCCGCTTCGTCATGAACGTTCTAAAAGTCTAAATTTGTGATTAAAAGGGTTTTTATTGACGCTTCAGTTTTGGTCAAGCTTTTTGACGACAACGCACCCGTGAAACAAGCTGCGGCTAGAAACTTAATTGGTGATGTCGATAATACGACCCTTGTTACTTCAGCTCTGTCAATGGCAGATTTTTATGAAGAAGTGACCAGCAAATTTAGTCGAAACCTAGAAACGGTAACAGCCAAACAAGCTTTAAATGATTTGACCGAATTGACTATTGTGCAAATTGATTCAGATTTAGTTTTAGCGGCTACAGAAACACAAACAGTTCTGAATATCGAAATGCGAGAAGCTGTAACAATTGAAGCGGCGTTTACCTCTGGATGTGATTTTATAGTTACTGAAGTTCTTGACCAAAGTCATACAGTCAAAGGAATACATATTAGAAGTCTTGAAGAGATGATGAATAATAAGGACAATGAAGATGATTGAAATCGAAGGTTTGAAACAGTATGAGATTGATATTCGTGGAGTAAATATCCATATTGCTGAAGCAGGAGAAGGCCCTATGGTTCTTTTCGTCCACGGTTTTCCCGAATCATGGTACTCATGGAGACATCAGATAGCTGCTGTCTCCGCTGCTGGTTACCGAGCGGTTGCAATGGACGTTCGAGGATATGGGTCTTCTTATACTCCGAAAGCAATTGATGAATACCGTCTTGTTTGTTTGGCCGGGGATTGTGTAGGAGTTGTCCAAACTTTAGGCGAAGATAGTTCTTTAATTGTCGGACATGACTGGGGTTCACCTATAGCTTCAGCTGCTGCATCTTTTAGGCCGGATATTTTCAAAGGCATTGCTCTACTTTCTGTTCCATACACACCGCGGAACGATGGAAAACCTTCCGATTTTTTTAGATCTCTAGGAGGGGAGGAAGAGTTCTATATTGAGTATTTTCAAGAACTAGGAAGAGCAGAAGCAGAGATCTCTCAAAATCCTTCCAAATGGCTTGAGGGTTTTTATTTCACTGCTTCTGGAAATGCTCCTGCAGTAATGGGTGATGAAGGTTCAATGGGTTTTGTTTCTCCAGGCGGTGAACTAAAAGATCGTTTCAAGTTTCCAGAAGAGCCACTTCCATGGTTCACTCCAGATGATTTAGATTTCTATACCAAACAATTTGAAAAGTCAGGTTTTACAGGCCCTCTAAACCGTTACAGGTGCGTTGATCTTGATTGGAATGACCTAAGAATGCATCACGAGGCACCGCTGATGCAACCTTCACTATTTATTGGAGGGGAAAAAGACGGTCCAACAATTTGGGGAGCTGGAAGTATTTCACGCTTCCCAGACACTCTTCCAAACTTAAAAGATTCCGTTATTTTGCCAAATGTAGGGCATTGGATTCAACAAGAGGATCCTGATTCAACTAACTCACTTTTATTAGATTTCTTTCAAACTTTCAATCTTGGACAATAAAAACGATGGGGTCTAAGGTTCTCTTATGAAGGTAGATAACAGGGGTAAATTAACCAGATCACTTGCTTTGCGCCACGTTTTTGCTTTATCGACGGGAGCGATGCTTTCATCAGGTTTATTTCTTTTACCCGGGTTAGCAGCATCTAAAGCCGGTCCGTCAGCGATTTTGGCTTATTTGATTGCTGGTTTTTTAGCTATACCTGCCATGTTGAGCGTCGCAGAGTTATCTTCCGCGCTCCCCAAAGCAGGAGGAGCATATTATTTTCTAGAAAGAGCTTTGGGCCCTTCCATAGGAACTATTGCAGGAATTGGAACTTGGCTTTCTTTAGTTTTAAAAGATGCTTTTGCCTTAGTAGGCATGAGTGCTTACTTGGTTTTAATTCTTGATGTTAATGGCAAGACTGTAGCGCTGGTTTTAATAGCTTTTTTCACTTTTGTAAATGTTGTCGGTTCGAAAGTAAGTGGTTCGATTCAATTATTTTTGGTCGTTTTCGTACTTGCAGTGATGGCTTGGTTCCTCACTGAGGGCCTTTTTGAAACCCAAAAACAAGGTATAGATAAATCTAATCTTGACCCATTTTTCACAGAAGGGTTTTCTGGCCTTATTTCAGTGATAGGTCTTGTTTTTGTTTCATATGGTGGTTTGACAAAAGTTGCAAGTGCAGCTGAGGAAGTAGATGATCCTTCCTTAAAGATTCCACTTGGAATGTCATTGTCTTTGTTAGTAGGAACCATTCTGTACACACTTGGTGCCCTAGTAGCAGTAGCACTTTTACCCTCAGTGGTTTTGCATGAAGATCTAGCACCCATACATTCAGCCGCCGAAACCATTCTTCCATCCGCAGGAGTCGCTCTTGTTGTTTTAGCTGCATTAGCAGCATTTGCCTCAGCTGTGAATGCTGGTATTTTGGCTGCAGCTAGATATCCAATGGCGATGGCGCGCGACGGACTCTTCCCTGAGGTAGCTGGAAGGCTAAGCCGATTTGGAACTCCTGCATTCGGTGTAATCGTTACCGGAATTGCAATAGCGCTAGTGGTTTTGGTTCTTGATGCTGAATCAATTGCAAAACTTGCGAGCGCTTTTGTTTTGTTAACACTTGGCTTATTGAATATTGCTGTTCTGGTTTTAAGAGCTTCTCATATTCGTTCGTATGCACCTGCTTTTAAAGCACCTTTCTACCCGTTAACACAATTCGTCGGAATAATTATTTCTATATTTCTAATTTTGCAACTTGGTGCAACTGCCTTACTATTCGTGGGTTTTGTTTTTGTTGCAGGGTGGACATGGCACCGTCTTTATGCAAGTGGAAAAAGTAAAAGATCAGGTGCAATCAGACAGGTTTTTGAAAGATGGGGAGCCGATGCCGATCCAAAATTGGGTCGAGAAATGAGTGCTGCAATGGCTGGTCATGGCTTGAGAACCGGCGATGATTACCCCGGATTGATTGCCAGAGCTGGAGTTTTAAGCGTGCCAGCAGGAACGACTATCACAGAAGCAGCGGATAGAGCGGCGACGGTTCTCTCTGATTTAATCGGTTTAACGGGAGAGAGAGTAACAGAACAGTTTTTAGAAACTGGCTCTTTGTGGATCCAACCTTCTAAACAACACCCGACAGCAACTCCTGTTGCCTTGTTTGAAGATATCGAAGAAGATCAACTTGTAATAGTCAGAGCATCAGAAGGAATCCGTATTCCTGCTTCTTGGGGAGGTTCTGGTGAATGGGTTAATGCGTTATTTTTCCTTGCAGGAACAACCGAAAATCCAGGTCGCTCATTAAGAGTTGCAGGAGAGCTCGCTGGTCATTTGCACACGGGTGCGAAACTCATAGGACTAGCTCAAACAGAAGCCGAAGTTAAATCTGCCTTACTTCCTGAGATGACATTCCGTCAATACGCTCTTCTGCCAGAAGGAAAAGATTCAGCGCTTATCGGTTTAAAAATTGCTGAACTAAAATTCCCTGCCGAAGTTGAAGTAGTTTCTGTTCACAGAGAAGGTATTCTGATCCAGCTTAATGAAGAACTCTGTTTAGAAGCTGATGATCAAGTAACACTTTTAGGTCCGTCGGATACGATGCCGTCGTTAGGCGAACCTCTACCTATTCAAGAGACTCTCGAGTAATTTTAAAGAAAAGGATTTTCTGTGTTCTCAGTTGATGTGCGTTCTCGTTTAGATAGCGATGCAGAGCAGATTGATTCAGAAGTTTGGATTAACGATCAATTACCTTTTCTTTTAGAACAAAACTCTTTTATTGCTTACGAAGGTGCTCAAATTCTGGGGTGCCGACCATTAGGAATCAGGGTTTCACAAAAATCATTTACTCTTACTCCTTTAGAAGGAGTAATCAAACTAGATATGGGTGTATCTAACGCCTCTGTGGTAGTTGATTTAGATGAGATTTCATTTTCTGATTTAGTGCAAGACATACAGACTCCCCAATCTTTAGCAACTTCTAAAGTGATCGACTTGCCCTTGAAGGAGCATTTTAGATTTTTAAAGTGGTGGCCTGTTCTTAGAGCGATAATTGATGGCAGATCAGTTTATAAACCAGGTGAAATTGATTTCTTAAATCAAGACGGAAGTCCTCTTGATTTGAACAGATCTTTTACTCAGGAAGATTCTGACGAAGAAATTTCGTGGTTTTTATCACAAACCGGTTATTTGCACCTTACAGGATGGTGGAGCCAAGAGTTAATGATGGAAATTTCTAAGGATATGGATAACGCCGTAGGCAAATATGAGAGAGGTGACGGTAGATCATGGTGGGCGAAGACAAAGGAAGGAACAGATCGTTGTGTCCGCCTACAATATTTCCAGGCCGAATCTGAATCCGTAAAAGAACTTCTTACTGATTCACGACACGAGAGGATTGCCGCGATACCTGGAGATGGCCACAGTATCGGGTGGGATGGAAGCAATGATCAGAATGCAATTGAAGCTTTAGTAAAACCAATAGGAGTGGTTGAGGGGATATCTGATCTTCCTTGGCATAAAGACTGCAGTCTTGGAAGGCATTCCTATGACTGTTCTTCTATGACGGTTGGAGTTTCAGTTACAGGAGCAGATTCTATAAGTGGCCAGTTATCAGTGGTAGCAGGTTCGCACAGAGCTAATTTGCAACCTAATTTTATTCATCCTTATCTTGATCTACCCATGATTGATTTGCCTACCAAAACAGGTGATGTGACAGTTCATTTATCATGCACACTACATATGAGTCATCCTCCCGTGGAAAGAGAAAGACGAGTTATGTATACAAGTTTTACTTTGCCTCACGAAGGTAAAAAAATTGGTCTGGATCGGATTTCAAAAGTGCGTGAAGAGGCTTATATGAAAGTAAGCCAAGCTTCAGTTCACAAAATAGATTAATCTCCCCTTAATAAATGGGCAAGCAACATTGCGCTTTTACTGGTTCTATTGGTTCGTGTTTCCGAAATATCTGCTGAACCCATAAGACGACGACTGGTACGAACTCCCAACCACCGAAAAGGTTCAGGCTCCCAACGTCTCGACTTTACACCTACCCAAGGAAGAGTCACTCTTTCAGTGTCATGTCTGAGGATCAACTCTGCCATTGTTCTCCCCGCTAAGTTCGCTGCTGCAACCCCTTCTCCTACATAACCGCCAAGTACCCCAAGTCCTGAAAAAGAATCAAAATATAGTCCCGGAAGCCAGTTTCTTGGAATTGCTAACACTCCACCCCAACGGTGGGTGATTTTGAAATCACGGAGAGCTGGGAGTAAATCGATCAAGGTTTGATGGATTAATTCGTGGGATTTTTTGTTTACTTCTGCAGTTTTGCTGATTTTTGACCCAAAGAGATACGGTGGCATTCCCTGACCACCAAAAGCGATGCGATTATCTTCAGTACGTTGACCATAGATAACCATGTATCTTCCATCAGCAAATGTTGGCCTACCTCTTAGCCCTATTTCGTCAAAGACTTTCTCATCAAGAGGTTCTGTAGCAATCATTCTTGAGTAAACAGGTAATAAATCAAGTTTGTGTCCTTTTAGGTTGCGTGTGTATGCCTCAGTTGCTTGAACTATTACTTCTGCTTTCACTAATCCATGATTTGTTTTTACTTTATTTTTTGCGATATTAATCGCTTCAGTTGATTCGACGATTTGTCCACCTAATTTTTCAACTGCTATTGCTAAACCTCTTACTAAACGGGCAGGGTCAATTGTTGCCGAGGGTGCGAAGAAAATTCCAGATAGAACTCTCGTAGCGTTTAAATAACTGAGTGCTTCGTCGCGCTCAAGAAGGCGGATTACATCTTCACCAAACCCATTTTCACGGGCAGATCTGATTTCATCACGTTGCCTCTGAGCTTGGGGTTGATTACGAGCCACGCTTATAACACCGCCCTTTGTGAAACCACAATCGATGCTTTCTTTATTTGTAATTCTTTCAACTTCATCAACAGTATTAAACATTGCTCTTTCGAGTCTTTTAGCTTCATTTTTTGATGATTTTGCAGCGTATTTCTCAGTACCACCTGCTAGAGCACCTTCACACCATCCGCCATTACGGCCTGACGCTCCAAAGCCACAGTATTCACTCTCAATTACTAGAACGTTTAAGTTTGGATCGGAGGCCAACAAATAATAAGCAGTCCAAAGACCACTAAACCCACCGCCGACTATTGCAACATCAACTGAAAGGTCTCCATCAAGTGAGGACCGCTTAGTGATAGGTGGGTCAAGAGTGTCGAGCCAAAGAGAATCAGGTTGTTGTAAAGGTAAGGAGGACATCACTTACATGCAACTCTAAACCTCTAAAAATAGCAAGTAATTCGAATTTGAAGCCAGCTAGCACCGAGACTTCTAAATAGGTAGCCTGATATCAGCTCAACAGAATAGAAGGACATATGATTCCTGCCCTATTACATGCCTTTTCGAAACCAACTTCTGAGAATTTTCATACGTTAGTCCGTTCTGAAGGAGTTCGAGTTTGGGATGACAAAGGTAACGAATACATCGATGGTCTTGGTGGACTCTGGTATTGCCAGATAGGTCATGGAAGACCTGAGTTGATTAATGCAATCACTGAGCAATTGCAAAAAATGAGTTCCTATCACACTTTTGCTCCTATGGGGAGCGATGTATCAGATGCAGCAGCTGAAAGAATCCGTTCTGTTTCACCTTTTCCAGATGGTCGCGTTTTTCTCTGTTGTTCAGGTTCTGAATCAATTGATACTGCAATAAAACTATTGAGAAAAATACCTATATTAAGAAAACAATCAGAACGTCAAATTATCTTGAGGCGTGGCCGCGGTTATCACGGTGTAAATATTGGCGGAACCACTTTGCAAGGCATCCAAGCTAACCGCGAAGGCTGGGGTGAATTGTTTCCGAACGTAATAGAGATTGATCCAACCAATATTGAATCTGCTGCTTCAATATTTGCAGAATATGGTGAACAAATAGCAGGAGTTGTAACTGAACCACTGCAAGGTGCTGGAGGAGTTTTCCCGCCACCGTCTGGGTATCTAGAAGGTTTAAGAAGATTATGCGACGATAACGGGGCACTTCTTGTTTTCGATGAAGTAATTACTGGTTTTGGTCGAACTGGTAATTGGTTTGCCGCTGATACCTATGATGTGAAACCCGACATCATAACTTTCGCAAAAGGTGTCACAAGCGGTTACCAGCCATTAGGTGGAGTATTACTCAGTAGAACCGTTTGTGATGTGCTTGAATCCGACCCGGATTTCACATTTATGCACGGTTATACCTATAGCGGACATCCGGCAGCATCGGCAGCTGCTATAACAAATATAAATATCATCGAAGACGAAGGATTAGTTCAGAGGGCAGAAGTTATAGGTGACAGACTTTCTGGAGGACTTAAAGCATTAGAGAAAGATGGAATTTTTTCTGAAGTACGAGGAGTAGGAGCTATATGGGCTGCTCAGATCACTGATGCATCAACTGAGCAGGGTTTAGTCATACGTGACAAGATGACTGAAATGGGAGTGATCTGTCGGGCCATAAATGGGGCGTTGGCGTTTTGTCCACCGTTAGTGATAGAAGAAAACGATATTGATTTCATTGTTGATACTGCCGCAAAAGCAGTTGAAGAGATTACCGCAAAGTGAAACGTCCACCCATAAGGATTCTTGAGCTTTCTGGAACACCTGAAAGTATCGGTCATGAGCATGGGAAGACTTTTGCAGATGAAATCCGCGCCTACACAAAAGATAGGATCAAACTGGTTTCTTCAGGTTTGTGGTCAGGTGGCTCAGTATCTGAAACTGAAGTAATAGAACTTGCTGAATCAATGCTGCCAGCCCATCAAGAATTTGATGAAGATTTACATGCGGAGATGTTGGCTCTCGCTAATGCTGCTGGGATTTCACCCGCAGAAGCAGTAATAGTTGGAGGTTTTACAGACTTTGTTGACGCTGTAAGAGCGACAATAGGAACGCAAATACCTGGGGAACTTCAAGAAGATGACTGCACGTCAATGATCGTTCCTGATTCTCGAGCTGATGGTTCAGGATTTTTAGCTCAAACATGGGATATGCATGACACAGCAACAGACCATGTACTACTTCTAAAGATTACCCCTACCAATCAACCCGCCAGTCTGATATTTACTACTGCGGGGTGTCTTGGTCAGCTGGGAATGAATAACGCAGGTGTTGCTGTCGGTATTAATAATCTCACCTGTCTAGATGGAAAATGTGGTGTCACTTGGACTTCAGTAGTTAGGGGTATGTTGAAAGCCGAAAGATCAACTGATGCTTTGAATGTACTTCTTGAAGCTGACCTTGCAGGCGCCCATAACTATTTGATATTTGACAGCTCTGGTGACGGCTACAACATTGAAGCTATGCCTTCTGTCAGACCTGTTAACACACTTGGCCCAGATCCATTAGTCCACACTAACCATACGATTCAGTCTGAATCCAGTAATGTTCAAGCCGACCGTGATGCTTCTCTTTTAGAAAACTCAGTTCGTCGTTTGGGAAAGGCTCAAAAAATTTTAGAAGAAGGAACTGTTGATTCAGATCGTTTAATGACACTTACGCGAGATCCTGAAGCAATTTGTCAAACTGCTAAAGAACCATATTTTATTGAATCCAGCGGGGCAGCAATTATGAGACCTGCCACCCAAGACTTTTGGGCATGTTGGGGTAGACCAGCTGAGAACGAATATCAACGCGTGGACTGGTTACATGGATAAAGAACCGTTTATTCATTTGGGTGAAACTTCAGGAATCAGATATATGAATCCTCTAGTTGATTGGGTGGGAGGCATGACTCAATTGGAACTGTCTTCATTTCCCACCTCTGACCCCGAAGACCTTTATAACGAGAACGAACTAAAAGCATTGGTTGAAGATTTTTCGGAAGGATGTTTTGTCGGTTTTGACCAAGAGAACATAGTAGCTATGGGGCTCGGTATTAGAGTCCACTTTGATCTTGAGAAACCTCTTCACACAGTGCATGACATAGTTCCCGGTAATGGAACTTCTGGACATCATCAGGACGGAGATTGGTATTACGGCACTTCAATAGCGGTAAGTAAGCAATACCGGAAACGTGGTATTGGAAACGAGCTTTACAAGCTAAGAAAAGAAGTTTGCCAGTGTTTCAATCTCCGAGGAATTGTTGCTGGAGGAGTTATGCCTGGATACGTCGACCATAAGAATGATTATTCAGCGGATGAATACATAGAACTAGTACGGAAAGGTGAAATTTACGACCCGACTCTTACATTTCAGAGGGATAACGGGTTTCAACTTGTCTGTGCATTACCTAATTACATAGTTAACCCTGAGATTGATAATAACGCTGCATTAATAGTCTGGCAGAACCCCGATTATGAGGTGGTTAACTGATGACCAATATTAATGAAGGGGATCAAGCGTTCAGGAGCGATTCCTTAAAAGGGAAAGACTTGGAAATGCCTTTTGGAGGGGCTCTTTCTTTTCTTCGAAGGAAGTACACAAGAGAAATTGATTCAGCTGACATTGTCGTGTCGGGCATACCATTTGATATGGCGACATCGAATCGGCCAGGAGCTCGCTTCGGACCTAGAGCCCTAAGAGCAGCATCAGTAGGACTTGCTGAACTAGATGCATACCCATTCGGTTTCGACCCATTTGATTTTGTTGCTGTAGCAGATTATGGAGATTGCTATATCGATTATGGCTATCCACAGAATGCAACAGATTTAATTGAACGCCATGCTGACCAAATCATAAATACAGATTCGATGATGGTAAGTATGGGAGGCGATCATTATGTCACTTACCCACTTTTAAAGGCTCATGCAAAAAAGTTTGGACCCTTGTCTTTGATACATTTCGATGCCCACTGTGATACATGGCCAGATGACGGGAATCGGCAAGACCATGGATCAATGTTTCTTCGGGCTGTACGTGAGGAAATAGTCGACCCAACAACTTCGGTTCAAATCGGTATTCGAACACATAATCAGGACACGTTTGGTTTCACCGTTTTGGGGGCTCCGTGGGTTCACAGGGAAGGTATTCCTGCAGTTATTGAAGTGATTAGAGAAATTGTTGGTAATAGATCAGCATATTTGACATTTGACATTGATTGTTTAGATCCAGCATTTGCACCAGGGACTGGAACTCCTGTTGCAGGTGGTCTTAGCTCGGCTCAAGCCCTTGAAGCGATACGTTCACTTGGAGAGTTCGAAATTGTGGGAATGGACCTTGTCGAAGTGGCTCCGCAATATGATGTTGGTGAAATCACGGCTATTGCTGGTGCTACGATCCTTCACGATTTCATTTGTTTACAGGCAGTTAAAGCTGGAGCTACTCCTTCACCTTTTGGAAGAATTTGAACATGATAAAAACTCTTAGTCTTCTTTTTTGTCTTACGCTAATTACTTCATGTGGCGGTAACCATAAAGAGTTCACAGAGTCTGTAAGACAAAATTTTCTCATCGACTGTCAACAAGGTGGATTGACACTTGACTCATGTCAAAAGACACTCGCATGCATTGAGAAACGGATGACCGAAGACAACTTTGTTGTGGAATACAATTTGTACCAACTTGAAGGAAAAATGCCCTTTAACCTGTCATTTGCGGTTAGTAACTGCCTTTGATGAACAAGTTACTATTACTACGTGAGGGAACTAATTTCTACTTTAGAGAGATAAAACAAGATGACTTCTGCAGTTGAGCTAAGTGGAATAACGAAACGGTTTGGTGATGTAGTTGCTGTTGACAATGTTGACTTGTCAATTGCGGACGGAGAGTTTTTCGCGATGTTGGGACCCAGCGGTTGTGGCAAAACAACAACTTTACGACTGATAGCCGGTTTGGAATTTCCTACAGAAGGAAGTCTTTCAATTTTTGGTCAAGAAGTAGGGACACTAACGCCTGATAAAAGACCAGTTAATACCGTCTTTCAGAACTATGCATTATTTCCCCATCTAACCGTTTTAGAAAATGTTGGATTCGGTTTGAAAATGCAAGGGACTGACAAAGAAACGATACGTAGTAGATCTATGGAAATGATTGAGCTGGTTCAACTCGATGGTTTAGCTGAACGAAAACCTTCACAAATGTCAGGTGGGCAGCAACAGCGAGTTGCACTTGCTAGAGCTTTAGTTAACCAACCAAAAGTATTGCTTTTAGATGAGCCCTTAGGCGCACTTGATTTGAAGCTTCGACAAGAGATGCAACTTGAATTGAAGAAACTTCAGAGAGATGTTGGTATCAGTTTTGTTTTCGTGACACATGACCAAGAAGAAGCGCTCACAATGTCAGATCGTATTGCGGTTATGGATGATGGCAAGTTGCTTCAAGTCGCTACACCTGAAGAAATATATGAACGACCGGCAAACCGTTTCGTGGCTGATTTTATAGGTCAGACAAATTTGCTTGAAGGTACTGTTTCAGATGCAGAAACTGTGATTCTTGAAAACGGTATTTCTGTCAGAGCCAAAAATGGATTCACTGCAGGAACCCATGTTGCGGTTAGTCTTCGCCCTGAGCGTGCTCATATTCAATCTCAAGGTGAATTTGAAGAAGGTTGGTCACACATAAATGGTTCTGTTGAAACAGTTACCTACTTGGGCAACGCACTTATCTATGGCATAAAACTCGATTGGATGGAGCTTGAGGTTCGTGAAGAAAACCACCCTGGGGTTGAGCTACACAGGCCAGGTGCAGAAATTACTGTCAGCTGGGACCCTGAAGCAATCTCTGTGGTTTCTGACTAATGAAGACTGTAGTTAAAACAGATACTGAAACTGCGACTGCAACACCAGAATTTGAAAAGGCAGCACTTCGCCAAGAATCAAGACGTGGTCTCTTTCTTGCCCTGCCGGCTTATTTATACTTAATTTTCTTCTTCGTAATTTCACTTTTCATCGTTTTTATTTACAGTTTTGCGACTCGAAACCGTTTTGGTGGCACTGATTTATCCGGTTGGAATCTTGATAGCTATGCAAGAATTAGTGAACCCATAGTTAGAGATGTCCTCTTTCGGTCCATATGGCTTGCTTTTCTAACCACAGTTATTTGTTTGGTTATTGCTTACCCTTTTGCTTACTTTCTTTCAACGCGTCGAGTTGCTGTGAGAAACATCATGCTGGTATTTGTGATGATTCCGTTTTGGACAAATTTTCTGGTTCGTAATTTTGCATGGAGAGTCATACTAGGAAATAACGGTCCTCTAACTAATGCAACTGAATTTGTGGGTTTAGGTTCTGCAGAACTTTTGTTCACACAAACCGCAGTGGTACTGGGTCTTGTCTATGGTTACTTGCCTTTTATGATTCTTCCTCTGTACGCGGCTATAGAGAGAATAGATCGACGTTTATTAGAAGCAAGTAGGGATCTTTACGGGACAGGATTTCAATCTTTTCGACATGTGCTTTTCCCTCTGTCAATGCCGGGTGTAATAGCTGGATCAATCCTAGTTTTTGTGCCAAGTCTAGGAGCTTATGTGACACCAGAAATCTTAGGTGGAGCTAAAACCACATTACTTGGAAGCTATATCGTCACTCAATTTCTCACCGCTAGGAACTGGCCTTTTGGTGCGGCGCTTTCTTTCGTTCTTATGTTAGTGATGTTAGTAACCACAATTGTTTACTTCCGAAAAGGTGGCAGAACGTTATGAGCACCTCGGTGGAACCACGTGGTTGGGCTAAAGCAGCTTTACATGTAAACGGTTGGTTCGTTTATATGTTTTTCTATGCACCTATAGTTTTGCTCGTTATCTATTCATTCAGTAATAGTAGAAATGTAGGTACTTGGGGAGGTTTCACACTCGATTGGTATCGTGATTTTTTTGATAGCTCGAATGCCCGTGGAGCATTATCAAATTCAGTGAAAATAGCGATTTTCTCTACCATCATTTCTGTCGCACTTGGAACTATGGCAGCGTTATCGCTCGAACGTTTTACATTCCGAGGAAAGAAAGTTTTTGATGCTCTTCTTTATTTGCCGATAATCATCCCTGACGTAACTATGGCAGTAATGATGCTGCTGTTCTTTGGTGAATTTTTTGACGTCCTTGACGCTCTGTTTGGTCTTGGGCTACGAAAAGGTTTCTGGTCAATTTCAATAAGCCATATTGCCTTCAATATCAGTTTCGTATCAGTTGTAGTTCGGGCTCGTCTCGCTGGTATGGATACGGACTTGGAAGAGGCAGCAATCGACTTGTATGCCTCTAGATGGAAAGCTTTCCGTTATGTCACATTCCCACAGATAGTTCCTGGAATTGCGGGGGGTGCACTTTTAGCTATGACCTTGTCCCTTGACGATGTTGTAATTACTCAGTTTGTTGCGGGCCCGGGTTGGACGACATTACCTGTCTATGTCTTTGGACTGATACGCAAGGGTGTAACTCCTTTAATCAATGCAGTTTCAGTGACTATGCTTGTGGTCTCAATGCTTCTGGTCGTGCTATCGATTGTCGCTCAACGAGTAAGAAGAAGCGGTTAAGCGCTATTATCACTTTTAAGTAGGTCTAGTTGGCCTCAGAGGGGAAAGAAATATATGAGAAATTTGAAACGTTTTAGGTATTTAGCTGTTCTACTTGCTTTAGCTTTAGCAGTTTCTTCTTGTGGAAGTGACAGTGATGAAGCCGCTGTAGCTGACTGCGAATTGAATCAAGTAGATGGTGATTTGGCTTTGTATAACTGGGCTGAATACATCGATGAAGAACAACTAGCTGAGTTCGCAACAGAATATGGCATCAGCGCAACTATGGATGTTTATGATTCTAATGAAGCGATGCAACCAATCATTTCTGCAGGTAATTCTGGTTATGACGTTATTGTGCCGTCTGACTACATGGTTTCTATTCTTATCGCAGATAAAAAGGTCCAGAAACTGAATTCTGACGCTATTCCGAATGCTGAAAATATCTCAGCTGATTTTAGTGGTTTGTATTATGATCCTTCTGGCGAATACACGGTTCCATATCAGTGGGGTACTACCGGTATAGGAGTTAATACGGCAGTTGTTGGAAAAGATTTCCCACGTTCTTGGGGGTTAATTTTTGATCCGAGCATTTCGGGCGCTTTTGATGGGAAGATCCAGTTGCTAAATGACCCACGCGAGACGATGGGAGCGGCACTGAAGTATCTTGGTTATTCACTAAACACGACAGATAAGGGTGAATTAGACAAGGCAAAGGATTTGGTCTCGTCAACCGCTGACAGACTGGCTGCTTTTAATACAGATTCTGCTGATGAATTCCTAACTAGTGGAGAAACTGTAATTGGACACGGATATTCAGGTGACATGTTCGTTCAATTCTTGGAGACAGATAATCCTGAGGATTACGTTTATTTTGTTCCTGAGGAAGGTGGAACAAGGTGGATAGACAATATGGGAATTCCTTTTGATGCCCCACATCCATGCACCGCACATACCTTCATTAACTGGTTACTTGGTGGAGACCAAGGAGCTGCTCTTTCCAATTGGAACTACTATGGAACTCCTAATGATGCTGCTGTAGCAGGTCTTGACGAAGATCTGCTTGATTTCGTCAATGATCCTGAATTGTTAGCAGGTGGTGTTGATTCACTTGAAGAGATTGAGGATACAGGTGATTTTGAAATCAATTATGCTGACGCTTTCGTGGAAGCCAAAGGTTGATTTAAGTATTTAAAAAAGTGGGACCTCTTTATTGGGGTCCCACTTTTTTAATTTGTATTGCAGATATTAAAGAAGCTTTATTTCAATACCTCAGCCATTGTGTCGATAACTTGACCTATTTCTTTGTCACTAATAGTTAGCGGAGGGCAAATTGCGAGTCCGGTATTTAAGGGTCTTAAAATAACTCCCTTGGAGCGGATTTCATTTCTGATTTGCGTAGGGTCCTGTTCTATTTCGACTGCATATACAGCACCAGTTCCGCGCCAAGAGTCAATGAGGCTATCTGATTGTAATGATTCCAAACCATTTCGGATCTGCTCTCCAACATGGTTAGCTCGATCAACCAAAGATTCACGTTCCATCAATTCCAAATTCGCAATACCAGCAGCACAAGAAGTTGGATGACCAGAATACGTATAGCCAGTCCTGAGAACGAAATCAGGTTCTTCAAGAGTGTCACAAACCCTTCTAGAAACAATTACACCGGACAGAGGTAGATATCCAGAGGTAACACCTTTCGCAAAAGTCATTAAATCAGGAGTTACTCCAAAATGTTGAGCCCCAAACCATTTTCCTGTCCTACCAAACCCGCAAATAACTTCATCGAAAATAAGCAAAGCACCGTTATCATCGCAGAGTTTTCGTAGACCTTCTAAATAGCCATCGACAGGTAGATGAACCCCACCAGCTCCTTGTATTGGCTCAACAATTATCGCAGCAATCTGGCTTCCATTATTTGCAAAAATGGTTGCAGCAGCTTCGAGATCATTATTTGGGACTTCCATGAAATGAGGTACCAAATCGCCCCAGCCTTCTCGATTGGGTGCAATTCCCTGAGCACTAGTTCCTCCGAAATTAGTTCCGTGGTAACCGTTCGTGCGTCGAATAATAATTTGCTTTTCATTTTCTCCACGTAGCTGTTGATAGAGCCTCGAGAGTTTTAGAGCAGTATCTACTGCTTCTGAACCAGAACAGCCTAGAAAAACACGACCGTCAGGATGAGGTGATCTTTCAGCCACCATTTCAGCTAATTGTGCTGCTGGCCCATTAGTGAAAGGGTCAAAGACGTTGTAAGCCTCGAGAGTTTTCATCTGTTTTGTTACGGCTTCAATAATTTCAGTTCTTCCATGGCCAACCTGGCAAAGCCAAAGGTTAGCCATAGCGTCTATGTACTGGTTGTCTTGAGCATCCCAAAGCAGGCAACCTTCACCGCGAACAATGTTTACAAAGTCAGATTCTGCTTTCGAGGGTGGAGCAAATCCGTGAAGTAGGGAATGTGTCTGTTGTGTCATTCGAAAAGCCTCCTTTTTAAATCAAATGGTATGTCAGGTCGTACTGGTTGACGATCGGGTGGTTTAGTCAATATCCAACCAAAAACTAGCAGCACGATCATTATTATTGAAGTTGTAATCCAAACAACTGTGTCATTTGTAGTGTGGTAAATTACTCCAGCAACTATGGAGCCTAAAGCTCCAGCGGCGACTTCAGTTGCGCCTGCCAGACCTTGTGCAGCGGCTTGGCGTTCTTCAGGCACTGAAACTGAAACAAGCATTGGTCCCGCAGGGAAACCCAATCCCTCGAAGAGAGAACAAAGAATTGTTAAAATAATGAGAGCCAAAAGACCTTGGAAAATCCCAAAGCTAGCAACAAAGGCAGCGCAAATACTCATTGTCCCTAATGTCCAACGTCTAGCTCCATAACGTTGAGCTAGGATTCCACCTTTCATTGCTAAGAGAGGGATTGGAAGTGCTGCGAGGGTGAGTGCAACACCGATTTGCCATTGTGAAGCACCTCGAAAGTCAAGTTCAAGAACCCAAACAGACTCAAAAGCTCCAATAAAAACAAAATATGCACTGAGTATTAGAAGAGCGCCGTTAAGTCTCCGTATACGAAATAAATCTAAGGGTTTTCTCTTTTGAACATCACGTTCAGCCGTATCAGGTTTAGCCTTCCACGCTGTAGGCAATAAGAAGATTAGAGCTGCACCCATTACCCAAAAAGGTGTCCTGAAATCACCCATAGCGTTTAGAGCAGCAGTAATACCTGGTCCTACGACCCAGCCGGCTACATCGTATGCTCCTAATTTTCCAAGATTTTTCCCTAACTCATCTGGATTTGCGACTATTACAGTTCTACGAGCAGCGGGAGAAGCCGCTCCTAAAGCAAAACCAAATAAACTTCTGCCAATTATGAAATACCATAGTGAATCACCTACAGCCATAAAAAAGAGAGCAATGATTCCCAAGAGTAAACCTGACTTAAGAAGTAATGGTGATCGACCACGATCGGCATGAGGGGAGAGGGTTATCAATGCAATAAAGGAAGAAGCAAATCCACAGAAAATTGTCAAACCAATTTCAAAGTTTGAAAAGCCAAGTTCTTGTTTAAATTCTGCGACTAAAGTGACGACGCTAGATAGTCCTGCAGACATCCCAAAAAGTATTAAAAAGTAAGGTAATAACTTTGGGTTATCTTTGTTTTTAAAAGAATCTGACATTGCGAAAGAGTCTATTTGAATTTAATTTAACTCTTTGAGTTTTCGAAGTCTTAAGATCGGATTTTTTGTGGCAGTATCAATTTAGAAATGAGGAATGAAATTGGGTAATGAATTTGATAGATACAGACACGAACACGATAAAGGGGTAAGAGCTAAAATTTCGTGGTTGCTGAAACTTCCAAAATTTTGGCGTTCTCCTTTGAGTAAAGAGGTGATCCGAATTGTAGATCCCCAAAAAGGTGAAAATGTTTTAGATATAGGGGCTGGAATGGGACCCGCATCAGTAGAAGCTGCCAGTAGAGGTGCCCATGTTGTGGCCATTGATCCATCTAGGTTCATGCGAGCTGTTTTGGGTTTTCGAAGACAGTTTCAAAAAAACCCCGGTCTCATAACGATAGAAGCAGGTGTTGCAGAAAGAATTCCTTTACCAGAAGGTTCAACTGACGTGGTGTGTGCAGTGAACGCGATCCATCATTGGACTGACTTGGAAGGTTCCATAGAAGAAATAGCAAGAGTAATCTCACCCGGAGGAAGAGTTTTGTTAGTAGACGAAGATTTTACCGATCCCAAACATCCTAAACATGAGACACACCATGATCACGAAGATGAAATGACGAAAGTTGATGTTGAAGTAATAAAGAGACTTTTTGAAGGCTTGGGTTTTGAGTCAAAAGGTGAGAAAGTTTCACTTTCAGGTGTTCCTGTAAAGCTTGTAGAAGCTAATTCCCAATAAACTCTTTTGGACTTGGGTGTTTACTTTAAAATAAGTAGATTCGTAGCACTTGAGAGGAGCCAGCAGAATGCCACAAATTGAAGCTAACGGTATAAGTCTTGAAGTGGAGACTATAGGGAGTAGTGAAAATCCTGCGGTGTTGTTGGTTATGGGTCTTGGTGCGCAAATGACCGCCTGGCCTGAAAATTATTGTAAGCAACTTTCAGAACGAGGATACTTCGTTATTCGTTTCGACAATCGTGACGTTGGATTGTCAACATGGTTTGATGATGCCGGTGAACCGAATATGAATAGAACTTATTTGTCTGCCCTTTTTGGACGAAAGATAAAGGCACCTTATTCATTGTCAGATATGGCTGATGATGCCGTCGGAGTATTGGATTCATTAGGTGTAGAAAAAGCTCATTTGATGGGGGCATCAATGGGCGGAATGATTGTTCAAAGGTTCGCATTGAATCATCCTGAACGAGTGATTTCTCTTTGTTCAATTATGTCCACTCCGCGCTTTATCAGACCCGAGTATCAACTGACTGTGGAGTTGATGGAACCTGATTCTGGAACCAGAGATGGCAGGATAGAGTCCGGCCTTAAGGCAGCGGGACTTCTTCATGGAGAAAAATTTCCACTTCCAGAAAATCTTCGTGAGTTAGTCGCAGATTCTATTGATCGCGCATGGCATCCCTCAGGAACAACCAGACAATTAACGGCAATCTTGTCTGACGGGGATCGCAGACCAGAGTTAAGGACACTTTCTATACCAACAACTGTTATACACGGGACAGCTGATCGTTTAGTGCCTCCTAAGGCTGGGAAAGAAACGGCAGAAGCGATTAAAGATTCCTGTTTAGTTGAGATAGAAGGAATGGGCCACAGCATGCCTGAAGAGACTTGGCCAGAAATTTTTAGAGTTTTTGATGAGCTAGTAGAAAGATCATCAATTTAATCTTGAAGTGACGCTTTATTTTCTTGCTTGATCTATAAGCCAACTAAAAACCGGATCAGCCCCAGGCAACAATTCAGGATGCCATTGCACAGCAAGAATTCGACTGTTGTCAACTTCGATTGCTTCAATTACCTCTTCAGTGGCTTCTCCCTCTGTGGACCATCCCACAGCTTTGATTCCTTCACCGATTTTTTTAATTGCTTGATGGTGAAGTGAATTAACTTCAATTTCAGAACCGTAGATATCCGACAAGATAGAACCTGTTTCAAAACGAACTTTATGATGTCGATCATCATAAGGTTTCTTGATATTTGCATGATCTGGAATATCTTGAAAAAGAGTGCCGCCTGCGTGAACGTTAATAACTTGTATACCTCTACAGATACCTAGAACAGGAATGTCTTTTTCGATGGCTTCGTTAAGGATTTCAAATTCATGACTATCGCGACCAGGTTCAAATTTACTCAAACTAGGGTCTTCTTCAGGGGAGTGAATCGCCGGGTCTACATCAGCTCCACCACTGAGAACTATTCCGTTCAGTTTTGATACAACTTCAGCATCTGAATGACGAGGTATGAGTACAGGAATACCTCCAGCCATTGTCACCTGATGTCCATAACTTGTGAAAAAAAGATCTATATCTAATTCGCCTTGGACCGAGAGCACGCCGTTTACGTCACGCCCTTTTTTTCGCCGTCCAGTAATACCAATTAAAGGAAGTTCACTCATCTTTTACCTTCATATCTTTAATCTTAAAAGTTGTTTTGTTTGAGCGCGCGAAAAGTTGATCTTCTTATCAAAAAACTGCTGGATGAGTGTATATGTCCCACCCATTGCATAATCTCGTTACATGGATTCCTCCGCGGTCATTATTGTCTTACTTGTTGCCTTGTTGGTAAGTATTTTTGTCTCAGTAAAAGCACTTAGAAATCAAAAAGTTTCTTCGGAGACTGATATTGACGAAACAAAAGGTAACGATGATATGGCATCGATGGTTGCACAATTGACTTCGGAACTTAAAGCTCAAATGGGAGAAGTGGCAAATAAAGCACTTCAAGATAATAACGAACAGTTTTTGACTCTGGCTTCCGAAAGAATGAATGTTGTTAAAGAGCAAACAAAAGGTTTGCTCGATCCCTTTACAAAACAGATTGATCAACTAGGAAAGACGGTTAGTGAGCTTCGTTCAGCTCATGACAAAGAGAAAGGTGCAGTTGAAACTTTAACATCGAGAATGGGTGAGTTAAGCGCTTCTAATGTCGCATTAACCGAAGCATTGCGTTCACCGACTGCACGTGGCGTCTGGGGAGAAAATCAGCTTCGTAACGTTATTGAATTAGCTGGGATGACTCCTTATTGTGATTATGAGGAACAGCCAACTGGTGAAAATAGAAGCGGGAATATTGGAAGACCAGATGTCAGAGTCAGACTTCCCAACGGAGCACATTTGGCGGTAGATGCGAAAGTTCCTTTGGATGCATATCTCGAGGCACAAGAGTCTTCTGATCAATCTGAGGTTGAAAACCATTTGTCTCGTCATGCATCCGCTTTGCGAGCGCATGTTAACGCACTGGCAGGGCGCAAGTATTGGGAGCAAAATGATGGACCTGCGCCAGAATTTGTAGTTTTGTTCGTTCCCGGAGAGTCATTTTTAGCTGACGCCCTAAGAGTCGATGTTTCGCTCTTGCAAGATGCTATGGAAAAACGAGTTCTACTTGCTTCACCAGTAAATCTTTTAGCCCTTTTGTGGGCAGTTGCACGAGGCTGGCAAGAAGCACGAATTACAGAGCATGCGAAAGAAATAGCAGATCTTGGTGAAGAACTGTACGAAAGAATAGGAACTGTTCTTGGGCATATGGATAAAACAGGACGAGGTTTAAATTCAGCTGTTAATTCTTATAACACTATGGTCGGTTCAGTCGATTCACGTTTAATGGTGACTCTTCGAAAATTTCCTGATCTAGGCATTGGTATTGAGGAAATTCCCTCTCCAGAAGAACTGGAAACAAAACCTAGAGATTTACATGTCGATGAGATGAAAGGCTTATCTTCACCTGAAAACTAGGGAAAATGCAAATTTCATAATAATCAAAATTGTTGGTGTGTTAAACCAAAGCGCTAACCTCATTAAGCAACCGATAGTTATTGGTTAATCTTCTGTAATAAGAAAATTAGGAGAGTTAGATGTCAAATGTAGTACGTTCTGCCATGGTTCAAACGAGGTGGACAGGCGATAAAGAATCAATGATAGAGCTTCATGAACAGTATCTTCGTGAAGCAGCCAGCCAGGGTGCTCAAATAATGTGTTTTCAAGAACTTTTTTATGGGCCTTATTTTTGCCAAGTCCAAGAAGTTGAATATTACGGCTATGCAGAAGCAATTCCAGATGGGCCAACTGTAAAACGTTTTCAGGAACTCGCAGCAGAACTAGGGATGGTGTTAGTACTTCCTATGTACGAGAAAGAGAAAGAAGGTTTCTTATATAACACCGCAGCTGTAATTGATGCTGACGGAACCTACTTAGGCAAATATCGTAAAACTCATATTCCGCAGGTAAACGGCTTCTGGGAGAAATTTTACTTTAAGCCTGGCAATTCAGGCTTTCCTGTTTTTCAAACAGCCGTAGGTCGGGTCGGTGTTTACATATGCTACGACAGACACTTCCCAGAAGGCTGGCGAGCTTTAGGAATGAACGGGGCACAGATCGTTTTCAACCCATCTGCAACAAGTAGAGGCCTCTCTTCATATCTTTGGAAACTTGAACAACCTGCATCAGCAGTTGCAAATATGTACTTCGTAGGAGCTATCAATCGAGTCGGAATTGAACCTCTAGGTGAAAACGATTTTTACGGAACAACTTATTTCGTTGACCCACGAGGTCAGTTCGTTGGAGATGTTTGTTCAGATCAAGAAGAAGAATTAATCATAAGAGATTTGGATTTGGATTTAATCGATGAGGTTCGTAATCAGTGGGCCTTTTACAGGGATCGTAGACCAAGCACCTATGAAGACTTGGTAACTCCTTAGACTGAGAGGCAAGGAGATAAATGGCTACTAACTCAGAACTTTCAAAGCGTCATTCCGAGGTTCTTCCCTCTTGGTTGGCTCTATATTACGATCCGCCTATCTCCATGGATTATGGAGAAGGTCGGCATGTCTACGATGTTGAAGGCAACCGTTACCTTGATTTTTTTGGAGGAATCCTGACAACAAGTCTTGGTTACGACGTCCCTGAAGTGACTCAAGCTATCAACGACCAAGCATCAAAAGTGCTTCATTCTTCAACTTTGTATCTATCCGAACCAATGATTGAACTAGCGGAACTGGTGACGGAACTATCTGGCATACCAGACGCAAGGGTCTTCTTTACTACGTCAGGAACGGAAGCTAATGATGCGGCTTTATTGCTAGCCACTGCTTACCGTCGTTCAAATCAAATATTGGCACTCAGAAACAGTTACCATGGGCGTTCTTTTTCAACAGTAGCAATTACATCTCACAGATCTTGGTCGCCCACCAGCTTGAGTGGCTTATCTGTAAATTATGTTCATGGTGGCTACAGATTGCGGAGCCCATTTAACGGTTTTGATGATGAAAGCTACACCAAAGCTTGTGTTGATGACCTTGTCCAAGTTTTCGACATGATGACATCAGGAGATGTGGCAACGATGATTGCTGAACCAATCCAAGGTGTAGGAGGTTTCGCCACCCCACCCGATGGTTTTTTTGGAGAGATGAAAAAAGAGTTGGATAATAGAGGTGTTCTATTTATTTCTGACGAAGTTCAAACAGGATGGGGAAGAACCGGGGAAAACTTTTGGGGGTATCAAGCACATGGAATGGTGCCTGACATGCTGACTTTCGCTAAGGGAGTTGGAAACGGTTTAGCTCTAGGAGGCGTTGTCGCTAGAGCAGAAGTAATGGAAGCGATGCCAGCTAACTCTATTTCCACTTTTGGTGGTAACCCCATAGCATCGGCCGGAGCATTAGCCACAATCAACTACATGCTTGAACACGACACACAAAAAAATTCTAAAGAAATGGGCGAAAGATTAGCTGAAGGGATAAGTCAAGCAGTTTCAGATTCATCTGTAATCGCAGAGATGAGAGGACGAGGTTTGATGCTTGCCATTGAGACCGTAGTTCCTGATTCCATTGAACCCAATGCACAAGCTGCTGGTCAACTAATGGAGGCTACTAGAGCTTCAGGTTTACTAATCGGGAAAGGAGGGCTTTATGGAAATGTTATTCGTATAGCTCCTCCTATGACTGTTACAGCAGATGAGATTGACGAAGGAATTGCAATCTTGAATGAGGCTATAAAGGATTTAGATAATTAAAGTCTGAAGTGAAGGAGGAGATGTGACGACTCTAATAAAAAATGGAACTGTAGTAAGTGCAACTGGACGTCATGAAGCAGACGTTCTCATTGATGGAGAGAAGATAGCGGCAATCTTGCAACCAGGCACTTCAGCTGCAGATAGCGCTGAATCTGGAGCTGAAAAAGTTATTGATGCAACAGGCAAATATATTGTCCCTGGAGGGATTGATTGCCATACGCATATGGAACTTCCTTTCGGAGGTACTTTCGCATCCGATACTTTTGAAATCGGAACCCGAGCTGCGGCATGGGGTGGAACTACGACAATCATTGATTTCGCAGTACAGAAGTACGAGGAGAATGTCCGGGAATGTCTTGATTCATGGTTTGCTAAGGCTGAGGGTGAGTGTGCCATTGACTATGCATTTCATATGATTTTGGGTGGAGTAGACGATGCAGCATTAAAAGAGATGGATGCTTTAGTTGATGAAGGCATAACCAGTTTCAAATTGTTTATGGCCTATCCGGGTGTCTTTTACAGTGATGACGGTCAAATACTTAAAGTCATGCAGAAAGCCTCAGAAAATGGGGCGATGATTTGTATGCATGCTGAAAACGGTATAGCTATAGACGTGATAGCTGAACAGGCTGCATCACGTGGGCAGACAGATCCTGTTTACCATGGAATAACCAGACCTCCTCGACTTGAAGGTGAAGCCACTAATCGCGCCATTCAGTTAGCTCTTGTAGCAGGAGCACCTGTTTATTTTGTTCACCTTTCAGCCAGCGAAGCATTAGAGCGTGTTGCGGAAGCACGAAATGAAGGACATAACGTGTACGCCGAAACATGTCCTCAATATCTGTACCTAAATCTAGAGGACCATTTAGGAGCACCTGGTTTTGCAGGAGCAGGTTATGTTTGTTCACCACCGCTTAGAACAAAAGAACACACGCATCATAAAGACCTTTGGAGAGGTCTAAGAACCAATGACCTAGCAGTAGTTTCAACAGATCATTGCCCATTTTGCATGAAAGAGCAGAAAGAGTTAGGCCTTGAAGACTTCAGAGCAATTCCAAATGGAATAGGTGGTGTAGAACACCGAATGGATCTCATTTATCAGGGAGTTGTAATGGGAGAGTTGTCTCTGGAACGTTGGGTTGAAACTTGTTCTACAACTCCCGCTCGAATGTTCGGTCTCTATCCGCAGAAAGGTGTCATCGCCGCTGGGTCTGATGCAGACATAGTTCTCTATGATCCAAATGCCAAAACACACATTTCGGTGGATACCCATCATATGAGCATGGATTATTCTGCATATGAAGGCTTCGATATAGATGGTCACGTCGATACAGTCATTTCACGAGGAAAAGTACTGATAGAAGATGGTGCCTATCACGGGGCAAAAGGAGATGGGCGTTACTTGCGTCGCGGTCTTTCTTCATATCTGATTTAATTACTAAAAGTAATTGAGGTTATCCATGCGCAAAATTACACATTTAATTGATGCAAAAAGTGTTGAATCCACTTCAGGAAACGTAGGACCTGTCTATAACCCTGCTACAGGGGAACAAACAGGAGAAGTTGGGCTTGCTTCAGTCGAAGAAGTTAATCTCGCAGTCGAATCTTCTAAAAAAGCTTTCCAAGAATGGCGAAATGTTTCTATTGCGAGGAGAGTAAAACTTTTACATAATTTCAGAAATCTAGTAATTGAAAATGAAATAGAGATTGCTTCAAGATTGACTGAAGAACATGGGAAAGTTTCTGATGATGCAAAAGGAGAGGTTGCTAGAGGAATAGAGAATATCGAGTTTGCTTGTGGATTTGCAGATTCTTTAAAAGGTACTTATAGCGAACATGCATCAACAGGGGTTGACGTTTACACAGTAAGACAGCCTCTTGGCGTATGTGCTGGAATAACGCCGTTTAATTTTCCTGCAATGGTGCCATTGTGGATGCTTCCTAATGCAGTTGCATGTGGAAATACTTTTGTTTTGAAACCATCGGAAAGAGATCCGTCTGCTCCGAGATTTCTTATTGAATTGATACAAGAAGCTGGGTTTCCACCAGGTGTAGTGAATCTAGTCAATGGCGACAAAACTGCAGTCGACAGATTATTAGAACACCCGGATGTTTCTGCAGTTAGTTTCGTGGGATCTACACCAATCGCAAAATACGTTTATTCAACAGGCACTTCGAAAGGTAAGCGGGTTCAGGCACTTGGGGGAGCTAAAAATCACATGCTGGTTTTACCCGATGCTGATTTAGACCTTGCAGCAGATGCCGCAGTCTCTGCCGCTTATGGTTCAGCAGGTGAAAGATGCATGGCAATTTCAGTGGTCGTCGCAATTGGCGACATAGCAGATCCGTTAGTTGACGCCATCAAGTCAAGAATGGAAAAGTTGAAAATTGGCCCAGGAGATCATCCAGAATCAGAAATGGGGCCACTGATAACCAGGGAACATCGAGACAAAGTTGCTGGTTATATAGAAGCTGGAGATAACGAAGGTGCGAGTCTTGTTGTTGATGGACGAGAACAGGTTTTCGATAATGAAGGATTTTTCATCGGAGTGTCACTGTTCGATCATGTAAAAACCGATATGAGTGTCTACCAGGATGAGATTTTTGGACCTGTTCTTTCTGTTGTAAGAGTCGAAAATTACAATCAAGCTGTAGAAATGATTTCAAATAATCCTTACGGAAATGGTGCTGCAATTTTTACTAGGGATGGAGGCACTGCACGTCAATTTCAGCAAGATGCTGACGCTGGGATGGTAGGTATAAACGTTCCAATACCAGTTCCAGTTGGCTACCACTCTTTTGGTGGGTGGAAGGATTCTTTGTTTGGCGATACAACCATGTACGGACCTGAGGGGTTGAATTTCTTTTCACGTCCCAAAGTTATTACCAGTAGATGGCCCGACCCTACGACTAGTCAGGTGGACTTAGGTTTCCCACAAAACAACTGAAATCGACGAAGGAGATAAGAATGGATTTTGGTGTTGTTCTTCAGACAGATCCACCAGCATCGAGAGTAATTGATCTAACAAGTAGAGCTGAAAAATTAGGATTCTCTTATGGCTACACATTCGATAGTCACGTTCTATGGCAAGAACCTTTTGTAATTTATAGCGCAATGCTGGCTGCTACTAAAACGATGAAGGTCGGTCCAATGGTTACGAATCCGGGCACACGCGATTGGACGGTTATAGCTTCTTTATTTGCGACCTTAAATGACATGTATGGGGAGCGAACAATTTGCGGGATAGGTAGAGGAGATTCCGCCATGAGAGTCATTGGTTATCCTCCATGTAATTTAGCGACCCTTGAAGAGTCGATTAGCGTAATTAAAACACTTGCTGAAGGTGGAGAAGTTGAGTACAACGATACGACACAGTCGCTTCCTTGGAGAAGTAGTGGTTCTTTGCCGGTGTGGATGGCAGCTTATGGACCCAAAGCGCTAGCTCTATGCGGTCGTGTGTGTGATGGATTCGTTCTTCAATTAGCCGATCCACAAATCGCCGAATGGACAATAAAGGCTGTTAGACAATCTGCAGAGGAAGCTGGTCGTGACCCTGATGAATTAACCATTTGTGTAGTTGCTCCTGCGTACGTGGGAGACGATTTAGCTCATCAGAGAGATCAAGTCAGATGGTTCGGTGGCATGGTAGGAAATCATGTTGCAGATTTAGTTAAACGGTATGGATCAGATGGATCTTTAGTACCCGAAGCTTTGACTGAATATATAAAAGCTAGAGAAGGCTATGACTATTCTGAGCATGGAAGAACTGGAAATACTCATACAGATTTTGTTCCAGATGAGATTATTGACCGATTCTGCATTCTTGGTGACGTGTCATCTCATATTGAGAAACTCTCTGAATTGAAGAGTCTAGGGGTAGACCAATTTGCAATTTATTTAATGCATGATCAGCAAGATGAGACCTTGGAAGCCTATGGTCAGAGTATTATCCCAGTTTTAAATAAGTAATAATTTAGTTAAATAAAAAGTTTTAGAGGTGAGTGTGACTAAAAGAAAGGCTCTTAGAACGGCTTTTACAGTAATAGTTACTCTCATTCTATTTGTGCTCCTGTGGGAAGGGTACAAATGGATGGGTCAACAGACTGAAGATCATTGGCCCGGTACACAATTCGGTTTGCCTGTTTCGACCGATGATTTAACTATGCCACACGCAAGCGATATTTTTAATGAATTGACTGATGAAATTCGTGCTGGTCGCGAAACTCTACCTATGACTGTTTATCTCGCTAAAAAAGCAGCTTTCACTTTCTTAGAAGCAGCTATCGGATTTTCTCTAGGGGTAATAGTAGGTTTGATGCTTGCTATTTTCATGTTGAGGTGGCGATTCGCTGAAAGAGGATTCTTGCCTTGGATAAATGTCTCTCAGACTGTTCCATTAATTGCATTAGCTCCAATAGTTGTTACTTGGGCGCGCCTTCAGGGCTACCCTGACATGGTTGGGATATCGCTTATCGCCACTTATTTGACCTTTTTCCCAGTCGCAGTAAGTGGCTTAAGAGGTCTTCAATCACCTGACAGTAGCGATGTTGAACTGATGCGTTCCTACGCTGCATCATGGTCGTCCACACTCATCAAACTTCGACTACCGGCAGCCAGACCTTTTCTTTTTCCAGCGTTCAAACTTGCAGCTACATTAAGTGTTGTTGGTTCAATTGTTGGTGAAATTTCTATAGGTACCAAAACTGGTTTAGGAAGAGCCATCTTGGACTTTGCACAAAGATATGCAGTGTGGCCAGAAAGGCTTTATAGCTCAGTAATAGCAGCCTCCTTGTTGGGCCTATTCGTGTTTGGACTTGTTAACGCTGCGGAATGGTTAGTTATTAAAAGAGGAAGAGAGGTTCTTAAGTGAGAGAAAACAGCGAAAACTTTGAAGAAGCTGTTTCAATCAGAGCAGCTGACAAAGTATTTAACCCAGACAGCGACAATGAAGTTCAAGCTTTATTAGGAATTGATCTGGATGTAAAAGAAGGTGACTTTATTTCACTTATAGGTCCTTCAGGTTGTGGAAAGTCGACTCTTTTAAGATTGATTGCTGACTTGCTTGCCCCAACAGCGGGACAAGTAAAAGTTTTTGGTAAGACAGCTAATCAAGCAAGATTAGATCAGGACTATGGCATGGTCTTTCAACACTCTGGTCTATTTGACTGGAGAGATGTTTCAGCGAATATTGAATTACCACTTGAGCTTAAGGGATGGTCTAAAAGCGATCGGCAAGCACGCTCTAGAGAAATGTTAGAACTAGTCAGATTAGAAGAGTTCAAAGATCATTATCCAAGACAATTATCAGGCGGCATGCAACAGCGTGTGTCGATAGCTCGAGCCTTATCTTTTGAACCGCGCTTGCTACTCATGGATGAGCCTTTTGGTGCCTTAGATGAAATGACTCGAGAACACATGCAAGTTGAACTGCTGCGAATATGGCGTGAAACAGGAACTACTGTTGTATTTGTCACCCACTCAATACCTGAAGCAGCATTTCTTTCCTCAAAAGTGGTTGTGCTCTCCCCAAGGCCAGGAAGAATTCATTCTGAGATAACAGTTGACTTAGGTGATCGTACCGATCAAACCAGAGAAGACCCTGAATTCTTTCAAGCTACGACGGAAGTACGGGAAGCCCTTCGAGCGGTAGAGGCTAATTGATGAAAAATCGCAGGGCAGCTTCTGTTTTACCTCCAGTGCTTGTTGGCATTACTGGTTTGGCTCTGTGGGAAGGGGCAGTCACAGTTTTTGAAATTAAGGAATTCTTGTTGCCTAAACCTTCATCTATTTGGGCTCAATTAATTGATGAATGGGGAGTTTTGAGACATGCCACATGGGAGACCGGAAAAATTGCAATAAGTGGATTATTAATTGGAATATTATTAGGTGTTCTTTTGGCTTTGATCACTAATCGTTTCAAAGTTTTAAATGATGGGTTAACTCCTTTTGCGATTGCAGTAAATGCAACTCCTATTGTTGCATTGGCTCCAATTTTTAATGTTTGGTTCGGTCTCACAGGGACGTTCAGTAATCAAGCCGTAGTGATCGCAGTTGTTTTCTTTCCTGTTTTTATTAATACAGCAAAAGGTCTTAATGAAGTTCATCCCAACGAAATCGAGTTGATGCATTCTTATGCTTCAGGGGATTGGACTATTTTACGCGAAGTGAGAATACCTAATGCATTGCCATTTTTTGCTAATTCGCTTCGTTTAGCGGCTCCTTTATCAGTAATTGCCGCAATTGTCGCAGAATATTTCGGCGGACCTCAAGACCGTATTGGCAATGTCATTACATCTAGTGCAGGATTTGCTAAATACGATGTAGCATGGGCCGCCATAGCAATGGCCTCAGGATTAGGGCTATTGTTGTTTGGTAGTGCTCTCGTTACTGAGAGATTAAGTATACCTTGGAGAATTTCAGGGGAAGAAATTAAAGAAAACTAACCCGGGAGGGGGAGGAAAGAAAGAATGAATAAACGTTTTACTAAAGGAGTGGTTGCGTTGGTAGCAGCGGTGTCACTTCTTGCCACAGCGTGTGGCTCGGACGAAGCTGCTGTGGGTTCGGGTGATTGTGACTCAGTAGACTCAGTCAGCCTTCAACTCCAGTGGGTTACACAAGCTCAATTTGCTGGTTATTTCGCTGCAGTCGATAGCGGCATATACAACGACTACTGCTTGGATGTAACAATTCTTGAAGGTGGCGTAGATATTGTGCCACAACAACAGTTAGCTTCTGGAGCAGTTGATTTTGCTATTTCTTGGGTACCAAAGGCTCTTGTTTCACGTGAACAAGGAGCAGACATTGTGAATGTCGCCCAAGTATTCCAGAGATCAGGAACACTTCAAGTTTCTTGGGCTGATGCTGGTATTGGAACAGATCCAGCGAATCTAAGAGGTAAAAAAGTAGGTAACTGGGGTTGGGGCAATGAATTCGAACTTGTCGCAGGCCTTAGAGACGCTGGTGTAGAAGATGGATCTTACGAAATGGTAGGTCAGAGTTTCGACATGATGGCTCTTTTGAATAGAGAAATCGATGCAGCTCAAGCCATGATTTACAACGAGTATGCTCAAGTTCTCGAAGCTTCGAATCCAGCAACTGGCCGTCTTTATGAAGCATCCGACCTTGCAATAATTGATTGGAATGATGTCGGAACAGCAATGCTCCAAGACGCAATCTGGGCTAGCGGTGAGCGCCTAGCGTCAGACCCAGCTTACGAGGATATAACAACTCGATTTGTAGCAGGATCTCTCGAGGGTTGGGCACATTGTCGTGACAACGCTGATGATTGTGTAGAAGCAGTTCTGAATAACGGTTCAGCATTAGGAACATCTCATCAGGCATGGCAGATGAACGAGATTAATAATTTGATCTGGCCATCTCCAGAAGGTGCAGGAATGATTAATTCTGACGCTTGGTCTCAGACAGTAGATGTGGCAACATCTTCTGGTGATCTCCAAGCGGCTCCTGATTCAGGTGCTTATACAAATGAGTATGTTGAGGCTGCTTTAGATCTTTTGAAAGCTAAGGGTGTTCAAACCTTTGGAAGCGGTTGGCAACCAAAGAGTATTACTCTTGAGCCGGGCGGCGAATAATTTAATTACGCAATAAAGTTAAACAGCCCGGCCGGTATCGGTCGGGCTGTTTTGCGTTTATCCAAAATTTTTTCTAATAAACACTTTCAAGTGTTACAGCGACACCATCTTCGTCATTAGAAGGAGCTATAAAATCAGCTACTTCTTTAACTGAAGGCTCAGCATTTGACATCGCGTAGCCACAGCCGGCCCATTTAAGCATTTCAATGTCATTTTGTTCATCACCGAAAGCCCAAGTTTTTTCAGAGTCAATTTTTAGTTGCATAGTCAGTTTTTCAAGTGCAGTTGCTTTACTTACCCCGATTGTTCCAAACTCAAAAAAGTTTAAACCCGAGCTAGAAACTTCCACATCATTTCCAACTACTTCACTCACTACTTGACCGAGAGCGGAAAGCTCAAAATCATCATGCCAGGTAAGAATTTTCCTAACCGGTCTAGGGTCAAGATTCAAGATATCATCGATCGGGTCACCGAGCGGGACTCCGGATGGTAAACGTTCAGCTAAACCATATTGAGCTTTAACTCCACGTTTAAATTCATATGCAAAAGCGATACCGGGTATCTTCGAGCGAAGACTTTTCACAAGTTTTTCGGGTAGTTCAGAAGGAAGATATATGTCTTCGAGTATCTCTTCACTTGGTAAAGCAACTGTCATCGCTCCATTGGAGCACACCACAAAATCAACTTCACCCAATTTTTCTACGCAATCAAATGCAACTAACCAGGGTCTACCGGTCGCAATGACTATTTTTGTACCCGTTGATCTTACTTTTGCAATTGTTTCGCATGTTTTTTCTGAGAGTGAACCATCAGATTTAGCAAGCGTTCCATCTACATCGATTGCTACAAGTTGAGGTCTTTCAGATTCTCTACTGTTCACTTGGGAAGTTGATCTCTATAAGTTGCAAGGTCAAAATAATCTCGCCAAAGGGTAATTTTGCCATCAACAACTTCCCAAACTCCACAAACTGGAATCTCGATCCAACTACCACCCATTTCAAACCTGTCTAAACGTTCATTAAAAACCAAATTTCCTGTACTCGAGGCACGGTATGTAGGCCAATCAACATTTGAACAATTCTCAATCATGGGTCCTAATATTTCTTTAACAGCTTCCGATCCGAAAACTTTTCCCATAGGGACATTGTCATATTCACAATCTTTATCAAGAAGATCGATAGCAGCATCGATATTCTTTTCTTCAAGAGACGAAATAAATGCTTCTACAGTTTCTAAAGGTGTCAATTTTTTCTCCTAGTTATAAGTAGCTAATTTAAGATGATTTTTTGTCTTGATATTGCACGGTGCGATGCGTTCTACCACCAGAAACCAATATATTTTGTCCTGTAATCCATGAGGATGCATCCGATGATAAAAAAACTACTGCAGTGGCAATGTCATCGGGGGTTCCCAAGCGACCGAGAGGTATTGATGCAGCAATTTCTCTTGCTTTTTCTTCGTTCACATCGACCATTTCTTCATAGGCCTCAGTTATTACTGGCCCTGGTGAAACAGCATTAACACGTATGTTTCTATCTGCTAGTTCCAGAGCAAATGTTTCTGTCATATTTAGCATTCCAGCTTTTGCAGCTGCATAAGGACCAGTAAAAGCAGATCCTCTCATACCAGCACCTGAAGAAATATTTATGATGCAGCCCCCTTCATGCATCCGGTTAGCTGCGGCTTTTGAGCCTTGAAATGCGGTAGTTAGATTTAAATCGAGTTGGCTTGAAAAGATTTCGTCTGGTGTGTCAAGAAGAGTTCGATTACGTTTTTCATCAGTACCACCTACGTTATTCACCCAAATATCTAGACTTCCAAAAGCATCAACACAGGCGTCACCTATAGCTTCAGATCCTATTTCTCTAATGTCTCCTACTATTTCAATTGCTTCGCTACCTAGATCACGAACCATTTGAGCGGTCTCAGCAACGTCACTTTCTCTTCTAGCATTGATAACTAGGTTCGCTCCAACATCAGCCAATGCCAAAGCAATACCACGACCAATACCTTGTCCGGAGCCTGTAACAACTGCGGCTTTATTACCAAGTTGAAATTTTTTTAGTGTGTTCACGCTAGAGAGGTTACGCTCAAGACTCATGGATGCAACAAAGCAGAGACTAGAAAATAAAGTAAGTGTTGTAATTGGTGGTGCCACAGGTTTTGGTAGGGCGACTGTTGAACTTTTTGCTCGACATGGAGCCAAAGTCATAGTGGTAGGAAGGCGCGCAGAATTAGCCGAACAGGTTGGACAAGAATTTGGTGGAAAAGGTTTTGGGTGTGATGTAGTTGAAGATGATCAGGTGAAAACACTTGTGAATTCAATCATGGAAGACGAAGGGAAGATTGACGTAGTAGTAAATTATGCGGGGTATCAAGAATCAAAACGGATCCGTGAATTAACACCTGAGCATGTTCGACCCATGATTGAAGTCCAGTTGATAGCCGCTATGCAGGTAATTCAGCATTTCGGAAACTCGATGGCATCTACTGGCGGTGGATCAATAATTTCCACTTCATCTTTGACTGCTCATAACCCTTCTACAGGACATCCTGTTTACGCAGCTTGTAAACGTGGACTTGAATATTTGACTGAAATTGCAGCTTTGGACTACGGGTCAGATCAGGTAAGGGTGAATTGCGTTGCTGCTCATTTAATTGAAACTCCAATGACGGAAAGAATCTTCGAAAACCAACTTGTGATTGAGGCGGCACGTCTTCAAACACCTTTGGGGAGAATGGGCAGTGTTGAAGATATAGCGAATGCAGTTCTTTTTTTAGCTTCTGAAGAATCTAGTTATATTTCCGGTCAAACCATTGTTGTAGATGGAGCTGCTTCTACACAAAAACTTCCTTCAGCCTTCGATATTGAATATTTAGCTTCAGCACGGCCAGAATTGTTGGAATAGTTCCTAGTTCCACTTGACCTTAAGTTCTGTAAATCCTCGAAGAATAAATGGTGGGCTTATAGGAGGGTTCTCTAAAACTTCAATGCGTGTATTTGATGCAACAATCTTTTCTAGGGCTAAACGGGCTTCTAACCTTGCGAGAGGTGCTCCGATGCAATAGTGGACACCCCATCCGAAAGCTAGATGTTGTCTAGCAAGTCTTGGGTCGCGGTCAAACCTTATTGAATCAGGATCATTCCACATTTCGGGGTCTCGATTAGCAGAAGCGAACATTGCTTGAAGTTTTGTTCCAGCGGAAATCATTGAATTACGAACTGGACAAGTTTTTGAATTAGTTCTGAACAAACCTTGGACTGGTGAGTCGAAGCGAAGAAATTCTTCAACAGCAGGTTCAATCAGTTCTGGTTTATTCTTTAGCTCTTCAAGTAGTTCTGGTTGTTTAGAGAGTCGGTAAACCATAAGAGCAAGAAGACTTGCAGTAGTTTCATGTCCAGCAACAAGTAGTTGATGGCCTAAACGTTGAATTTCTCTTCTAGAAAGATCTCCGTTTGAAAAAGCGATTGTCATTGTAGAAATAGCATCATCGGGAAGTTGGTCACCTTGGTCTATCAACGTGAGTCTTGTCTCTACAAGGTCGTCGATATAATCCCAGAGCTCATGATTAGCTTTATCAACAAGTTTTAGATCTCCACCTCCAAGACCGGCGACAATGTCATCAGCCCATTTATGGAATTTTTCTCTATCGTTTGGATTGACACCAAGAATTTCAGCTATTGCGAGCGCAGGAAAAGGAAATGCGAAAAGTTCCACAAAATCTCCTTCTCCGGGTTTCTCAAAAGTTTTCCATAGGTCATCACGGATTGCTTTAAGTCTTTTTTCCAGTAGACGCATTTTTGAAGGAAGGAAAACTTCCCTGAGTACCTGACGTTGACGTGCATGGTCAGGATCGTCGGTTGACCCTAAAACGCCACCTCTTTGATAAAAAACACCGGGTCCATCAGAGTTACCCCATATTTCCGGTGATTTTAAAATTCCAAGGACATCATCATGTCTACTAACCACGTAAAAAGGTGGGTCGAAATTTTCTTCGTGGTGAAGAGGGCATTCTTCGCGTAAAATTCGGTGGCCATCAGACGGCTCCAGATCATTAGCTCTTTCTATATGAGAATATGCCACTGTTCTACGTTTGCTTCTTTGGCTCTCGACTCCAATTAACGTCAAAGTCTTGTGCCACATCCAAGACCGTTAATGCCCGTCCCATTCCAACGCAAAAACCTATTGTGACTGTTAGTTCCAGAATTTCTTCTTCAGTAAAATGTTCTTTCAAGCGAATAAAAAATTCGTCATTAATAGCTTTATGATCAAGAGCAAAACACTCTGCGTATTCGATTGCTAGTTTTTCACGAATTGTAAAAGATTGATTCTCCTCATATAAGTGAACTGAATGGTAGTGATCTTCATCAAATCCTTGCTCCATCGCCGATGCAGCCCTTGTATTCAGTCATATATCGCATGCGTTCAATTGTGCGATTCGCATCCTAGCGGCTTCGCGTTCACGTACAGGTAGACCGCTTTTTTCGTAAACAGCTTTACTTAAAGCATGCACTCCTTCTCCCATGTGAGGTGCGATCGACCAGACCCTACTCATCTCATGTCCTTCACCTTCAGGAATTTCTATACGCGCCATACGGAGTATCTCCTTCATTTATTGATAGTTTTCCATGAACTTATTAAACAGAAATAATTGAGATTAAAAATACCAGAGATAAAGGAAGTTGGAAATGGAGAACTGGATTACAGATAGCCCATTTAATGAAAGATTTCGTTATTACACACGTGGAAATGCAGATGAAGTAGGACCAGATCCTTGGAGTCCTCTTGGTTGGACGATGGCCTGGGAGAAAGGTTGCTGTCCTGGAGTCGCAGGCGGATATGTGGAGTATGGGGTTTTTGATCTAGACGAATTTCCTCACGAGGCTCGTAGCACTTTTGGACTTTGGGGAGGATATTTCTACAACTGTCTTTCAATGACCTGGGTTTTTGGAGTTCGAATGCCTGGAGCTACTCCGGAGGCAATAAATAAAGCATATTTCGGCGAACGTTCCGATGTTCCCGAATATGAAGAACACCCTGAAGATATTAAAGAAGAAGCTGAGGAATTAGTGGCTGAAAGTATGGCCTGGGTAATGAGCACTAATGATTATCCAATGATGGAAGAAAGATCCAAAGTAGCTCGAGAGACTGTGAAAAATCGCCCGAATCATAGTGAGTCGTCTAATGAGGAACTAGTCGAGTATGCGCGTGAGATGGTTGAATTACTTGAATACGTCTGGGTGCCATCTTGTGTAGCCGCACTAGCTTGCTCACTTGGACCGGGGGCGGTTCAGGCTATTTGTGATGGAATCGGACGTTCGGATGATGCTGTGAAGCTAATGTCAGCAGTTGGAGATGTTGAATCCGCGGAGGCTTCATTTCGTATGTGGGACTTGAGCAGAATGATCCGAAATTCAGAGGAACTTTCACTTATTTTTGATGACGGAAGTGATGGTGCATTGGAAAAAATAAAAGCTTTGAATTCAGATGACGCAAAAAGTTTTATTACAAATTGGGAAGAATTAATTGATGAATGCGGTCATCGTGGACCTAACGAATGGGACATGAGATCACATTCTTGGACGACAAAGCCCGAACTGTCATTCGGTATGTTAGAGAGGTTACGACTTCAAGAGGATGACAAATCACCTCACATCGCATCTGCAGAGTCAGCTAAAACACGAGAAAAACTAACTGCCGAAGTATTAGACCTCGTAAAAGATGATGAAGAAACCCATGGAAGTCTTGCTGCTGCGATTAAATCCGCCGCTCTTTTCTTTGGATATAGAGAAATGGGAAAAAACGCCGCCATTCGCTCTATCCACGAAGCAAAGTTAGCGATGATGGAGTTAGGAAGAAGAATGGTCGAAGTGGGAGCTATTGATGACCTCCAGCAACTGTTTATGGTTACTGAATCAGAGCTTGATGGTTTTGTTGCTGATCCCATGTCAATGAGGGACATCATTTTAGAGAGAGATAAAGATTTTTCTTTTCTTCATGAAGTCGAACCACCTTACATAGTTGATGGAAAAGTTGGCTTACCACCAATTTCCGAATGGCCGAAGAGAGGTTCAAACAAGTCTGCTCCGGCGGAAGTAGGGGAAGTGTTGCAGGGTAGTGCTGGCTCACCAGGTATTGCTACCGGTACGGCTCGGGTGATTTTGGATCCAAGTGATGCTTCTTCACTTGAACCTGGTGATGTCATGATTGCCCCGACAACTGATCCATCGTGGACACCATTGTTTATGACAGCTTCAGCTGTTGTGGTAAATGTAGGAGCAGTTGCCAGTCATGCTGCGATAGTAAGCAGAGAGCTCGGAATTCCTTGTGCAGTTTCAGTAGCAGATGCTACGGATCGTATAACCGATGGTTCTACCATCACCGTAGATGGTTCAACAGGAACTGTGACAATAGACGCATAGTTTGTGAACATTTAATCAGTGAAATAGCCACCGTCAGGGTGCAGGATCTCTCCTGTCATATAGGAAGATTCGTCTGATGCAAGAAAAAGAGCTGTATTTGCTATTTCTATCGGAAGGCCTCTCCGACCCATCGGAACGCTCTTCAGTGTTTCCTCGACTCTTTCAGGAGGTGCAATTTCAAAAATAGTAGTCATGTGAGTTTCAATAAAACCCGGTCCGATAGCGTTCACTCGAATATTTTCAGGAGCAAGTTCACGTGCAGCTTTTTTAGTAAGCATCCAAACTCCGGCCTTTGAAACAACATAAGGAGTCGGTCCTGCATCTGGATGTTTTGCAGCAATTGACGCAAGAGTAATGATTGAACCACCCTTACCTTGCTCGATCATTGCTGACGCCGCAGCCTGTAAAGCAAAATAGGTTCCTGTTAAATTAACGTCTATAACTTTTTGCCATTCTTCAAGACTCCCATCGACAAATTGTTGAGCTGGATTTTCAATTTCTTGAGCCCTTTTTATTGCCATTTTAACTTCTGCTTCGCGATCACCTGAAAGATAATCCTGATGGGTGATACCAGCGGCAGTAACCAGAACATCAATTGACCCAAATTCTGTTACAGCTGCTTCAACCATTTCTTGGTTGTTAACACGATTCACTGCATCAAGATTTACAAATATTGCTTTCCCTCCAGCATCTTCGATCATGCTTACAGTTTCTAAACCTGCGTCTTCAAGCATGTCGGCGATGACAATTCCCTTGGCATCTTCTTCTGTAAAACGCAAGGCACTAGCTTTCCCGAGACCATTTGCACCACCAGTAATTACTGCTACTTTCCCACTCATTCTTGCCATCATTTACCTCGCAGTGTTTTCAATTAGATTTATGTTCTAGAATGCGTAGCCTAAGGGTATGAGAGTCGATAACACTAAACCGGAGGAATCATCTGTGGAATCACATAAATGTCCTGTAACAACAAGTTTTATGGATCATAAGATCCAGAGTGAACCTTGGGAATTTATTGCAGATTTACATGAAAGATGTCCCGTGCATCAAGTTTCAGAAACAGGGGTTTGGCTTATTGTCGACCATGAAGCTTCGAAAGAAGCACTTTTATCACCTGAGATTTTTTCGAGTCAAGTTCGCGCAGCTTCAGGTCATCAAGCTGAAATGCACAGGTTGCATCAAGAGATCCTCAGTGAAGAAGGTTGGGGTCACGTTATGACGTTGCAAAGAACAGACCCACCGGTTCATACGCGTTACCGCAAACTTGTTAATCGTGTTTTTACCCCAAGAAGAGTTGCTGCAATGGCCGCGAACATAGATGAAATAGCGAATGAGCTCATTAGTAATTTCATCGATTCAGGAGAATGTGAATTTATGAGTGAGTTCGCGTTGCCTTTACCAGGAACAATCATTGCTGAGCAATTAGGTCTCGATAGAAGCCAGATTTCAACATTTAAAAAATGGGCAGATGCGATGCTCGCCCCTGCGATGAGGCTTCTTACAGAAGAAGAAGTTCGAGAGGTTGCTAATGCAGAATTGGAAGCTCAAAAACATTTTGATGAGATTTTTGAACAAAGACGTAAGAAACCTGAAGAAGACTTAATGTCCGCGTTGGTGCACTCACATCAAGAGGGTGAAGAGCCCCTAACTAACGCAGAACTCCAAAACTTGATGCATCAGTTAATTACAGGTGGATTTGAAACAACGACTAGTGCGTTAGCACATGGAGTTTGGCTACTAATAGAGTATCCGGATCAACAAAAATTGCTTCGAAGCAGTCCAGAGTTGATTGAAAAATTTGTCGAAGAAGCCTTACGATTTTGGAGTCCGGTTCAAGGTTTGGCTCGGATGACTACTCAAGATACTGAAGTTTGCGGCACAACTATTCCAGAAGGATCTGTAGTTTCAGTCCGGTATGGAGCAGCAAATCGTGATCCAAAAGAATTTGAAAACCCTGAAGTTTTTGACATTAATAGAGAGGATATTAGTTCTCACTTGGCTTTTGGACTCGGTGCCCATTTCTGCCCGGGTGCTTCTTTGGCCAGACAGCAACTTAAAAGTGCTTTCACTGCTCTGTTGGAACGTACTGAATGGTTTGAATTTGCTAAACCTTTACCAGACCCCGCCCATGAACCGAGTTTCTTTCTATTACCTGTGGAAGAAATGCATCTTAAACTTACTTAGCCTCAGAGTTTTATTTTTAGATTCAGTTAGAAACGTTTAGGCGAATACAGACCTTGTTATCCATTCAGCCACTAACGCAGGTTTGTTTTCTCCTTCTATTTCAACGGTAATTGTTCTAGTGATATTCACAGCAGTTGGCTCTTTCAACTCCACTGATGAAATAATGCTTTGTGCCCTTACGCGTGATCCAGCTAATACGGGGTTAATGAAACGAATTTTTTCAAACCCATAATTAATACCCATAACTTGACCTTCCATTTTAGGTATTTCAACAGGAAGGCTTGTTGTCAGGTGGACAAGAAGAGAAAGGGAAAGGAAACCGTGAGCTATTGTTCCGCCAAAAGGTGTTTCTGCTAAAGCTCTTTCAGGGTCGATATGAATGAATTGGTGGTCGATTGTCGCATCAGCAAAATCATTGATTCTATTTTGGTCTACTTCAAACCACTCTCCATAACCTTGATCTGAGCCCTCTAGTTCTTTTAGTTGACTAAAAGCGTTTTCCAAATTCGACGACATCGTAACTCCTCGTGAAATATTTGATTTGTAAGTTTCTATCATGCCCGATCTGGGCAGTGTGCTGCTACTAATGAGAATATTAGGCATGGATGCGTATAAAGCTGTTATAGAAAAACGCGATAAAAGAGAATTTGAGAGTCGTCCTATTCCTGAAGAAGTTTTATCGAAAGTGCTTCAAGCGACAAGGATGGCAGGGAGCGGAAAGAATAGGCAAACGGGTCGAATTGTGGTTGTAGCAGATCAAGAAGGTAGAAATTCTGTTGCTGAAAGTGGCGATTTTGGTGACTGGATAAAGGAAGCTGCAGTTGCATTAGTATTTGCAATTCATTCGGATGGTGGACTCAGACCAGATTTCGATATAGGAAGAATGGCTCAGAACGCAATGATTGTTGCTAATTCTGAAGGTCTGTCAAGTTGCCCTATGACTGTTTATCGTCAACAAGAGCTCAGAGATGCACTCAGCATTCCTGACGACTATGACGTACCGATGGTTGTAGGTATAGGTTTTCCTACAAATAGTTCTAAAACGTCTCGATCTCATCCCCGGGTGCCACTAGAGGACATGATTTATAGAGAGACTTGGCAGAGACCTTAGCTGAATGAAAAGATTTTGTTAGAAGGTTTGTGATAGAAGTTAAATTTGTTTAGCCATAGTTTAAAATTAGAATACTGATTGTTGGGAGGTGTGAGTATGAGCAAAGAACGTCTAGTAGCTTTCGGTCAAAGAGGGCTTGAGCACTTCCAAAATGGGACGCAAGACCGTGTAGACCAAATATTTCAGGTTCCAGCAGAAAATTACACAAATTCCGATAAATGGAATTTAGAAATAGAAAATGTTTTTCGTCGGTTACCTCTCGTTTTGAGTTGCTCATCAGAGCTCAGTGAACCCGGTTCCTATCACTCAATTGAGGTTTTAGGAGTCCCTGTTTTAGTAACCCGAGGGGAAGACAGAGTTATAAGAGCATTTCTAAACTCTTGTACGCATAGAGGAGCAGTGGTTGTTCCAGAGGGAACAGGATCTTCGAGACGTCATGCTTGCCCATATCATGCATGGACATTCAATTCTCAAGGTGAGTTAGTTGGAGTTTATGAAGAAGAACACTTTGGTCAAGTTGACTACGAATGCAACGGTTTAGTTGAGCTCCCTTGTGATGAACGTGCTGGACTTATTTGGGTGACTCTAAATACCAACTCAGTAGTTGATATTGACACTTTCTTGTGCGGCTATGGAGAAATGTTGGAATATCTCGGACTGGCTGATTGTCATGTAGTTGGGAGACAGGTTCTTGAAGGGCCTAACTGGAAAGTTGCATATGACGGATATTTGGATCTTTATCATCTTCCGATTCTTCATAGAAATACTTTTGGCCCTGAAGGAGGCGGTCATGCAGTCTATGATTCATGGGGACCTCACCAGAGAGCAACAAGACCCGATGTTTATTTTTCAAAACTTGAAGGAAGAGATGAAGACGATTGGCTAATCTCGGAGTTAGTTGGTGGGGTGTGGACAATTTTCCCTCATGTTTCAATCGCTGGTTTTGATGCGAATGGAAAGATATACATGCTTTCGCAATTGTTTCCAGGGCCAACGCCAGGAAGTTCGAAAACGATTCAAACTTTTTTACACACTCAACCTCCAGATGATGAACAAGCTGATGTAGTTAAAAAACAGATGGATTTTTTACGCATTGTTGTTGAAGATGAAGATTATTTCACAGGTCTTCGTTTACAACGAGCTTTAAATACCGGAATGAAAGAGTTTGTAAATTTTGGTCTGAATGAAGGTGGAGGTCAAAGATTTCATCAGTCTCTAGAAAAAATGTTAAATACAAATAATGATGAGGTCTCCACTTTCTTTAAAGATTCAGCAGATAAGTAGTATCAACAAATACAAACAAATAAAGAGGAGATGATATGACAGGACCTTTAGAAGGAATTCGTATTGTGGATCTTACACAAGTTGTTTCCGGCCCTTTAGCTACCATGTTGCTTGCTGATCAAGGAGCTGAGGTCATCAAAGTAGAGCCACTTGGGGTCGGAGGCGATGTAACAAGGTTGCCCTCATTCGCAAAAGGCGGAATTTCATCTTTTTTTGTTAACAACAATCGTGGTAAGCGTTCTTTAGCGATTGACCTCACGAAAGAAGAGGGTAAGCAGATTGTTATTGACTTGGTAGAACAAGCTGACGTATTCATTCAGAATTTTCGTCCAGGGGCTATCGAACGTTTGGGTCTCAGCTATGACGAATTAAAAGCAGTTAATTCAAAGTTAATTTATTGTTCAATAAGCGGCTTTGGTCCCGATGGACCATACTCAGACAGACCTGTTTTAGATCCAGTTATACAAGGCTTAACTGGTATGGTCAGCCGTCAATTAAATCCACAGATTCCGTTCCCAGATTTGGTGAGAAATCTTGTTGCAGATAAAAGCACTGCTTTTACATCTGCTCAAGCAATTACAGCAGCTCTTTTTTCACGCGAAAGAACGGGAGAGGGTCAGTTTTTGCAAATTCCTATGCTTGATTCATGTCTGTATTTTTTCTGGGTTGACGGCATGATGGATCTAACGATGTTGGATGAGGATGTAAGTCCAGGCATAACACTCGCAAAGGTATACAACATTACCAACACTTCAGACGGTCAACTGATTTACTTTGCAGCCACTGACAAACAAAGATTTGGGCTTTTACGTGCCTTGGGAAGAGGCGAGCTTTGTGAAGATGAAAGATTTAGCAGTTTGGCAGCAATTTCTAATCCAGAAAATTTTGCTGCATTAGGAGAAGTCGTTGCAAAAGAATTTGAAAAAGTTACCAATGATGAAATCATCCCAAAGCTTATAGAGCACCAAGTTCCATGTGGACCTATTTTGGAGGGTGAAGAAACACTAGAAGATCCTCAGGTTCTACATAATGAAGTATTGAGAATTTGGGAACATCCAGAAGCAGGAAAAATCCGACAACCAGTCCCGGCAGCTAGATTTTCGGATACACCAGCGGAAATGCGAGAGTCGGCTGCATTATTAGGGCAACATAATGATGAAATATTGAGTGAGCTAAACCGAGACAAGGAAACAATCGACAGACTTCGGGCAGAAGAGGTTATTCTCTAAAGTCAGTTTGAAGAAAGTTCTTTAGCAGGTTGTACTTCTACTGGTATAGCGCTGGATACGACCATGCCGTTGATCGGATCGATTGCCTCTCTTGCGGAAGTTAAACGGCTAGTAGGTGTTCCTATATCTCTAACCTTTTCATCGGTTAGAGATACACCACCCCAAGAATGTGCCATTGAAACTATTCCACGTCTAAGAGTTTCATCTGTTTTTGCCACACCAGTGATAGTCGATCTAGGAGAACTAATATCGATCAAATCGTCATTATTGATTTGTAGATCTTTCATGTCATCAGGGTTCATGTGCGCGTAGTTGGTAGTGGACCTTGCTGCGATCTGGGGTAGTTCAGTTCCCAAAGAGTTAAGTACATCTTTAAGGCGACGGCTTGTGAGGCGAAAAGTATGAATAGCAGGATCAAATCCTGGCCATAGCTCCGCTCCTGTTGATTCCATAAAAACCTCATCAAGTTCTGACTCAATTCCATCGGGCATGAGGTTAAATTTTGAAGTGCAATCGGGATCTGCAGGTTGTACTACATATTCTTCACCAGAGTGAATAACCCCTCGGTTTTCTCTGATTTGGTCAATAGGCATTCTTGAATTCGAGTAGACAAGGTCAATTACATCATCATCTGTAGGTTTATGATCAAGTGCCAATTCCCCACCAGGTAGGGAAATAGGCGTGTTCATTCGAGATGCAACTTCCCAGAAGAATTCCCATTCCGCAATGAGCTCAGAATCAGCCTCTACGACAGCATCGGTGTAATTAGTGTAGGGGGCAGCAAACCAACGATCCATCAGGTGAGGCACGTCAGCTCTTTCTAAAGCCAACCTAGGAGCGAACACATAGTCAGCTAATTCTGCAGTAGCTGTCATACGATGATCCAAAACAATTAACAGGTCTAAGTCTTTAAGTGCATTTATCGTTAGTTCATGATCAGGAAAAGCTACAACAGGATTACCTCCACTAACTATCAATGCACGTATTTGGCCTTCTCCTGGTTCAAGGATTTCATCAGCCAAAGTGGAACAAGGCATTTGACCTCTATAACCGTGTAAATTCCGAAATCTAGAAGAAGGTCCAGGAGTTGGGTCTTTTGCAGGTATTACTTGAGCCAATCTTGGAGAGTCGGGATATAGGAAATTGCCACTCTCTACTAAATCACCTTCACGGTTGTAGCGCCCGCAGACTACATTGAGGCTGATTATTAGATGTTCTGTAAGACTCGAATGGGGAGCCATACTTGGCCCTGTTCCTGTTCCCGCACCTCCTTTTACCTCATTTGCAAACATCAAAGCCGCTTCAATCATTTCACCTTGATCAACATCGCAACGTTTCGAAACATATTCAGGAGTGAATCTTGAAACCGAGTTAATCAAACTATTTAGTGTTGAAAGCTCAACCCATTTATCGCAAAAATCATGGTCGTAAACGGAGTTCTCAAAAATCACATTTAAAATCCCTGCTAAAAGAGTTGGATCTTCACCAGGAATAGGTTGTAAATGTATGTCGGCAGAAGAAGCAAATTCAGTTTTTCTAGGATCGATAACGATAAGTTTCATCCCTCTTTTCTTCGCTTCTCGCATTTTTGTAAAGGGGTCAGTGCCTTGAAGACCACCAAGAGGGCTATAACTAGAAACCATTGGGTTATTACCAACCGCCAGAAAAATATCTGAGTCACGAAAGTTGTGAATACCTGCACCCCAAGAACCTGTTCTCATAGGGGCAGTAGTTTTAGCAGGTTGGTCTATTGTTACGGATGTGTACAACTGATGTGATCCAATTCCCTTATGCCAAGCTTCAGCAGTCGCTAATGCGCAGGAACTTTGATATCCACCTGTGCCTGTATAACTCGCAACTGCACCCGGGCCGTATTGTTCAATGATTTCTTCAAGTTTTTTTGCGACTTCGTCAAGTCCTTTATCTCTTGCAACTTCCTCGAAATGTCCATCTTGAGCTTTTCGAAGGTGGAAACGTAGTCTTTCTTGTGAATTTATTTGATCAGGAATTTGTCTTCCCTTAATACACGTGTATCCCTTAAAGAGAGGATCTTCTTTCACACCTCGAACCGAAATAACCTTATTCTCTTCAATTTCTACTTCGACCGGGCAAGCTGCATGACAGATGCGACAAAAAGTTCTACTTGTTGAAGAGACCATATTTTTCACTCCTTGTAAGACATTAATATAATAATCCCGCCGGATAGCTACTGTGACTCGAGTGAAGATAATCTTTAATTCTCGGGAGGGAGAAAAAATGATCGAAAAATGGTTTTGTGATTGGACGCCAAGTGAGCGGTGGCCCCATTACACGAGAGCGAATGCAGGTGAAGTTTTAGCTACACCAGCAACTCCATTAGGACAAACTTATTCTTGGGAAAATGCAATGCTCCAAGGTTGGAGAGATGGCTATGTTAGAACAGGAAACATAGCCGAAGGAGAAATGGCTCAAGTAAGACCTGAAGCGGTTGGATTTTTTGGTGGTTATTTCTACATAAATCTTTCGAATGTCCGAATGCAGGGTGTTAGAAATCCTGCATTAACTGTCGAGCAACTTGATATGGCATTTTTTGGTGACCATCCAGACGTTCCACCGTATGAACCACATCCAGATGATGATCGACCTGATTTAGTAGATGATATAAACGCTCATACTGGTTGGATAATGACTCTTAATGAGTGGCCGGAACTTGACCAGGGAAGAGAGGAAACTATAGCGCTTCGTGCAAATAGGCCTGATATTTCTTCAACTTCATCAAGTGAACTTTTAGCAAGAATAAGAGAGGTTCAACCACTACATCATTCTGGTTTCACATTGCACTGTTTAACTTCATCTGGATCTGGGTTGGCTCCAGGATTGCTTTTTGCAGTTGGTGAGGCAATTGGTGATCCGACAATGCCAATGAAGGTATTGGCAGGTTTAGGTAGTGTTGATTCAGCAGAGCCCTCATTTGTACTCTGGGATATTTCTCGTAAGGTGCGCAACTCTGAGTTTCTTACTGGTGAATTTGATGCAGGTGTGGAGGGTCTTTTGGATCGCTTGGCTTCTTCAAACAATGCTGATGTAGCGGATTTTCTAGATGATTGGAATGATTTTATTGTCCGTTTTGGTTGTCGAGGTCCAAATGAATGGGAAGTAAGTGCTAATAGCTGGGAGACTAAACCTGAGCTAGCGTTGGCTCTTCTTGATCGGGTCAGATTGCAAGATGATAGTGAAGCGCCTGAAATTCGGCAATCGGCAAAAACTGCCGAACGTCAAGAAGTAGTTGAAGGCGTTAGAGCAACTCTTGCTGAGATGGGTAATGAAGAATTGATAGGCATGTTCGAAGGCGCTTTAGTAGCCGGGAACATGATGGAGTTTCGTGAGAGAACTAAAACCAATTTGGTCAGAGTCATTAACGAGTCACGTGTCATCTTCTATGAGCTGGGTAATCGGATGGCAACTGAAGGTCATCTTAAAGAACCAACTCATATTTTCATGCTTTTAGATGAAGAGCTTGAATCTTTTGTTTCCAACCCTTCAGATTTCACCGAGCAGTTGGCACAACGTGCAAGTGATTATGAACAGTTATGGACGATTGAACCCCCATTTTTTGTAAAGGATGGAGTCGTTCCTCCTATGACTGAATGGAAGGTACGTGGTGAAGAGAAAATGGAAGCAGCTTCGGCAGGAGAAGTTCTTCAAGGTGTTCCAGGGTGTACGGGAACCTATCGTGGTAAAGCCAGAGTCGTGACTGATCCTGCAGATCCTCGTGGTTTGGAACCTGGAGAAATTTTGATAGCTCCACTAACAGATCCTGCTTGGACTCCTTTGTTCATGACCGCAGGAGCAGTTGTAGTGAACGTAGGTGGTCAGATAAGCCATGCTGTCATAGTCAGTCGTGAGCTTGGATTGCCATGTGTAGTAGCTGCAACTGATGCTACAAAACGAATACCTGATGGAGCAGAAATTGAAGTAAATGGAGACACGGGCCAAGTAACTGTATTGAAAACTAATTAGTTACTGTTGAAAATAGAACTAAGGGACCTTTGTCACTAATTTAATTTTTAAGCACGAAAAATTGTTTAATCTATTAATAAGCGGTTAACTTTTAATAGCTTTTATAAAATGAAGGGTTCTAAATGAGTGACGTGACTGTTGATATTGAGAATTTCAAACTTCTAGATCCTGCTGTTCAACAGTGTCCACATCTTTATTACGAAAAGATGCGAGAAGAGTGTCCAGTTTACGCTACTGAAGTCGAAGACATACCGATTGTTTTGGTGACCAAGTATGAGGATGTGCTTGAAATTATTAAGGACACAGATACTTTCTCATCACAAACCGGTGGTGGTGCTGCACTGCCAGTTAATGCTGAATTAGCTGACAAGATTAGACAACTTTATAAAGAAGAAGGTGGCTACAACCGGGTGGGAACAATGTTAACCATTGATCCGCCGGAGCAAACTCGCTATCGAAAGTTGGTAAACAAGGCGTTTACTGCTCGTGCTGTGAGTTCTTTAGAACCTGTAATAAGAGAAATTTCTGCAGGTTTGATCGACTCTTTTGATACTAAAGGAAAAGTTGAGTTTGTCAAAGAGTTTGCAGTTCCGTTACCTGTAAGAACAATTGCTAAAGCACTGAACGTTCCTGAAGACCGCTTGGCAGATTTCAAACGTTGGAGTGATGACAATATTGCACCTATTGGTACTGCACTCTCAGATGATCAACGGTTGGTTCATGAAAGAGGGATTATCGAATTCCAGCATTATTTTGCAGAACAATTTGAGCAACGACGACAAAACCCTCAAGAAGACATTCTCACTAATTTACTCAACGCGCGAATAGATAAAGATGAGGACCCAGATCTTCCTGATGAACCACTTACTATGGAAGAAATGCTTAGTATCATCTCTCAGCTTGTAGTGGCGGGAAATGAAACTAGTACCAAAACGTTAACCGAGATGATGCTTTTATTGGCAGAAAATCCAGAGCAATGGAGAATGCTGAAAGAGGATCCTGAGCGAGCAGGAAAAGTGGTAGAGGAAACGGTCAGAATGACCACTCCAACACAAGGATTTTGGCGTTTCGCTAAGAATGATGTTGAGATTTCAGGTACAAAAATTCCAGCAGGCACGAGACTGGTTGTCATGTTTGCTTCAGCTAATCGCGATGAAAATATTTTTCCTGATGGGAATACTTTCGATCCGGATAGGTCTGATTTGTTCAGCCATCTAGCTTTCGGCAAAGGAGCTCATTATTGCCTGGGTGCGAGTTTGGCCAGACTTGAGCTTCGAGTCGCTTTAGAGGAATTGGTTAAAAAAATAGATTCTTTTGAGCTCTCCGAATCAAACGATTTTGAGTACTTGCCTAGTTTTATGCTCAGAGGTTTGAAGTCATTGGAGATAGAAATTAACCCTGCATAAAATTCAGTATTTTAAATTGCTAATTTTTTGGAACTTCTTCCCATGGGAGACCTTTATAAGGGTCTGGTTCTTTAGGTAGGCCTAAAACTCTTTCGCCAATGATGTTGCGTTGAATTTCATCAGATCCACCTGCGATTCTGTAACCTGGCGCGCCCAAAACATGTTCACCCCATTCGTAAGTTCCCCAGATTTTGGTATCTGCTATCAAAAGTGGTCCCAGTGCTTCACTTGCAACGTCGGACATAAGTTTCATTCCTTCTGTCCAGAGAAGTTTCCCAAGTGACCCTTCAGGTCCAGGGGGTTTTCCAGATTTTCTCAAGTCAGCGGCTCTTCTGTTAACTAAGCGCTGGACTTGAGTCTGAATGTATACCTCCATAAGGCGTTGGCGAAATTGAGGGTCTTTGAGAAGACCTAAAGATTTAGCAGTACCAAGAAGTTGGCTCCAAGTTCCGCCTGCTCTTCCTCCTCCATCAGAATCAGAGTGGTCTCTTTCAAAGCTCAAAGTAGTTAGAGCAACTCCCCAGCCTTCTCCTTCGGGACCTAGGCGAAGACGGTCAGGGACTCTTACGTCACTGAAGAAAACTTCATTGAATGAAGTGCCACCACTCATTTGTCTTATTTGTCTTACTTCTATTCCAGGTAAATCCATTGGAACCATAAATGCAGTCATGCCTTTATGTTTTGGCTGATCAAAATGTGTTCGAGCGATTAGCTCACCCCATTCACTGAATTGTGCACCTGAGCTCCATACTTTTTGGCCGTTTATGATCCACTCATCCCCATCTTTAACTGCTTTGCAACCTAAACCGGCAAGATCGCTTCCTGTGCCCGGTTCAGAAAAAAGTTGACAGCAGAAGGTTTTCGCACTGAAAAGGTCTGGAAGTAGTTCGTTTTTTTGGTCGTCAGTTCCATAGTGGAGAACAGTTGGAGCAATTAAGCGCGTTGTGACGCTGAATGTTTCATGTCGTGAAGGTGTTATATAACCGGATTCCAGACGTGAAAAAGCTCTGGCGTATTCGATTGGTAAATCTAAACCGCCATATAAAGTTGGCCAAGTAATCGCATGATAGCCATGTTCCGCTTTAGCTATTTGCCATGCAGCCGCTTCTTGGAGGAGATCTCTTTCTTCTTCAAATGTCAGATTATGAAAAACTGCAACACTGAACTCTCCTTCTCCCCAAACAGCTTCTTTTTCTGTGGTGTTTGGTTTTTTTTGAGCGTTTTCATCAAGCCATTTTTTTGCTGTAACTTCAAACTCTTCGAGGGTGATGTTGCTAGTCATTTTCTTCCTACCTGTTAAGTGTTTCAACCTTAATAACTCATACGTCTTGAGCAACGAAAATAAACTATCGTTTAAAAACTCCAAATAGTCATAATTAGTTTTTAAATCTAGTCTGATCTAATGCTAATAATCGCAGGAACATTAAGAATCGAAAAACCAGCGACAGAAGAAGTTTTAGAAGCATGCCGAAAAATGATGAAAGCCACTCATGAAGAAAGTGGTTGTATTGATTATGTATTCAGTGTTGATCCAATAGATCCAACTGTCATTCATGTGTATGAGAGATGGGAAAACGATGAATCACTACAGGCGCATTTTTCAGCACCTCATATGGAACCTTTTCGTAGTTCGATGGCCAGTTGGGGAGTGTATGATCAGGACATCCTAAAATTCCAAATCGGAAGTACAGATAAGCTCAGGTAGTTTCTAAAACTTTTTTTCAAATCCAGTTCATATTCATCTCATTTAAGAGAATTTGTAATTCCACGATCAGAAGAAAAGTTATATGCACCGCTAATGTAGAAAAGTAAGGACATCAAGACAGAGGGGGCATTGATGTTAGTTGCCAGTAAAAAGTTATTAGCCGCGTCAGTTTTCTTCGTTCTTGTCGCTTGCAGTGAGAGTTCGGAAACTGAGGTGTCTGAACCAGTAGCTACTACTACGACTGTTGCTTCGACTACGACTGTTGCTCCGACTACGACTGTTGCTTCGACTACGACTGTTGCTTCGACTACGACTGTTGCTTCGACTACGACTGTTGCTTCGACTACGACTGTTGCTTCGACTACGACTGTTGCTCCGACTACGACCACGTTTATTCCTGACTTAGAGACTGTCGTAGGTCGCTTGTCACAAGACTGGGATGGTAATTGGTTTATGGGTCAGTTGCCCGTTGAGGCAGTAGAGGCTGATTTTGACCTTGATCCTGTTTTGGTTGGTCTAATCAATATGGAAAATTCACCCGCTGGTTCTTTCCCAGAAGCACGTGTAGCGATCGAAGCTGCTACAGATTGGGTTAATTCAGAACTTGGTGGAATCAATGGGAGGCCAATTGAGCTTGTAACTTGCATAACTGATTTTTCAATAGAGAAGTCTCAATCTTGTGCTCAGGAAATGGTTATGGCTGGTGTAGTCGCAATAACTACGGGAATCGACGTGGGCAGTAACGGGTCCTTACCGATTCTTGAACAAAACGGAATTCCAATAGTCGGCGGGATACCTGCCAATATGGGTGAGATGAAGTCGCCAATTGCCTTTTATTTCAGTGGTGCTACACCCGGTGGATACGGAGGCTTTATTGGACATGCAATTGAATATTTAGACGCATCTAGAATCGTTCTTGCACATGGTGAATTCGAATCTTTCACTATCGCTACGAGGGAGTATGGGGCTGAGCTTGCTAAAACTCTCGGTCTTGAAGTTGAGGTTATTCCTTTTCCCCTATTTAGTCTTGATTTTCTCCCAGTTCTCACAAAAGCAGCAGAATTTAATCCAGATGCGATAGTGGTCGCTGCTGCTGATCTTTCTTGTGCACCGATAATGCAATTGATGGTTGAACTTGGCATTGAAGCTCAACTTTATTTAGTTGGAGCTTGTGCAGCAGAAGAAATCCAAGAAGTAGCCGGAAGTGCCATTGAATCAGTTCTTTTCAATTCTGAAGGTCCGCTTGCAGAAGGTCTAGAAGGAAGTATTTATGAAGAAGTAGTAGAACAATATGCAGATGAACCTGCAGGCGGCGTGGGAACAGTTACCATGCGAGGATTGTTGAATCTGTATGATCTTTTGCTTGAGTTGGATCAAACTGGATCTGAGATGAGTAGCGAGTCGCTGATTAACCTTATTCAAAGCTCGAATCAAAGACCTAGTTTCTGGGGGCATCCATACACCTGTGACGGTAATCAGATACCCGGACTTCCAGCCTTATGCGCACCGCAACAAAAACTTTTCTCAATAGAAGACGGTGAACTTGTACCCGCACATGAAGGTTGGATTGACACACCTGCCTTATTTGCAGAAATTGGTTGATAGGAAATCTAATTAGTCAACATTTAACCTATCTTTTTCTTGGTTGCGGGACGGGAGCGGTAATTGGGTCAATAGCGATCGGGTTAGTTTTAACGCATCGGGCCAGTGGAATTTTGAATCTAGCCCATGCTGCAATGGGGATGTACATAGCAGTTGCGTTTTACGAATTGAGATCTACAGGTGAATTGATTCTTCCTATTTTAGGTTTACCGGACCGACTTCCGATAATTTCATCACCAACTGTTGCGACCGCATTAATTGCGTGCATGATTTTGGCCGCAGTCATGGGCATTGTTATTTATTTCTTTATCGTAAGACCACTAAGAAACTCACCGCCATTAAGTGCACTAGTTGCATCATTGGGTTTGCTCATATATCTGATGGAAATCGCAAGACTCAGAATTGGGGCACAAGGTGCAACCGGATTAGTGATTGATGGAATTCTTCCAGAGGGTTTGACCCAAATTGGTGATATAAGAATCAACCAGGACAGGATATGGATGGTTGTAGTGACTTTCGTTCTGGCCTTAATACTTGCGGCTACCTACAGGTATACAAAATTCGGTAGAGAGAGTCGAGCAGTTGCCGAAAATGAGCGCGGTGCTTATTTATTAGGGATTTCATCTAAAAAAATTGGGGCAATTAACTGGATCCTTGCTTCAATGTCATGTGGGTTTTTAATGATTCTTGCAGGACCGGCAACACGATTAGATGTCAATGCTGCAAGTTTCTTAATCGTTCCAGCTCTAGCAGCTGCACTATTAGCCAGACTCACTTCATTTTTGATGGCGGCTTTTGCGGGTTTATCGATAGGGATGCTCCAGTCAGAGTTAATGAACATCCAAGTTGAGTGGTCGTGGTTACCTGATATTGGGATTCAACAGGGAGTTCCACTTCTAATAATTTTGTTTGTTTTAGCTTTCTGGGGAGAAACTCTTCCTTTAAGAGGAACAGAATTTGCGTCTAATTTACCGAAGGTGCCAGATGTAAAAAATATTCCTGTTAAGCCTTTTTTCTTTCTAATCGCAGCAGTAGTTGCAACTTTCTTAACAGGAAGTGAGTGGCGATTAGCAATTGCAATCTCAGGTTGTGTAGCTATCATTTCCTCATCGATAGTTGTTATAACTGGTTTCGTAGGTCAGGTATCTCTTGCGACTTATGCCTTTGCTGGTATAGCTGCGTTTATGACAGTTCGACTAGATATTTTACCATTTCCGCTAGCTCCTCTTATTGCATCAATTTTTGCAGTAATAGTTGGAGTTTCAGTAGGGCTCATAGCGGTAAGAGTTCGCGGTCTTCAACTCGCAGTTGCTACTTTAGCCGCATCAGTTGCGATTGAAGAACTTCTGTTTCGTTGGCCATGGCTAACAGGAGGAGATTTCGGAACACGAATGCCGACACCTTCAATATTTGGATTTGACCTAGGCATTAGTGCAGTAGGGATGGACTATCCCAGACGTTCATTTGTGATACTTGTTCTCATAGCTTTAGCTTTATGTTTGTTTTTGCTTTTCAGTGTTCGAAGTGGAATAACTGGTCGACAGTGGTTAGCGGTAAGAGCTAATGAGCGTGCAGCATCTTCGGTTGGTATTAATGTAGCTAGAGCAAAACTAACAGCATTTGGCTTATCGGCATTTTTAGCAGGAGTGGGAGGTTCTTTAATCGGCTATCAGCGACAAATTATTTCAGCGCGTTCGTTTGGTTTATTCGACTCAATGATTGTAATTGCTATCGTTTATTTGGCAGGAATATCGATGCCATCAGGTGCGCTACTAGCAGGTGTTTTAGCTTCCGGAGGTGTGCTTACGGTACTTCTTGGACAACTGAGCGATTCCGGATCAGCCAACCAAATGACTTTCAGCGGGTTACTTCTTTTATTCGCTGCGATACGACTCCCAAGCGGGATCCTTGGTTCCGATTTTAAGAGAACCAAATTAAAACTTGGTTCTCTAGTTAAGAGTTAGGCCAAAGCGGTTCAGGAATTTCCCAAGAAACAGGGTTACCCCAACGATCCTGAAATGTAGACAGGTTTGCAGGTTTCCTTTGAGCGATTCCCCAATTACCCATTGGATAACCTATTGGGATCATCGCATGCATATGCCAAAAACCATCTTCTGGCGTGTCTAAAACTTTTTCAACTTCATCTTTTTTAAGCTTCAACAAAGTTGTTATACACGTGCCCAAGCCCTCTGCTCTAGCTGACAGACAAAGATTCCAAAGAACTGGAAAAGTTGTTGACTCTCCTCCAAGTTTTCCAAAAAAGAAAATCAGCATTGGAACATTATGAAGGTTGTCAGCGAGCCATTGTGCTGAGTCATTGATGCGTGCAGGAGTAGATCTTTCCGCATTTTTTTCATCTTCTTTTATCTGGTCTTGAACGCTTGCATATTGAGTAGCGTTTAATTCATCAAGACATGCACGGTAATTTTTTTGCATTTTTGACTTAATTTCAGGATCAGTGACACATATCATCTTGAAAGTCTGAGCGTTGCCGCCGGATGGACCGCGAACGGCGGCATCCATTATCTTTTTTAAAACGTCTTCTGGGATTGGATCTGGCTTAACTCTTCGCATCGCTCGAGTAGTGTAAATTGCTTCATAAACATCCATGGTTTGACGTTATCGGGTTTGATGTAATACACCTGTCAAAGAGTGATTGGAGTTTTATGAGTTCAGGATTACACAAAGGAAGAGTTGCCATAGTTACGGGAGCAGGTTCGGGAATCGGCAGGTCCACAACTGAACGGTTTATTTCCGAAGGAGGTTCGGTCGTTGCTGTTGATAAAGATACTGATTCTATTGGTTGGGCTGAAAGTGATGACAGGATTTTTCCGATTGTTGGTGATGTAACTGACAGTGAATTAAATGACCATGCAGTAAGGAAAGCGAAGGAAATTTATGGAGGACTTCATGCTGCTGTATTTAATGCTGGAGTGCCAGCGCGTGGCGACATTCTAGAAAGTGATATGAAAATTTTTGATAACACTATTGCAGTTAATGTCCGGGCAGTGGTTTTAGGTTTAAAAGCTGTTGTCCCTGAATTATTACGAACAGGAAATGATGGTTCAATAGCTGTAACTGCTTCAACATCAGGTTTAAGAGGAGATCCGGAAATGTGGGCCTATAACACTTCGAAGGCTGCCGTAATAAATTTAGTAAGGGCTACGGCAGTTGATCTGGGACCAAGGGGAATAAGAGTAAATGCAGTTTGCCCAGGACCTACAGAGACCGGAATGACTGAGAGAGCAATGAATGACATCGAGTCATATGAATCCTTACGCCGACGAATGCCATTGCAGAGATGGGGTACCTCTGATGAAATTGCGTCAGTAATCAGCTTTTTAATTTCAACTCAAGCAAGCATTGTTACGGGAGCGATAGTCACAGCAGACGGGGGTATGAGTGCAAACGCAGGACAATTCCTTCCAAAGGAGAAACCATGAATACACATCCAGAGAACTATGAAGATGTAACCATTTATGATTTAGATGCAAGTGCCGAAGAAGAACTTCTTTTAGCTCATAATGAATGTACGTTCATGTGGGCTAACAAAGAAGGTTGGCCTGTGGGCGTAATAATGTCATATGTATGGCGAAAGGGAAAATTTTGGCTTACAGCATCCTCTCAACGGGCCCGTATTCATGCTGTTCGCCGAGATCCCAGAGTCTCAATATGTGTAACGAGCACCGGATCTCCTTTACCTAGAAATAAGACAGTTACATGGAAGGGATTGTGCACCATTCACGACTCTGAAGAAATTAAAGACTGGTTTTATCCGGAACTATCAAAAGCGCTTCGTGGTGATGGGGAAGCCGCTGAATGGTTCGCTAAGTTCCTTGATTCTCCTAGAAGAGTAGTTCTTGAAGTGGAACCCACGCAACGTATTGCTTACGACGGAGAAAAAATGGGGATCGATACTCAAGCATGGATCAAACAAGCAAAAGAGGTAGCAGGTAATGACTAGTTGTGTAGTGTGTGTCTGGTGAGTGCCCAAAGTTATTATCGCTATTCTGCAGCTTCCTTAATTCGACAAGGCCTCAACAGTGGTTCATGGTCTCGAATGTGGCGTCGTCATACTCTTAAGAGTCATTACGATGTGATCATCATTGGTGGGGGGATTCACGGGTTAGCTACAGCGTATTATCTCGCCAAGAACCATGGAATTACTAACGTGGCTGTTGTGGATAAGGGCTATCTCGGTGGTGGTGGTTCAGGCCGCAACACAGCTATTGTGAGGTCAAACTATCTGACACCTGAGGGTGTGGCTTTCTACGATCGTTCACTTGAGCTTTACAACACTATGGCGACCGATCTCAATCTGAATGTGATGTTTTCTCGCAGGGGACACTTGACCTTGGCTCATACAGATTCGGCTTTACGCACTATGAACTGGCGCGCCGAGGTGAACAAGTTGGCGGGCGTTGACTCTAGTGTAATCGGACCGCAGGAAGTCAAAGAGCTTGCTCCTAGTTTGGATGTTTCAACTGGCACCCGTTACCCGATTTTAGGAGCTCTTTATCATCCACCTGGCGGAATCGTTAGGCACGATGCTGTTGTCTGGGGTTATGCCCGAGCTGCCGATCATCTTGGTGTAGAACTCCACCAAGAAACTGAAGTTCTCGACATTTTAGTGACTGGGGGCGAAGGTCCAGATGGTAAGGGTCATGGAGGCAAGGTTACGGGGATTCGTACCAATCGTGGTGATATCAGCAGCCCTGTGGTTGTGAACTGCACTGCTGGATGGGCTTCTCTTATATCCAATATGGCTGGTGTTCCGTTACCGATCACCACTCACCCTTTGCAGGCAGCGGTTACAGAACCTTGTAAAGTATTTCTTCCTACCGTTGTCGTTTCAGGATCCCTTCATGTTTATGTGAGTCAGACGGATCGCGGTGAACTTGTCTTTGGAGCCTCTGTGGACCCTGTAGGTACATATCGGGTTAATGGCACCCTTGAATTTATTGAGGAGTTGGCCGGACATGTACTTGAGTTGATGCCAGGAATTTCAAAAATGCGATTACTACGCCAGTGGTCAGGACTCTGCGATATGACACCCGATTATTCTCCTGTCATGGGGTACACCCAGGTAGCCGGATATTTAGTGGATGTCGGTTGGGGTACCTATGGCTTTAAAGCGGGCCCTGTGTCTGGGGAGACGATGGCTGAGTCTATAGCAATCGGGCGAAACGCTGATTTGATTGCTTCGTTTGGTATTGAGCGATTTACGGAAGGCGATCTGGTTGGCGAAAAAGGTGCAGCGGCGGTGGGACACTAATGATTGTTGTTCCTTGTCCAAACTGCGGACCGCGTAACGCTTCTGATCTTCGGAATTGCGGGGAGACGGTTGTCCGGCCAAATCCGAGTACGACTTCATTGAGAGAGTGGCGAACATACTTATACATCCGTGAAAACCCAGCTGGATGGCTAACAGAAACTTGGTACTGTCGTAATGGATGTCGCCGATATTTCACTATTGAACGAAATACGTCTACTAACGAGATCCGGGAGAACAACTCGTGACATCCTGTAACCGTCTTCCTGAACGCGATGGTGAGATAATAAACCGTTCTGAGTGCCTGACTTTCACATGGAATGGTCGAACTTACTCTGGATTTTCTGGAGACACCATAGCTTCGGCTCTTGCTGCAGATGGTGTGGATGTATTTTCAAGAGGGATGAAATATCACCGACGGCGTGGAATTCTTTCAGCCGACCATTGGGATCCGAATCTCCTGGTTCAGGTTGGAGACGAACCTAATGTCCGTGCCGGTCATCGCCGTTTGACTGATGGAATGTCTGTTTCTGCTCAAAATGTGTGGCCTAGCCTCCGATTAGATCTTGGCTCTTTAAACCAGATTGTCGGCCGGTTTTTGTCAGCGGGTTTCTACTACAAGACATTTATGAGACCGAAATTTATGAGACCGTTGTACCAGAAGATTTTAAGTCGCTTTGCTCCTGGAGGGCGCGTTTACTGGGAAAACAGTTCTCATGATATATACGATAAGCGTTATTCTCACCCTGACGTACTGGTTGCTGGAGGTGGCCCCGCTGGTATGGCAGCAGCATTAGCTGCAGCAGATAAAGGAGCCTCTGTGATGCTCGTCGAACATGAGTATCAACTTGGTGGCCATCTTCTTTGGGGATGTTCCAGTGACCGGATGACAGCAGCGGTTCTTGAGTCATCTGTACGCGATCATAGGAATATAGAGATCCTTGTTAACTCGACGGTAACCGGCCGTTATGACCATAACTGGGTTTCAGTTATTGATCGAAGCCATCCTGAATTTCCTGAACGTCTTATCAGAGCCCGAGCCGGCTCGTTAGTTGTTGCGCCAGGACTACTAGAACGCCCCTATATATTTGCTGGAAATGATCTTCCAGGAGTAATGCTCTCTGGAGCAGTTAGACGCCTTATTAATCTATGGGCAGTTAAACCCGGTCAGAGAGCTGTGATCCTGTCGGCAAACTCTCAAGGGGATGAGACTATCGCTGATTTACGAGATGCTGGAGTTGAGATTGTAGCTGAACTTGACGCTAGAAAAGGTGGGACCATTATTGCTGCTCAAGGGCGAGGGCGAGTTAGTAAGGTTACGTTGGGCGACGGGAGAACCGTAAATGCGGACCTCTTAGTAGTAGCTACTGGATGGACTGCACCAACCTCACTGCTAAATATGGCCGGAGATCGACCGGTTTATGATCCGATAGCCGCCCGATACTTCCCTGTTTCACTTCCTAACGAAGTGCTAGCTACTGGTGGAATTGTTGGTGATGGAAGCATCGAAGAGCTAGTTGAACATGGGAAATCGACTGGAGATCTAGCTGCTAATCGAGCACTTCGTTTACGGCATAAACGTAGAAAGTCATTAATCTGGGCAAATAACCCCGATCATCCAGCACCTGATGAAATACCTGATAACAGGTCACAATTATTGAGATCACCTCACCCAGAGTGTTACCGAAGTACGACCCACGGGATGGTTGATATGTCTGAAGATGTTTCTTCTAAGGATTTAATGCAGGCTGCCACCGAAGGTTTTGATTCGATTGAATTAATGAAGCGTTACACCACAGTGACTATGGGGTCAGCCCAAGGAAAACTCGAGACAGTTAACGCGGCGGCTGTTCTAGCTGAGAGTCATGATGTACCACTGGCAGACATTGGCACCACGGTATGGAGGCCTCCATTTGCACCGGTTACGCTCGGTGCTCTAGCTGGACGTATTCATGAACCAATCAGACGATCTGCACTCCAGGACTGGCATGAAGCGCATGATGCAACTCCTCTTCTCGCAGGACTGTGGATTCGCCCTGACCATTACGGAGATGCTTATAGTGAAGCGGAGAATGTAAGGAGCAACGTAGGTATTATTGATGTCACTCCACTAGGAAAACTTGACCTTCGGGGTCCTGATGTTCCAAAACTTCTCGAGTTGGTGTATGTAAATCGATGGCAGAAGTTAGAGATTGGTCGTGTCCGTTATGGAACGATGGTTGCCGAAGATGGAGTGGTGTTAGATGATGGTGTCACCGGACGCCTGAGTTCAGATCATTGGTTAATGACCACCACTTCTTCTGGAGCAGGAGCAGTCTGGGAAATGCTAGAGGATTGGCTACAAACAGCGCATCCCGAATGGAATGTCCATGTCACTCCGGTAACCGGTGGTCTAACTAGCATCAACGTTGCTGGGCCGAAGTCACGGACTCTGTTAGAGAGATTGGTAACAGGTATCGACCTCAGTTCTGAAGCGTTCCCGTATTTTAGCGTTCGTAAAGGAACCGTAGCTTCTGTCGATAATTGTATTATTTGGCGAATTGGTTTTACCGGCGAACTATCTTATGAACTTCACGTTCCTTCAGGGTTTGCCATTCATGTATGGGAAACTCTTTTAGAAGTTGGAGCTGATCTTGGTATTTCACCTTTTGGTGTCGAAGCTCAACGAATTCTTAGACTTGAGAAAGGTCATTACATAGTGGGTCAAGACACAGATGGGCTTACTAAAGCGCCGTCAGTTGGTCTCGACAGTCTGGTAAAACTGGATAAAGCTGACACTCTTGGGTTGCCCGAATTACGAGCTGCTTATGCGCGCAATGATTTGCCTGTACTCGTTAGCCTTCAACCGGTTGATGGTTCGATTGTTCCTGATGAGGCATGTCAAATAGTTGCAGAAGACTCCAATAAAATCTTGGGTCGTATAACTTCTAGTCGCATGTCGCCGACATTGGGCCGGTCTATATGTCTTGGACAAGTGCATCCAACGTTTGCAATATCTGGCACGATTGTCACTGTTCTCCTTGTTGATGGGTCACGTATTCCCGTAACCGTGATGGAGAATCACGCTCATGTTGATCCGGAAGGAGAACGCCAACGTGTCTGAACTAAAGTTTTTAAGCCCAATAAACGCTGAACAGCTAACGACACTGAACGGTGCTCTTACCCTGACTGATGTTGGAGCTGCAACGAAGATTTTAGTTCGAGCAGGATCTGAGACAACGGCTGCCACTTATCTATCAACCTCGTTCGGTTGTAGTCGAGAAATTATTGATGGGGTACTTGTATGCGGCACTCGTCCAGATGAGTGGACTCTTTATGCAGCTCCTGAAATGGCCAATGAGGTGATTGGAACTATTCCAGAGGAGGGATTTGTAACTGTTTTAGACATTACTCATGGGAGGGCGATGATTCGGATCTCGGGGTCATGTTCTAGTCTCGCCCTTGCAAAGGTTTGTAACATTGATTTCGCTGATGACATGATCCCAGATGGTGCGGTTTTTTCTGCAGCGGTAGCCGGAGTTTCATGCGACCTAATCCGGAATGACCAGACAGAAGGTCGTTCTTATTTACTGACCTGTGAAAGATCTTTTGGTCGTTACCTGTTTGTAGCTCTTGCTGATGCCGGAATAGAGTTTGGTTTCGACCCCCCAGAGGGGTGGACATTGCATTAACTAGTCACCTGAAAGACAGTGCGTTAGTCAAGCAAGCAAAAGATAACGAAAACTAGGTTTCAATCACACCATTCGCTTAGCTTTTGGTGAAGCCAGCGAACTTTTGATTCTTGGTAGTTTCCTAGAGACATTCCTGGTTTGTGGGTTGCTTCTAAACCTGTTTGCACTTTCGCCATGTTGAAAAGGTCTTGGTTGAATACTTTTCCTAACATTCCTAGCTCAGTGGCATCTGTGAAGGTTTCGTGTTCTTCTAGCCAGTGTATTGGAGCTGGTGGAGGGCGTTCACCTATGAATGGTGCGACGAAGATGCATTCCATGATTGAAGAGCGGTGGTCATCTCCATTTGGTCTGAAGCGGTAGACGATTCTGTTAAATGCTCCCCATGGGTGAAAATTAGGAAACAACGTGTAGTCGATACTGTCCATCATTTCAGCGTCGGAAAGTCTGTCTACCCAGTCACCAGCATCTTCGCGCCAACGTTCTCGTCCTCCATCTGCGGCCATAGCTCTGGCAGTTGAACCTTCGGGAATTTCGAGAGGTGTATCCTGATCATGGCGGACATCCATCAGTGTCCGCATTATTTCTTCTTCAGTTACTTCGTAGTCGAGATTTGGACTTGGAGTTCCACCAGCAGTAATACACCGTGCAAAGTTATCCCATATATCTATCTGGGTATTTGTATCCCCAAGGGTCAACATGATGTTTGGGTGGGTGGCGTTCACATGGTAAGCCTCACAGAAAGCTTCCTGAGTTATCTTCCAATTACAATCAATCACTTTGGCAACATGGGCTTGTTTGTAACGGTTTGCTAGATCCCAGCCTTCAAAATGGCTATCCATGTCTCCAATAAAATCTTCAAGAGGTTCGCAGTTAGGGTCTGGGTTAATAAATACAAAACCAGCCCAAGTTCCTACTTGGATCTCTGGAAGGTGATAATCAGAACCTCGTGCTTCTAGATGTGGAAAATCCCATGATGCTGGAATGTCTTTCAACTCGCCACCTATTTCCCAGCAATGTCCATGAAAAAGACAACGAATCTCTGAGCAATTACCGTCGTAGTCTTTTAATTTTCTACCACGATGAAGACAAGCATTTGGATAAGCCTTTATCTCATCAGGCGCTGAACGCATAACTATGTAAGAAGCTTTTGCGATGTCATACACGTAGTAATCGCCTACTTCAGGAATTTCTTCTTCGCGACATGTGTACTGCCAGACACGACTCCAAAGTTTTTCCACTTCAATGTCATGCCATTCTCGTGTCGTGTAACGAGTAATGGGTATGTCTTCGTCACCTAAGAAACGAGGGGATTCAAGACGGAGAACGTCTGGGACTTCATGAGTGTCAGTATCAAGAAGTTCCTGATAAGAGATACCCGGAGACCTCGCCTCCCCAGATGAAAGAACTTCACTCATCGGCTTTTACAAGACGATGACTTCCAAGTTGTGGACCAGCAATCCAGTTGCAAAGTTGAGGATCGCATTCTTTTATTTCTCCGCTGATCCAAGATCCGTCTGCTCGGAATAGACCCGTTTTCTCTTTATCAGTAACAAGCACATTTCCTTCGCCATCTTGCTCATATAAAGCCCTGCTAAATGGGTGGTAAATTCCTAACATTTTTACTCCTCACACCATTCGCTTAGCTTGTGGTGAAGCCAGCGAACTTTTGATTCTTGGTAGTTTCCTAGAGACATTCCTGGTTTGTGGGTTGCTTCTAAACCTGTTTGCACTTTCGCCATGTTGAAAAGGTCTTGGTTGAATACTTTTCCTAACATTCCTAGCTCAGTGGCATCTGTGAAGGTTTCGTGTTCTTCTAGCCAGTGTATTGGAGCTGGTGGAGGGCGTTCACCTATGAATGGTGCGACGAAGATGCATTCCATGATTGAAGAGCGGTGGTCATCTCCATTTGGTCTGAAGCGGTAGACGATTCTGTTAAATGCTCCCCATGGGTGAAAATTAGGAAACAACGTGTAGTCGATACTGTCCATCATTTCAGCGTCGGAAAGTCTGTCTACCCAGTCACCAGCATCTTCGCGCCAACGTTCTCGTCCTCCATCTGCGGCCATAGCTCTGGCAGTTGAACCTTCGGGAATTTCGAGAGGTGTATCCTGATCATGGCGGACATCCATCAGTGTCCGCATTATTTCTTCTTCAGTTACTTCGTAGTCGAGATTTGGACTTGGAGTTCCACCAGCAGTAATACACCGTGCAAAGTTATCCCATATATCTATCTGGGTATTTGTATCCCCAAGGGTCAACATGATGTTTGGGTGGGTGGCGTTCACATGGTAAGCCTCACAGAAAGCTTCCTGAGTTATCTTCCAATTACAATCAATCACTTTGGCAACATGGGCTTGTTTGTAACGGTTTGCTAGATCCCAGCCTTCAAAATGGCTATCCATGTCTCCAATAAAATCTTCAAGAGGTTCGCAGTTAGGGTCTGGGTTAATAAATACAAAACCAGCCCAAGTTCCTACTTGGATCTCTGGAAGGTGATAATCAGAACCTCGTGCTTCTAGATGTGGAAAATCCCATGATGCTGGAATGTCTTTCAACTCGCCACCTATTTCCCAGCAATGTCCATGAAAAAGACAACGAATCTCTGAGCAATTACCGTCGTAGTCTTTTAATTTTCTACCACGATGAAGACAAGCATTTGGATAAGCCTTTATCTCATCAGGCGCTGAACGCATAACTATGTAAGAAGCTTTTGCGATGTCATACACGTAGTAATCGCCTACTTCAGGAATTTCTTCTTCGCGACATGTGTACTGCCAGACACGACTCCAAAGTTTTTCCACTTCAATGTCATGCCATTCTCGTGTCGTGTAACGAGTAATGGGTATGTCTTCGTCACCTAAGAAACGAGGGGATTCAAGACGGAGAACGTCTGGGACTTCATGAGTGTCAGTATCAAGAAGTTCCTGATAAGAGATACCCGGAGACCTCGCCTCCCCAGATGAAAGAACTTCACTCATTTATAACTAACCCTCCGATATTTATGTAGACAATTATTAACTGTTCAAACTCTTATGTCTATTCTAAAAAACAATTAGTGACTTAAGTCCCTCTAATTAACTTAAAGAACTATTTAGTAATAATTTATTCTCCAACTCCTTGATTGCTTTACGAGGATCCGATACTTCAATAGTTGACCATCCTGCTTCTTGAGCTGCAATAAGATTTGGTGTGAAGTCATCTAGAAATAATATCTTTTCACCAGAGACTTGTAGAAGTTCTTCGGTTCTCTCATAGATTTTTGCTTCAGGTTTTCGAACTCCTTCTTCTGATGAAGCAACCCAAGCATCGAATTTCACTTCCGTTAATTCTTTTTTTACAGTTGGATAAAACTCAGTAAAAAGATTAGTCAAAAGGGCTATGGAAAATCCTTTTTGTTGAACTTCAATCGCTTTTTGAATCATGGGTTCAATAATTGTGTAAGGGGCAGTAAGACCGCTCTTTGTATTTGAATAAACGGTTTCTATCTCATCGCCAAAAAGCTTTACAGAATATTCTGCGGCATAAGGTTCAAGCCCCTCTTGGATTTGCTCCAAAGGTATTTCGCCTCTTTCAGCACGATGCCAAGGATGGTCAGTAGATACACCAAGTGGTCCCATCACTATCTCTCGAATCACTTCGACCGATGTTTCAGCACGTTCAGCTAAAGGAACAAATTTGTTTGTTATGGATGTGATCATCACACCGCCATAGTCAAAAACTACGGCATCGAAACTCTTATCCAAAAAATTTAGTCTCCCTCGACAGACCAGAATTTGGAACTTGCAATCCTGTCTTCACCATAAACAGGGTCATCTGCATCAATTCTGAATTTCCGGGTGTCGCTACCGACCATGCCATTCCCACCCAGGGTCTTTCGCATGTTGTGATAGTTGTCGTGATCAAAATGATCATCCAAACTCTCACCTGTAGTCCACAACTCATAAACCTGTATGCGGGTTGATACACAAGGATCAGCGGCAAAACAGTATGCAAGACACCCTGGTTCATCGTCACGAGTTGCTTGTTGAAGAGGTCGACTTTGTTCTAAGGCGCTATCACGACGTTCTTCGTCTTCAAATTCGATGGTTCCAGCAATAATGATCATATATTTGTTCCTTTTAGATATTGAAAAATTAGTATCGATCCCATTTGCCAGCTTCGCGTAACATTCCGGAACCGGACTTTATGAAACGATTGTTTCCACCAGAAGTTGTTTGTCCTCCATCAACTACCAAAACGTGACCGTTAACTAGTCGTGCATCGTTACTAGCCAGATAAGCGGCTGCAGCAGCGATGTCTTCAGGTTGTCCTGCAATTCCGAGCATCGATCTGGAAGCCATACCTTCAGCGGTTTCTTCCAATTTTTTATGATCACCAGTCGTAACAGTTGCCGTCATAGCAGTGACAGTATTTCCAGGAGCGATAGCGTTGCTTCTTATACCATGTTCGCTTAATTCTGAAGCCACAGACTTTGCAAGACCGATAACACCATGCTTAGCGGCCGTGTAACCATGAGAACCAAGTCCTCCAAGCACTCCAGCAATACTGCTAGTTGAAATTATTGACCCTGAGCCTTGAGGGATCATAACTCTAGCTGCATGCTTGCAACCCAGAAAAACACCTTTAAGCAAGATAGCGATCGTTGTATCCCAATCCTCGGTAGGGGTATCTGCAATCGGTCCTACTACACCGACTATTCCTGCATTATTAAACATGCAATCTAATCGTCCGAATTTTTCAACAGCGAGATCTACCGCTGCGGCAACTTGCTCTTCTTGTGTAACGTCAGTTTTAATGAAAACAACGGATTCTCCGAATTCTCCTGCTAGCGCTTCACCTGCTTCTTCTTGAATATCAGCTGCTATGACTGAAGCTCCTTCTTCTACGAATCGGTGTACAGTTCCTGCACCGATTCCGCTAGAAGCACCAGTTATTACAGCGACCATTCCTTCAAGTCGTTTTGTCATCAAATTTCTTTCTTTCTGGTTTGCCTAATTTGGCAACCAACTTCCATGAGCGCCATAAGGAACTCTTTGTGGGATGTGGATAGTAGCTACTGGGTCCGATTCGAAATCTTGAGAATCAACAATAATAAACTTTGATGAATTCGTGTTTTCATCGTGTACAAGACACATTACCCAACCTTGGTCCTCTTCTGCATCAGGTGATGCAGGAGCGAAAACTGGTTCGCCTCCTTTTACGCCAGAACCAAGTTTGTGTTCTAAACGCTCACCCGTCGCAAAATCGTATTTGAATAAGGACTCTCCGTATTCAACAGATTCTTTGTTTTCAGGTAAAGACATCACATATCCGAAACGTGCTGGGAGTCCCACAAGACGATCATCAACACGACCGAAATCGCATGCTTTGTCGTCGATTTGCTCTTCACTTACTTTCCCTGTTGCTGTATCAATTGTCCATTTCCAGAGGTGCCCTTGAGAAGAGTAGTCATCAGCAGAATTTGCAAACGCTGACTCAAGACGAGACACGTGAATAATTATATTTTCACCTTCTTCATGTGCATTGACCGGATGAAACACATAACAAGGGTCGATCTCAAGCCAAGAAATTGAATTATTGTCGCCGTCTCGTTTCATAACCCCAAGACGCGCACCGGCTTCTGGGTCGAATCGGAAGGGCAATCCGCTTTCATCAATAGCTTCAAGATTAAAAGTCAGTGGAAGATCCATAAAAATTGTGTGATTTCGAGTGATATTGAAATCGTGCATCATGACAATATTTGGAATATCTATTCCTTCCGATTGAACTAATTCTCCATCAGAGTTAACACGGTGGTAGTTAAGGTAAGGGGCCTCGAAATTGAAGTAACTGAAAAACATCATTTCACCAGTTTCAGGGCAAATTTTTGGATGAGCGGTCATGGAAGTCTTTAATTTTTCATCAAAATCCCACGGGCCAACCGTTTCTAAATCCGGTGTCAATTCATAAGGGAAATGACCTTCTTCGAGAGCAAGAATTTTTCCAGCATGTCGAACAACATGAGTATTAGCAGTACCCATTGTTAGGTCTCCCATGGCAGCCATAGGGTCATCTTCAGCTTCGCCGTTATAGACACGTGTTTTGACAAATCGATTCTTATACCAAAGCGCTTTACCACTATCGAGGGATATGCCGTGCAACATTCCATCTCCAAAGAACCAGTGGGGTGACCAGCCACTAGAAGGATTAGGTCCTACACGTAAATATGTGCCGCTAAGTGCTTCAGGGATTACTCCTTCGATTTTTAGGTCGTCTGCGGTTATTTCCTCTAACATTGGCGTCCAGTTTCCACTTAGATGCCATAATTTTTGTTCATTTTCTGTCGTAGTCATTAATCCCCCGTTACATTTACATTCTTATAAAGAATCGTATCGTCAGGCTTTCCATTAATACTCGTTGGCGCTGTACGATATTTTTAAGAGTTAAAACCTTTTGACTCAGAAGTATTAAAATAAATCTTTAGATAGTTATAAAGAAAGGCGAGAATGGTCCAGGTTTCCGTACAAGATACAGTGCTGACAGGAATTCCAGAAGAGCCCCGATTGATAGGGGGGAAATGTCCAGATTGCGACAACCATGTGTTCCCTATGCAAAAAGATTGCCCCAAATGCACAGGTGACCAAATAGAAAAAGTTGATCTATCCACTAAAGGGATTTTGTGGACTTGGACCATACAAGGTTTTCCACCAAAGTCACCTCCTTATATTGGTGAAACTGATCCAGAAAATTTTGAAGCTTATGGAGTTGGATATGTAGAACTCCCAGGCGAAGTTAAAGTCGAAGCTCGATTGACTGAAAATGATCCGACACGGTTAAGAGTCGGAATGGAAATGGAACTAACAGTTGTTCCTCTAGCTGTAGACGAAGAAGGTAATGAAGTAGTTACATTTGCCTTCCGACCAACTGAAAATAATTAATATGTATATTGAAATCAGAAGGGAATTGTAGAAATGCATGATGTAGCAATTGTTGGGATTGGCATGCACGAATTCGGTCGCCATGACGGAGTGTCTGGAATGGACCAAGGTGTAGTAGCTGTTCGAAGAGCTCTTGCTGATGCTGGGGCTCAATGGGAGGATTTAGAGTTCGCTTTTGGCGGCAGCAAAGATGCCGGTTCTCCTGACACCATGGTTTCACGTCTGGGTTTAACAGGTTTACAATTTATAAATGTTCACAATGGTTGCGCCACAGGTGGATCAGCTTTAATTTCTTCTTATAACGCCATACGCTCAGGCACTTTTGAAATCGGTATTGCTTTAGGTTTTGACAAACATGAGAGAGGTGCTTTCAGAGTTAGAACCCGAGGTGACAATCTTGAATGGTATGGAGAATCTGGAATGGCTCTCACTACCCAGTTTTTCGGTATGAAGATAAACCGTTACATGCATGACTATGGGATAACCCAAAATACATTGGCAAAAGTATCAACAAAGGCTTTTCGTAATGGCGCATTAAATCCAATGGCATGGCGAAGGAAACCATTTTCTGAAGAAGAAGTTCTTGAATCTACAATGTTGTCTTACCCATTAACTCAATACATGTTCTGCTCTCCAGGAGAAGGGGGAGTGGCTCTTGTTTTGGTAAGAGCAGACAAGGCTAAGGAATATACAGATAATCCTGTTTACCTAAAGTCATGTGTCGTCAAGTCTCGTCGATTCGGAAGTTTTGAAGTTTTCTCACCACACCTTGCTAATGAATTCAGCGAAGGACCAACAGTGGATGCTTCAAAAGCGGCTTTTGAAATGGCAGGAATAGGACCCGAAGAAATAGATATAGCCCAGTTGCAAGATACCGAAAGTGGAGCTGAGGTGATGCATATGGCCGAGAATGGGTTTTGTGAACACGGAGAACAAGAGTCCATGATTCAAAATGGAGAAACTGAGATTGATGGCAAGTTCCCTGTCAACACAGACGGTGGGTGCCTAGCAAATGGGGAACCAATAGGAGCTTCAGGTCTGCGACAGGTTTATGAAAATGTTTTACAACTCCGTGGCGATGCAGGAGAACGACAAGTTCCAGGGGACCCACGCACCGCATACACACATGTTTATGGAGCACCTGGAATTTCAGGCGTAACTATTCTTTCGCGCTAACTGAGCGGTTGGTGAGTTTTATTTCGAAATAGGTTCTGATGGTTTGAACTTCACGTGAAGTTCATTAAGGGATCTCAGTACAAGCCCTGGCATATGTTTGTAGTCATTTTTTTCTTCGTTAAGGGATAATTCAGGAAGTCGGTCCAAAATTACGTGCCAAGCTAGACGTTGCTCAGTACGTGAGAGTCCTGATCCGGGACAATGATGTTCTCCCAACGAAAAAGCCATATGGCGTTTTAAATTTTTTCTTTCCAGATCGACTTGTTCAGGATTTTCAAATATCCGTTCATCACGATTGGCAGCTGCGTACCTTATATGAATGGTAGACCCTTTTGGAATTTCCATTCCGTGAAATTCCTCATCCTGTGTGGTTTCGCGGTATAAACCTTGAGTTGGTGATTCGAGTCTTAGAACTTCTTCGATGAATGGCTCCACAAGATTTCGGTCATTGACAATCTTTTCGTACAAACCGTTTTCCCTTAAGAGAATCCAAAGTCCGGAGGTCAAGGCAAAAGTAGTTGTTTCATTACCGCCTATATATAAATGATCGATTATTCGAACAATTTCGCTGTCTGTTAGTGGACGTTCATCACCAAAAACTCCGTGAGTTAAGTGGCTTATCACGTCATCCCTTGGATTCTGGCGTCTGTCATGGACGTGTTCAAGTATGTAGTTTTGGAATTCAACGCCTTGTTCGGCAACCCAGTTTTCTTTTTCTTCACTTAGTGGACCTGAAAATGGGAGAACCCATGCGGCTGACCATTTTTTAAGCTGATCGAAATCATCAAGGGGCATTCCAAGAATTGTTGTAATCATTATTGCGGGTAGAGGTAGGGCAAACGAAGAGAGGAATTCAACTTCACCATCGGCGCAGAAATCGTCAATTAGATTGTTAGCTAGAGCAGTAATCTGATCTGACCATTTTGCCGATCCTTCAATGTTGAAATGAGAGTCAACCATATTGCGATACAACTTATGTACAGGTGGGTTAGTTCCTAAAACCGATTGTTTCGGGAATCCTTTTTCTTCATAAATTTTTTGGCTTGATGGATGTCTAGTAGTTGCGTATCCATTTATAAAGCGATCTGAGTGTCTGAGAACATGCATAACGTCTTCATACCTTGTAAGAACAAATATCTTGCTTCCAGGGATTTGATAGATAGGAAATTCATCTCTTAGTTCTTTATAAGTCGGAAACCAATCTTCTTGAGTCTCAGAATCAAATAAATCAATATGGTCTGATGTTCTCATATAGTGTCCAGTAAAATTTTTTCTTTGTTCATGTGTGAGGATATTGGATAGAAGATCAATTCGACAATAGGGAGTAAAGTTGGCAACTTTTTTAGCACATATAAAAGTTAATGAGGGTAAGGGAAAACGTTTTGAAGAGATTGCTAGAGACCTTTTTTCTGCAACGCATAAGAATGAAGACGATGTAGTTCGTTATGAATATTGGAGAGGGTCAGAAAGTCACTCGTATTACACGTCTGCTTCCTTTAAGGATTATTTAGGATTTTTGAAGCATCAAGTAAGTTCTCATCATGAAGAATTGGCTTCCGAGCTTCGTGAAATAACAACGGAGATTAAAATTGAGTGGATTGATCCGATTCAAGGTGCGTCTCAATTAGTTGAAACCGATCACCAGATCCCTCCGAGTGAACTGGGAGAACTAGCGGCATCATATTCGGAAAGAATGCCCGCTAATGCACAACCTTGGTGGCTGGAACTTAGAAATTGAAAAAGATACTTCTACTTTTAGCCGGCTAATTTTCCGGCATCTACAGGGATTGTCGCACCGGTAATCCAATCTGCCATTTCGCTCGCTAAAAACAAGACGACTCTGGCAACATCATCAGGAACTCCGGACCTGCCCAAAAGAGAATTTTTAATCATTGAAGAAATATCAATGCCTGCCTCTTTCAATGGTTCTAGTTGATATCTAACCCCAGGTGTATCGATTACCCCAGGTGCAACAGCTACTACACGGATACCTTTCGGTGCCAGTTCGATTGCCAAACTTTTTGTCAAACCTACAACAGCGTGTTTAGAAGCTGTATAAGCACTTATTCCTGGTCCGCCTGTTAAACCTTGCGTTGAAGCCAAGTTGATTATCACACCACCATTTTTCATTCTTAAAGCAGCTTCCCTTGAACCAGCGAAAGTACCTCGTACATTAACTTCAAACATTTCATCTACAAATGAATCTTTTGCTTCGATAGCTGGTCCTGTTGTAGGGAAAATTCCTGCATTATTAACCCATATTTCCAAACTCCCAAAATTTTCTAAACAAGCTTCGGCAGTTTCAGCTAAAGATTTCGAATTACTGACATCAACTTCGACTGCAATGACCTTTGCCCCAGTGGAATCTGCAATCTTTTTTGATGTATTTTCAGCTTTTTTTAAATCTATATCAGCAACAATTATCGAAGAACCAGCTTCAGCTAATCTTTTTACAATCCCTTCACCTATACCGCTGGCTCCACCTGTAACGACAGAGCTTTTGCCTTTAAGGGAAAGAAGTTCTTCTATAGGTCGAGAAGAGTGGTCTATGAAATGATTATCCATCTTGCTGTTTATGCTGTGAGTAGATCACTTACACCATGGTCAAGGTAAGCGGCTTGACAGCGTTCAATTACTGCTGTCCATAGGGATACAGCTCTCTCACTTGAAAAATCAAGAGTTCCGACGGCGAAGACTGGAACTACCCATCCATACAACATTCCTATTCTGTAATCTTCACGGAGTTGATCGAAAGAATAGTCAATGCCACCCGACGTTAATGCTTCGTGATAGGTGCGCAGAAGGGCATCTTCGTTATTGCGCCGATCTTCTATCGACACATTTTGAGAAATGAAATAACCGACATCTTCTGCATGTCCATGGCGGCTAAAGGTTTGAAAATCGATCATTTTCACAGAACCGTTCGAGCCGAAAAAAAGATTGTCTGCCCTGTAGTCCATATGGGTAACTGTTAAAGGCATTTCAGCAAGACGATTGAGTAGTTGATGAACATTGTCTCCAAAGCTTTGAACTAGATCTTCATTTTCTGGTTCGATTGAAGAACCAAATGCTTCTAAAAATCCTGGCAACGACTGTTTGTATACTTCACTACCAACTCTCATACCTTCGCTATTGATACTTGGAAGCCAATCAAAGTTTGCAAGATTGTTGTTACCCCAAAAGGTGCTGTGTAACTTAGCTAAAGCTTCTAGGGCTGAAGAGGCATCATCAATTGAGCAGCCATTTAACTGATCACCTTCGCGCATATCAGAAAGATCCTCAAGAAGAAGTAAGTAGTCATCATTTTCGGTGTCGATCGCTGCGTATAGACAATTGGCTGTTATATCAGGTATCAACGGTTGGGCTTGTTCAAAGAAGCGTGCTTCTCTTTCAAATATTCTTGCAGGAGCGAGCATGCTTCGTATTTCTGGAACTTGTGTTGGGATTTTTGAAATTACAGTTGTTTCAGTTTCATCTGAAAATTTCAGATTCAAACGCGCCACTTCACCCATGAAACCAACGCCTTCTGGTAGTTCTTCTACAATTACTTCCGAAACGTGTTGATTATTTTCAAGAGTGAGAGCTGCCGTTAGCCACTCAGCTGAAATCTCATTAGCAGACTTGGGTATTTCATTTAGATCCATAAAACCTCCTCAAACGAGCCTAAAGCAAAGGCATATTTTCGAACGGTAGCAGCATAATAGGGGGCACAACCAGTGGGAAAAGTTTGCTTATCCAAATGTTTAGGAGTGGTTTGATTCTTATTTGGCATAATGGCATAGGTTTTGGAGGTTGTAATGCCAGAATTTGTTAAGAAATTAGCTGAAAAAAACTCGGAGCAAATTGCAATACGAGATGATAATAAAGCACTTACCTGGGATGCCGTTGATGGGATTCTGAATCGTGTTACAAACAGACTTCTCGAAAGCAATTTAGGAAGACAAAGACGTATTTCTGTATTTGCAGAGAACTCCAATGAGACGGCATTAGCTCACCTTGGGGGATTGTTAGCAGGTGCTTCCACTGTTCCAGTTAATTTTCATTTAACCGCTGAAGAAACTGCGTATATTTTAAAGGACAGCGAAACAAGTGTTTTGTTTCTTGGTCCTGAGACTTTAGAACGTGGACTTGAGGCTGCTCGAATTGCAGGAATCGAGCAAATAATCGTCTGGGGTAAACAAGTAGAAATGTCCAATAATTATGAAATCTGGGACAGTTGGTATGAAGATGCTCCTTCTGGAAACCCAGAAACAAATCTTAAACCTTTGCCGCATTTGCTTTACACATCTGGCACAACGGGACGACCAAAAGGGACCGACCTCCCACCAACAATGTTTGCTGGTGGTGAAACCATTGAAGAGCATGTTGAAGCTCTTCAAGAGAGCAGGTTCAGCAAGCACGGAAACCATTTAGTAGTAGGTCCTATGTATCACACCGGTCCTCTATCAGGGATGCGAAATTTAGTTGCCGGAGTTCCTGTAGTTGTTCTAGGCAGATTTGACGCTGAAAAAACTTTGTCTGCAATTTCTGATCATGACATTGAAAGCACGGTAATGGTTCCAACCCATTTTGTACGTTTATTGGATCTACCTAAAGAAGTACGCGACCAATATGACGTTTCATCCTTAAAGATGGTTACTCATACAGGGGCGGCGTGTCCTATAGAAGTCAAACGAGCAATGATCGAATGGTGGGGTCCAGTTCTGTTTGAGGCTTACGGAGCTAGTGAGGTGGGAACTACTTGTAGTATCACTTCTGAGGAATGGCTTGAACACCCTGGTTCTGTCGGCCAAGCAAGACCACCTTTTGAAGCCCTTATTTTTGATGATGATGGTTTACCACTCGGTCAAGGCGTTGAAGGAAGACTTTATTTTCGTGACAAAACAGGTAGAGGGGTCATTTATCATAACGATCCCGAAAAATCGGCAGAGGCACACTTAGAACCTGGAGTTTTCACTTTAGGTGAAATTGGTTATTTGGATGAAGATGGGTATGTCTATATAACTGACAGATTTTCTGACATGATCCTTTCAGGTGGGGTTAATATCTATCCTGCAGAGTCTGAACAAGTGCTAATTACTCATGAAAATGTAGTGGATGTTGCTTGCATCGGCATCCCAGATAATGAAATGGGAGAAAGATTAATTGCACTAGTCATTAGTGATGATTCTGCAAGCACTGTTACTGAGGAGGATCTTCTGAGTTACTGCCGTAACAATCTAACTCATTACAAGTGTCCAAAGAAGATTGAGTTTGTGGATGATTTAGGAAGAACAACGATGGGGAAGATCAATAAAAGAAAACTTCGCGCCCCGTATTGGGAAAATTTACAGGGGTAATTTAGAGAAATAATTTAAGGAGTCGAAAAGTGAATACTTCAGTTTTGTTGACAGATGAACCAGAAAAAGGTATCAGACGCTTGACTATGAATCGTCCCGAAAAACACAATGCTTTAAATGATGATTTACGTTTAGCCATTTTTGAAAACTTAAGAGATGCCGATTCAGATAAGGATGTATCTGTGATAGTCATACGTGGTGCTGGTGACTCTTTCTGTTCAGGATATGACTTGTCATCAGTGAACAGTCCTGTTGAAAGAGCAACATCAAATACGGATGGCTGGTGGTCAAGACATGTTGTAGCGAATTGGTTTGAAATGTGGGATATGTCAAAACCAATCATCGGCCAAGTCCATGGGTATTGCTTGGCGGGAGGGTCGGAGTTAGCTGCTGCCTGTGACCTTCTATATGTTTCTGAAGATGCACAAATTGGTTATCCGCCTGTTCGGCTGATGTCACCTCCCGATATGCAATGGCAAACATGGTATTTGGGTTTTAGAAAAGCAATGGAAGCTATGCTGACAGGTGATGCTATGACAGGGATAGAAGCTGTCGATTCCGGATTTGCAAATAAAGCATTCTCTGTTGAAGAGCTTGATGATGCGGTTACAACAATTGCATCAAGAATAGCAAAAATTCCTTCAGACCTTTTAGCTCTAAACAAACGTTCAGTCCATCGAGCTATGGAAGTCATGGGAGTGCGAGATGGGATTAGAGCAACTGCTGAAATACAAGCACTCGGTTTTCATCAGAAGTCATCAAAGGAATACATGAAACGTTTCAGAGATGAAGGCGTATCGAAAACCTTGAGTGATAGAGACAGACCATTTGGCGACTATAGAGAGAAAAACTCTGAATAAATTAAAGAGTGTCTTTTAGATAAAACCTGAGAAATAACTCTCTTATTCTTTTTCTTGAAGCCATTTCTGCATAATTATTGCTAAGAACAGGTAACAGAAGGGTATTTTCGCCTACTTTTAAAGGGTTTTTTTGTCGCATGGTTGTAACAATTCCGACATTGACGTTTGTAAGTGAATACCTTTACACTCGAAGGTCTCTGGATACTGATGTGTATTCAGAGTTTTTGTTAACTAAATGGAGGGGATTTCCTTTATGGAAAAGCTTATTAGGCGTCGGAGCTGGCGGATTGTTTCTGCTGTTTTGGCGCTTGGATTGATTGCCGGGGCCTGCGGGTCTGACGGTGATGATGGTGCGAGTAGTTCGGCTAGCAGTTCTGCTGCTGTTGCTACTACTGCTGCACCTGCTGCGGCTACAACTGCCGCTCCAGCTGCTGCTGACGATTCTTTACCCGGTGAGGGTGTTTCGTTGAGTATGTGTCGTGCTGACTGGGCTTCTGGTTATATCCAGGCCGAGATTGTACGTCAGATATTGCAGACTGCTGGTTTCGAGGTTTCTGATCCGTCTGAGATCGAGCTTGGACCATCGAATGCATTCACAGCTATGGCTGAGGGTTCATGCGATTTCTGGGCTAACTCTTGGTATCCGGGTCACTTCTCATGGTTTGAGAACCAATTGTCTGACGGGTCGCTTGTTGCTGACCACGTAGAAGCCGTTCCTGGTTTGTTCCAGGATGCTGGTGTTCAGGGATTCTTGGTTACTAAGTCATGGGCTGAAGACAACAATGTTTCAACCATTGATCAGATAAACAGTGATGAAGCTTTATGGTCTCAGTTGGATTCTGATGGTAACGGTAAGGGAGAGATCCTTGGTTGCCCAGAGAACTGGACTTGTGATGACATTATTGAGAATCAGATTGCTTTTGGTAATGGAAGCACTGCTTGGGACAACATGGAAGAAACCAAGGCTGGTTACGACGCTCTGTATGCAGAGATGGTCGACCGTGTAAATAACGGTGAGCCTGGAATTCTTTACACATGGACTCCTACGTCTTATGTAACTGTTCTTGTTCCTGGTGAGAATGTTCTTTGGCTTTCAGTCGAGACTCCGTTGGATGCGTCCAACCCTCTCGGCAAAGAAGGTGGAGCTTCTCACGCTCAGGGAGCTGGTTTCACAGGCTTTGACGCTTCTATGTGTACACAGCCTTGTCAGTTAGGTTGGGAACCTGCAGATATTCAGGTTTCAATGCGTACGGACCGTCTCGATGAGACACCGTTCTTGCGTCATTTGTTCCCACTAATCAAGCCATCAATTCTTGACATTGCGTTCATGCAAGTTGATCAGGATGCTGGTGACGGTTCACAAGCTCACGTTATTGAGCTTGCTGCGGGATGGATGGACACCAACGCTGATGTTGTAGCTGATTGGATTTCTTCCGCTTCAGCTTCTCTAGCTGCTGGTGACGCACCAGAAGTAATTGAAG